>Ga0255219_1000068_pt1 | contig 29239 bp, 20 predicted proteins | sample Miss_Colum_RepA__FD_183037 | JGI IMG/M metagenome (GOLD analysis project Ga0255219, IMG submission 183037) | Freshwater microbial communities from Mississippi River, Louisiana, United States - Miss_Colum_RepA_8d | ecosystem: Environmental > Aquatic > Freshwater > River | place: USA: Louisiana...
CTGAAGCGCCGGCGTGGCAGGAACGGTTATTTCTGGGGGTGCAGCCAGTATCCTGAGTGCCGACACACCTGGCCCGACAAGGACGGCGCCCCCGTTTTCACCCGTTGACAGACAGCTTGGCAGACATCATGAAACTTTCCCGTCTCAGAATGCGCAAAAGCACGCGATCAACCCTCAGCGGCCTGGCTATCGGGGCGGCATCGCTTTTCGCCCTGGCGTACGCCTACGCGGAAGCCCGCGACAATCTGCTGCGCTTCTTCATCGGCAGCGTCCTGTTGCTGGCGCTGGTGATGGCATTTGCCCTGCTAGTGGTTGCCCTGGTGAACGGAGGGCGCTATCTGTGGCGCCGCTTCATGAACCGCGAGCCTCCAGCGGAAGGGCACACGAAAGAATGAGCGCGTCTTCGCGCTGGGTGTCACCGGGCTCCAGGGGATAGTACCGACGACGCTCTCCGACCTGCACGAATCCCATGGCGAGATACAGTGCCCTGGCCTCGAGATTCGACGGGCGCACTTCCAGAAAGCACACACGCGCCTGCTTGCGATAACCCTTGTCCAGCAACTGCCGAAGCATGCGTCGGCCATAGCCCTGGCGCCGGAACTCCGGGTGCACGCAGAGGGTGAGCACGTGGGCTTCCTCCACAGCGACCGACAACACGCCATGGGCCACGATGCGGTCGCGGGTTGCCAGTACCCAGCACTCGTAACCGGCGCGCAGGCAATCCGCGAATATGCGTTTCGACCAGGGGTTCTTCAGAGACAGCGTCTCGCTCTCCACGACCAGGTCGAGGTCGCTGGGACGCATGGCGCGCAGGAAAACATTTACGGATTCGGAGCGGGGGGGCAGAGGCAGCATCTCAGACCTGCGGGCGCTGATGACGCACAGGGGAGTCGGCCAGCGCCCGGCGCAAGGGTTGCAGGGCCTGCCAGGCCGAACGCTTGAGATCACGGACACTTTCCATGGCATGCAGGCTGTGCGTGACGAGCACTTGCGCCGCGAGGCGCGGATGCGCCTGCAGACCGCTGGCTGGGAGCGGGCTGCCCGCAGGAAACAGGAATTCTGCCGACTGCTCGGCAAGCACGAGCAGATGAGGCACAGCTCGCAGCTTCAGGCGTCGAGACAGAAAACCCTCAAGCATGTCGCGAGCAGTCTGCGCATCCTGTGGCATCTCGCCGGCATCAGCCAGTGGCCAGCTGAACACCATGGGCGAAAGTCTCTCAGCTTCGAAAGGCGTGCCTATGGCCTTGAGCATGTCCGCCAGCAGTTGACTGCAGGACGGCGACAATATGGCCGAGCGCGCCCAGGGCAGTTCGCAGATGACTGCCAGCTGCTCATTGACAGGCACATAGGCAAAGGCGAAGTGAACCGCCTGAGTGTCCTGAGGCGGAAGTTGCACTGGCGCTGTCTCTGCGGGCTGAGAGGCTGCAGCAGGCACGGCTGCGACAACCGGGGCCGAACGCTTCTCGGCAGTCTCGATGGGTGCCTGCAGCCCCATGGGTGAGAGATTGGCCGGTATGCTGCGATACAGGCGAGGTTCGGGCGAAGCCTTGGCACCGGGCAGGGACACCCGAGGCACATAGGTCTGGATACCCATTTCCTGCAGAATCGCGTGACGCTGTTCTGGCGCTAGTCGCATGCTGATCGCTGTCCTCTCCCCAATTTGAAGAGAGTATAGGCGATGCCCCGGCAAAAGGCTTTCGCGCCATCCCGCCATGGTGAGTGCTCCATCGAAGTGCTGGAACCGACTCCGACGCAAACCCGCAGAATCCTATGGCTGCTGCCCTCTGCCCTGCCTGGGTACGGCTCACCAGAGACTCTGCGTCTGCAGGCAATACCTGACAGTGCGCAGGTGCTGATCGAGGGTCATACCGCCGCGCAGAGACCAGGTTGGACGTGGGTGGCTGGTCATGGTCAGGACACCCGTGGCTGGCTTTGCCGAGCGGCAGGCAGGCGGCCTTCAGGATCTTCTTTGAACGGGAGGCGCTGAGCACACTGGTGCTTTGCATCTGTGGGACCGAAGCCACCTGCTCAAGCCAGTGACCTGCTGCGATAGATCGAGGGCGTCACGCCGTGCAACTCTTTGAAGGCCTTGTTGAAGGACGACAAGGAGGCATAGCCCACGTCGAGGGCGATGGTCGATATGGGTACCTGACTTTCCTCGGCGCTCTGCAGCCGGCGCGCTGCCTCGGCAATCCGGTACTGATTCAGATACTGATTGAAGTTGCGGTAGTGCAGCTTCTGATTGATCAACTTGCGCAACCTGTATTCCTGCATGGACACACGTGCGGCCAGTTCACCGATGGTTAGCCCAGGCTGAGCATAGAGTCGTTCGTTCTCCATCACGCCATGGATGCGGTCGATCAATGGTCGATCCTTGTCACGCTCGCTCACGCGACTCTTGAGCGACGGCAGCGCCGTTTCGAACACCGGTTCGATCAGTTGCGGCGAGTCCTTGTGCAGGCGGAACGTCGCCAGGTTGAAGAAGAGGATGAAGAGGAAGATGGCGCCGATGTAGACACTGTAGAGCCAAAGCCCTGGCAGTGGCAGAAATCCCGAGCCCACGATGATCGCCACAATCGACCCCATGGTGATGGCGAACGGTACCCGCAACCGGCGTCGTGGCTCCACCAGGTCACTGCCTAAGCCCAGCACAGCCATGTACACCACGTGGCAGGCAAACCCCAGCATGGCCAGTTGTGGCAGGACGAACATCAGAAGATAGGGAATGCCCTCGTCATCGCCAATCACCATCCCGATGGCGCGCAGCAGGATATACGCCACGATCACCGCCCAGATGCGAACATCCACCTTGGGTTCGTCCACGAAGAGGTAGCGGGTGATCACCCACAACAATGCCGGCGAGGTGATGGCGAGAATACCGAAGCCGATATCCAGCGCGCGCGGGCCACTGTCCAACTCCGGCAGCACAGCCAGAATGAACCCCATCAGACAGATGGCATACAGGGCCATCAGCTTGCCCAGAATCTGATGGCGATAATAGGCCAGGTAGAACAGCGCCATGAAGAGCAGCTGCGAGAGCGCAAGAAAGCTTGTTGCGTGCTGTAGCAGTTGCATGATCCTGTCGCTGCAGTGAAGTCGTCAAAAACTCTGGTCGGCGAAGATAGTGGAGCCGCCGGGGCATTGCAAGTCAGGCACCGGCCAAGGCCTGGCTACGCCGGTCGAGTGTCATTGAAAGGTCTTGCGCATCGTGAGTAGGTACTGGGGACCGGTGATATTGCCATTGTTGTCGTACTCCACCACCGGTGCTGCCAGCACCAGTGAACCGCCGAAGCGCTGGCGAGTGCGGCGACGTTCACCATTAGTGGCATTGTTCGCATCCAGACGAAGGGGATGTTCCGAGACGTGCCCCGGATGATCTCGATGTGACACACCTGCACTGCTGCGAGCCGGCTCGGCTGTGCGCCGGCGTCGTTGTCCTTGCCGGTAAGCGGCTTGCCGTCAATCAGAACTGCGCCCCGGCACCGAGGCCTCGATTATTGGCATTGCTGTTGCTCGTCGCCGCGCCACCAGTGGGCGCGCCGGCATTGAGGGTTACGGAAATTCCGGGCACGCGATCGATCATGTTGTTCACGTTCACAGGATTGAACCGGGCAAGGTAGTCAGCGGACGCGAATGCCGCGCTGTCCTGCGCGAGAGTGCTCTCGAACCAGCCGAGTATGGCAGTCGACAGCCATCGCCGCTGCAAGACGCTTGAGGAAGACCACGGGTCTGGCAGGTGGCAAAGGCAAATTCATCCACTCCGTGGCAGAGGAGACTTCGCCCTCAGGCCAGCCTCAATGTTCTGAGGAACATTGAAGTGGCCTGACGGCAGAAGGAGCTACTGCTTACGCAGGAAGGGTCAGATCTCGACGTCCAGGCTGAGAGTGAATACACGACCGTAGGGGTCGTACAGGCGCGTTTCCAGACCACCCTGAATCGGCAGACGGGTCGGCTCCCAATCAAAGATATTGCGGACAGCGAGACTGATGTTTGCTGACTGACCAAAGCCGAACAGGCTATCCATGTTGTAACCATAGTTCAGGTTGGCGCGGTAGCCACCCTTGACGGTCATCTTGCGCAGGCCTCCTGCTGTCGCCGGGGGGTTGGCCAGCGTGACGGGGGCCAGCAGACCAAAGTCCACGTCGTCGTTGTAACGCACGGTCAGACGAGCAGAGTGTGCTTCCCGCATCCAGCTCAAGGTGTAGTTCACCTTGGTCTTTGGCAGGGGTGGCGCCTTGCCAGTGTCGCCGTTGTTGAAACCAGCCATCTCGCGGGTGCTGCCGTTGAACTCGGTCAGCATGTACGTTCTGTAGTGCGTGGCATCTGCACCGATGCTGAAGTCGCCCCAGTTGTCGATGCTGAACTCGTAGCGGGCCTGCAGATCGACAGTGTGCACGTCCATCTGGTCGACGTTCTGCGGCTGACGCAGGATGCGCGAGGCTCGCAGGGTCACGGGATCACGCACGATGGCAGGATTCGGATTCGCATTGACGTAAGCCCGCGCAGCCTCCCAGGTGGCTGAACCAGGGGTACGGTTGAAGGTCGCGGGTGTCGCTCCGATAGCGGCCAGCACATTGATGAAGTCCTGGGTGCCAATGTCCTGGTTCGTCAGCGTGAAGATTCGGCCTGTGTACTCTATCTCCTGGTAGTCGATGCCGATGGACAGGCCATCAAGCGGCTCCCACGTGAAACCGATGTTCTGAAGTGTGGAACGCTCCACATCCAGCAGCGGATTGCTGGTGGTGCAGCCATCGACGCCAATGAAGGACAGACCGGTCAACTGATCTGTACCATCTCGCGCACTGGAACAGGTGTTCAGATTGATGGCACCTACCTGACTGGCCAGCGGGGCAAGGAAGCCTTCACCCCAAGACGCGCGAACAGCCAGTGTGGGATGAGCCTCCCAACGCATGGCCACCTTGGGCGTGGTCGTGCGCAGATTGAGGTCATCGAATTTCTCATATCGGGCAGCAGCCTGAATGGACAGATTGTCAAGAATCGGCGCCTCAAGCTCGAGGAAGACAGCCCGGGTGGTGGACTCGGCGGCAGACTGCGTCTGAATCGTGGCGGGGGCGTTGAAGTCTTCGCCGATGGTGCGGGCCTTAACAGGATTATCTATCGTTTTGTCGTCACGGATATGGCCACCGAATGCCATTTGGACTGCTCCAGCCGGCACCTCGAACAAGGGACCCGTGATGACGGTATCGAAGACACGGTAGCGACGCAGGTCTTCCGTGGTCTTCTGGATAGAGAGCCAGTCCACAAGCGCCTGGCTGTTCTCGGTCACACCGGCGCGGAAGAACGGTGAGCGCGGATCGGATGACATAAAGGGGTTGAACCATTCGTTGCCATTCGGGCCACCTCGGCCCTGAAAGGCTGCTCGAATGCGGCTGGCCTGCTCTTCATAGGTCTTGTAGCGATCGCGCCGAAGTTGATGGCTGATGGACGTAGAGCCTGACCAGTCATTGCCCAGCTCGTAGCGAGCGGAAAGCGTATGGCGATCAGTCAGATAGACCGTGTCATCCCACTGGGAGCCTGCTTTCAGATAACTTGGCTGCGGCGCCAGAGAGCGGCCATTGAAGGTACGGAATGCCACCGGATACACCGCTTGACCGAAGGGGTTGGCTGGGTGATTCGCCGGAATCACCATGGTAGCAGCCCGGGTGGTGTTCATCGGTGACGCGGCCTCTGTGATGAATACCGACAGGTTGTGGTCGAACACTGCCTGATACTCAAGTTCGAGCCAGTCCGTGGTTTGGTGAGTCACATTGACATAGCCCGTGAACTGTTCGTTGGGGCGGTTGTACTGAATCCACTGACCAAAGAAAATGGCGCAGCGTTGACCATTCGCAAGGCGAATGCCACTCGGGAAGCTGTCGAACTGCCCCTTGTCATTCTGATCGTTGCCGAAGGTACCGCAGGACGGGTCTACCAGCGGGGTAGCGCTCGTGAGCCCGCGGAAAGTGCCCGGGGGGCCATCGGTGAAGATGTCATTGTCCGCGCGCAGGTACTTGGGCCGCTCGTAACGCATCATCGGCGTGTCTTTCTTTATTTGCAGGGCAGCGACCACATTGAAATCATTGATCTGCTTTCCCCACAGCAAGCCCATGGAGTATTCCTCCATGGTGCCGTCTTCATCGCGACCGTAAGTGCTGCGCACGCGCAGGCCATCGTACTCCTTGATCGGAATCAGGTTTACAACGCCAGCCACAGCGTCTGAACCGTAGAGTGCAGAACCACCGTCCAATACGATTTCCATGCGGCTCAAGGCGATGTCCGGGACGATTGAGCCGACCTCTTCGTTGTTGACGACACGCTTGCCGTCAAAAAGGGTCAACGTACTGCTATTCCCGAGTCCGCGCAGGTTGAAGCCGGAAGTATTGCCGTCCTGCCCACCGCCGGGGCCGCCCAGCACGTTGGATACAGCATCGACGTTGTCGGTATAGACGAGGTCACGCATGAATTGCCCGGTGCTTACCGACCCGGTTGCGAGCAGGGAGTCCTGATCAATCGTGTCGACTGGAGAGGCGCCGGCGAAGGCGCTGTTGCGAATATACGTCCCCGTGACGACCACTTCTTCGACCTCTGCCTCATCGTCGGCAGCGGTGGCTTGCGCGAAGCTGACTCCTGGCAAAGCGGTGGCGATGGCAATCGAGGTGTAGAGAATGGAATGTTTCAGGTGCATCAGGCTGTTGCGGTGAAAGTGATCACGCATTGTGAGTCTCCGTCTTTTAGTAGCACTACATCTTGTTGTTGTTCTGTCGCGTTACCGGTGCCATCGCCTGCGCGATGAGTCACGCAACCCATTGTCATTCGCCTGCCGGTCGTTCGCCCCGGCATGCGCATTGCAATTGCGTCCTGCTCAGGGCGCCACGTTGACCGTGACGTACTGATCGTGAAACAGCCCCCCATCGTCCGCGCGGGCCCACAGCACATAGGTGCCCGGCGTGTCGAAGGTGACATTCACGGAATACATGCCGTCCTCGGGAATCGGCGGCGGTACCCACAGCGCGCCCCAGGGAGAATTGGCGGATGTGCGCGTGTCTTCCCAGGGCTTGACCTGGGGCGGGTCGAACGTGGCATTGCCTTCACCGCGGTAGATGTTCCAGGACAGGAAAAGTCCGTTGGTCTTGCCCACGGTGACACGTGTGGGCGGACGCATCATGCGCTGCAGGGGCGTGCCACCTGCTGGAAAGCCACCAACACCAGAGGCCCGAGGCTTGGGCAGGCCGTCATCGGCTACATGGGCCTGCAGTGTCAACGGCTGGCCGACGCGGACGCTGCGCACGATCTCATCGCCGACACGGTCACCCTGCACGGTCACGAGTGGCGGTTGATTGGAGCGCGACTCGGGGCTGCTGGTGCCCGCGCCAAGAGAGCCGGTCTCCGACGCGATCACCACGTTGTCGATCACGTAGTCACGAGCCAGAGTAGCGTAGGCGACCTTGGTGACCCCATTGACGGTGACGGTCCAGGCCAGCTCCTTGTCTCCCCAGTCGGCCGGAATCGGCACTTCGAACGTGAAGCGGTTGCGGCGCGGCAGGAAATGAGTGGGTTGACCACGGTCCTCGAGCCCTGGCGAGAAAAAGTTGTTCTCGCCCACGGGGATCTTCAGCTCTTCTTCCCAGTTTTCGTTGTGGTAACCGAAGATGAAGACATAGGTGCCGTCAGCGTTCTGACGCCAGCCTTCGTAGGCGGGCTCGAGATACTGCCCCTTGCGATAGGCGGGTTGCGCCAGGGCGGCGTTGACAAGACAGAGGCTGACAAGTAAGGCAGACAACCACGAGAAGGCACTGGCACTGCCAATCCAGTTGAAGCGTGAATACATCAGGGAACTCTCCGGGACGTCGCGGCGACGTCTAAGGTTGAACGCGCAGAAATATGAGAAAGGCGGAAGCAGCACTCTGGAAGGCAGACACTGTCGACGTCGGTATCGGCCTGACCAACCAAGACGTCAGAGTGACGAAAACCGGAATGATGCAGAAACTTGAATATCTGCAAGGCGTGCCTCCTTTTATTCTTATTCGATTCGCCTGCGCGGCGACTTCGCCGTCAGCAGTCGATCGGAGCAAGCCGAGCGGGCGCTCGCGGACGGACGAATGACACCACGGCGCCAGTTATGCGTCTCCCGCAAAACGAAATAGTTCTGGTGTAATCCGGAAAGTCTTGGTTTTTTAAAATTCGTCAGCAAGAACGATAGTAAACTCGATGACGAAATTCTGGGGAAATGTCGTTTGCCGAAACGCTGGCCACTTTCCGCTTTACAAGCAATATCAGGGTCATGCTATAAGAATCGCGCTTTTCGCAACGTCACCTCAAGGAAGTACTCCATGCATTTGCTGCCATTGAAGAAAATTGCCGAAGCCAGCCGCCGCATGCTGAAGCCGCTGTGCGCTCTGCTCCTCGTCCTGCTGTCCCCGCTGACCGTTGCACAGCACGTCATGACCATCAACTCCAACAGTGACGTCGTCACCGAAACAGCCCCGCCCGATGATGCGGTAATGCCGACAGCCCCCGCCGATCTGATGATGCGCTTCAGCACCTATGTGCGCCTGGTCAAACTCGTACTGAAGGCACCGGGAGACAAGCCCGTCGATATCGGCTTTCGCTACCACCCGGAGGCCAGCCGCGTCTTTTTCTGGGATCTGCCAGCGCTCCCGGCAGCGGATTACTACACCGTGGAGTGGGCTGCCATCGACCCGCTGAACTTCGTGGCTCGCGGCAGCTTCAACTTTTCCTTCGGTCCAGACGCCAGGCCGCCCTCCGAACTGATTCCTAAGGAAGAGGAACTCGCCCCCGTGATCGTGCCGGATTTCCGCGTCATCGATCGGGGCTTCTAGCGTCGCCTTGCCGGCCACCTCGGGACGGGGCACGCGCTACGCGTCGCAAAGTCACCATGATGGCGCCTGTATTGCAATGGCCATGATCGAAATGCAGGATATCGCCACTCTTGACCCACCAGCTCAGTTGGCGGATCACTTCCTCACGAATCACCCCACGCCCCACGGCCAGACGCACGCCGCAGGCATGACTGCTCCGGCAGTCCTGCAAAGCCAGCGTCAGTTTATGCATGGCCTGGGCCACAGTTTCATGCTGATGGGCAATATCCCGATGCAACACAGAGCCATCCGTCTGCTCATGTAAAACAGCATCGCACTTCGGACACTCCAACGCCCCCGCGGCTATCGGCATGCCGCAATGCAAACACTCTGCTGCCATCCATCCCCCTTCAGCAAGCCCGAAAAAATTACCTCAGCGCCTGGCAGAAAGCCATAAAAAATCAATTAATTCAAATATTTATATAAGTCTTGATCTGAGTGAAATTTTACCATACGGCCTCTTGCTTTATCGGATTTTAACTCCATAATTCGCAACGTGACGCGCTGGGCGGAATCTCTTGACAAAGTTGCAGGAAGCTCACATCGAATGCGCGTCTTGCCAGGCAATTCGATCGACACACACTGATTGAGCGAGAGATTAATCACATGAAGAGTCATCAATGGGATGATATCGCTGATAACTCCAAAGACTTTTTTGATTCGGCTGCCTTTATTCCCGAAACCGAGATAGACGATGCCAATGACAAGCGTGTGCACAAGCGCCGCTTAACGGAGCTTCGTCGCCGGACGGAAGAACGTCTGGACTGGAAGCGCATGTATGGCGATCTGCAATTCGAGGAGGATGGTAACGATCTGAACTTCAAGGACAGCTACGAAGTCGACGATTACGACGATTACGACGAAAATCTCGACGACCACTGAATAGCCATACCCTCTGCCTCTTCCACTGACTCTTGCTCTGCCCGTGCCTCTGCCATCTGCAGAGGCCAGGCGTCGTGCCGTTCGCGTTCCAGCCCGGATCGGACGGATAAAGCACTACCCACTTCTATTCACCTTCCTGGACAAGTAGTGTACTGTTCAGAGCGAAGTGTTGCGGCACTGCAGTCATTCATCATCAGATCGGTTAATCAATCATGACGTATTGTGTGGCAATCGCAGTCGATGCAGGCATGGTCTTTTGCTCTGATTCCCGCACCAATGCGGGCATCGACCAGGTCAGCACCTACGGCAAGATGTACAGATTCGGGGTCGAGGGTCAGCGTCAATTTGTCATCCTGACAGCAGGCAACCTCGCCACCACTCAAGCCACCATCGCCCAGGTCAAGCGCGATATCAAAGAGCGCGCCAACGTGAGCCTGCTGACTGTGGAAACCGTCAGCGATGCCGCCGACTACCTTGGGGATGTCAGCCTGGCACAGCAGGAAAAACATGCCAAGCTGGGCAACACGTTCGAAGCGAGCTTCATCATTGGTGGCCAGATCGCCAATAGCAAACACCGCATCATGCTGGTCTACCCGCAGGGCAATCACATCACCAGTTCCAAGGACACACCCTTTCTGCAGATCGGCGAGAGCAAGTACGGCAAACCGATTCTTGACCGCATCCTGACGCCCGATCTAAACCTGGACACCTGCGCTCTATGCGCCCTGGTGTCCATGGATTCGACCATGCGCAGCAATCTCAGCGTGGGCCCGCCCATCGAGACCCTGGTCTACCGCACCGACACCCTGACACTCAACGAGCCGCTGCGCTTCGACGAAAACAGCGAATTCCTGCGCGAACTCAAGCGCAGCTGGGATCAGCGTCTGAAGGACGCGTTCAGGCAGATGCCCCCATTTGCGTGGGCATCGAGCTGGGATAAACCCGCTGATGAACGAAGCGGAGTTTCCTGAGCGTCAGCGCGGAGTGGACGAATGGATAGGCATCCTCAAGCCCCATGCTGCGATTAAGGGCGTTCATGGCAACGGATACGCGTGACCATTGCCACAGACACCATTCGATGTCCGGCTTGCGCCGCAGGTCGATCATCCCACCAGGCACCAGACCATAGTTCGATGCGGTTTCCAGCGTGTCCATCATGTGCAGGTAATGTGCCCAGCACTCCGCCCAGTCCTCGAGAGGATGCGCCTGAGCGTAGGCGCTGATCATGTCGGGCCGCGTCTGGGGTGGCGTGGGCTGCGCATAGTAGCGCTCCAGTGCGGCGCCGTAGTCCTGCCGCTCATCTCCGAAGAGCGCCCTGAAGCCGCTCAGTTCTCCCTGCTTCACAACACACTGCTCGAAGAAGTAGTGTCCACTTTCATGTCGCAGATGACCGAGCGGAGTTCTGTAAGGCTCGCCCAGCCCCTGGCGCATCTTCTCGCGCTCGACATGGTCCGCCTCAACAAGGTTCACCGTGATCAGCCCTTGCCAGTGTCCGGTCAGCACATGCTGTTCCAGCACATCAGGGTTGGAGCGCTGATCTTCGAGAAAGGAGAAGGCCAGTCCAGAACTCTGAGACTTAGCCTTGGAGACCACTGGCAGCCCCATGGCAAGCAGGGTGAACAGCAGACGACGTTTCGCCTGCTCAAGCCGCGCCCAGCGCTCGCGGCGCTCAGGCGCCCGCGCGCTCGACTCAAGACCCGGCACAATCCTGTTGAGCCGACAAGACAGGCAATACTCCTGATCCGCATCGCCAACGAGCCAGTTGCAGACGCCAAAGTCCAGATCATTGCGACAAAGACGGTAGCCCACTCCGTGATCGACACTGCACCAGCAGCCCTCTGTCAAACCAGGCTGCACTTGCAGGAACTCCAGCGCCAGCAATTCGCCGCGCACAGGATCAAAGCCCAGCCGCCGCCCACAGGCAGTGCACAGGGTGTTCTCGAAGAACAGACCCTGGCCACAGACACAGGTGAAATTTCTCATGGGGTCTGGTGCTGACCGCTGACCACTGGCAGGAACCAGGTCTGCGTGATGCGCGCATGCACTTCCGCAATCCGGATCTGCAGCAAATCGATATATTCGAGCAATCCCTGCTGCAGCAAGAGCGGGATATCTGCGTGATTCGCCATGTTCTGCACCCGAGTGACTTCCACCAGTGCTGCATCGTTGTTTGGCAATGCCTGGAGACCAGTCTCGAGCTTGGCAAGACTATGCACGACGGAGCGCGGGAACTGGCGATCCTGCAGCAGGAAGGTCACCACATCCTCACCGTTCACTCGGTCGAGCACGTGCTGGCGATACATTTGATAGGCACTCAGCGAATTGAGGACCGCCATCCAGATCATGTTCTCGAATGGCTCGATCTGCTCCGACTTCACCCCCTCGGTGAGCCCAGGCAGCAAGGTGACAGAGCCGACATCGACAATGCGCGTCGTCATGTCGGCACGCTCCAGACTACGCGCGATGCGGATGAAATTGTAGCCGCTGTTGTGACTCATGGTGCCGGCAAACAGACCGGCAATCTGCTGGCAATGCGCGATGATCTGATTCAGCAAATGGTGCCTCGGTCCGCGGGCTACCCCCTTGCTGGCATTCTCCCTGGCGAACAGATACAGATTGTTGATCTGCTCCCAGGCTTCCGAAGGGATGATCTCGCGCGTGGTGCGTGCATTCTCGCGTGCCATCGACAGCGAACTGAAAATGGAACTGAAGTTGCTCGTGTCAGACAGCAGAAAACGGATGACGGAGCGCTCGTCGGTCGCCTGATACTTGTCGGCAAATTCTGCGTGACTGCCAGTAATATCCACCAGCGTGTGCCAGCCTATTTTGGCTCCACGAGGGAGATCCAGCAGCAGAGTGGAATAGACGTTCAGAAGTCGCGCAGTGTTCTCGGCGCGCTCGAGATAGCGCCCCAGCCAGTAGATGCGTTCGGCAACCCGCGACAGCATGGCTCAGCGCTCCTCTTCCGTGACGATCCAGGTATCCTTGCTGCCGCCGCCCTGAGAGGAATTGACGACATAGGACCCCTTCACCATCGCCACGCGTGTCAAGCCGCCAGGCGTCACATAGGTGTCGCTGCCCTGCAGGATGAACGGTCGCAGATCGATGTGGCGCGGCTCGGCACCGCGCTCGCCCAGCACTGGGGCCGTCGAGAGAGAAATGAGCGGCTGCGCCATGTAATTGCGTGGATTGGCCTTGATGCGGCGAGCGAATTCCTCTCGCTCCTTCCTGCTGGCCTGCGGCCCCATCAACATGCCATAACCGCCGGACTCGTTCGCGGGCTTGACCACGAGCTTGTCGAGATTCTCCAGCACGTACTTGCACTGTTTCTCGTCAATGCAAAGATAGCTGGGGACATTCTCCAGAAGGGGCTCTTCGCCGAGGTAGTACTTGATCATGGCCGGTACATAGGTATAGATGACCTTGTCGTCAGCCACCCCGGCGCCTGGCGCATTCGCCAGTGCCACATTGCCCTTGAGCCAGGCGCGCATGAGACCTGGCACCCCCAGCACTGAGTCGGGATGAAACACCTGCGGGTCGAGGAACATGTCATCGATGCGACGGTAGATCACATCCACCCGCGACAGCCCGTTGATCGTGCGCATGTAAACGCAGTCGTCCTCTACCACCAGATCACCACCCTCCACCAGTTCGGCACCCATGCGCTGCGCCAGGAAGGAATGTTCAAAATAGGCTGAATTGTAGATACCAGGCGTCAGCACCACGACCTCTGGGTAATCGAGCGGACGCGGTGAGGTCGCAGCCAGCATGTCGAAAAGTTGCGTGGTGTATTCCGTGATCGGGAGGATATTGTAGTTCTCGAACAACTCCGGAAAAACGCGCTTGGTGACCTTGCGATTCTCCAGCATGTAGGACACACCGGAGGGCACGCGCAGATTGTCCTCCAGCACGTAGAACTGTCCGTTTGTATCACGGATAAGGTCAGTGCCGCAGATATGCGCCCAGACATTGAAGCGCGGCTTCATGCCAACGCATTCCTTGCGGAAATTGGCGGACTTGGCAATGAGCTCCGCAGGCACGACCTTGTCTTTCAGAATCTTCTGTTCGTTGTAGACATCGTGAATGAAACAGTTCAGTGCGCGCAGCCGTTGCTCGAGACCTTTGCTTGTCGAGCGCCATTGTGTTTGCGTGATGATTCGGGGAATAATGTCGAACGGCCATTCGCGATCGATGTTTCCCGCTTCACTGTAAACGGTAAACGAAATCCCCATCGCCTTGATGGCAAGTTCGGCGGCGGTCTTGCGCTGCTGAAGCTCTTCGTTCTTGAGTGAACCGAGATAACGGGCGAGGATGCGACCAGACCTTCGAGCATGTCCTGGCGAACTGATCAGCTCGTCATAGAACGCTCCGGGATCGTAGGTTTTCCAGTCTATACGCATATGCGAATCACCTTACCTTATGACAATTAAAGTAGCAATACACCACCAGACGACGTACAAGTTCGATCGACTTGTACCGATTTTTCCACATGTGGTGAGACTGCGACCTGCACCACATTGTCGCACGCCCATCAGTGCCTACTCGCTTAATATCGCGCCGACAACACACTTCATCAACTGGCAGCAGGACCCGTTTTCGAATCACCTGGCACGACTCGTTTTTCCCGAACCTTCATGCGAACTTTCCATTACCGTCGAACTGATCGCGGACATGACCGTGATCAATCCCTTCGATTTTTTCGTCGAGCAAAGTGCTGATCACTTTCCATTCCAGTACGACGCGCAATTGTCACGTGATCTGGCACCTTATCTGGAAGTGGAGACACCAGGGCCCTTGATGCAGCAGTGGCTGCAGGGCGTGAACAAATCCCGCCAACCCATCGTGAGTTTCCTCACTGCAGAAAACTCCCGCACGCAGCGCGCCATCAATTACATCATCCGCATGGAACCGGGCGTGCAAAGTTGCGAGGAAACTCTGCAACGCAAACTGGGCTCCTGCCGCGACAGCGCCTGGCTGCTGGTACAGACACTGCGCCACATGGGACTCGCGGCGCGCTTTGCTTCCGGTTATCTGGTGCAGTTGAGCGCTGACATTCGCGCCATGGACGGCCCCTCCGGCCCGGGCGAAGACTTCACCGATCTGCATGCCTGGACGGAAGTGTTCATTCCTGGCGCTGGCTGGATCGGCCTCGATCCGACTTCCGGCCTGCTGGCCGCGGAGGGGCATATCCCACTGGCGTGCACGCCCGATCCGATCAGTGCGGCACCGATTTCGGGTGCTACCGGCGTCTGCGAGGTCGAGTTCTTCCACGCGAACAGCGTCACCCGGATTCACGAAGACCCGCGTGTCACCAAGCCCTATACCAGCGAGCAATGGCAGGCCATCGATGCGCTGGGTCTAAGCGTGGACGAGGAACTGGCTGCCAACGACGTGCGTCTGACTGTCGGCGGCGAACCCACCTTCATTTCCATCGATGACATGCAGAGCGCGCAGTGGAACACCGCCGCCCTCGGCAAGGACAAGCGCCGGCTGGCCGGCGAGCTGCTGCTGGCGCTGAAGAAGCATTATGGACCCGAAGGTATAATTCACATCGGTCAGGGCAAGTGGTATCCCGGCGAGCCGCTGCCGCGCTGGGCACTGGGCGTGTTCTGGCGCACCGACGGCAAGGCGCTGTGGCACAACCCGCAACTGCTTGCCGATGATCGCATCCCCGGTCCCTGCGGCAATCGCCAGGCCGCCAGCTTCATCACTGCACTGGCACGACGGCTCGGCATCAGCCCGCGGTATGTGCTGCCCGCCTTCGAGAACAAGGACTATTACCTGCGCCGCGAAGCGGAACTGCCCGCCAATGTCAGCCTGTGGGACAACAAATTGCTCGACCCGCTGGAAAGCGCCCGCCTGAAACGCGTGTTCAGCCACGGCCTCGACAAGGAAACCGGCTATGTGTTACCGCTCGGCTCGACCGAACACGAGGGCGCCATTCGCTGGCTCAGCTCGCGCTGGTATTTCCGCAAGGAGAAACTCACGCTGATTCCTGGCGACTCGCCTATCGGCCTGCGCCTGCCGCTCGACAGCCTGCCCTGGCAGGAGCCTGAAGGCCTGGCACAGGAACATGCACCTGACCCCTTCGCTCCACTGCCCGAGCTGCCCTACCCGCTGTTGCAGGAAGAGGACAACGAGGCTCTGGATGCCGGCGACTCCGGTGACGGTCGCATCTTCCACACAGCACTGTGCGCAGAGGTGCGCGATGGCCGCCTGTACCTGTTCCTGCCGCCTCAGACAGACCTCGAACGTTATGTGGCCCTGATCGCCGCCATTGAGGCGACGGCAGAGGCACTTACCTGCCCCGTGGTGCTGGAAGGCTACGAACCACCGCGTGATCCGCGCCTGCAGAAGATGCAGATCACCCCGGACCCGGGCGTGATCGAAGTGAATGTGCAACCGGCGTCGAGCTGGCCGGAGCTGACCCACATCGTGCACACGCTCTACGAACAGGCACGGCAGACGCGGCTTGGCACCGAGAAGTTCATGCTGGATGGACGTCACACCGGCACCGGTGGTGGCAATCATGTGACACTCGGCGCTGCGAAGCCCGAAGACAGCCCCTTCCTGCGTCGCCCCGATCTGCTGGGCAGTCTGCTGCGCTTCTGGCAGAACCACCCCAGCCTGTCCTATCTGTTCTCCGGCCAGTTCATCGGCCCGACCAGCCAGGCGCCGCGTGTGGATGAAGCCCGCGACGACAATCTCTACGAACTGGAGATCGCCCTGCAGCAGATCCAGAGCGAGACCACCGGGCAGTACTGGCTGGTCGACCGCATCCTGCGCAATTTCCTGGTGGATCTCACCGGCAACACACACCGTGCCGAGTTCTGCATCGACAAGCTCTACTCGCCCGACAGCGCCAGCGGACGACTGGGTATCGTCGAGTTCCGCAATTTCGAGATGCCGCCGCACTGGCAGATGAGCGCGCTGCAGGTGCTGCTGCTGCGCACCCTGGTCGCCCATTTCTGGCAGAAGCCATACACACGAGCGCTGATCAACTGGGGCACCGAACTGCATGACCGTTTCATGCTGCCGCACTTCGTGTGGGAGGACCTGGGCTGGGTGATCGACGATCTCGCGAAGGCGGGTTATCCCCTGCAGCTGGACTGGTTCGCACCCTTCCGGGAATTCCGCTTTCCGCACTACGGCAGCATTCATGTGGCCGGCATCCAGCTGGAGCTGCACCGCGCCATCGAGCCCTGGCATGTGCTGGGCGAGGAGTCCACCGGGCAGGGCACGGCGCGCTACGTGGATTCATCGGTGGAGCGCCTGCAGATCCGCACGCGCAACATGACCGGCAACCGATTCATCGTGACCTGCAATGGCCGCAAGGTGCCAATGCGCAGCACCGGTACCGAGGGCGAGTTCGTCGGGGGAATCCGATACAAGGCGTGGGCGCCGTGGTCAGCGCTGCACCCCACCATCGGCGTGCATTCGCCGCTGGTGATCGATGTGGTGGATGTTCATCACCAGCGTTCTCTGGGCGGCTGTACCTATCATGTGGCACATCCGGGCGGTCGCCACTACGAGACTTTCCCGGTCAATGCCAACGAAGCGGAAGCCCGCCGCGGCGCGCGCTTCTGGCAGCATGGGCATACCCAGGGCGTGATGGCGCTGGACCTGGGCGAGCCCCATGAAGCGCATCCCTACACGCTGGACCTGCGCTTCCGGGCTCGCCGCTGAGAGTCAGCCCGCGTTGCGCAGGGCGGCGATGCGGGCGGGCAGCGGCGGGTGCGACATCAACAGGCCGGCCAGGGACCCGATGCTCTTGCTGTTGATGCCGAAGGCCACGAGCTCATCAGGCAGGGCAGCCGCCTGACCCATCTGCAGCCGCTCCAGGGCGGCGATCATGTTCTGCCGGCCTGCCAGGCGGGCACCGCCCGCGTCGGCGCGGAATTCACGCTGACGGCTGAACCACATCACGATGATGGACGCCAGAATGCCCAGCACCAGTTCGGCCACGATGGTGGTGATCCAGAATGCCGGGCCGTGACCGCGCTCGGTCTTGAAGACCACGCGGTCCACGAAGTGCCCGATCACCCGCGAGAAGAAGATCACGAAGGTGTTCACCACGCCCTGGATGAGTGTCAAGGTGACCATGTCGCCGTTGGCCACGTGACTCACTTCGTGAGCGAGCACGGCCTCGGCCTCCGGACGCGTCATGTTCTGCAGCAGGCCCGTGCTCACGGCCACCAGCGAGCTGTTGCGCGAGGCGCCCGTGGCGAAGGCATTCACCTGGGGCGAGTCGAAGATGGCCACTTCCGGCATGCCGATGCCGGCTTCCTGCGCCTGACGCCGAACGGTCTCCACCAGCCACTGCTCGGTGCTGTTGGCAGGCGCGGTGATGACGCGCGCGCCGGTGCTGCGCTTGGCCATCCACTTGGACATGGCCAGCGAGATGAAGGCGCCGCCAAAGCCGAAGACAGACGAGAAGATCAACAGGCTGTTGAGATCGAGCCCGGCGCCCTGCTCGTCAAGAATACGTTCCACCCCGAGCAGTCGCAGGGTGATGCTCAGGACCACAATGATGGCCAGGTTGGTCATCAGGAACAGTGCTATGCGTTTCATGGCGCGTCAAAGCCTCGTCAAGTGTCAGCCCAGCAGCGACTCGATGTCGTCTGCGCGGGCAGGTGGATGGATCAGGTGCTGTTCCGCGTCATAGAGCGGATCGCTGCGTGGCATCTCGCGGAAGATCAGGTCGAAGTGCTTCTGCACGCGCCCGAGGTTCACCACCGAGATACCACTGGAGAAACCGAACCAGACGTACAATCCATTCATGTTGCGGAACATGGCGGGAATATGATGGGGGCCGGCAATGGTGCCTTCAAGGTAGTGCTGGTAGAGGATCGGGATGTCGTCAAGGGTCACCTTGCCCACGAACAGCATGGGAATGATTTCCGGGACTCCGGAATTGATGGCGCTGCGAATGAAGTTCACGTTCTCGACGAAGCCGCGCAGATACGACAGGTCCTTGGTGAACACCGAGCCACCGGCCAGCGTGCCGCCCCGGAACACCCGCTGCGTGATGCGATAACTTTCACGCTCGCCCAGGCCACGGTTCACGAAGTGACGGTAGACCTCGATGAAATCCGCGCCCTGCTCTGCCATGTCCACGGCTACCACGCGATCACTCACCCGCAACGCACGCTGGGGATAGGAGCTGAAGGTCAGGGTTTCCATCAGCACCGCCAGCCCCTCCTGACAGGCCGTCACCCGCGGTGAGCCCACGCTGAGCCAGCTGGCCCAGGGCTGCCGGCGTCCGTTCAGGGTGGTGCCCACGTGCACCCAGCCCTCGTGCACTTCCAGGATCTGCAGGTCGAATTCCGAGAAGTCGGAGTCCTGATTGATCTTGATGTAGTCGCCCCCGGCGGCGGCGTCGGAGACGATGCCGTCGCTGAGCATCACCCGGATGTCGCCGGCCGGGAAATAGTTCTGCAGGCGCTGGCGCAGGATGTGCACCGCTTCAGCTGCCGCAATGGTCTTGCCGTAGGGGCGGCTCATGTGTTCCGCGGCTGGCAGCGAGAAGATCTGACAGAGTTTCTCGCCCAGCTTGCGCAGCGTCTTGCGGTCACCGCGCAAACGGTCGGAGGCCGAGCCGTAGAGTTCACGACTGATTTGACCAAAACCTGGCTGGCCTCTGGTCTTCAGCAGATCGATCACCAGCAGGTACTGTTCGAGGGTGGCGCACAAAATGCTGCCCAGACCATCCTGCGTGCCGAGCTGACGCCGCACATCCTCGCGCAGTTCGCGGAAGCGCTCGGCGAGCCTGTCAGGCTGGAAATTCAGAGCGATGGCCTCGTAATAGGCCTGGTCGACCGGCGGCAGGCGCGTGCCCTTGCCGGCGAGGAAGTCCTGCTCGAAACGGGCAGGCCACTTGATGGCATCGAGTATCCGGATGGGCTGCTGCAGCGCGATCAGTCGATCCGAGAGCGTCCTGACGCACTGGCGATACTCCGAAGGGGTCATCCGATATACAGCTCCTGCTGCAGGGCACGGGTAATCTGCACCAGCGCGATGCGCTGCTCTTCGACGGCCAGAATCTGGAAGGTGTAGCCCTCCAGTTCCAGGACGGCGCCCACCTCGGGCAGCCCGTCGAACTTGCTCATCAAAAAGCCCGCCAGAGTCGCGAAATCGTCGATGTCGGCATCGAACAGACCGGTCTCCAGCACGCGGGACAGCTCGTGCAGGTCGGCGTGGCCAGCCACGCGCCACTGCCCCTCCTCCAGCGCCTCGATGGCCGGTGTTTCGTCTTCGTCCGGGAATTCGCCGGCGATGGCCTCGAACACGTCGATAGGGGTAATCAGTCCTGCGATGGTGCCGTACTCGTCCACCACCAGCACCAGCTGACCACGGGAGCGGCGCAGGGTCTCGATCAGCGGCAGCACCGCAATCGAATCGGGCACATATATCGGCTTGCGCAGGGAATCGCGCAGCGTGATGCGGCCATTGACGGCCAGGTCATTGAGCAGATCCTTGGCGCGGGCGATGCCCACGATCTCGTCCAGACTGCCCTTGCAGACCGGGAAAAAGCTGTGCGGTGTCTCGATCAGCATGGCGCGGATGGTGCCCACGTCGTCGTCCGGGTCCACCCAGGAGATGTCGGTGCGCGGCGTCATGAGCGAGCGCACGGAGCGCTCGGCGAGAGTCAGCACGCCCGTGACCATGTTGCGCTCGGCCACATGAAAGGCGGCCTCTTCTTCGGCGGCTGCCTTCTCGTCCACCGTCTCTGGCTGATCATAGGCACGTCCGCCCAGCAGGCTCAACACGGCAGCCGCGGTGCGCTCGCGCAGCGGACGACGGGCCTCGTTCTTCTGCCGATTGCGGTTGGCCACCTGATTGAGGAACTCGATGGTGATGGAGAAGCCGATGGCGGCGTAGAGATAGCCCTTGGGAATGTGGAAGCCGAAGCCCTCGGCCACCAGACTCAGACCGATCATCAGCAGGAAGCTCAGGCACAACACCACGACGGTCGGGTGCCTGTCGACGAACTCCGTCAGCGGCTTGGAGGCCAGCAGCATGATGGAGACCGAAATCACCACGGCCGTCATCATCACGTAGATGTTGTCGACCATGCCAACCGCCGTGATCACGGCATCGAGCGAGAATACGGCATCGAGCACCACGATCTGCGACACCACCAGCCAGAAGCCGGCGTAGACACGGTTCTCGAGATGGACGCGCATGGAACCTTCCAGTCGCTCGTGCAGCTCGGTGGTGGCCTTGAACAGCAGGAACAGACCGCCAAACAGCAGGATCAGGTCGCGCCCCGAGAATGGCAGGCCGAAGGCCGTGAACAAGGGAGTTGTCAGGGTCACCAGCCAGGACACGACGCTGAGCAGGGCGAGCCGCATGATGACGGCCAGCCCCAGCCCGATGATGCGGGCCTTGTCGCGCTGATGCGGGGGAAGTTTGTTCGCCAGGATGGCAATGAAGACCAGATTGTCGATGCCCAGCACGACCTCGAGAATGATCAAGGTCATGAGGGCGACCCATAACGAGGGGTCCAACAGCAATTCCATAAATCCTCTGCGGGTGGAAGGGGGAGCCCGAGTGTAGCCGGGAATCATGACGAAGGTAAACGCCGCGCATGGCCGGTCTGCTTGCAGAAGGCCTTGGCCGCCGAGGTATACCCGCAAGCGCACGCGGTGCCATAATCGCCACAGCCCCAAGAGCCGCCATGACAAGGTCCATGAATTCTCGCTGTCTGAATCTGCTGATGCTGCTCTGCCTGAGCGCCCCTGCCCTGGGGCAGGACGCAGACCCCCGGCCGCAGATTCTCATCACCGGCGCCAGCGCCGCCCTGGAAGCCAATATCCAGGCGCTGCTCTCGATTGACGGCGAACGCTGCGACGCCGACCAGGCCCTGCTCGACGCTCGCCGCCCGGCCCTGCGCCGCGAGATCGAACGGGCGGCACAGGGGCTGGGCTTCTATCGCCTCACCCACAGTCTGGACTTCAGCCGGCAGGATGACTGTTGGGCACTGCGTATCGACGTAGTGCCCGGCGAACCCGTCCTGTTCGGCAATGTCGACGTGCGCTTTACAGGCGCGGATGCCGAGGCCGCCGCGCCCTTCGCCACCTTGCTCGCCAGCTCGCCGGTGGTCAGCGGCGCCGTGCTCAATCATCGCCTCTACGAGAACCTGAAGTCGTCCCTGAGCGCCCTGGCCGTGGAGAACGGCCACTTCAGCGCCCGTTTCTCGCGCTCGGAACTCGCCATCGACCTGGCACGCAATCGCGCCGACGTCATGATCGATTTCGACCCGGGTCCGCGTTACGGCTTCGGCACCATCAATATCAGCCCCATCGACGAGCTGTCGGATCGCTTCATCTCGCGCTTCGTGCCTTTTGCGCCCGGCGCGCCCTATTCCACCGAGGCCCTGGTGGAGCTGCGCGAGAGCTTCAACAACAGCCAGTACTTCATGGATGTCGCGGTCACGCCTCAGCTGAGCTCGGCGCAGTCCGCCACCGATGCTGCCGCGCGCAGCGTGCCCGTGAACATTGCCCTGCAGGTGCGGCCGCGCCGCTCCTGGACAGGCGGGCTCGGCGTGACCACGGACAACGGCCCGCGCATGACAGGCACTTACGAGGACCGCTACTTCAACCGCTCGGGCCACCGGCAGAACGGCGACGTGGCGCTCGCGACCATGGAGAATCGCGCCAACTTCAGCCACATCATCCCCATGGCGGACCCAGCCACGGAAAGCCTCAGCCTCTCTCTGGGCTATGTGGGCCAGGACAACGACACCTTCAGCACCGATACCTACAAGCTGGGGGTGAGCTATCGCTCCACCATCGACATTGCGCTGCTCGGGGACGAGTGGCTGCAGAACATTTTCAGCAACTTCCAGCGCGAGAACAGTGCGCTGAACACCGTGACAGTGAACGCCCACGAGAGCAGCAACCTGACCATCTCGGGCATCAACTGGACCCGCACGGCGGCCGACGACCCGATCTTCCCGACACGAGGCTGGCGCGTGTTCACCCAGCTCAGCGGCGCCTCCAACGCGTTTCTGTCCGACTTGAGCTTCCTGCAGCTGTATGCCAGCGGCAAGTTGGTCCACACCCTGGGCCCCGGTCGCCTGCTGGCGCGCATGGAAGCCGGCACCACGCTGGTGGACGGCGTGAGCGAACTGCCAGTCTCGATACGCTATTTCACCGGCGGCGATCAGAGTGTGCGGGGCTATCCATTCGGCAGCCTGGGAGCGCTGAATGCGCTGGGCGAGGTGATCGGCGGCAAGCATCTGCTGACCGCCAGCGTCGAATACGATTTCAGCGTGCGCCCGAGCTGGAAGCTCGCCGTGTTCATGGACGCGGGCAATTCCTTCGCCGACTTCAATACGGTCACCCTCCACAAGAGCGCGGGCCTGGGCCTGCGCTGGCTGTCGCCCATCGGCCCCATCCGCGCCGACATCGCCAAGGGCCTTGACGACGGCAACTTCCGTCTGCACATCACCATGGGGCCGGACCTGTGAGAGCGCTGCTGCGTCGCCTTCTGATCACCCTGGCCGCCCTCGCGGGCTTGGTCCTGCTGCTGCTCGCCGCTCTGGCCGCCGTGATCAGCACGCCGGCTGGCAGTCGCTGGGCGCTGAATCAGGCCGGCGCCATGGCGGCCACTGCCAGCCTGGAGATCGGCGTCGGGCGTCAGAGCGGTACCCTGCTGCGCGGCCTGCAGCTGCAGGACCTGTCGCTGCGCCTGGGCGCCAACCGCATTGCGGTGCAGACGCTGCAAGTGCGTTGGAACCCGTTCAGTCTGCTGGGCGGCACCCTGGTGCTGGACGAGCTGCAGATACGGGGTCTGCAAGTGGCGTGGACGAGCCTCCCCTCCAGCACCGCGGCGCCTGCCCCGTCAGCGCTGCTGGCGGCGAGTCTGCCTTTGCCGATTGCGCTGGAACTGGAGGCCCTGGGCCTTGAACAGGCCAGTCTGGACATCGACGGCAACTTGCTCGAGATCGAGCAGGCCGCCCTGCATGCCAGCCTGCGTGGCACCACGCTGGTGCTGGATGCGCTGCGCCTCGACACGCCGGCCTTGCAGGTTCGCGGCGCGCTGCGGGCCGACCTGACTGGCAGTATCCCGCTGCGTGGCACGCTGGACTGGCAGTTGGACACCAGCAGTACTGGCAGCGCCATGGCAGCCGGGCAGCTGGCCGTCAGCGGCACGCTGGACACCCTCAGTCTTTCACACAGCCTTGTCTATCCCCTGCAGATCGAGAGCCAGGGGAGCCTCGTGCTCCATCTGGCCAGCGGAGCGGGCGAACCCCGGCTTGGTCTGACGCATACGCTGCAAGCGCAGTCGCTCAGTGCCCTGCTGCCTGCCGCCGGCAGGGAGGTGCGCATCCGTCAGGCCGAGGTCCGAACCACTGGCTGGCTGGATGCCATGCAGATCAGCGGCCTGGGCGCACTGAGTCTGGCGGACGCCAGTGGCGCCGTGCTGCTTGACGAGCTCGCTCTGAACTGGAATGCCTTGTTGCAGGGCTCGGCGCTGCTGGTGGACCAGCTGAGCCTGAGCACCCCGACTGGCAACCTGGGGGGCAGCGGCGAGCTGCGCTGGGACGACGGCCTGCAGGCCAGTCTGAACTATGTGCTGCGGGAGACGGACGCCGGCCGCTACCGTGCCCTGCTGCCCGCGGGGGTGCTGCCGGGCGAACTCGCCAGCACCGGCAGTCTGACGCTGCAGCAGCAAGCCGACGTGCTGAACGGCCGCCTCGTCGTTGACTCGCTGCAGGGAACACTCAACGACTATCCCCTCGATGGCAGCGGCAAGATCGCCCTGGACGGCGATGACATCCATGTGCAGCAGTTTTCCCTGCGCAGTGGCCCCAACACGCTGCAGCTCGACGGGCGCTGGGCCGAGACACTCGACCTGCAGCTGCGTCTGCAGGCTCCTCGGCTCGACACACTTTCGCCCCTGCTGGCTGGCAGTCTGGAGGCCACGGCCGCCATCGCGGGCACCCCACAGGACCCGCGACTGACTCTGCAGGCCGACGGCAACGCCCTGCGTCTGGGCAGCATGACGATTGCCAGCCTGCGGGCCACCGCCGCCCATGCCGAGGGCAGCAACCGCATGACGGTGAATGCCAGTGCGCTGAGCAACGGCCGTGTCACTGCTCGTTCAGTGATACTTAGGGGTGAAGGCGAGGCAGTGTCCCACCGGCTGCAGTTCAGTCTGGACAGCGCGTCCCTGCAGGCACAGATGGCGCTCGAGGGTGCGCTGAGCGGCCGGACGGCCGACGCGCCGCTGCAGTGGGCGGGGACCCTCACGAGCGCCACCCTGGACACCGAGCTGGGCGAGTGGCGGCTGGGCAGCCCCGCCGCGCTGAGCTGGACTGCTGCAGATTGGCAGCTCGCAGAACACTGCTGGCAGCAGTCCCTCAGCCGAGCCTGTCTGCAAGCCTCGGGCGCCGCCGACGGGACCCTGCAGACCACGGCCCGTCTGCAGGGCCTGCCGCTGGAACGCTTCAATGCAGCCGCCGCCCCGGCGCCTGCCCGTCAGCTGCCCGCCCTGCCGCAGGGCATCACCTTGCAGGGTCTGCTCGATGCCACGGTCACTATCGCGGGCGCAGCAGGCGCTGCCCTGTCCGACCTGGGCGTGACGGCCGAAATGCAATGGCGGGATGCCGTCGTCACCCTCGCGACGCCCCCGACCTCCTCCGACAATGAGACGCCGCTTGTGGTGCCGCGTCAGCTGCAGCTGCGCACCGCCACCTTGAGCGCCGAGCAGGCTTCGGGCACCTGGCAATTGCAGAGTCTGCTGGAATTCGCCCAGCCTCGGCCTGACGCGACGGCCGGCCTGCTGGGCTCAGCCCGCAGCCGCGTGAACATCGCCCCGTCCGGCGCGCTGGACGGCGATGTCGCGCTGGAATTCGAGGCCCTGCAATGGGTGGAGGCGCTCGTGCCCGCCCTGCGCAACGTCGCGGGCCAGGTGACCGGACTCGCCGTCATCGGCGGCTCGCTGCAGGCTCCTCAACTCAGCGGCAGCTTGAACCTGCAGGACGGCGCCTTGCAGGTCCCCGCGCTCGGCCTTGCGCTGGAGGCCGTCAAAGCCAGTCTCGTGGCTGACAGTTCCGAGCGTCTGGCGCTGCAGGGTGAGGGCCGCTCGGGCACCGGTGCCCTGCAATTCTTCGGCACGCTGGAGCAGCCCTTCAGCACCAGCCCGACACTGCGCCTGCAGCTGGACGGCGACAATTTCACCCTGGCCGAGCGCCCCGAGCTGCGCATGACCGTGAGTCCGCAACTGACCGTGGAGGCGAGCCAGCGGGGCGTGCATATCCGCGGCAATCTGCTGCTGCCCCTGCTGGACGTGCGCATCACCAGCCTGCCCGAGTCGGCCATCGACGTGTCCGCCGATACCGTGCTGGTGACCCAGCCCGAGGACGCTCCAGCGGTGCGCAATGCCGCAAGCTCGTCTCTGGGGCCCCTGGAGAACGTGCCGATGACTGCCGAGGTCTCGGTGCAGCTGGGCGAGGCCGCGCATTTCGCCGGCTGGGGACTGGACGCCGACGTGAGTGGCGCCCTGGAGATCACGCAGCGTGCCTCTGGCGCCCTGCTGACTTATGGCGAGCTGACGGTGCGCCAGGGCAGTTACCAGACCTATGGCCGCACGCTGAACATCGAGCACGGCAAGCTGCTGTTTTTCGGCAGCTACGACAATCCGGCACTGGATATCCGCGCCACGCGTGAAGCCGACAACGTGAAGGTGGGCGTGCAGATGAACGGCACGCTGCGCAATGTCAGCAGTCAGTTGTTCTCCACACCGACACTGCCGGACGGCGACATCATCGCGGTGATGCTGACGGGCCGCCCGCTGGCCGAGGTGGGCGACCAGGACAGCAACGCCCTGGTGGGCGCCATCACCTCGCTGGGCATCAACCAGGGCCAGACCCTGACGAACCAGATTCGCAATCAGCTGGGCCTGGACACCCTGGCCATCAGCAGCACGGGGGACGTGGCCAACAGCAGCCTGACCCTGGGCAAGTACCTGACGCCGCGCATCTTCATCCAGTACGGCATCGGGCTGTTCGAAACGGAATCCACGCTGGCGGTGGACTACACGGTGTCGGAGCGGGTGAAGCTGGAGGCGAAGTCGGGGAGTACGCAGAGCCTGGACATCACCTACACGGTGGAGCGCTAGGGGCGCTTGTGCCTGCCAGAGGCTTGAAATTTGCGGAGGCAGCCCTATTCACGGCACGGGCCGCGTGCCGTTGTGAACAGACAGACGAGAGAGAACCATGAAAGACACCCGCAACCTGTGGATCGCCGGACTGGCCAGCGTCCTGCTCATCACCCTCGCCGGCTTCGGTTGGTCGCACTGGCGCCTGAGCAGCGAGCTGCAGGCCCTGCGCGGCGATGAACGTTCTGCCAATCCCGCCCTGCTGGAACGGCTCGAGGATATGGCGGAAGAACAATCGCGCCCACGCGGACCCGCCACTCTGTTCGACCCGAACTTCGACCCCTTCGGTGCCAGCCTCTTCGGCAGCGATCCCTTCGCACGCCTGCAGCAGATGCAGTCACAGATGGACCAGCTGTTCAAGCACATGAACAGCAGCTTCGGTTTCAGCGGCTTTTCCGCCGCCTTCCAGCAGCCGCAGATCGCCGTGGAGGAATCCGACAAGGAATTCCGCGTAGTGATCACGCTGCCCGAGGGCAGCGAGGTGGCACTGGAAACGGCGCTCGAGGACACCACCCTGTCCATCTCCGCCCAGGTGCGCACTCACGTGCAGGACAGCCGCACCGGCCTGCAGACGAGCAGCACCAGCGTGAGTCAGTTCGCGCGGGACATTGATCTGGGCGAGCCGGTGAATGCTGCGGGCATGAGGACGGAGAAGTCGGAAAGGGAGATCGTCATCACCGTGCCCAAGCTGGGGTGAGACAGGCGGGGTGTCAAGAGCGCAGGGTCGCGCGGCACGCACTGGCGTCGGGCAGCGACGCCACCCGACGCACGACCCGGCAACCGCCCCCCGCACTGCTCAGAACTTCGACCCCAGAATCCAGGTATCGGAACGCGCCCACGCCTCCTCGAAGCGCCGGTCGATCTCTTCGTCACTCTTGCCCTGCGCCGCCAGCGCCTGCTTGATGCCATACAGCGCCCAGCCATTGTGCGGGTGCTCGCGCAGGTCTTCCTCGTACAGCGTGATGGCCTTGTCGAACTCGCCCACCTCGATGTAGGCCGCGCCCAGCCAGTGCTTGGCCGAGAACGGGTAGGGCTCGGGCTCGTCATAGATGATGGCGTTGTAAGCGGCGGTGGCGTGCTCGAAGGCCGCGATGGCGCTGGCCATGTCACCCGTGCTCCAGGCGATCTCGCCCTCCAGGATGCCCACCAGCACTTCCAGCAGATTGTTGCCGTCGTGGAAACGGTAATTGTCGGTGGTGTCTGCCGCCAGCTGATCCAGCTTGGCCAGGTAGTCGCGCGCGGTGGCCGTATCGCCCATCTTCAGCGCCGCATAGCCTTGGGCGAAGTCCCAGGAGCCGCCGTCGAAGTCGCTGTTCTCGGGCCGCTTGCTCACGGCTGCCACCTCGTCGAAACGGCCGAAGCGCACCAACGTAAGCACATGATAGATCGAGCTGTCCATCAGCTTGTCGTAGTCCTTGGCCGCCTGAATCGCGATGGCGCCCTGCCCGTCCATGCTGGCCGCGAACAGCAGCATGGCCAGATTGTGCATGGGGTAGATGGCGAAGCCTTCGCCGATGGCCGCCTTCTGGTCGGAATGCCAGGCCTGGATATTGGCGCGCACCGAGTCGTTCCAGCGCCCGATCTCATTCCAGGTGTGGCTCGGCATATGGTTGATGTGGCTGGCGCCCGGAATAGCGTTGCCGAGGAATTCGGCGCACTCCTCCGCCAGGCCGGGATTGGGCGTGGACTCGGTGGCGTGCACATACAGGTGGCAGGCGCCGACATGGGTGATGTCACGGTCCAGCACGCTGGTGAGCACATTGTGCAAACGGATCACGTCCGGATCGTCGAGATCGCGGGTGCCGCGACGCGGCTCCAGCAGGAACAGGGCATCGGCGTAGAGGGTGACGATGTCGAGATCATCCGGGTACTTCGCCGCGACTTCCGCCATGGCATCGGCGTAGGCCTGCTCCTGCTCCATGCGCCGCTCCGGCGAGAAGTTGGCCACGTAACGCTGGGACATGGCCATGATCAGATCGGCTTCCTTCTGCGTGGCCTGGTCCAGCCGGCGCAGGGCTTCACGGATGGCGGCGTAGGCGCGCGGCGCCTCCTCGGCCGTCATCGGCCCGTTCAGATACGAGCCCCAGGCCCAGGCCTCGCCCCAGTAGCAGATGGCACAGTCCGGGTCCAGCTTCTGCGCCTCGCGGAAGGAGCGTGCGGCATCCACCTTGGTGAACGAATACATCATCTGGAAGCCCTGGTCGAAAAAGGCCTGGGCCTGCGGATTGCGCGTCGAGATCGGGTAGCTGTGATCCCCGAGCGCCACCGTGTAGAGCGGGATCGGGGTGTTGAACTCTTCCGGATCGGGG
>Ga0255219_1000082_pt1 | contig 26733 bp, 28 predicted proteins | sample Miss_Colum_RepA__FD_183037 | JGI IMG/M metagenome (GOLD analysis project Ga0255219, IMG submission 183037) | Freshwater microbial communities from Mississippi River, Louisiana, United States - Miss_Colum_RepA_8d | ecosystem: Environmental > Aquatic > Freshwater > River | place: USA: Louisiana...
TCTCATCGCGGATGTTCTGCGCCAGACAGGCAATGCCGGTGATCGGGTTGCCGATCTCGTGTGCCACTCCGGCGGCGAGTCGTCCAATGGAGGCCAGTCGCTCGCTGTGAGTCAACTCCTCTTCAAGCAACTCGGTCTCGGTCAGATCTTCCAGCAGGATGACCACGCCATCTTGCTTGATCTTGTGGGCGGCCGACTTCTCGATGATGGCCTTGTGCAGACTGATAAAGCGACGCTTGTTCTTGACCTGCAACACTCGCTTGTGGGCATGTGCCGCCTCGGCAGATGTGAAGTCCTCGATGAGAGAGCCCCACGGTTCCTCTATATCCTTGAGTTGGGCGCCAACCACTTCCTGACTGGATATTCCAGTCAGCTTTGCCATCGCATTGTTCCACATCACGATCTGATTCTGTTCGCCCAGGGAGCAGACGCCCAGGGGCAGCTCCAGCAATACCTGGCGGTGATAGCGGCGAAGATTGTCGAGATCTTCGGCCATACCTGAGAGATTGCTGCGATAGGCTTCAATGCGGCCCTCAATCACGTCCACATCCGTCGCGCCGGTTTCCGACTCAATGGTGTAAGGCAGGAAACGATCGATCAGGTCATGGGCGATAGAGGGGCCAAGAAGGCCCGAAAGATTGGCTTCCAAGCGGCCTCGAAGCAGGCGCAAGGCGTACGGACGCTTTTCCTGCTTGTCGATTTTCAGATCGCGCAGAGCCTGCAGCACTTCGCGGGTGGCCGTGCGCTCGCCCAGAGGTTTGGTGAGCTTCTCGATGAATTCCTCAGGCGAACGTGCAACCAGGCCTGTGCGATTACGGCGCCGGATCGTGTCGAGGCCACAGATGTCCGCGGAGGCGCGCTCTTCCGCCGATGTACGCGTCCACAGGGATATGGCGACGAACAGGATTACATTGGTGACAAGTGATCCGGCCACGATCTCGCGCGTGTTGATGTCGCTGAATGCCAGAAGATTGGTGCCCGTGAGCACTGGCAGCATTAGAAAGATAAACCAGATCATCACCCCCACGCCCAGGCCGGTCAGGAAGCCCTTCTTGTTGCCCCGCGGCCAGTACAGCAGTGCGATGATGCTGGGCAGGAACTGGAGGCTGGCGATGTAGGAGACGTTGCCGATCGCCCGCACACTCAACTTGTCCTCCGGCAGGTAATAGAAGATGAAGCCTATCCAGATCAGGGCCGTGATCAGCGCGCGGCGTTTCCAAAGCAGCCAACGGTAGATGTCGTTGCGGGCCGACGGTTGGTAGACGGGCAGGATCAAGTGATTGAGGCACATGTTGGACAGAGCCAGGGTTATCACGATGATCAGGCCGCTGGCGGCAGAAAGGCCACCCAGGAAACCTATCAGCGTCATCATCTCGGAACCATAATCGACGCCGAGGCTGACCGGATAGAATTCCAGTGGTGCCGCGGAGCCGACCTTCAACCCCGCCCAGAGAATCGGCAACACCGGGGCGCTGAGCAACAGGAAATACAGCGGCAGTGCCCAGCTGGCAATCGTCAGCGCTTTCGGGTCGTTGTTCTCGTTGAAGATCATATAGAACATGTGAGGACTGGCGACTGCCGCCGTGAAGAACAGCAGGGCGGTGACGTGGAACGAGCCGGGGGCATCCGGCTCCTTGATGCTGGCCAGCAGCTCCGGTTGAGTCTGCAGCCAGGCGTCCACGCCTGCAAAGCCACCGAATCCCTGGAAGATCGCGAACAGTCCCAGGGTGAGCAGAGCCAGCAGCTTCACCACTGAGTCGAAGGCGATGGCCATGACCAGACCTTCGTGCTTTTCGCGGCCGGCACCGCGTCCGGTCCCGAAGAAGATGGCGAACAGAGTGATCAGGGAGCAGAAGACGACGGCCAGTGTAGTCTGCGAAGTATCGGGCGCCAGCAAGGCGACACTGTTTGCCACTGCCTGAATCTGCAGGGACAAAAGGGGAATAACCCCCATCAGCAGGACGAGTGTAGTGATTGTGCCGGCAACCGGGCTGCGGTAGCGGAAGGCCAGCAAGTCAGCCAATGAGCTTAGCTGATAGCTCTTGGTGATCTCCAGAATCGGTCGCAGCATCAGGGGCGAAAACAGGAAGGCCAGCGAGATGCCGATGAACGGTGCCAGGTAGCCAAAGCCATCCCGAAAGGCATTGGCTGTCGCGGCGTAGTAGGACCAGACGCTGGCAAACACGCCCAGCGCGAGTACATAGACTACCGGATGCCGCACGATCCGCTGGGGAATCCAGCCGCGATCCGTCGCCAGTGCGATCACGAACAGCATGGCCATGTAGGTCAGGCCCAGGATGAACAGGCTGCTGAGCTCAAAGGTCATCGGAATTCTGTTCCCTGTGGCACAGTGCCGCAATCAGAATGATCAGAAGTCCGATAATAAAAGGTCGATACCATGCGCCCTCGGGCTGGCTGACCCAGTCGACACTGGTCAGGAACAGCAGATAGCTGAACATCAGCAACAGCAGTGTAGAGCGGGAGAGATACACAGGTAATCCTGAATGATCATCGGCGTCAGAAGTGACTTTCGTGCCGGATATTAGCCAACTTGGGGACAGCCTGTATATCCCAGCGAGGGACGGCCGAAGCCAGGATTTCATTCACGCTGGCGCCGTTCAGAGCAGGCTCGACAGGCTGACCCAGAAAGCGCAGAGCCTGCAGCAGGGCAGCGCTGCAGTCCCGCAGAGGCAATGCCTGAGCAAAATGCTGCTTGCTGAGTTTCTGACCCTGCTCGTTCACGGCAACGGGAACGTGCGCATATCGCGGCGTTGGCAAGTCGAGCAACTGCTGCAGGAATATCTGACGGGCCGTGGAGTCGAGCAGATCCGAGCCTCTTACGATATCCGTGATGCCCTGGGCGGCATCATCGACCACCACGGCCAGTTGATAGGCGAAGAGACCATCCTTGCGGCGCAGGATGACGTCGCCACACTCCTGCAGAAGGCTTTGTGACTGAGCGCCCTGAATGGCGTCGGTGAAGTTCACCCGCATAGCATCGACGCGAATGCGAATGGCATTGCCAGTGTCCTGCAGCCCCAGTTCGCGGCAGCGACCATCGTAGACACCCCCCTCCGCCTGAATCTGTTGGCGGGAGCAGCGACAGGCGAACAGGCGGCCTTGCTGGCGCAATTGTGCAAGGGCTTCGGCATAGGCATCGAGGCGGCTGCTCTGGTAAAGCACTGACCCATCCCAGAGCAGGCCGTGGCACTCCAGGGCGCGCAGAATCTGATCGGCAGCCTCTGGCGGTTCACGGGCGGGGTCGAGGTCTTCCATGCGCAGCAGCCAGCGGCCCCCCCGGTGGCGGGCATCGAGATAGCTGGCAGTGGCGGCAACCAGCGACCCGAAATGCAGAGGGCCGCTGGGAGAAGGCGCAAAGCGACCGATGATGTCGGTGTTTTTGCTCATGGTGCACAGGCGACGAGTGAGTAGCGTGTGGGGGGCTCAGGAGCCCCACTGCTTTTCCTTGATCTCGTCGAGTGTCTTGCAGTCGATGCACTTGTTGGCGGTGGGGCGAGCTTCCAGGCGACGAATGCCGATCTCGATGCCGCAAGCTTCGCAATAGCCGTAATCGTCTTGAGCGATCTTCTCCAGCGTGGAGTCGATCTTCTTGATCAGCTTGCGCTCGCGGTCGCGGGTGCGCAGTTCCAGACTGAATTCTTCTTCCTGGGTGGCGCGGTCGGCGGGATCGGGGTAATTCGCCGCTTCGTCCTGCATGTGGTGCACGGTGCGGTCCACTTCTTCCATCAGCTGATTGCGCCAGTTGTTGAGGATGGCCTTGAAGTGCTCCTTCTGGTTCTCGTTCATGTACTCTTCCCCTTTCTTTTCCTTGTAAGGGGTGAAGTTCTTCAGAACCGCTGCGGAAGCCGGGGCTTTATTTTCAGACATGGTTCGCTACGCCTCTTAGCCCCCGGGGGGCTTGTCCAGATTCAACGCTCACGAGTGGGCGTCAATTGACGCGAGCACTCGCATGTCAAGGGCATCAGAAAGGCCGGTAAGCTACCAGATTAATTCTGGCCGCGCTACCGCTGGGATGACGGTGGCCAGCGGCCCTGATCGGGGCCCTGGTTTCGCCTCGGTGGTGCAGTGTGCCTATAATACCAGCCCTGAAAAGCAGGTTGCCAAGCAAGCATAGTACTTAGGAGTTGACGTGCCAGATTCCCGCCGCCCTAGCTCTTTGCGAGCCGCCGATCGTTTGCAGGGCATTAATCCCTTTCGTGTGATGACCGTGCTGGAGCGCGCCAAGGCGCTGGAGAGAGAGGGGCGCAGCATCATTCATCTGGAAGTCGGTGAGCCGGACTTCGTCACTGCTGCGCCCGTCGTGGAAGCAGGCCGTGCTGCCCTCGCCAGTGGTCACACTGCTTATACCCCAGCGGCCGGCCTGCCTCAGCTGCGAGAGGCGATTGCCGGGCATTATCGCAGGCGTCACGGCCTCGAAATTCCTGCAGACCGCATCTTTGTCACGCCCGGCGCGAGTGGCGCTCTGAGCCTGTTGGCCCAGATGCTGCTCAATCCGGGCGATGCCGTGCTGATGACCGATCCGGGCTATCCCTGCAATCGCAACTATGTGCGTCTCGCGGGCGCCGAGGCGATTCTGGTGCCGGTCACGGCCAGGGACAATTACCAGCTGTCGCCCGCCTTGCTGACGCGGCATGCCACTGCGCAGTGCCGCAGCGTCTGGCTGGCCACGCCGTCGAACCCCACCGGCACAGTGCTCGATCTGTCGGCGTTGCAGGGCATTCACGCGTGGTGCCAGACCCAGGGCTGCCATCTGCTGGTGGACGAGATCTACCACGGACTGGACTACGTTGGTGGCCTGCCGAGCGCCCTGCAACTGGGCGACGATGTCCTGGTCGTGAACAGCTTCTCGAAGTATTTCGGCATGACCGGCTGGCGGCTGGGGTGGTTCGTGGTGCCCGAGTCACTCGTCGGGGTCAGCAATATCCTGGCGCAGAACCTGTTCATCGCCGCCTCGTCAGTGGCTCAGCATGCCGCCTTGCGCGCCTTTGATGCCGACACGCAGGAGATCTTCGAGGCACGTCGCCGCGAGTTCTCCGCGCGGCGCGACTTTTTGACAGGTGTGCTGCGCGAGCTTGGCTTTCATGTGCCTGTCGACCCGCAGGGCGCGTTCTACGTCTATGCGGGGATCGAGGCGTACAGCGATGACAGCGAGCAGTTCTGTCGCACATTGCTGGAGGATTTTGGCGTGGCGACCACACCGGGCACCGATTTTGGCGAGTTCGACAGTCGGCGTCATGTCCGCTTTGCGTTTACCACCGGCATGAGTCAACTGGAAGAGGCCGCTCTGCGCCTGCGTGCCGCGGTCGAGCATGGCGCTTTCAGAGCATGAACTTCTTGCCGCCGCTTGCCGAAGCGATTCTGCTTCGGCGTTACAAGCGCTTTCTGGCCGACGTCCGCCTGCCTGATGGTGACGAGATCACGCTGCACTGTCCCAATACCGGCGCCATGCTGGGCTGTGCCGATCCCGGCAGTCGCGTGTGGTATTCCCACTCGAACAATTCCGCCCGCAAGTATCCACGCACCTGGGAGTTGGTCGAGACACCAGATCATCACCTTGTCTGCGTCAACACCGCGAGGTCGAATCCCCTGGTGGAAGAAGCCTTGCGGCAGGGGCGCATTGCAACGCTGGCCGGTTATGGCGTGCTGCGCCGCGAGGTAGTGGTTGGCGGGGAGGGTAGTCGCCTGGATTTTGTTCTGTGCAGCCATGTCATGCGGCCGGACGAGCAATGTCATGTGGAGGTAAAAAGCGTGACGCTGATGCTGCCCGATGGCAGCGGTGCATTTCCCGATGCGGTTTCCGCGCGGGGCACCCGGCACCTTCGTGAACTGCTTGCCTTGCGTGAACAGGGCCAGCGCGCGGTGCTGCTCTTTTGCGTGCAGCACACCGGGATTGCGTGCGTGCGCCCGGCGGCGCACATCGATCCGCTCTACGCGCAGACCTTAAGGCATGCAGTCGAGCGCGGGGTGGAAGTGCTGGCATGGCGCTCGGCCATCAATGCGCAGGGAATGCACTTGTACGAAAGCGTTCCAGTCGATCTGCAATCGATGTGACTCAGAGTCTTCCCAGTGTACTGACGTCCCCTTCCTCCACCATCATGAAACCGTTGCCCAATACGAATGGAATGGCCTTCAGCCGCTTGCCCTTGCAGGGCCCCAATATGCACTGACCGTTCTCGACAAGGAACAGCGCGCCGTGGGTGGAGCACTGGATCAGTGCGCCATCGCTGTCGAGAAACTGGTCCTCCTGCCACTCCAGCGGCGTGCCGAGGTGCGGGCAGTAGTTGTAGTAAAGATACATGCGCCCGTCTTTCTTCACGGCGAAGAGATACTTGTCGAGCACCTCGAGGCCCTTCGAACGACCCTCTTCGATCTCGTCGATGTGACAAAGGGTGATCATCGGCAAGCTCCGCAGTGCCTCAGGACAGTGCCTGGCTCAAGTCCGCCAGCAGGTCGTCGATGTTCTCGATGCCCACCGCCAGTCGGATCATGGAATCTGGAATGCCCATCGAGGCTCGCCGCGCCGCACCCATCTCAAAGAAGATCGTGTGCGCGACGGGAATCGCGAGCGTGCGGGTATCGCCCAGATTGCTGGACGACACCACATACTGCAGGCGATTCAGGAAATCGAAGCAGTCGATCTCGTCGATCAGCTCGATGCTCATCAGGGCGCCGAAGTGGCGGAAGAGTTTCGCCGCACGTGCATGCTGGGGGTGACTTGGCAGGCCCGGGTAATTGACCTTGCGTACCCGCGGGTGGGCCTGGAAGAATTGCGCCAGCGCGAGAGCATTGCTGCAGGCACGTTCGACCCGAAGCGACATGGTCTCGGAGCCGAGTGCCAGGGTGTGCGCCGCCTCGGGCGAGAGCGTGGCACCGAAATCACGCAGGCCTTTCTTCTTCAACTGTGTCATGCCCCAGGTGGTGGAGGGGCCGCTCTTGTAGCTGTCGTACAGATGCGGGTAGTCCTTCCAGTCGTAGAGGCCTGTATCCGTCACCGCGCCCCCGAGTGCATCGCCATGGCCGCCGAAGAATTTGGAGAGCGAGTTGATGATGAAACTGGCGCCGACCTTGCGCGGATTGAACAGGCACGGAGTGGTAGTGGTGTTGTCCACGACGAAGATCAAAGCGTGTTCGCGACACAGGGATCCAATGCCTTCGAGATCCGCAATCTGGGTGACCGGGTTGGCTATTGTCTCGACGAACACCATGCGGGTGTTCGGCCGCAGTGCAGCTTTGATGCTGGCACTGTCCGTGGCATCGACGAAACTGACTTCCACCCCGAAATTGATGAAAGTGTGGAACAGACTGTTGGTATTGCCGAACAGGAATGCACTGGAAATCACGTGGTCGCCCTGGCGCAGCAGGGAAAACAGGATCGAGCCGATGGCGGCCATGCCGGTCGCAAACGCGACGGTGCCCTGGCCGCCTTCCATTCGCGTGACGCGGTTCTGCAGGGCATTCACTGTCGGGTTCTGCTGACGGCCGTAGTTGTAACCGGCCTTGCGACCCTGAAATACTGCCGCCAGATCTCGCGCGTCGTCGTACTCGAAGGCAATCGAGGTGTGCACAGCCTTGTGCAGACTGCCGTGCTCGGGCTTGTCACTGCGGTCGGAATGCAGGTTTATGGTGTCGAAATGGGCGGGGCGGTCCTGTGTACTCATGGTGCTCGATTCCTGGCCTGCATAAGTCGAAGGCGGTGTTTCGGGCGCAATGCGCTGCACCGATCACCGGGCCGGCAGTATACAAGAGCCACGGCGGGGCGAACACCGTGCTCAAGGCTGGGTGTAGACGGGCAGTGCTGCCAGCTGCGCGTCGATGGCGCCAAGTCGCTCCAGATACGCCGGGCTGTTGCGGTCCTGGTATTGCTGCAGGAAGTCTTCCTCGCTGAGGCCGGCGTTGTCCCGTGACACGGCTGGCATGTAGTCGGATTCCGCCGTGGAGCGCGCAAGCGCCTCTTGAAGTCGGCGTGCCGACGTGCTGTTCAGTGTCGCGGCATCGCCCAGCGCGACGCCGGCCATGTTGGCCGTCAGATCGCTGAAACTGAAGCCCGAGCGATAGCGGGCATCGTGGGCCTCCTTGCTGGTCGCGAGCAGATTGGCCACGTCCGGTCCCACACTCGCAGTCATTGCAGCAGAGCTGACGAAGTGCTGCGCCAAGTCTCTGCGCCTTTGCAGAGTCACTTGGGGGTGGTGCTCTCCCATGATTTCCCCGGTGTCGTGATTAACGTAAAGCGACAGCGCCTGCAAGACGGAGCGATTCTCCACTTCTGGGTCAGCCCCTGCGGCGCTCTGCGCCTGCGCCTCTCGGAAGAGCGCTGGCAGCAGTTCACCCAGCGCGATCGTGCGGCTGTCTGCTGGCACGGCCTGCAGCAGGGCAGACAGGCTCTGGCGGTAGTGTTCGATGCGGGCCTTGTCGTCGGCGCTCAGAAACAGTTGTTCTGCCTGACTTTGCACAGCGGCCATCAGCTGCGGTTCCCAGTTCAGCGTGAAACTGGCGGTTGGCGCAGAGAATTCCAGATCGCGGACGCTGTCGCGCAATGGCCGCAGCGTCTCGTAGTTCACGTAACTGCTGGCAAGCCAACGCTCCGCGGCACCCGCCAGCAGACGCATGGCTGCGCCAGGGACAGGCATGCGGCCGATCCATAGCGTTCCAGGTACGGCGAGTCCGTCGACTGCCGCCACACTGATGTGCAGATTGAGGAATAGTGCCGGCCAAGACCAGGGCATCGGAATGCTGAGATCCAGCGCGGCGCTCTGCTGCCCGACACTGATCCGGGCGGCCGCGTTGCGCAGGCGCGGAATGTTCTGCATGGCGAAGGCTGCCAGCAGGTTCAACTCGCTTTCCTCAAGTTGCAGGTGCAGTTCCCCTGCGCGCGCCACCCGGGCAGGGGCTCGGTCCACGAGCATGTCCTCGATGGTTGTGATGGCAACCCCCTTCACCGGTAGGTTGCGGGGCACGGAAGGCTGAGCTTGCAGGCCGAGCAGCAGCGCGGTAATCAGCAGGATGACGGGAACCGCCAGCACCAGGATGGCCGGATGAAGAAAGTCTTGCGCGCGAGAAGATGTCATGACTGCGCAGCGTGATGCTGACAAATACCTGAATTGTCTATATAAAGCACAAAGATGCCGCTGGGCGCGTCGGCCCGCAGCGCGCATCTGACTACAGAACAGGAAACCTGACGGTACTATCCTGGAGTGATTATGGTGCCGTCAAGTTCTTCATTTCCCGGCATTATCACAGCATGGCAAGGACATTCGCGATGAGAAGCCCCCGAAAAACACACAGCGTCATCTTTTCATTTCGCCTACTGATTATCGGACTACTGCTGACATCCCTCGTCGCCTGCACCTCCAGTAGTCAGCCAGTGGTTGATCAGGCAGCAGTCCTTGAAGCGCAGCGTGCAGCTGAAGAAGCAGAAGCAAGGCGCTTAGCCGACGAGCGCGCGCGCAACGAGGCGGCCGAAGCCGAGCGCCTGCGTCAGCAGGCGCTGATCCAAGCCGAAGCGCAGCGGGCGCAGGAGCAGGCGCGTCTCGAGCGCGATGCGCAGGCGGCTGCCCAGCGGCGCGATGCCCAGGCGCGGGAACAGGCCCAGCGTGATCGGATTGCCGCACTGGAGGCTCAGATCGCCGAATTGCGCGACAGCACCTCCCGTGTCAATGCCGCCAACGAGCGGCTCGAACAGGCCGTGGCTGCTGCGGAACAATTGCTGGAAGCGCTCAATGCCGAACAATTGAAATATGGCAACACCGATGCGGCAGGGCAGCCCGTCGACCCCCTCGACAAAGAGCTGATCGCGGAGCTCGAGGCGCGCAAGGACAGTCTCAAGCAGGAAGCTCAGGCACTCGTGACCCCATGAGTGCGGATCTCGTCGATATCAGTAAAGCCTTGGAGAAGCGCCGCTTCCAGCAACAGGAAGCGCGGCTGGCGAAAATGCGTGAAGCGTTTCGTGCCGCGCGCACCGGAGGCTCAGCCACGCCATCGGGCAAGAGCAATGCCAAGCCCAAGGGACGCGGTCGCCCTCGCTGATCGCATAGAACGTTCCGCGTCTCACACATCATCCGAGCGCCCCGGCCACCCTGGCAAGACGTCCTTCCTGCCGCCATCTATGCAGGCCTGGAAGCCTTGATTTTCGGCACTTTTCAGTCATTTGCCGCGGCTTTGTTTGTGATGGTCGTTATGCTACAGTGCTGCTCGCTTCATCAAACAAAAACAAGACGAGGAGTTACCGCAAGATGCAAGGCATGACAATTACAGTTTCGACACTGCTCTCTCTTTTCGGTCTTGGCGTAGCCTACTTCTACATGCGCCAGGTGATGAGTGTGCCGCTTGACCTCGGACTTGAGGGTGAGCAGAAGTCTCGACTCAAATTCATTCACAATGCTATTGCTCAGGGTGCCATGGCGTTCCTGAAGCAGGAGTACAAGTTTCTCAGTATTTTCATGCTCGTGTTTGCCGCGATCATCGCGGTGCTCATTGACGACAATCACACGCCTGACACTCGCGAAGGTCTGTATACCGCGGTCGCCTTCCTCTTTGGTGGGATAATCTCGATTGCCTCCGGCTACATCGGCATGATGATCGCTACTCAGGGCAATGCCCGTACTACTGTGTCCGCCAAGGACAACATCGGCGACGCCTTCAAGGTGGCCCTTAACTCCGGCGCAGTCATGGGCTTCGCGCTCGTGAGTCTGGCAGTGCTCGGACTCGTGATCGTCTACGTTGTGATGAAGGCCTGGTTGCCGGCTGATCTGCCGAATCACGTGCTCATGGAAATCATCGCCGGCTTCGGCCTCGGTGGCTCCACCATCGCGCTGTTCGCCCGAGTTGGCGGCGGCATCTTTACCAAGGCAGCCGACGTCGGCGCCGACCTGGTGGGCAAGGTCGAGAAGGGCATCCCGGAAGACGATCCGCGCAACCCCGCAGTGATCGCCGACAACGTGGGCGACAACGTGGGTGACGTGGCCGGTATGGGCGCCGACCTGTTTGGCTCCTGCGCCGAGAGCACCTGTGCGGCGATGGTCATCAGCGCGGTGGTTTTCGCTGGCAACATCGACGCCCTGCTGTACCCCATCCTGATCAGCGCCGTGGGCATTCCCATCAGCCTGCTGACCATGTTCTTCGTCAAGGTGAAGACCGAGGACGACGTTTCGCCAGCACTGATGAAGCTGCTGATCATCTCCAGCGCCCTGATGGCGGTGGCTATGTTCTTTGTCACTCGCGCCTTCGTGCCCGCGGATTTCGAGATTCGCGGTGAGTTCTATACCAGCATGGGCATCTACTGGTGCTTCCTGTCCGGTCTGGTGGCTGGTCTGATCGTGGGGCTGCTGACTGGTTACTACACCTCAGGGGCGTTCAAGCCAGTGCAGGAAGTGGCGAAGTCCTGTGAGACGGGCGCCGCAACCAACATCATTTACGGCCTGGCGCTGGGCTACAAGTCCACCGTGCTGCCGTATACTGCAATTGCGATTGCCATCTATGTGAGTTGGGAACTGGGCGGCATGTACGGCGTGGCCATCGGCTCGCTGGGCATGCTCGGTACGCTCGCGATTGCGCTGACCATCGATGCCTACGGCCCGGTATCGGACAACGCAGGCGGCATCGCCGAGATGGCTGGCCTGCCGAAGGAAGTGCGTCGTCGTACCGACATCCTGGACGCTGCCGGCAACACCACGGCGGCCATTGGCAAGGGCTTTGCGATCGGTGCGGCCATCCTGACCTCACTGGCGCTGTTCGCCGCCTTCCTGACCAGTGCCGACACACTGATGCGCGAGGAGAACCCGGGCTATGACCTTCTGGCCTCCATCAATCTGCTGGATCCAGTCGTGTTCGTGAGCCTGTTCATGGGTGCTGTGCTGCCTTTCCTGTTCACCGCTATGACCATGAAGTCCGTGGGCAAGGCCGCGTTCGACATGATCGAGGAAGTGCGACGCCAGTTCAAAGTCATCCCTGGCCTCATGGAAGGCACGGGCGAGCCCGACTACGCACAGTGCGTGGCCATTTCCACCCAGGCCGCCCTGCGCGAGATGATTGCGCCCGGTGTACTGATCATGGGCTCACCGCTGGTGGTGGGCTTCCTGTTTGGTGTGCCGGCAGTGGCAGGTATGCTGGCCGGCTCTCTGGTAGCCGGGGGTGTGCTGGCGATCTCCTCCTCCAACAGCGGTGGCGCGTGGGACAACGCCAAGAAGTACATCGAGGCTGGCAATCACGGTGGCAAAGGTTCCGAGAATCACAAGGCGGCCGTGGTGGGTGACACCGTGGGTGATCCGCTGAAGGACACCTCAGGTCCGTCGCTGAACATCCTGATCAAGCTCTCTGCCATTCTTTCGCTGGTGTTCGCACCGTTCTTCGTGCAGTACGGTGGGATCCTGATCGGCGGCTAATCCCTGCTGAAGCAAGAAAAGGGCCGCGCAAGCGGCCCTTTTTTTTGCCTCCGTGACCGCAAGTGCCATCAGGGTGGTGGTCGGCGCTCGAAGTGGTACAGCAGCCACTCCTGGGTTTGCCACTTCTCGCCGGTTGCGGCATCGAGCCAGTCCAGGGTGACCCCGCGGATGCACTGAAAGATGCGGAAGGATTGCGAGTCTTCGATGATGAGGCCGCGCACCGAAGGGTGCAGGGGGTAATTGGAGACCTCCATCAGCTTCCATTCGTCGCGCAGGCTCTCGGCCACGCACGAATCGTCCGAGAGCAGATCCACATAGGCTGTCTCCACCTCGGCCCAGCCCTGCGCGGGGATCGCCAGTGCGACACTCACGGCGGGTCGTATGCCAGAACCCGGTGCCAGCGATAGTGACTCGAGTTGCAGCGATTTCGTGCTGGCATTGCGTGCCACGATGCGCAGTCCGGCGTCGCTGAGTCCACTCCAGACTCCGGAATAGATGGCGAAGCGGACATCCGGTACCGGCTGGCCTGCGTGGATATCGCCGGAGGCTCCCTGTGCGCAGGTCAGGGCGGGGGCCAGCAGGAGCGATGCGACGTTTAGGACAAATAGAGGGTGCCGTGTCACAGTTAATCCTTGCGCAAAGGGTGCACGAGTATCAGTGGCAGGCTCAGCGTAGCGCAGCCAAGCAGCGTTTGCCACGCCGCGAGGTGCCGGCGCCTTGCTTTGTCGGGGTGTTCAAGCCGCTGGCATCCGGGGATAATGCCAGCGCGTGGCCAATCGCATTGCACCGGATTTTGGAATTCAAGAAGACGAGAGCGACGTGGAAAATCTGCAAGATGTTCGACATATCCTTTGTGTGGCCTCAGGCAAGGGAGGCGTGGGCAAGTCCACGATCTCCGTCAATCTCGCCGTGGCGCTGAGTCGACTCGGTGCACGGGTCGGGCTGCTGGACGCCGACATCTACGGACCGAGTCAGCCATTGATGCTGGGAGTCCCGGCGGGCACTCGTCCTCGACTGGTCGACAGGAAATTCATGGAGCCGGTGGCGGCCCACGGCATCGTCTCCAATTCCATCGGTTATCTGGTCGAGCCCCAGACAGCAATGGCATGGCGCGCCCCCATGATCGTCGGCGCCTTCAACCAGATGCTCAAGGATACCCTGTGGGGCGAGCTTGACTATCTCATCGTCGACATGCCGCCTGGCACTGGCGACATCCAGTTGAGTCTGGCACAGCAGGTGCCCGTGACGGGCGCTGTGATCGTCACCACGCCGCAGGATGTCGCGCTGCTGGATGCCCGCAAGGGCATGGAAATGTTCTGCAAGGTGCAGGTGCCCTTGCTGGGTGTGGTGGAAAACATGGCCAGCCATGTATGTTCGCGTTGTGGGCATGAAGAGGCGATTTTCGGAACGGGCGGTGGCGAAACGCTCTCGCGGGGTTTTGGCACTGAGTTGCTGGGTTCTTTGCCACTGGAGTTGGCTATCCGTGAGCACACGGACAAGGGTACTCCGATCGTGCAGGCACAGCCGGATGGTGCGATCGCTCGCGCCTTTCTGACCCTTGCTGCCCGTGTGCGCGACAAGGTGCAGGCACAGCGGTCAGCGGCAGTCGCCGGGCCTGCCATTCACATTTCTGACGATTGAAGCAATACCGCAAAAAGGGGGAAGGATAGTGGACGCGATCAATGCACTGCTGGTCAGACTTGACGGACTGCTTGCGGGTTCCGCGTGGTTCCCCTATCTGCTCCTGTTCACCGGGCTGTTCTTCACGCTCTATCTCAGATTTCCGCAGATTCGCTATTTCTCCCACGCCATCAAGGTGGCGCGTGGCCAATTTGATCGCGAGGGCGCGCCTGGCGATGCCACACACTGGCAGGCCTTGAGCACCGCGCTGGCCGGTACGGTCGGCACCGGCAATATCGGTGGAGTCGCCTTCGCGCTGTTCCTCGGCGGACCGGCGGCGCTGTTCTGGATGTGGATGACGGCCTTTCTCGGCATGACCACCAAGTTCGTGGAGGTGACCCTGTCGCACAAGTACCGGGTCAAGACGTCTGATGGCACCATGGCCGGCGGTCCGATGTACTACATGGAACATGGGTTGAAGTCGCGCTGGCTGGCCGTGCTGTTTGCCGTTGCGGCTGTTCTTACCTCGTTCGGCATTGGCAATTTCCCGCAGATCAACAGCATAGCGGCCGGACTTGAGGGCTCTTTCAACATCAGCCCACTGCTGTCAGGCAGTATCCTCACGGTGCTGCTGGGGCTGGTGGTGGTAGGAGGCATTCATCGAATTGCTCAGGTGGCCTCGAAGCTTGTGCCGCTGATGTCCGTGATCTACATCGCCGGCTCTCTCGCCGTAATACTCCCGAATCTCGGCAATGTCGGTCCTGCCTTCCTGTCGATCTTCTCTGACGTCTTCACGGGCACGGCAGCTACTGGTGGCTTTCTCGGCGCCAGCATCGCCTATGCGTTCAACCGCGGCGTGAATCGAGGTCTGTTTTCAAACGAGGCGGGGCTGGGTTCTTCCGCGATCGCGCACTCGGCGGCGCGCACGGATGAGCCGGCCGACGAAGGCATGGTGGCGCTGCTCGAGCCGTTTATCGACACAATTGTCATCTGCACGCTCACCGGGCTGGTAATTCTGTCCTCTGGTGTGTGGACAGAGAAGCACGAGAATGTCTTCGCACGGGCGGATCTGGAGATTGTGGCAGGTGTTTACTCTGACCAGAACGGCGCGCAGCGCGAGCAGCTCTTTCAGCACCTTAATCGCCGACCTTCACAGGTAACCGCCTACAACGGCGCCTTGCAGATCAGCGCAGGGGTGCTGCAGAACCAGACAGATGTGACCATCCTGCACGCACGTTCCGTCGCCGAGGACGTGCGCTTTCTCAAGGATGGGGAGCCGGCGAACGGCGAATTTGTGGTGACCGCGGGGCTGCCGGATGATCTCGGCTTGCAGCTGCAGGGACGTTCGCTACTGCATTCCGTACCACTGACGTCTAAGGCCTTTGCCTCGGGCTGGTTCGGCGATGCCGGCCAGCATGTGGTCTCCATCGGTTTGCTGCTTTTCGCCTTCACCACTGCAATCGCCTGGTCGTACTATGGCGATCGGGCAGTGACCTATCTGTTCGGACCGGCGGGCGTGTTGCCGTATCGCCTGGTCTATATTGCAGGCTTTTTCCTGGCGGCGCAGGCCGATACCACGTTGATCTGGAATCTCTCGGCGGTGACGCTGTTCTTCATGGCCATGCCCAATCTGATCGGTATCCTGCTGCTGCGCAAGGACATGAAGAACACGGTGGAGAGCTACTGGCAGCGTATCAAGGAGCGCCGCTGAGTTACACGTTCTCGCCCGGCAGGCGAATGTTGTGCACGATTTCCTGAACCTCCTGTGGTGGTGCCGGCGTGAAACGGCACACCACCAGAGCGACCCCCAGATTCACCAGAGTGCCCATGGTGCCGATGCCTTCCGGTGAAATGCCGAACCACCAGTGGTCCGCTGTACTCAGTTCCGGGCGTATGAACTTGAAGTAGATGATGTAGGCTGCGGTGAACGTGAAGCCAGACAGCATGCCCGCTATTGCGCCTTGCCGGTTCATGCGCCTGTAGAAAATTCCCAGCACGATGGCGGGGAAGAAGGACGCTGCTGCGAGTCCGAAGGCGAAGGCCACCACCTCGGCGACGAAGCCTGGCGGATTGATGCCGAAGTAACCTGCCACCAGCACTGCCAGAAAGATTGCCGCCCGCGCATAGTTCAATTCCTGTTTTTCCGTGATGTGGGGTGCGAGACTGCGCTTCATCAGGTCATGCGAGATCGACGTCGAAATCACCAGCAACAGACCGGCTGCCGTCGACAGTGCTGCCGCCAGGGCGCCGGCTGCCACCAGGGCCACCACCCAGTTGGGCAAGCTCGCGATTTCAGGGTTCGCCAGCACCATGATGTCGCGGTTCACCGTTAGTTCATTGGTCTCCAGGTCACCCACGTACTGAATGCGGCCGTCCCCATTCTTGTCATTGAAGGCAATCAGGCCGGTGCGCTCCCAGGTGGTGAACCAGCCAGGCATTGAAGTGTATTCGGCATTGTTGACCGTGTTCATCAGATTGGTCTTGGAAAAAGCGGCTATGGCCGGCGCCGTCGTATAGAGCACGGCGATGAAGATCAGGGCATAACCGGCGGAAAGTCGCGCCGCACGCACGCTGGGCACAGTAAAGAAGCGGATGATCACATGGGGCAGTCCGGCCGTGCCGAACATCAGCGCGGCAGTGATGAAGAACACGTCCTGAGTGCTTTTCTGACCGGTTGTGTAAGTTCCAAAACCGAGTGTTTCGCTAAGGCCATCCAGTCGATCGAGCAAATATCCGCCGCCATATTCCGGTGTCAACTCGGAGCCAAAGCCCAGTTGTGGAATCGGGTTTCCGGTCATCATCAGCGAAATGAAGATGGCGGGCACCATGTAGGCGAAGATCAATACGCAGTACTGGGCCACCTGGGTATAGGTGATACCCTTCATGCCTCCCAGCACTGCATAAAAGAACACGATGGCCATGCCGATGATCACGCCGGTGGTAATGTCCACCTCAAGGAAGCGTGAAAACACGATGCCTGCGCCCTGCATCTGTCCGCAGACATACACGAACGACACGACGATGGCACAGAACACCGCCGCGAGACGAGCGCTCTGGGAATAATAGCGATCACCGATAAAGGCCGGCACCGTGAATTTGCCAAACTTGCGTAGATAGGGCGCCAGCAGCAGGGCCAGCAGCACGTAGCCACCAGTCCAGCCCATCAGATAGTAGGTGCCATCTCGCCCCAGAAAAGAAATGAGCCCCGCCATGGAGATGAAGGATGCTGCCGACATCCAGTCCGCCGCCGTGGCCATGCCATTGACCACTGGCTTCACGCCGCCTCCCGCGACATAGAAATCGTGCGTGGAGCCGGCTTTGGACCACAGCGCAATGAGGATGTAGAGGCCAAAACTGAGGAATATGAACAGGTAGGTCCAGACTTGCACGCTCATGAACGGGACTCCTGTGTGCGGTCCGGCCCTGCCTTCGTGTGTTGCTCCTGCAGCAGCTGGTACTGACTATCCAGCTTGTCCATCTGACGGATGTAGACGAAGATCAGCACCACGAAACCATAGATCGACCCCTGCTGGGCCATCCAGAAACCCAGCTTGAACCCGCCAATGCGGAAGTTGTCGAGAAAGTCGGCGAGCAGGATGCCGCAGCCGAACGAAATGAAGAACCAGACGCACAGCAGGGTGCTCACAATTCTCAGATTGGCCTTCCAGTAAGATAGCGCGTGCTTGTTTGACATCAATGACCTCGTTCTTGTTGGTTTTGGGGATCGATCGTGCATGTCTGCAGGCGTGCCGCAAGCGACACTATTCAATGTACTCCTTGATGTAGCTCATGAGTCGGCGTCGAGACACGCGTGCGGCTTCTTCGTCTTCCTTGTTGTAGTTGCGCACGATGGTGCGGATGGCCTGACGTTCGGCCAAGGGCCACTGCATGACAAACGCGTTGATGACGTCTTCATCGCTCGCCAGCAGTCGCTCACCCCATTCCTCGATCAGCTGTGCTCGCCTTACCTGAGCGCGGTCGGGGGTGCGCATTCTGTCCAGCTCGGCCTGTATCTCTTCGTGGTTCTCTTGGCGCATCACCTTGCCGATGAATTGCAACTGGCGCCTTCTTGCGCCGTGGCTCGGCGGCAGGCGATTGTATTCCGCCAACGCCGCCAGCAGGGTATCGGACAGCGGCAACTTTTCCAATTGCTTGCGATTGAGCGTGGTCAGCTCTTCGCCAAGGTCCTGAACGGCTGTCATGTCTCGCTTGCGCTGCGACTTGCTGGGAGGTTCGAGGCTCCAGTCGATGGGTTCTCGTTGTTTCATGACATCACCCTTGCTTCACTCGCTCTCGTCGAAGCGATTGTTGACCAGCGCCGTTACCGCTTCCAGCGCAGCCTGTTCGTCTTCCCCATCGATGATGATGTTGAGTACCGTTCCCTTGGCGGCAGCGAGCATCATGAGCGCCAGAATGCTCTTGCCGTCGACGAGCTTGTCCTGCCCCAGCTTGATCGCGCTGCGGAAGGTGGACGTGACGGACACCATGCGCGAGGCGGCTCGCGCGTGCAGACCGGCCTTGTTGCAGATGGTGATGGTGGAGGTAATCATTTTGCCTGCGCTCCTTCCCGTTTCAGCAATTCCCGGTGCATTACCTGAACGTTCCTGACGCGCGCCACAAAATGTTCCCTCAGGCGCTCGCTCAGGTAGACGGAGCGGTGCTGACCCCCGGTGCAGCCGATGGCAACGGTCATATAGCTGCGATTGTTCTGCTCGAAGCGCGGCAGCCACTTGTCAAGATAAGCACATAGATCGTCATACATGGTCTGCACATCGGGCTGGCTCTGCAGCCAATCCACCACCGCCTGATCGGTGCCCGTGAGCGGACGAAGGGACTTCTCCCAGTAGGGGTTGGGCAGGCAGCGCACGTCGTAAACGATGTCGGCGTCAATAGGAACGCCGTACTTGTAGCCGAAGGACTCGAACAGCAGCGCAAGACCACTATCGTCACGCTCGACGACGCGGGTCTTGATGCTTTCTCGCAATTGATGCAAAGACATGTTGCTGGTGTCTATCGACAGACTCGCGAGCAGCGCGATCTGTTCCAGCAGTTCCGTCTCCATGTTAATGGCCTGACGCAGGCCGATGCGGTCCGTGGTTAGCGGATGCTTGCGGCGACTCTCGCTGAAGCGCTTGATCAGTGTGGGGCTGCTCGCGTCCAGGAAGATGATTTCTGTTTTGATGCCCGTCTCTTTCAACTGCTCGATGATCTGCGGCACCTGCTTGAGATCCGCCGGTATATTGCGGGCATCGATGCTCACAGCGACGTGGGGCGGTTCGGCAGACTGCGACGCGACGCGCTGTGCCAGAGAGGGCAGAAGACTTGCGGGCAGGTTGTCGATGCAGTAGTAGCCGTGATCCTCCAGCATGTTGAGGGCAGTACTCTTGCCGGAGCCGGAGCGGCCGCTGATGATGAGCAATTTCACAGTGTCATTCGCCTGGGATTTCAAGCAGGAGCCAGCTCTGTGAGGAGAGGGGCTTTTTTCAACGTCGGCTCGACTGTAGCAGGTTTGCCCGATCCTTGTCAGCCGGCCGTGGCGATGCGGTAGAGTTCCTCGGCGCACTCGGCCTGGCGCAGGCGTCGGCAGAGGTCTCCCTGATGGAACAGAGCAGCCAGACTGCCCAGTACCTTGAGATGTTCTGTCATTTCTTCGGCGGGGACGATCAGCACGAAAAGCAGGTCGACAGAGCGCGAGTCGATGGCGTCGAAGTCGATGCCTTCATTCAGCGTGACCAAGGCGCCCGTGATGCTCTTGCAGGCGGGGACTCGGCAATGGGGAATCGCGATGCCGTTGCCGATGCCCGTGCTGCCGAGTTGCTCGCGCGCGAGAAGCGCACTGTAGATGTGGTCTGCCGACAGTGAACCTGTCTGCTCGGCAATGCGTTCACTGATCGAGGAGAGGAAGCGTTTCTTGCTCACCCCTGGCAGTTTGCAGAAGCAGCGTTCCGGGGTCAGGATCGTGTCGAGGCGCATGGTCACGAATTCTCGTAGGACTGAAATTCGGGCGCAATTCTAGCATCGCCCCGCGGTAAGTCATGAGTCATTTTCACTTTTACCTGCGTGCCATGTTGTGCATGGCTAGACCAGCTTCTTGCGTTCGTTGGACGGCGGAATGGACAGGGATTCGCGGTACTTCGCAATGGTGCGACGTGCCACATTGATGCCCTGGGCTTCCAGCAGCTTCGTGATCTTGCTGTCGCTCAGCGGCTTGCGTGCGTTTTCGCCTGCCACCAGTTTCTTGATGAGGGCACGAATCGCCGTGGATGAGCATTCGCCACCACCGGCCGTGCTGACGTGGCTGGAAAAGAAGTACTTCAATTCGAAGATGCCCTTGGGCGTGTGCATGTATTTCTGTGTGGTCACGCGCGAGATGGTGGATTCGTGCATGTTCACGGCCTCGGCGATGTCATGCAGGACCAGTGGCTTCATGGCTTCCTCGCCATACTCGAAGAAGCCCTTCTGATGCTCGACGATGCGGGTGGCTACCTTCATCAGTGTCTCATTGCGGCTCTGCAGGCTCTTGAGGAACCAGCGAGCCTCCTGCAGGTTGTCGCGCAAATAGCTGTTGTCGCTGCTGCTGTCGGCTCGTCGCACCAACGCCGCATAGTCCGCATTGATGCGGATGCGCGGGGCAGTCTCCGGATTCAGCTCGACGCGCCAGCGCCCGGTGTCGCTGTCCTTGGTGACGATAACGTCCGGAATGATGTAACTGGTTGATGGCGGTGTGATGTCCGCACCCGGTCGCGGATTGAGTGATTCGATCATGCTGATGGCATCGCGCAGCTCGTTCTCCTTGATGCGCACCAGTCGCATGAGCGCAGCGTAGTCGCGGTTGCCAAGCAGCACCAGGTGATCCTTGACGATGGCGCGGGCATGGCGGATGGCGGGTGTGATGTCCGCCTCTTCATACTGATTCAGCTGGATCAGCAGGCACTCCGCGAGATCGCGATATCCCACGCCGACTGGATCGAACTGCTGGATCCGGTGCAGCACGGCCAGCACTTCCTCGGGGTCGATATCGATCGAGCGCATGAGGCTGGCATGAATGGCGTCGATGCTGACCGTCAGCATGCCGTTGGTGTCGATGGCGTCAATGATGGCGAGGCCGATGAGTCGGTCAGGGTCGGACATGGGCGTGAGATTCAGCTGCCACATCAGGTGATCCTGCAGGCTCTCGGCCACGCTGTTGCGGGATTCGAAGTCCGAGGTCTCGCCATCGCCCGACCCGCTGCCGGTGGTGTAGGTGCTCTGATAGACGTCGTCCCAGCTGCTGTCGACCGACAGGTCTTCTGGAATCTGGTCCTCCCAACGGCTGTCCTCGTAATCGCCCGAGGATTCTGTCTCGCCACTCTCGTAATCCTCGGTGCTGCTGCCGGCGATGCGCTCGAGATTGTAATCATCGCTGGATACACTGCTTTCGGTGTTCAATTCCGCTACTTCGTCGGCCAGGCCGCGAAACTCATCGTCCTCATCCAGCTCCAACATGGGATTGGATTCCAATACCTGGTGAATTTCCTGCTGCAGATCGAGAGTGGAAAGCTGAAGAAGGCGGATAGCTTGCTGCAGCTGTGGCGTCATGGTCAGTTGCTGACCGAGCTTGAGCTGGAGCGAGAGTTTCATCGGCGTGAGCAATTCATGGTCGGGTGACGGCTCGGAGTGTTAGCAAGTATCGTGCCGTAAGTTGAAAGCAAATTTCAAGCCTGACCTGCGTCAGATTCTGAATTGATGGCCGAGATAGACTTCACGAACCTTCTGATTGGCGAGAATCTCCTGAGCGCTGCCTTCCGCAATGATCTGGCCTTCACTCACGATATAGGCCTTTTCGCAGATATCCAGTGTCTCGCGCACATTGTGATCGGTCAGCAGAACGCCGATGCCTTTCTGCTTCAAGTGGCGGATGATGCCCTTGATGTCACTCACGGAAATGGGGTCCACACCGGCGAATGGCTCGTCCAGCAGGATGAAGCGCGGCTCGTTGGCCAGCGCTCGCGCGATCTCGGTGCGTCGGCGTTCACCGCCAGACAGGCTCATGCCCTTGTTGTTGCGAATGTGCCCGATGTGAAACTCGTCCAGCAGGTTCTCCAGTTTTTCCTGGCGGCCGCTGCGATCCAGATCCGCGCGTGTCTCGAGGATCGCAAGAATGTTCTCGGCGACGGTGAGGGTGCGGAAGATCGAAGAGTCCTGGGGCAGGTAGCCCAGGCCGCGCTGCGCACGGGCGTGGATGGGCAACAAGGTCATGTCCTTGCCATTGAGGGCGATACTGCCGCTGTCTGCCTTGACCAGCCCGACGATCATGTAGAAGCACGTGGTCTTGCCGGCGCCGTTGGGCCCGAGAAGCCCGACGATCTGCCCGCTGTTCAGGCTCAGCGAGACATCCCGGACCACCTGGCGGCCCCTGTACGATTTGGCGATATGGGTGACCTGAAGGCTATCCATCAGTTCGACTGCGGACTCAGCGAGCCACTGCAGGCCTGACCCGAGGTGGCTCCGGTCTCGATGGTATGGCGGATCTGCGCGCACAGCAGACTGGTACCAGGCTGAGTGAAGCTGGCGCTTCCGACAAACTCGACGACGGCCTGCGCTCCGGCGAAGTAATGGATGGTGTCGCTGTAACCGGATACGGCGTTGGCTGCGTCTTCCGCTTGCTGCGCAAAGCGCGCCGGAGTGCCGGTCAGCGTGACCTTCTGCAGTTGGTTGTCGAGATCGTACTCCAGCACGGCGATATCGCCCTTCAACTCCACTTCGTTCTGGCGCACGAAGACATTGTCGCGCAGGGTGATGACACGGACGCCGTTCAGGGTTTCGATGGTGGTTTCGCCATCGGCGCGGTATTCGTGGCTTCCCGTGTCTTGCTGGGCAGAGACACCAACTGCCAGAAGGCTGCAGAGGAGGGTCATGGCAGCCCGCCGGCGCAGGTCAGGGTTGACTGCTGGGTACTTCATAACGGCCTCTGACCTGTCCGAGAAATGTCAATTGATCCTGCCGGAGATCGGCCCGCATCCCGGTGGCGCTCTGCTGCAGCGTATCCGTCACCATCGAGACGGCCAGGTCGGTGCTCATGGTCTGCGTCTGGGGAAAAACGGAGAGGAATTCGGTGCTCAGGCTCATTCGCCTGCCGAGTTCGTCGATTTGATAAACCTCGACGTTCGTCTGCAGATCAAGGCGCTCAATGGTGTCGCCGCCTTCGGCTGCGTGGATTCTGCCCGAACTGGCCATGATATTCCAGAGCGCTCCGGTCTCCTGGTACAGCCTGACGAAGGGGCTTTCCAGCACGGTGGTATTGTCCAGGTAGTGGATCTGTTCGGCGGCATCGAGGGTGTATTCGATACGGCCCTGAGCGTTGTACAGCACGCTGGTGACGCCCGTGGCGTAGGCGTCGTAGGCCAGAGCCAGCAGGGGCTGTGGTTCCGGCAGCAGGACGGGCGGTACCTCCAGCAGTCGGCGTCCTCCGAAAATCAGCAACAGGGCGATGGCGGACAGTGCCAGCAACAGCCGGCCGGAGCGCTGCCGCAGTCCTCCGCGCGCCGTGCCGCCAGACTCAGAGGTAGGGGGCAAGAGCAGCATCGTACTTGTCCTGAGCCTGCAGAATGAAATCGCATACTTCCCGCACGGCGCCCTGTCCGCCGCCGAGGCTGGTGCTGGCGTGGGCTACGTGCTTGACGGCCGAATGCGCGTTGCTGACAGCAAAGGCCAGTCGGACAGCTTTCATCACCCGGATGTCGGGCAGGTCGTCACCGACATAGGCAATCGTGTCGGGGGACAGCTCCTGTGCCTCACACAACTCACGCAGAGCGGTGTGCTTGTCTTCGCGTCCCTGGATCAACAGGCTGATGCCGAGATTCTCGGCGCGTCGGGTGAGCAGCGCCGAACGCCGCCCGCTCAGGATGCCGACGCGCACCCCGGCGCCCTGCAACAGCTTGATGCCCTGGCCATCCAGCGTGCTGAACGCCTTGATCTCCTCCCCGCTGTCACTCAGATACAGCTCGCCGGCAGTAAGCACGCCGTCGACATCGAGCAGCAGCAGGCGAATGTCCCGGGCGCGCTGAAGGACATCAGTGGGGTCTGTCGCGAAGTGCATGGTTGGATTTCCTGTTGATGAAGTCGTGAGCCCGGCGCGCGATCAGACGACATTGGCCTGCAGCAGATCATGCATGCGGATGACGCCGCGCAATGCGTCTGACTCGTCGACCACGATCAGGGTGTAGATGCTGTTTTCCTGCATGATCCTGACAGCTTCGGTTGCCAGGGCATTCTCCCTGACCTTCTTGCCGCCTGTGGACATGACGCTGCCGACGGAGGCCTCCCGGATATTGCGACCGGAATCGAGTGTACGGCGCAGGTCTCCGTCGGTAAACACGCCGCACAGAGCGCCGGATGGGTCGACCACCGTGGTCATGCCCAGTCCCTTGCGAGTGATCTCCAGCAGGGCATCGCTGAGCAATGTGTCTGGATGCACCCGCGGGATGGCGTCGCCCTCGTGCATGATGTCTCTGACCTTGAGCAGCAGTCGGCGTCCCAGGCGGCCGCCCGGGTGCGAGAAGGCGAACTCTTCCAGCGTAAAGCCGCGCGCTTCCAGCAGCGCCATGGCTATGGCGTCGCCGAGCACCAGCGCCACGGTGGTGCTGCTGGTGGGGGCCTGTCCGAGGGGGCAGGCCTCTTCCCTGACGCTGGCGTCGATGTGGATATCCGAGGTCTGGGCGATGGGCGACTGCGGCGCGCCGGTCATGCTGATCAGTGTGATCCCCTTGCGCTTGAGAATGGGCAGGATCGCGAGAATCTCGCTGGTGGTGCCGGAATTGGAAAGCGCCAGCACCACGTCCTTTTCCGTGATCATGCCCAGGTCGCCGTGACTGGCTTCGGCCGGATGCACGAAAAAGGCAGGGCTGCCGGTACTTGACAGTGTGGCCGCGATTTTCGAGGCAATGTGGCCGGACTTGCCCATTCCGGTCACGATGATTCGACCACTGCAATTCAGCAGCCGCTCACACGCCATGGCAAATGCCGGGCCCATGCGCTGTGACAGCGCGCCGATGGCTCGGAGTTCGATGTCGATCGTGCGCAGCGCGCTGGCGATGAAGCGATCGTGGTCGGTCATTGCGGGTACCCTGGGCGGTGGAGCCCGGATTTTCTCCTTGTCGCGGGTTTTTTTCGGAATTCATGGTACAGAAAAGGCAGGCGTTCGGGAGGGGCAGAAGAGCAACTGTGCGAATCCGGCGATGAGGTGTGATTGCGCATGTGCAGGAGCCTTGAAGTTCAGCATTCGCGCAGGTGTCCGGTTGCGCTTGCGGACTGTCGGTAATTAGACGAAGGATTGTCTTTGTTTGCAAGTAGTAATTTATTGCGGTGCGGGATTGAGGTAGACTACGAACATATGGAGAAAAGGCGTGCTATCCACCCGCATTGGCCCTAACAGGAGATCAGACTGGTGACATCTTTCAAGAATTTGCTTGCCGCTTCAGCCCTTGTTCTGAACCTGCCGCTGTTCGCGCAGGCTGCCGAAGAGCAGAGTGCCCTGCAGTCGGCCGAGCAGTCCGTCAATGCTCTGCTGGCCACTGTGCAGGAAGTGAAACCCTACTTTGAATCCGACCGCGAGCGCTATTTCTCCAGCATTGAGGAATCCCTTGCTGGCTTTGTGGACTTCGACGAAGTGGCCGTAGGGGTGATGGCCCGCTACGCCGAGCAGGCCTCGCCGGAGCAGATCACCCGTTTCGGCGAGAAACTGCGCGTGACACTGACCCGATTCTACGGCGCGGCGCTAGTCGGTTATGACGGCCAAGAACTGGTTTTCCTGCCCGCTGGCGAGCCATCGCCCGATCCCGCACTCAACACGAATGTGCGCATGCAGATTACGGCCAACAACTCCACGGTGGAATTGCAGTACACACTCTTCCTCAACGAAGTTGGAGAGTGGAAGCTGAAGAACCTGTACGTGGGGGGCATCAACCTGCGTCGGCAGTACTTCACCCAGTTCTCGGCCCTGATGAATCGACACGGCAACGACATCGATCAGGTCATCGACAACTGGCAGTAGGCATTCGGCATTTGCGCCCCGGACCGCCTGGGCGTCACGGAGATTTCATGGCTATAGACGCAGATCAAATCAAAACCATGCTGGAAGCTCAGCTTCCTGCGTGTGACATCATGGTCCAGGGTGAGGGCGGCAAGTTCCAGGTTCACGCCACCGGGGATGTCTTTGACGGCCTCAATGCAGTGAAGCGACAACAGAAGATCTATCAGATCCTCAATCCCCACATTTCGTCGGGGGCCATCCACGCAGTCAGTATGCGACTGCAGACAGAGGCCGAACGCGCCGCGCAACTCTGATCATTCCTTCCGTTCCGGACCATTGACGACATGGACAAGCTTTTGATTCAAGGGGGTGTGAGCCTCCATGGGGAAATCCGCATCGCGGGTGCCAAGAACTCCGCGCTGCCCATCCTGGCCGCCACCCTGCTGACTCGCGAAACGGTGCAGGTATGCAACCTGCCACATCTGTATGACATCACCACCATGCTGGAACTGCTCGGCTGCATGGGTGTCGAGCCGGTGGTGGACGAAAAGCTCAATGTGGAAGTGAACAGCGGCTCCATCCGCCAGCTGAGCGCTCCTTATGAACTGGTCAAGACCATGCGTGCCTCCATCCTTGTGCTGGGCCCGCTGCTCGCCCACCACGGCCAGGCGGAAGTCGCTCTGCCTGGCGGCTGCGCGATCGGCA
>Ga0255219_1000084_pt1 | contig 26052 bp, 23 predicted proteins | sample Miss_Colum_RepA__FD_183037 | JGI IMG/M metagenome (GOLD analysis project Ga0255219, IMG submission 183037) | Freshwater microbial communities from Mississippi River, Louisiana, United States - Miss_Colum_RepA_8d | ecosystem: Environmental > Aquatic > Freshwater > River | place: USA: Louisiana...
CCGACTCTGGTCTCCACATCAGTAGTGAGCGTGAAAGTCTCCCCCTCCACCAAACCCAGTACTTTCCGGGCCCGCGCGGGCCCCCTGTATCGCGGTCGACCCCCCACCGACCAAAACCTCGCTCTGGACGACCACGTCGCCATGGTCTCGGGTTTTCTGCGCTAATCGGCGCCTTGCCAACCCAACCTCGAGGCGGATATGCCAGTACTGCAACTCACCGACACCCTGTTCGCCACGCTTGCCTGCCCGGACGGGCGTGTGCATGTCGAGTACTTCGACACTTTGTTGAAAGGGCTCTACCTGGACTTGCGCGCCAATGGACGCATGGCGTTCCGCGTACGCTACCGCCAGCAGGGCAGGCAGCGGGTGCACACGCTGGGCGATGCCCGCGTGCTCACCGTGGCCGAGGCGCGCGAGCAGGCGAGGGCTGCGCTGCGGCGGGTGCTCGCCGGAGGCGATGCTGGCGCCGCAGACAGCGCGCCCTGTCCAGGACCCACGCTGGCCAGCTTCTACCTGCAGCAGTACCTGCCCTACGTGAAAAGCTACAAACGCTCGTGGGCTACCGATGAATGCATCATCCGCCTCCACCTGCTGCCTGCGCTCGGGCAATGCCCGCTGGGCAGCATAAAGCCGCCCGACATTGCCCGTTTGGTGGATGCCATGAAAACCCGGGGCTACGCGGCCGGCACCATCAATCGCGTGTTGGTGTTGCTGCGCTACGGCTTCACGCTGGCGCGGCGCTGGCACACCGAAGGGGTGCTGGTGAATCCGGCGCTGGAGCTCAGGAACCTGCAGGACGATAACCGCATAGAGCGCTACCTCAGTGCTGGGCAGACCGAAGCGCTGCTGCGGGCGGTGCGCGGCAGTCCCAATCCCGTGCTTGCCAGCATCATTGCCTTCCTGCTCTTCACCGGCGCCCGCAAGCGCGAAGCGCTGGATGCGCGTTGGCAAGACATCGACTGGGCGCAGGCTCTGTGGCGCATCCCGCGTACCAAGTCCGGCAAGGTACGGCATGTGCCGCTGTCGCTCGGGGCCCTGCAACTGCTGCGCAGCCTGCAGGCCAGGGCCGACACGCCCTGGTTGTTTGCCAACCCCAAGACCGGCCGGCCGTTCGTGTCGATCTTCTGTAGCTGGCACACGACGCGCTCGGCCGCGGGGCTGCCGGCCCTGCGCATCCACGACCTGAGGCACAGCTTTGCCAGCTTTCTGGTGAACGCCGGGCGCAGCCTCTACGAGGTGCAGGAATTGCTCGGCCATGCCGATATCCGCACCACCAGCCGCTACGCCCACCTCAGCCGCGAGCGGCTGCGCGAGGCGGTGGAGGCGGTGCCAGTGCCCTGCTTCTGACGACGAAACGGCTGTACCCAGGTGAAGACGACACAACGTTATGCCCACTTGGCTCCGAGGACACTACTCGATGCCTCCAATGCCGCTACGGTAGCAGTAGGCTCGGTGATGGGGGTGATGCCCAACCGGGTGACGGATGTGCCGCTGGTGGCGGTAGGGTAAGAATTGACGCATATACAAATATTTGTATAAGTTGCCCATGAAGCAGGTAGAATTTCGAGGCAGCTCTTTGGACGATCTCCGGACTTTTCCGGAAGAAGCTAAACGTGAGTGGGGTTATCAGATCGACTGAGTTCAAAATGGGCTAAAACCAGACAATTTCAAGCCGACGACATCAGTCGGGAATTCTGTTTATGAAATCAGGGTTCAGGATCAATCTGGCGCGTTTCGGGTAATCTACATCGCCAAGTTTGCACAGTGCGTTTACGTGTTGCATTGCTTTCAAAAGAAAACCCAAAAGACTGCCCAAAAAGACCTAAATCTTGCAAAGCACCGCATGACTGAACTCAGGAAGGAGTTACATGATGAGGAAGAGTAAAAGATTTGCGAGCGTGTGGGACGCGATTGAGAACACGCCCCAAGCGGCTGCCAGTATGAAAGCCAGATCAACTCTGATGATGGAGTTGAGCAGCTACATTGAAAGGCAGGGGCTAACACAAGCTCAGGCGGCTAATTTGTTTGGGGTCACTCAGCCTCGTGTGTCAGATCTAATACGGGGGAAAATCGATCTGTTCTCGCTGGATACACTTCTGAACATGGCAAGTGCTGCGGGGATGTCACCGGTCCTTAAGCTAAGCAAACCTAGAGCAGTGCCGATCAAGCCATCATCGAAGCACCGAGTTGCGGTTACTGCATAACTGCTTGGCCCATTACAACGATAGTCAATGTAGCAGTGGTCTGAAGAAACCGGGCAGGTCAGCGGTGGGGTAGGGTTGATAGGACTGAAAGGGCATGTCAATCTATGACAATTTCTGCCATAGGAGGCATTATGAGTTTAAACGTCTCTCTCCCCAAAGAACTAGAAGCCCGTGTCCGTCAGCATGTCGAGTCTGGACTCTATGGGTCAGCCAGCGAAGTGATACGCGAAGCCTTACGGCTATTTGAAACTTACCATGCGACGCAGCAAGCGCACCTCAATGCACTCAAAGCCGACATTAACCAAGGGATGGCAGATGTCCGCGCAGGCCGCGTAGCACCGGTCAACATGGCCGACATCAAAAAAGAAGGGCGACGCAAGAGGGATGCTGGGTGACTGAGGTCGTCTATACCGCGGCAGCTCGCGCCGACCTACTAGACATCTGGTTTTACCTTGCAGAAAAAAACCTCAGCGCAGCCGACAACACACTAGACTCGTTGGAGGCCGACGCAGCGATGCTTTCTTACCAGCCTCTGGCTGGCAGAGAGAGACCAGAATTAGGCAGCGGCGTAAGAAGCTGGCCAAGTTCAACTCCCTACATTTTGTTCTACAACGTCGATAGCAACCGAATCATTGTGATCCGGGTGCTGCATCATGCGCGCGATATTCGCGATATTGATATGGTGAATTGAGCAACGCAGCAGGGGTAATGGGAGTGATGCCCAACCGTGTGACGGATGTGCCGTTGGTGGCGGCGGCGGGGTAATCCTCAAGACACCAATTCGTAAGCATCCCCTGTGTGCTAGATGGGCAGTTGTAGCTACAACGTAGCCACACAAGGGGGATCGAATATGCCTAGGGATGCAGTTGTATGTGCCCGTATTGATGAGGACATTAAAGAGGAAGCTAGTGCTGTCTTGGCAAGCATGGGTCTAACGGTGTCGGATGCTTTGCGCATGTTGCTAACTCGCGTCGCTCGGGAGCAATCCTTGCCCTTCGATCCACTGGTGCCGAATGCAGCCACTATCAAGTCGATGCGAGAAGCACGACGCGGCAAAACAACCAAGCATAAGAGTCTAGAAGACTTGATGGCTGACCTGCATGCGGACGATTGAACGCACCGTCCAGGTATCGAGATCATCCGCTGGCAGGGAATTGGGCAAACCCGGAACGCTCAACCGAATCGGAGCGTTCGGTCTATCCTGCACTTGAAGGCTGCGCTCCCCAGGCAGTTCCCAGTTTGTTCAAGGTAGGCCAGTGAACTACAATGAGGCGATGAAATTTGAATGGGATAAAGCAAAAAGCGATGCATGCTTTACCGAGCGCGGCTTCGATTTCACCTACGTTGCCAGAGCGTTCATGGACCCTGACCGACTCATCAAAGCCGATACTCGATACAGCTACGGCGAAGACCGCTACCAACTAATTGGGAAGATTGAACATCGCCTGTTTGTCGTGGTTTACACCCAGAGGCATGACACCATCCGAATTATCTCGGCACGCAAAGCTAACCAACGAGAGATCAAGCAGTATGAAAACAGTACGCGTGACGATGGATAAAGCAGCTCCGGCAAAACGTAACTCCGGGCGGGTGGACCTCATGCGTTTGGACTCCACGACAGAGGAAGACCTCGCCCGGCAAGCTGCGTCGGATGAGGCAGAGGCCATGCAGGACGCAGCAAAATTCGCACGACGTGTCCGCAAACGTCTGGGCCTCAGCCAAGCCGAATTTTCCGAGCGAATCGATGTCCCTCTGGAGACTATTCGTAACTGGGAGCAGGGAAAGCGCCGGCCTACGGGAGCAGCCAAATCGTTGCTGCAGGTGCTGGACAAGGCTCCGGAGGCTGCGCTGGCAGCTCTGCACTAAGGATGCAGCAGTGGGCTTGGGGGTAGGGCTTGCAATTGGCGGTCCGCGCCAGGCTGGCGCGGCCTCGTGCCATAATCGCCGCCCCTTTCCTTCACCACGGACCCGTTTGTCTCCATGGCCGAACTGAATGTCGTTTCCTGGCAGGATCACGGCGCCAAGCGCTGGCAGAAGCCTGCGTCCTACGCTTTTGCCGCGCGTGACCAGTTGGTGGCCGTGGGGCTCGGCGAGATGGCGCGGCTGGCCGTCGAGCTGCCGCTGGCGCTGGCTCGCTCCGGCGCGGGCTATCTGCCGGTGGTGGTGCTCGGCTTCAAGCCGGGCAGCAATCTGGCGGTGGGCGCTGACGGCCGCTGGCTCACCGATGCCGTGCCGCTGCTGCTCCGCAGTCACCCGTTCCGGCTGGCCCGCAATGCCGAGGGGCAGTTCGTGCTCTGCGTGCTGGCCGGCAGCGACCTCGTCACCGACGGGCCCGACGGCACTCGCTTCTTCGACGACGAGCGCAAGCCCACCGCCGATACCAGCGCCATTGCCAACGCCCTCATGCAGCTGGAGAGCGACAAGCTCAACTTCGAAAAAGCCACGACCATCCTCGCCGAGCACGATGCCATCGAGCCCTGGCCCTTTCGTGTGCAGGAGGCCGACGGGGTTGCCACCTACGACAACGTCTTCCGCGTGAACGAAAGCAAACTCAACCAGCTGCCGGCCGCTGCATTGGTGGCCCTGCGCGACTGCGGCGGCCTGGTGCTGGCCTACACGCAACTGCTGTCCATGCAGCAACTGCCGCAGCTGGCCACGCTAGGCGCGCGCCGCGCGGCCGCTGCGGCACCGGCGGCCCTGCCGGCCCGCCAGGTTGCCGCTCTGGCGATCTCGGACGACAATGGCACGCTGTCGTTTGCCAATCTGTAGCGGTCCTGTCGGGAGCCCCGCATGCGCCATGCCGGCCTGATCCTGCGCTTCGCTCGTTTGCCTGGCTTCGCTGCCGGCGCTGCCGCTTGGCGTGTCGCCGGTGTGCTGCTGGCCCTCGCGGCCGTGCTGCCCGGGCCACGGGCGGCGGCGCAGGAGCTGTCGCTGTTCGAGCCGGTGGAATCGGCGGCGGCCGGCGAGCAGCCGGAGGGCCCTCAGCCCTTCGTGGCGCAGAACGGCCAGCCCGCCTTCACCGTGCGCGGCACCCTGCAGGTGGGCGACCAATACCGCGTCACGCTGGTGGACCGCAGCGGTCAGAGTCGCATGGTCCGCTGGCAGAGCGGTGCCGTGGTGCCCCTGCCGGGCGTCGACGGGTTCAGCGTGGTTCGCGTGGACGCACGCACCGTGGCCCTGCGCCACCCGGCCTCCGACCCCTGCATCGCGGCTGCGCCCCAGGGCGTCACCTGTGAAGACGGCGTGACCTCGCTGCTGCGCGTGGCCACCGCCACGGCGCCGCTGCAGCAGGCGCCGTCTGCCGCGCCGGCCCCACAGCCGGCAGGAGAGCAGCCGGCGGCCCTGCCGCCGATGAATCCCTTCGAGGCGGCGATCCGCGCCCAGGCCGCGCAGGAACAGGCCGGCGGTCAGCCGGCCGCGTTCGTGAATCCGTTCAGCGGCGAAACCCAGATCATCGACCTCGGCCCGCCCGAGCAGCGGCAGCAGCGCGAGGCCCGCCAGCAGGCGCGCCAGCAGCGCCTCGACCGGCTGCAGCTGCAGCGCATCCCCGCCGATCAGGTGCCGCCCGGCATGCGCGTGGTGACCACGCCCTTCGGGGACCGACTGGTGCCGGCAGGGCAATGACCGCTCCGGGCCCGCTCCCCGCGCGTGCCAGCCGTCTCAGCACGTCGCTGGTGACCTTTCACGCCGATCCGCGCCTGCTCGAGCGCACGCTGGCCGCCCATGCCGGGGCGGTAGCGCCCTTGCTGGCCAGCGGCTGGCACTCTGCGCTGAGCGTGGTGGACAACGCCAGCGGTGCCGCCGCCCGCGCCACCCTGCAGGCGCTGTTGCCGGCCGACGCTGCGCTGCTGACCAACGCCCGCAACCTCGGCTTCGGCCGCGCCCACAACCAGGTCATCGCCAGCGCCGACTCGGAATTCCACCTCATCCTCAACCCCGATCTCGAGATGGCGCCCGACGCGCTGACCGAGGGGCTGCGCTACCTCCAGCAGCACCCCGGCGTGGTGGCGGTGTCGCCGGCCTGCCGCAACGGCGCCGGCCGTCCGGAGTCGCTATGCAAGCGGCTGCCCAGCGTGTTGGACCTGGCGCTGCGCGGCTTTGCGCCACCGGCCCTGCAGCGGCGCTGCGCCGCGCGGCTGGCCCGCTACGCCTGCGCCGATCTGCTGGCAACGGCCGCGCCGGTGGACGTGCCGCTCGCCAGCGGCTGCTGGCTGCTCTGCCGTACCGACGCGCTGCGGGCCGTGGGCGGCTTCGATCCACGCTACTTCCTGTACTTCGAGGACTTCGCGCTGTCGCTGGCGCTGTCGCGCCACGGCGCCATCCACCACGTGCCGGCCTGCCGGGTGCTGCACCACGGCGGTCAGGCCGCCCGCAAGGGCTGGCGCCACCGCTGGCTGTTCGCCCGCTCGGCCGCGCAGTTCTTCGCCCGCCATGGCTGGCGCTGGGCCTGACATGCCACCGCGCGTGCTGGTGACCGGCGCCAGTGGCTTCGTGGGGCAGGCCCTCGTGCCACGCCTGCTGGCTGCTGGCTGGTCGGTGCGCGGACTGAGTCGGCAGGTCGACCGTCTGCGCGGCCTGCCGTGGGCCGCGGCAGTCATGCTCCTGGAGGGCGACCTGGCCGATCCGACCGCCTGCGCCAGGGCCTGCGACGGTGTGGAGGTGGTGCTGCACGTCGCCGGCCTGGCGCACGCCAGTGCCAGTGAACACGACCACCGCCGTGAAGGTCTGCAAAACACCCTGCAGCTCGCCGCTGCCGCCCGCGCGGCGGGCGTGCGCCGCTTCGTCTTCCTCAGCAGCAGCAAGGCGGCGTATCCCAGCCATTCCCCCTACGCCCGCTACAAGCGCGAGGCCGAGGAGGCGCTGCTGGCGCTGGCACCGACGCTGGAGGTGGTCTGCCTGCGGCCGGGTCCGATCTACGGCCCCGGTCAGCGCAACGCCCTCGGCACGCTGCTGGCGCTGGCGCGCCTGCCCTGGCTGCCGCTGCTGCCGCGCGGCACGGCGGCGTTCAGTCTGATCGGCGTACACGACTGCGCGCGCGCCCTGCAGCTGGCCGCCACCCACCCGGCCCTGCCGGGGCAGGTATGGGCACTCGACGATGGGGTGACCTACACGCTGCCCGCGCTGGTGAACGCCATTCGCCGCCAGCGCGGACTGCCAGCCGTGCCCGCCCTGCTGCCGGCCGCCTGCGCCCGCCCGCTGCTCCGGCTGGCGGGGCTGCTGCCACCGCTGCGGCGGCGTGGGGTGGGTGCTGCCAGCGCCCGCGTGCTGTTCGACGAGCCTTGCTCGGTGGACCCGGCCTTCGCCGCCGCCACCGGCTTTGCCGCCAGCACCGACTTCTACCGGGCGCTGGCGGCGCTGTGAGCCGCCGTCAGAAGCTTTCCATCACGAGCTGGGCGCTGCAGCCATTGGCTTCGTAGGAGCCCACCCAGATGTCGTAGTTGCCGCTCACCGGATTGCCCAGGCGGATCAGCGCATCCTGGTTGCCATTCGAGTCGTCGTCGAAGTACCAGAGACCCTGCGGGTCGTTGATCAGCAGCACGCTGTCGCACTTGCTGTCCACCCTGAACTCGAGGTCGCCGTTGCTGGGGTCGTGGGCATAGGCCAGTTCGAAGTCCGGGGCTGCCTCCACGTACCCAAAGCCCTTGATCGCCTCTGCCGCGCACAGGGACAAGTCGAGGCTGCCGCCCGCCGTCACCTTGTGCGAGCGGGTGAGGTAGAGCTCGTCGCTGCCGTAGGCGAGTGGCGTGCCGGTGAGCGACAGGTCGGGGCAGCCGGCGGCAGCCCCGCGACTCTTGGCCAGCGCATCGGCGACGGGGGCCGGCGTCGTACCGGCCTCGAGGCTTGCCAGCCAGGTTGCCAGTACGTCGACGGGCTGGCCGTTCACGATGAGTTCGCCATTGCGCAGCGTCAGCGCCGAGCTCAGCTGCCCCTTGTCGAGCGTCACCCAGGGCTGCGCATAGAGGCTTTCCAGCTGGGCCTCTGCAGCGGCCTGCTGCTCGGACTCCAGCGCTGCCCGCAGCAGCGTGCGTTCGAGGGCGGCCACCGACGCCTGCAAACTGCCCTCCACCTCGAGGGCCTTCACGATCGTTGGCAGCGAGTCCACCGTCACATCTTCCGAGCCGTTGTACTGCACTCGCAGCGATGCACTGACGTCGTCCTCGCTGGGCAACTGCAGCGCCAGCGGGTCGATGGTGAGCACCAGCGTCTCCTGCGCCAGCGCGCGCAGCGCCTCGCCCCAGGCCCCGAGGTCGCCTTCGCTGCCGAGCGTCGGCCAATGTTCGTCGAGCGCCGCGTAGGTGGCGGCACTCACCCCGCGCAGCGAGGTGCCGAGCGTGAAGCCGCCCAGCGCACGACCGTCGAGGCTGAAGGCGCCGAGGCGCATGTTGCCGGTGTTTTCCACCATGCCATCGACGAGCGTCGTGCGGCCGCTGGCCGCGAAGTCGCTGAAGGTGAGCGCGACGTCGTTGGCCGGCGCGTCGATGCCGAGCTCGGCCAGCGCCAGCTCCGAACGGCCAAGCACGGGCTCGGCTGCCTGCTTGCCGGCGTCGACCTGCAGCTGCAGGCCACGCAGCGCCACGCGGGTGCCGCCGCCGTCTGCCGCAGGGCGCGTATCGGTCACCTCCAGCGTGTCCAGACTGAAATCCGCGACCAGCTGCCAGGCGTCTTCTTCGCGCTGCAGGCGATTGACGGAGCGCAGCTGCTCGAGCGCCACGGAGAGACTGCCGTCGTCGAGGGAGAACAAGGGCAGCGTGAGGGTGATGTCAAAGGCCGACAGCGACGGGTTGGCGCGCAGCTCGCCCGTCACGCCGTAGCTCTGCAGGGTGGCATCGTCGCTGCCGTCCAGCAGGGCGCCGTCGTAGTTGACCAGCGCAACCTCCGCCCGCAGGCTGCGCGTGAAGCCGAGCGTGCCCTGCACGGTCAGCAGCGGCGACTTGCCGGGGTAGTCGGGCAGCGCGTCGCGCAGCAGGGCGGGCGGAGACACGTCGATCGCGAGGCGGGCCAGGCCGGCATCGATGCCTCCGAGCCAAGGCCCGTGCCGCACGGCCACCGTGCCCGCTAGCGTGAAGCGCTGCTCGTCCAGCGCCAGCGCGCTCAGCAACTCCGCCACCGCGTCGGCGCTGCGTGCCGGGCGCCACACCAGACGGTAGGTGAGCTCGCCGCCCCACAGATCGCGCGCGTAGTCGAACTCCACCACGCTCACATCATCGCGTGCGACCAGCAGCGCTTCGTAGCGTTTCACCTCGGCGGCCACCCGCCAGCCGATCAGGGCCACGAGGGCCAGGTAGGCGGCTGCCAGCCCGAGTGGACCGAGCAACAGGAGCAACGCGTGCTTGCGGGTGAAGGCTGCCATGGGGTTCAGCTCCGGGAGTGAGGGCGGCTTCCTGCGGGAGACACTGGCCTGACGGCATTGTCCGGGAAGCAGCGGGGCGCGGTCAAAACGCGCGGCCTCGGACGCGCGACCTCCTGCCGTGCCACGGGCCCCACCGCCGCCGCACAGCCCTCGCACTGCCGTGCCACGGGCAACACTGCCGCCGCACAGCCCGCCCATCGCCCACCCCTTGTGAGAGAATCGCCGGCCTTGGCGGGCCGTTTGCCTGCCTCAGGAACTTTCGATGCAACTCGTGCCCACCGCCCACCCCGACGTGCTGCTGCTCGAACCCACCGTGCACGGCGATCACCGCGGCTTTTTTTTCGAGACCTTTCGCGGCTCGGTATTCGCCGCGGCCGGACTGCCCGAGCACTTCGTGCAGGACAACCACAGCAAGTCGTCGGCGGGCATCCTGCGCGGACTGCACTACCAGCTGCAGCAGCCGCAGGGCAAACTGGTGCGCTGCATCGCCGGGCGTGTGTTCGACGTGGCCGTCGATCTGCGCCGCCATTCGTCACGCTTCGGCCAGTGGGTGGCGGTGGAGCTGAGCGCCGACAACAAGCGCGCCCTGTGGATTCCGCCCGGGTTTGGCCACGGGTTTCTGGTGCTGGGCGAGTCGGCCGAGATCACTTACAAGTGCAGCACCTACTACCATCCCGCGTCGGACCGCAGCCTGCGCTGGGACGACCCCACGCTGGCCATCGCCTGGCCGCTGACGTCTGCGCCGGTGCTGTCCGACAAGGACCGCACGGCGCCGCTGCTGGACGCGGCCGAGCTGTTTCCCTGACCGCCGCCGACAGGCCCGGTACCCTCTCTGCCCACAGGACCCTCTTTCCATGCACGCACTCTTGGTCACCGGCGGCGCCGGCTTCATCGGCAGCAACTTCGTGCACTTCTGGCAGGCGCAGCATCCGCAGCACACGCTGGTGGTGCTGGACGCGCTCACCTACGCCGGCAACCGCCACAACCTGCAGGCCTGCCACGGTCGCCCCGGCTTTCACTTCGTGCACGGCAGCATCAACGACCAGCCGCTGGTGGAGTCGCTGCTCCGCGCGCATGCCATCGACACCGTGGTGCACTTCGCCGCCGAAAGTCACGTGGACCGCTCGATCTACGGCCCCGATGCCTTCATCGAGACCAACGTGCTCGGCACCCACACGCTGCTGAAGGCTGCCCGCCAGGTGTGGAGCGAGCAGGGGAGCTTTGCCGGCAAGCGCTTCCACCACGTGTCCACCGACGAGGTGTACGGCACGCTGGGCCCGACCGATCCGGCCTTCCGCGAGACCACGCCCTACGCGCCGAATTCGCCCTACGCCGCCAGCAAGGCCTGTTCCGACCACCTGGTGCGCGCCTACCACCACACCTACGGGTTGCCGGTGACCACCAGCAACTGCTCCAACAACTACGGGCCTTACCAGTTCCCCGAAAAGCTGCTGCCGCTGTGCCTGCTCAACATCCTGCAGGGCAAGCCGCTGCCGCTGTACGGCAACGGCCTGCAGATCCGTGACTGGCTGCACGTGGACGACCACAACCGCGGGATCGCCCGCATCCTCGAGGCTGGCGTGACCGGCGAGACCTACAACATCGGCGGCAACAACGAATGCACGAATCTCGACACGGTCAAGCTGCTGTGCCGTACCGTCGATGCCGCGTTTGCCGCGGACCCGTCGCTCGGGCAGCGCTTCCCGCAGAGTCCCTGCAGCAGGGGTCAGCAGGCGGCTAGCCTGATCACCTTCGTGAAGGACCGGCCGGGCCACGACACCCGCTATGCCATTGATGCTGGCAAGCTCACGCGCGAACTGGGCTACACTCCGGCGCGAAGCTTCGCCGACGGACTGGCGACCACCGTGGCCTGGTACTTCGCCCACGAACCCTGGTGGCGCGGTATCCAGGACCAGAGTTACCGGCACTGACAGAATGGCCCACCCGCTGCGGTGGCGCGGAGACGCACGATGCGCGTGAACACACTGGCCCTGCTCGCCGCCGGACTCTGCGCCGCGCTGGCCGCCCCCGCGCTGCGCGCCACCACCGTGCTGGAGCTCGGCTTCGACGCGCTGGTGGCCGAGTCGGCGGTGATCGTGCGCGGTGAGGTGGTCGAGCAGCGGGCGGTCTTCGACGGGCAACTGCCGCACACGGTGATTACCTTGGCCGTGGCCGACACGCTGAAAGGCAGCGCGCCCGCCATGCTCTCCCTCAGCTTCATGGGCGGGGAACACGACAACGTGGAGCTCAGCGTGGCCGGCCAGTTCGTGCCGCCGCCGGGCAGTCGCGGCGTGTTCTTCATCGATGACCTCAGCACGCCGCTCGTCAATCCGCTCACCGGCTGGCACCAGGGGTTCTTCCCGCTGTTCACCGACGTGCTGGGCGATTTCTACCTCGACCTGCGCCAGCGCCCGGATTTCCACATTCCCGGCCTGCCGAGCGAGCCACTGGTCACCAAGATGCAGGACCTCGGCTTCAGTGCCGAGGCCATCGAGCGCAAGGCGCCGGCCCTCGGGCTGTTTGCCTGGCCCGACTTCCGCGCCGCCATCGTCGCCGAAGTCGCACGGCAGGCGGGGGGCCGCTGATGCGCAAGCCGCTGCAACGCCTGTGCGCCAGCGCGCCCCCGCGGCGCTGGCGACCCGCGGCGCGACGGCTGCTGGGACTGGCGGCGCTCGGAGCTGCCGCCGCCGGCCTTGCCTACAACATCGACGGCGACCGCTGGCTGGATGGTTCGGCCACGCTGTTCATCGGTGTGCCGGGCCGCGCGATCGGCGGCCAGGCCTGGGTGGACGTGCTGCAGGACACCCTGAACGAGTGGAATACCCGCACCAGCTTCCGCTTCGTGGCCGATCGCAACTACCGCAGCCCCTGCACCGGCTACACGGGCACGGCCTCCGGCAACGGCTTTCCGAGCGGCAACGGCGACGGCCGCAACGGCATCGACTTTCGCCCCAACGTCTGCGGCAACCGCTTCGGCGACACCACGCTGGCCATCACGCTGTCGCTGTTCAACAACACCTCGCTCGGCTTCAGCGAGATCGTCGAATCCGACATCGTCTTCAACAGCGAGATCAACTGGGACGTCTACGACGGGCCGCGCCGCAGCGGCGTGGACTTCCGCCGCACGGCCCTGCATGAACTCGGCCACGTGCTGGGCCTGCAGCACGAGGAAACCAAGCCCGCCATCATGGCGCCGCGCATCAGCGACCTCGACCGGCTGCAGGCCGACGACATCGCCGGGGCCAATGCGCTGTATGCCGGACCGAGCAACTGCCCCATCACCGAGCTCACGCTCGACACGCTGGTGCGCAACAGCCTCGCTCAGGGGGACTGCCGCGTCCTCGATCTCTTTCGCGGCGGCAGCGATACCAGCTTCGTCGACACCTACCGCCTGCGGCTCAGCCAGTTCACGCGCCTGCAGTTCTCCATGCGCTCCAGCCAGCTCGACAGTGTGCTGGTGCTCACCGACAGCAAGCTGAGGAGCCTCGACATCTTCGACGACAGCGCCGGTTCCTGCGACGCCTCGGCGCTGGTGACCCTGCCGGCCGGCGAGTACCTGCTGCTGGCCAATACCTACGTCACCCCGGTCAAGTGCCCCGGCAACGTCGGTCAGTATTCGCTCACCGTCACGCAGACCGCCCAGCCGGTGCTCGGCGACGTGCTGAACCTCGCCGCCGTCGCCCCGGCGGCCACCCTCATCACCGGCGGCGCCAGCGCCGACGGCGGACTGACCTACCGCCGGACCTTTGCGGCGACCGAGTCCTTCGATGTGCTGGCGCGTCTCGGCATCGATCCCGTGCACGTGGGGCAAGCCGGCCATCTGCTGGTGCTGGTCCGTCTCGCCGACGGCAGCCAGTTCGCCGTGGCCGCCGGGGGGCGCATCCAGCCCTTCACCGGTAGCCCCGCGCAGCTGCCGCCGTTCCGCAGCGGTCCGCTGCAGGCGCTGGAGATCCTCGACATCGCCCGCGGCGTACAGGGCCGGGCGGCCGGGCTGGCCGGGCAGCAGCTGCAGGTGTACGTCGGCTATGCCCTGGCCAGTCAGCCGGAGGCCGTGCACTTCGGCAGCCAGCCGATCGTGGTGTCGATCTCCCCGTAAAAGCGCGGGCAGGCCGCCGCCGCGGTTCCTGCCGGGGCCGAATCGGCCTATAATCCGCGCCGCTTTTTGACTTTCATCCGTCGAGGTATCTGCCGTGTCCGTCACCCGCAAGTCCCTGCTCGCCTTGTCGCTGTCTGCTCTCTGCGTGGCCCTCGTCGCCACGCCCGCCGGTGCCGCCGTGAAGGACGAGATCGCTGCCCGCCTGCAGCCTGCCGGTGTGTCCTGCGTGTTCGGCGAGGCCTGCGCCGCCGGTCTCAAGGTGCCCGGCGCCGAGAATCTGGCGCCGCGCTCGGGGGAAGAGGTGTACGGCACTTTCTGCCAGGCCTGCCACGCCAGCGGCGCCAACAACGCACCGCTGTTCGCCAATGCTGAAGCGTGGGCTCCGCGCATCGCCAAGGGCATCGACGCTCTCTACGACAGCGGCATCAACGGCTTCAATAACGGCGCCATGCCGGTGCGCGGTACCTGCGTGAACTGCAGCGACGACGAGATCAAGGCAGCGGTCGACCACATGGTGGCAGCGGCCGAGCCGAAATAGCCGGTTCTCGCCAGCCTCACTCGAACAGGCTTTTCATCCGGGCGAGGGCCTGCTTGCCGCGGGCCTTCACCTGCTCGGGGCTGCGGTCACCGCCGCGCCCCTCCCAGGCCAGCAGCTCCTGCGGCAGTTCGTCGAGGAAGCGGCTGGCAGTGGTTTCCTGCAGGTCGCCGTACTGCTTGCGCTGCCGCGCCAGCGTAAAGGTCAGTGAGCGCTGCGCGCGCGTGATGCCCACATAGGCCAGCCGCCGCTCTTCTTCCACGCTGCCGCCTTCCATGCTGTTGCGATGCGGCAGCAGTTCCTCCTCCATGCCCATGATGAACACCACCGGGAACTCGAGGCCCTTGGCGGCGTGCAGGGTCATCAGCTGCACCCGGTTGCTTTCCTCCTCCTGCTCCTGCTGCTCCAGCAGGTCGCGCAGGATGAGCTTGTTGATGGCGGCTTCGAGGCTGTCGTCCTCGTCGTTGCTGCGGGCTTTTTCGAGGCTGCGCTGCAGGGAGTCGAGCAGGGTCTGCACGTTGCCCTGCGCTCGCTCGGCGGCGGCCGGCGTGGCCGCCTGCTGTCGCAGCCAGTCGTCGTAGTGGATGTCGTCGAGCAGCTCGCGCACCACGGCCAGACCGTCGCCCCGTTCCATCAGTTCGCGCTTCTGGTTCAGCCAGCTGCCGAATTCCTGCAGCTTGTCACGCTGATTGTCGGCCAGCTGGGCGCGCAGACCGACGTGCGTGCAGGCGGCCAGCAGGCTCACGCCGGCCGTGGTGGCGTAGCGGCCCAGCGCCTCGAGTAGGCTCGGGCCGATCTTGCGGCGTGGCGTGTTCACGCAGCGCAGGAAGGCGTTGTCGTCGTCGGGATTGATGAGCAGCTTGAGGTAGGCCATCAGATCCTTGATCTCCACCCGCGCAAAAAACGAGGTGCCGCCGGTCAGCACATAGGGCACCTGGTGCGCCTGCAGCTGGATTTCCAGCAGGCGCGCCTGATGGTTGCCGCGATACAGCACGGCAAAATCGTGGAAGCGCAGCTGGGCGTGCGCGGCCATCAGCAGGATTTCGGTGGCGATGCGTTCCACCTCCGCCTCTTCGTTGGCGGTGGCCAGCACGCGGATGGGATCGCCCTTGCCGTATTCGCTCCACAGACTTTTCTCGAACACGTGCGGGTTGTTGGCGATGAGCGCGTTGGCGGCGGTGAGGATGGTGTTGGTGGAGCGGTAGTTCTGCTCCAGCTTGATCACCTGCAGGGTGGGGTAGTCCTGTTGCAGCAGCGCCATGTTTTCCGGCCGCGCACCGCGCCAGGAGTAGATCGACTGGTCGTCGTCGCCGACCACCGTGAGGCAGCCACGCCCGCCGATCAGCAGCTTCACGAAGTGGTACTGCATGTTGTTGGTGTCCTGGTACTCGTCCACCAGCAGGTAGCGGATCTGGCGCCGCCATTTGTCCAGTACCGCCGGGTTCTGCTCGAACAGCTGGGTGGGCAGCATGATGAGGTCGTCAAAGTCCACGGCGTTGAAGGCGCGCAGGCTGCGCTGGTAGTCCTCGTAGACACGCGCGGCCAGCATTTCGTCGGGCGTGCTGGCCGCCGCCTGCGCCTCTGCCGGTGTGAGGAACTGGTTCTTGAACGCGGAGATCAGCGCCGCCAGTCGCTGCAGTTGGTCGTCGGCGCTGGCCAGGTCCTTGAGCAGCAGTTCCTTGAGCAGCGACAGGCAGTCGGTGTCGTCGAAGATACTGAAACTGCTCTTGAGCCCCAGATGGCCACATTCCCGGCGGATGATCTGCAGGCCGAGGTGGTGGAAGGTGGAGATGACCAGCCCGCGCGCGCTCTGGCCCTGCAGCAACTGGCTCACGCGCTCGCGCATTTCGCGCGCGGCCTTGTTGGTGAAGGTGAGGGCGGCGATGTGCTGGGGCTGGTAGCCGCACTCGCCGATCAGGTAGGCGATTTTGCGGGTGATGACGCTGGTCTTGCCGGAGCCGGCGCCGGCCAGTACCAGCAGGGGGCCATCGAGATAGCGGACGGCGCTGAGCTGGCGGGCGTTGAGCGGTTTCATGCGGAGGGCACGGCGGCGGGCGGTGGGCGCGGGATGATAGCCGGGTTGCTCGGCCGGTGTCAGGGCTGGGTCGCGCCGGCCACACGGGTGGAAGGTGGGTACCCGGTGGGCGAGCTGGGCCAAAAACAGTGGCAGCCAGGATGCCGGTGGTCTATTACCAAGGCACGGGGACTTGCTCACAGGGAGGTGGCGTGGCTCTCGCTCTCGTCTACTCGCGCGCCACGCTCGGCATCGACGCGCCCTTGGTCACCGTCGAAGTCCATCTCAGCGGCGGCCTGCCGAACTTCACCATCGTGGGGCTGCCCGAGGCCGGCGTGCGGGAAAGCCGCGAGCGGGTCCGCAGCGCCATCCTCAACGCCCAGCTGGATTTTCCGCAGCAGCGCATCACCATCAATCTGGCGCCGGCCGATCTGCCGAAGACCGGCGGGCGCTTCGACCTCGCGATTGCCGTGGGCATTCTGGCGGCGTCGCGGCAGCTCGGCGGGGAGCGTCTGGCACGTCTGGTTTTCGTCGGTGAGCTGGCGCTCGGTGGCGCCGTGCGCGGCGTGAGCGGGCTGCTGCCCGGCCTGCTCGCCAACCGGCGCGAGGGCCTCGCCAGCGTGGTGCCGGCCGACAACGCCGAGGAAGCGGGGTTGCTGGCGGGCAGCGATGTGCATCTGTGCCGGCATCTGCTGGAAGTACTGGCCTTTCTGCAGGGCACGGCGGCGCTGCCGCGGCCGGGGGTGACCGCGCCGCCACTCGCCGCCGCAGGGCCCGATCTCGACGAGGTGGTGGGGCAGGAGGCCGCCAAGCGGGCGCTGCTGGTTGCGGCGGCCGGCGGCCACAACCTGCTGCTGCGCGGACCACCGGGTACCGGCAAGACCATGCTGGCGAGCCGGCTGCCCTCCCTGCTGCCGCCGCTGGCGGCCGAGCAGGCGCTGGAGGTGGCGGCCATCCATTCGCTGGCGCCACACAAGGGCAGGCGCGAGCAGTGGTGGCAGGCGCCGTTTCGTGCCCCGCACCACACCAGCACGGCCGTGGCGCTGGCCGGTGGCGGCAGCACCTTGCAGCCCGGCGAACTCAGTCTGGCGCACCGCGGTGTGCTGTTTCTGGACGAGTTGCCGGAGTTCAGCCCGCGGGCACTGGAGGTGCTGCGCGAGCCGCTGGAAACCGGCCACATCCAGATTGCGCGGGCCCGCTACCAGGTGCGCTTGCCGGCGCGCCTGCTACTGGTGGCCGCCATGAACCTCTGTCCCTGCGGGCGGCTTGGCGGCGCCAGCGACAATCGCTGTACCTGTGCACCGGACCGCGTGCGTCAGTATCAGCAGCGGGTGTCCGGGCCCTTGCTCGATCGTCTCGATCTGCACGTGACCGTACCGCCGATGGCCGAGGCCGACCGCCAGCTGCTGCTGCAGTCGCCACGTGGTGGCGGTCCCGGCAGCACCGCGCTGCGGGAGCAGGTGGTGGCCTGCCGGTCCCGGCAGTTGGCGCGCGCCGGCCGGCTGAATGCGGAGTTGGCGCCGGCCGACCTGCAGGTGCACTGTGAGCTGCCGGTCGCCGAGCAGCGTCTGCTCGCCACCGCCATGCAGCGCCTGCAGCTCAGCACCCGCGCCGTGCTGCGTGTGCTGCGCATCGCCCGCACCATCGCCGATCTGGCGCTGGCCGACGAGATCGGCGCGGGTCATCTGCTGGAAGCGGTCAACTATCGCCGTGGCGACACGACGCCGGCCCTGCCACCACCCTGAGGCCGGGGCCGTGTGCCGGGGACGGCGGGCAGAGGTTGTCGGCTCAGGGCTTTTCGAGGGCGGCCAGGCGGCGCTCGAGTTCGTCGATGCGTGCAGAGGCCCGCGCCAGCAACTGGCACTGCGCGTCGAACTCTTCGCGCGTGACGAGCTGCATCTTGCCGAGGCTGCTTTGCAGCAGCGCGTGCAGTTCCTGCTGCAGCTTGCTGCGCGCCTGTTCAGCGGCCGGAAACAGCGCTGCGGCCTTGCTGCTGAGGGTGTGCAGGAAATCCTGAGTGAACATGGCGCAAAGCCTCTGAAGTTGGCTCGAAAAGAGTCTGCAGCTTACCACCGGCGAGGGCGCGGCCGGGGCAATCGTAATTTTACAGGGGCTGACTTATACTCCGACGCACCTGCCCCGCAGCCGGAGAAAAATCAATGAAAATGATCACCGCAGTCATCAAGCCGTTCAAACTCGATGATGTCCGCGAGGCGCTTTCGTCCGTAGGCGTGCAGGGCATCACGGTCACCGAGGTCAAGGGCTTCGGGCGGCAGAAAGGCCACACCGAGCTCTACCGCGGCGCTGAATACGTGGTGGATTTCCTGCCCAAGATCCGTCTCGAAATCGCCGTCGAAGACGGTCGCGTGGAGCAGATCATCGAGACGCTCATGAAAGCCGCTTCCACCGGCAAGATCGGTGACGGCAAGATTTTCGTGCACAACCTCGAGCAGGTCATTCGCATCCGCACCGGCGAATCGGGCCCCGACGCCATCTGACGCTTTTTTAGACGCCTACCGTCACTTTCCCCACAGATACTGCAGCACCGCCAGCGCGGCGAGTGGCGCGGTCTCCGTGCGCAGCACGCGGGGGCCGAGTGCCAGTCCGCTGAAGCCGGCCGCCTTGGCAGCCGCGATCTCGGCGGGTGCCAGTCCACCCTCCGGGCCGATGAGCAGGCAGACGCCGCCCTCGGGCCGGGTGCCGCCCAGCGTGCCCTGCTCTTCGTGGTCGAGCACGTAGCGGCGCTCACCGGGTGCAGAACCGAGCCACGTGTCCAGCGCCATGGGCGGCAGCAGCAGCGGAATGCGCGCGCGGCCGCACTGTTCGCAGGCGCTGATCGCCACCTGCCGCCAATGCGCGGAGCGCTTGTCGCTGCGCTCACCCTGCAGCTTCACTTCGCAGCGCTCGGTGAAGAGCGGCGCGATCACGCTCACGCCGAGTTCCGTGCTCTTCTGGATGGCAAAGTCCATGCGCTCCCCGCGCGAAATGCCGAGGCCCAGCACCGTGTGCAGCGGGGATTCCGTGGCCAGTGTGCGAATACCGCCGAGCTGCAGCTGCACGTCGTGCTTGCCAACGCGACTCACCTCTGCGTCGTAGTCGGACCCGTCACCGTTGAACAGCCACACGCGGTCGCCGACGTCGAGCCGCAGCACGTTCGACAGGTAGTGGGCGCTCTGGCCCTGCAGCTCGGCGCGGCCCCCGGCCTGCAGGGGCTGTTCGGTGAAGAGACGGGACTGACGCATGCAGGGGAGGCTCGGCTGGGGGCGGGCGGGCTCGCGGCGCGCGGGTCGTCATTATCGCCCCATTGCCAGGCCTTCTTGCAGCCCTCGCGTCGCGACCCCGGCTGCCGCTGCTGGCCGCGGCCGATCGGGCCCACGGACTCGGTGGCTGCGCGGCGGGCGAGCCGCTGTCGTACCATGCGCCGGGACGGGTGAGGTAGCGAGAAATGACACTTCCGGTTTTGATCAATGGCGGCGGCATGGTGGGGCTGGCGCTGGCGCTGGCGTTGGCCGAAGCCGGCATCGGCGTGCATTTGCTCGAGGGTCAGGCGGCGCCGCTGTCGCCCGGCCACTGGCAGGCGCTGCGGGCGCAGGCCGACTTCGATACCCGCGTGAGTGCCATCACGCTCGCCACCGAACGCCTGCTACGCCGCCTCGGCGTCTGGGAGCCTCTGGTCGCGCTGCGCACGAGTCCTTACCGCGATATGCGGGTGTGGGACGCCGAGGGCACCGGCCACATTCACTTTGCCGCCGAAGAAGTGCAGTGCGAGGCGCTCGGCCACATCGTCGAAAATCGCCTGCTGTGCAGTGTGCTGGCTGCCGCGCTCGCCACCCATCCGGTGGCCCGCTGCGACTTCGGTCGTGGTCTGCTGAGCGCCGAGCGCAGCGCCGCAGGCGACTGGCACGTGGTCTGCGACGACGGCACCGCACTGCAGGCGCGGCTGCTGCTCGGTGCCGACGGTGCCAGCTCGGTGGTGCGCGAGCTGGCCGGTGTGCAAACGCGTCGCTGGAGCTACCAGCAGCGGGCGCTGGTGTGCACGCTGCGTTCGACGCGGCCGCATGCCGGCACGGCCTTCCAGCGCTTCCTGCCGAGCGGGCCGCTGGCCCTGCTGCCGCTCTGCCTGCCGGGGGCCGAGGCCCAGTGCTACAGCTCGCTGGTGTGGAGCTGCGACACGGCGCTCGCCGACCAACTGCTCGGCCTGCCGGAACCGGCCTTCCTGCAGCAGCTCACCCGCGCCAGCGAGGGCGTGCTGGGCGAGATCGAGAGCGCCACGGCGCGCAGCGCCCTCACGCTGCAGCAGCAGCACGCCGTGGACTACGTGCAGCCGGGGCTGGCGCTGGTGGGCGATGCGGCCCATACCATCCACCCGCTGGCCGGGCAGGGCGTGAACCTCGGGTTTGCCGACGTGGAAAGTCTGGTGGCGGTGCTGGTGGCGGCAGAGCGCCGCGGCGAAGCGCTCGCCAGCCTGCCGGTGCTTACGCGCTACCAGCGTCTGCGCAAGGGCCCCAATCTCGGCATGATGCTGGCCATGGAAGCCTTCAAGCGCAGCTTTGGCAGCGACGCGCTGGCCGTGCGCTGGCTGCGCAACACGGGCCTGCGGCTGGCGGCAGGGTCGCTGCCGCTGAAGCGGGCGCTGATCCGCCAGGCCATGGGCTTGTCGGGCTAATTGAGAATAATTATCATCCGCACCCCGCTGCGGAGTTTTCCCATGCCCAAGAGTCTGCCCGCCCTGCTGTTGTTGCTGCCCCTGCTGCTGGTCGCCTGCAGCGCCGAGGAGGGGTCAGCCCCGGCCGCCGCTGTGGACTCGACCGTGACCGCTCCGGCGGCGCGCGAGGCGGCGCCCGAGAGCACCCCCGCCGAGCCGGCTGGCCCGCTGGTGGTCTACTCCTCGCGCCAGGAATATCTGCTGAAACCGATCTTCGACCGCTTCACCGCCGAGACCGGCGTGGAGGTGCAGCTGCAGACCGGGGAAGAAGGCCCCTTGATCGCCCGTTTGCAGGCCGAAGGCGAGGGGACTTTTGCCGACATTCTGTACACCGTCGACGCTGGCAACCTGTGGTCGGCGGCCGAAAAAGGCCTGCTGGCACCCACCGACTCGCCGGTGCTGGAAGAGAAAATTCCTGCGCAGCTGCGCGATCCGCAGAAGCGCTGGTTCGGGCTATCCGTGCGGGCCCGCACCCTCGTCTACTCCACCGAGCGGGTCAAACCGGAGGAGCTGTCGAGCTACGAGGCGCTCGCCGATCCTCGCTGGCGTGGGCGGCTCTGCCTGCGCACCTCCAAGAAGGTCTACAACATGTCGCTGGTGGCCACGCTCATCGATCGGCTCGGCGAGGCCGGTGCCGAGCAGGTCGTGCGCGGCTGGGTGGCGAATCTCGCCACGCGCGTGATGAGCAGCGACAACTTGGTCATCGAGGCCATTGCCGCCGGACAATGTGATGTCGGCATAGTCAATACTTACTATCTCGGACAGGAACAGCAGAAAGACCCGGCCATCCCCGTGGCGCTGTTCTGGGCCAATCAGGCCGAAAGCGGGGTGCACGTCAACGTGTCCGGCGCCGGCATCACCCGCCACGCCAAGCACCCTGCCGCCGCCCGTCGCCTGCTTGAATGGCTGGCGTCCGATACCCCGCAGCGCTTGTTCTCCGAACTCAACCTCGAATACCCGGCCAACCCGGCCGTGGCGCCGGTCGACCTGGTGGCCAGCTGGGGCAGCTTCAAGGCAGATCCCATCAACGTCGAGGTGGCGGGCCGCCTGCAGGCCGCCGCCGTGATGTTGATGGACCGGGCCGACTACCGCTGATGCGTGCCGGCGCCCTGCTGCAGCCCTGGCTCTGGCGCACTGCCGGCCTGGCGCTGGCGCTCCTGGTGGCGCTGCCGCTGGCAGTGCTGTTTGCCGAGTGGGCCCGCCTCGGCAGCGGCGAGCAATTCATCTGGCAGCATCTGCTCGACACGAAGCTGGACCGGCTGGCACTCAACACCCTGCTGTTGCTGGCTGGCGTGGCGCTGGGAGTCGGGCTGGTCGGGGTGAGTCTGGCGGCGCTGGTCAGCCTCTGCGAGTTTCCGGGGCGGCGCTGGCTGGAGTGGGCGCTGCTGTTACCGGTGGCGATCCCGGGCTACGTGATGGCCTTCGTGTTTCTCGGCCTCTTCAATTTTGCCGGCCCGCTGCAGACGGCGTGGCGGCAGTGGTTCGGCAGCAGCAGCGGCTTTCCCGACGTGCAGAGTCCACCCTTCGTGATCGCAGTGTTCACGCTGGTGCTCTACCCCTATGTCTATCTGCTGGTACGCGCCGCACTGCGGGCGCAGGGGCGGCAGTTGCTCGATGCCGCCCGCAGCCTCGGTTACACGCCGCGCCGTGCCTTCCTGCACGTGCTGCTGCCGGTGGCGCGCCCGGCGATCGCCGGCGGCATCGCCCTGGTGCTCATGGAGACGCTGGCCGACTTCGGCGCGGTCAGCGTGTTCAACTACGACACATTCACCACGGCGATCTACAACGCCTGGTATGGGCTGTTCAATCTGGCGGTGGCCGCGCAGCTGGCGACGCTGCTGCTGGCGTTCGTGCTGGTGGCGCTGCTGCTCGAGCACTACAGCCGCCAAGGGGCCCGCTACACGCGCGACGAGCGCAGCCGTGACCTGCCGCGTTTTCCGCTCCGCGGACTGCAGGCGGTCGGCGCCACGCTGTGGTGTCTGCTGGTGCTGCTGGTGGCCTTCGCGCTGCCGGTGGGGCAGTTGCTGTTGTGGGTCCTCGACGCCGGTGTCGCCGAATACGACGACCGCTACCCCGAATTCTTCGCCCACACGCTGGCGCTCGCCACGCTGGCGGCCGCGGCGGCCGTGGCGGCGGCGCTGCTGCTGGCCCTGCTGCAGCGGCTGCCCGGCGGCCGTGTCGCGCGCGGCCTGCAGGCACTCTGTACCCGGCTGGCCACCCTCGGCTACGCCTTGCCGGGTTCGGTGCTGGCCGTAGGCATCCTGCTGGTGTTCACCGGCGTCGACCGAGTGCTGGGTACGCTCGGCAGCGGAAACCTGCTGGTCGGCAGCGTGGTAGCCCTGCTGCTGGCCTACCTCACACGCTTCCTCGCCGTGGCCGTGGCGCCGGTAGAAACGGCGTTGGGGTCGGTGCGTCCGGCGCTGGTCGAGGCCGCCCGCAGCCTCGGTGTCGGCGGCGCACCTCTGCTGCGTCGGCTGTACGTGCCCCTGCTGTGGCCCGGTCTCATGACGGCCGCGCTGCTGGTGTTCGTGGACGTGATGAAGGAAATGCCGGCCACGCTGATCCTGCGGCCGTTCGGCTGGGACACACTGGCCGTGCGCGTGTATCAGATGACCGCCGAAGGCCAGTGGCAGCGCGCGGCGCTGCCGGCACTCACGCTGCTGCTGGCCGGCCTCGTGCCGGTGATACTGCTGGTGAAAAACACCTTCGCCGCACCGAAAAACCCCGGAATTTGAGCCTCCCGTGCAGCGGCGGAAGCCTGCCTTGCACGCCCCGGGGCAGTTGCCTATGATGCGGTGACGTCATTTTGGAAGGTTCTCCCGCTACCCACGCATGAGCAACGCACCTGAGGGTTTGTACTATTCGGAGGCGCATGCCTGGCTGCAGCTCGAGGATGGCAACACGGCCAGAATCGGCATCACCGATTTTGCCCAACAGGAGCTCGGCGACGTCATGCATGTGGACCTGCCCGACCTCGCGCAGGTGGTCGCTGCCGGTGAGCAGGTACTGCTGGTCGAGTCGGTCAAGACTGCCTCCGATGTGCCAAGCCCGGTGTCCGGTATCGTCGTGGCGGTCAACGAGGCGCTGCGCAAAACCCCCGAGCTGCTCAATACCTCTCCCTATGACAAGGGCTGGATTTACAGAATCCGTCTCAGCAACACGGGTGAACTGCCGGACCTGCTCGATGCCGGCGCTTACCTCCGCAATTGTGCCGACTGAACCCGGCGCCCGGCGGCGACTGCTCCCTCTGGGCAGTGCAACCCAGGGCAGGAACGGACTGGAATCGTGATAGACAGTGATGGCTACAGGCCCAATGTCGGGCTGATCATCTGCAACCCCGCCGGCAAGCTGCTGTGGGCCAAGCGCGTGGGTCAGGATGCCTGGCAGTTCCCGCAGGGTGGCATCCAGCGCCACGAAAGCCCCGAAGCCGCCATGCTGCGCGAGCTGAACGAAGAAGTCGGCCTGGAACCGAGCGACGTAAGCGTGCTGGCCCGCACCAGCAGCTGGCTGCGCTACCGGCTGCCAGCCCATCTGGTGCGGCAACGGGCCGCGCCGGTGTGCATCGGCCAAAAACAGCTGTGGTTCCTGCTGAAGCTGGTGGGTGACAGCGGCCGCATCCGTTTCGACCGCGGCCACAAGGCCGAGTTCGAGGCCGTGCGTTGGATCGACTACTGGACCGCCGCCGACGAAGTGGTGGCCTTCAAGCAGGAAGTCTACCGGCTCGCCCTCGGCGAGCTGGAGTCGACTTACCGGCAATTGCTGGCGCAGGCCACCGAAGACAGCGGCGGCGCCTGAGCGCCCGGCCGCAGGCTGCGGTATGCCGAGCACCGGCGGCACTTTGGCGTAGCGCTGCCATCCGCCGTCGGCCCGTTGCGGGCCGACCTTGTTCCACCACCAACCAGGATGGCCTCGCCGACGCATGCTCGACACCCTGCACAGCATCATGACCGAGGTGAATGGCGCGCGTGATCTCGACGCCACGCTGGAAATCCTCGTCCGCCGCGTGCGCGCGGCGCTGCAGACCCGCGTCTGCTCCGTGTACCTGCTCGACCGGTCCAGCGGTCGCTACGTGCTGCTGGCGAGCCAGGGTCTGGACCCGGCCGCCGTCGGCAAGGTCAGTCTGGCCCCGCAGGAAGGCCTGGTGGGACTGGTGGCACAGCGCGCCGAGCCGGTGAATCTCGAAGTTGCCCGCGAGCACCCGCGCTACCACTACCTGCCGGAAACCCGCGAGGAGGAATACGAATCCTTCCTGGGCGTGCCGGTGATCCAGCACGCGCAGGTGCTGGGTGTGCTGGTGGTGCAGCAGCAGCAGCGCCGCAAATTCAGCCGCGAAGACGAGGCCTTTCTCATCACCTTGTCGGCGCAGCTGGCGCCGGTGATCGCCCTCGCGGAGTCGAAAGTGGCGGCCCAGCGCGTCAGCCCGACCGGCAAGCCGGCCCGCGATCCTGTCTTTGCGGGCGTGGCGGGCGCGCCGGGTGTGGCCATCGCCCAGGCCGTGACGGTCTTCATTCCCGCCGATCTCGGCGCCATTCCCACGCGCCGCTGCAGTGACATTGCCGCCGAGGTCCGCTTCTTCAACGACTGCCTGGAAGCCGTGCGGCAGGACATCAGCGAACTGAAGATAAAGATCAAAGGCCAGCTGCGACCAGAGGAACGCGAACTGTTCGATGCCTACCTGCACATGCTGGCCGACAGCGCGCTCGGCGCCGAGGTGGTCGCTCTGATCGAGCAGGGCCACTGGGCCCAGGGGGCGCTCGCCCAGGTGGCGCGCCAGCACATCAACAACTTTGCCAGCATCGACGACGATTACCTGCGCGAACGCGCCACCGACATCAAGGATCTCTGCTCGCGCGTGCTGTATTACCTGCAGGAGCAGCAGAAGAAGCAGCGCGTCTACCCCGAGCGCTGCATCCTCGTGTGCGAGGCGCTGTCGGCCGCCATGCTGGCGGACGTGCCGAAGGGTCAGCTGGTCGGCGTGGTCTCTGCCGAGGGCTCGGCGCATTCCCACGTGGCCATCCTCGCCAAGGCCATGGGCATGCCTGCCGTCATGGGAGTCGCCGACTTTCCCTTTGCCGAGCTCGATGGCCACGAGCTCATCGTCGATGGCCACCATGGACGCGTCTACAGCGATCCCTCGGAAGCACTGC
>Ga0255219_1000090_pt1 | contig 25499 bp, 22 predicted proteins | sample Miss_Colum_RepA__FD_183037 | JGI IMG/M metagenome (GOLD analysis project Ga0255219, IMG submission 183037) | Freshwater microbial communities from Mississippi River, Louisiana, United States - Miss_Colum_RepA_8d | ecosystem: Environmental > Aquatic > Freshwater > River | place: USA: Louisiana...
TCATCTCTACCAGTTGCTGGCGTCTCGCTGGGGAAGTCATGGCAGGGTGTGTTTGCTTTACCTGACGGTAAATCTGCTGTGGCTGGCACCCTTGGCGATACTCGCGGAAAGCTTTCCTGCTTGGGCATCGCTGCTCGGCCTGCTCGCCTGGATTCCGTTGGCCATGGCAGTGGGGCTGTTGCGCAATAGGTTGATGACGGCTGAGGATCACTCGCCACGTGCCGTCTCGGTAAGCAAGTAGGCAAGAACTGAGTCCATCATGAGATTAAGCAAATTGGATTTGTCACGGACTTTCAAGAAGCTGCTCTTGATGCTGGTGGATGGCTGCTGTGTCGTGTTCGCCCTGTGGCTTTCCGTCATTCTGGTCGATGCAGACTTTTTCAAGGTCAATGCGTTTGCCGATTACCTGGTCTATTTCCTCCTCTGTGCGGGCAGCAGCGTTTTCATCTTCCACGCATCGGGACTTTACCGCACCGTTCTGTTGTACATGGGACTGCAGGCAGTAGAGGTGATTCTGAAAGGCATCACGCTCAGCACGCTGGTGGCAACCTGCGCGATCTATTTGGCTGGTGCGCTAAATTTCCCCGGTCGCGCCATTCTCGTGTTCTGGATGATGGCTTTGCTCATGATTGGCGGATTGCGCATGGTCGCCAAAGTTACCATGCGCAATATGATGCAGAATTTTCGCCCCCGCGAACCGGTCATCATTTATGGGGCGGGTAGTTCTGGCATGCAATTAGTGGCAGCCATCATCAATGGGGATCAGTATTTGCCAGTTGCCTTTGTGGATGACAACGAAGAAGTCATTGGTAACAGCGTGCATGGTATCCGGGTGCACGGGCCAGCTTCTCTTCGCGACCTGATCTCCAATTACGCGGTGCGACAGATCCTGTTGGCTATTCCCTCTGCGACCCACGCCGAGCGTAAGCAGATTCTCAATAATCTTGAGAAGTATCCTGTCCATGTGCGTACGGTCCCGGATCTCTTCGATATCGTCTCCGGCAAGGTACGCGTGGATGAAATCCGTGATATCGACATCGAAGACTTGCTTGGCCGGGACATTGTGCCTCCCAACCCTGAATTGCTGGGCGCCTGCGTCGAAGGAAACAATGTCCTTATTACGGGGGCAGGGGGTTCGATCGGCTCCGAACTTTGTCGGCAGATCATCCGTTTGCGGCCTGCCCAACTCATCCTGCTGGACAACTCCGAGTATGGCCTTTACACGATCGAGAACGAGCTGCGCGAAATGTCGCGTACGCTGGATAGTGGCAAGGACACGAAAATCTTCGCGTTGCTGGGCTCAGTATGCAATCCAGTTCTGGTGGATAGCTTGCTGAAGAAGTTTTCGATCAGAACTGTCTACCATGCTGCCGCCTACAAGCAGGTGCCGATGGTAGAAAAGAATATCGTCGAGGGAGTCCAGAACAACATTTTCGGAACCCTGATCCTTGCCAGAGCTGCTGCCAGACACAAAGTGCAGCATTTTGTCTTCGTCTCGACAGACAAGGCAGTTCGTCCAGCCAACGTGATGGGTGCTACCAAGCGTTTTGCCGAACAGATCTTGCAAGCACTCTCCGTGAAGGAGCCGTCAACGCGCTTTGCCATGGTGAGATTCGGCAATGTGCTCGGGTCTTCGGGATCTGTGGTACCCCTGTTCCGTAAGCAGATTGCCCAAGGTGGACCGATCACGGTGACGCATTCCGAAGTGACTCGCTATTTCATGACGGTTCAGGAGGCGGCTCAGCTGGTAATTCAGGCTGGTTCCATGGCGTCAGGCGGCGACGTGTTTGTGCTGGATATGAATGAGCCTGTGCGTATCGTCGATCTGGCACGCAAGATGATTCATCTGATGGGTTTCGTCGTCAGGGATGACCGTACGCCAAATGGTGACATCGCAATCGAATACACCGGACTGCGGCCAGGCGAAAAACTTTACGAGGAACTGCTGATCGGTGAGCAGGTGACAGGGACAGAGCATCCGAAGATCATGCGAGCAGAGGAGGATTTTCTGACCATCGAAGAGCTCGAACCTCTGCTTGCAAAGCTTCAGCAGGCCTGTGAAGTCCTCGATCAAATCACCATACGTGAAGTACTTGCCGATGCCATTGGTGGGTTCGTTTCAAAGGAAATTCCGAGCGATCCTTTGCTCGATGTGCCGCCTTTTGCAGTGCCGGCGGAGGCGTCGCGGCCCAACGTGCTGCCATTCGCGCGCAGCTAGTTCCGGAGCAATCTGCATTCGCCCGCGATGAACTACAGATCGCTGTCGTCGATGCGTGTCGCCAATCTGATCGCAGTTTCGCAGCGCGCTTTCCGATGGATTTTTTAGACAAGCAAAACGTCTGCCATGGGCATATGTCCAAAGGCGCGACCAGCGATTGATTGAGAGCAGGAACTAGCCGGAATCTACTAAGTAGCAACCTAAGTACCAGAGCGGTGCAAGTAAGAAGAAGAGTGGGGAGTGGGGAGTCGGCAGCTGCGCACGGAACTGAGGCGTAGCGATGTACACTAGCTTTGGGAGGGTTACGGCGGGGGTACTGCAGGGATCGCGGCTGAAATTACGCGTATCGGGACGGACCGCCAACGTGAATTCTTGCGATCTGAGATTGGCTGCCCAACCTGGGCTCGAACCAGGAACCAAGTGATTAACAGTCACCTACTCTACCATTGAGCTATTGGGCAGTATTGCGAGAGGGTGCATCAATCTCAGGCCGCGGATGGTAATGACAATTAGGGGGGAGGTCAACAAAGCGAAATGACTTTCTTGCACCCGGCTTTGTATGCGTTGGTCAGCTACAATTTCCCGGGAAAAACCCGGTGTTGATACTCGATGTCTCGTCAGTTCAAGTTGCACTCACCCTTCGCTCCTGCTGGTGATCAACCAGCGGCGATCGACAAGCTTGTCGATGGTCTGCAATCGGGACTGGCAGCCCAGACTTTGTTGGGAGTCACGGGTTCCGGCAAGACTTTTACGATTGCCAATGTGATAGCCGCGGTCCAGCGGCCGGCACTGGTCATGGCGCCAAATAAAACTCTCGCCGCCCAGTTGTATGGCGAACTCAAGGCGTTTTTCCCAGACAATGCCGTCGAATATTTCGTTTCCTACTACGACTACTACCAACCAGAGGCCTATGTGCCTTCCTCCGATTCCTACATCGAGAAGGACGCCAGCATCAATGAGCATATCGAGCAGATGCGCTTGTCTGCGACAAAGTCGCTGCTGGAGCGCGCAGATGTCATCGTGGTTGCCACCGTGTCCTGCATCTACGGCCTCGGAGATCCTGCGGCCTATCTCAACATGGTGCTGCCACTCAAGATTGGTGCAAGGATGGAGCAGCGCTTTCTTTTGAAGAAACTCGCTGAACTCCAGTACACGCGCAATGACGTTGACTTACATCGCACGCACTACCGTGTGAGAGGAGATGTCATCGATATCTTCCCTGCCGAATCCGATATGGCAGCGATACGCGTTGAGTTGTTTGATGATGAAATTGAGAATTTAAGTCGCTTCGATCCTCTGACGGGTGAAGTCATCGCCCGGGAGCGCGAGGTGACCATTTTCCCCAAGTCGCATTACGTCACCCCGCGCGAGCGTGTCCTGAAGGCCGTAGACCTGATCAAGGAGGAATTGCAGGAGCGGTTGGCCGTGCTGCAGGCTAACAACCAATTGGTCGAGGCCCAGCGACTGCAGCAGAGAACACAGTTCGACCTCGAGATGATTCAGGAACTAGGTTATTGCACCGGCATCGAAAACTACTCTCGATTTCTGTCAGGGAGAGGCGCAGGACAGCCTCCGCCTACGCTGTTCGATTACCTGCCGCTCGATGCCTTTGTGGTACTCGACGAGTCCCACGTGGCGGTCCCGCAGATTGGTGCCATGTTCAAGGGCGATCGTTCACGCAAGGAAACGCTGGTGCAATATGGTTTTCGTCTTCCCTCTGCGCTGGATAATCGACCATTGAGGTTCGAGGAATGGGAGGCACTGGCCCCGCAGCTCATCTTTGTGTCTGCCACGCCTGGGCCTTATGAGGAGCAGAAGCAGGGTCAATTGGTAAAGCAGGTGGTACGCCCGACGGGCTTGATCGACCCGGAGCCTGAAGTAAGGCCTGCCTTGAACCAGGTTGATGATCTGCTCTCTGAAGCCAAGAAAAGAATTGCGGTGGGAGAGCGTATTCTCGTTACCGTGCTGACCAAGCGCATGGCAGAAGACCTCACCGACTACCTTGCCGACAGCGGCATCAAGGTCCGGTATTTGCACTCTGACATCGAAACGGTCGAGCGTGTCGAAATAATTCGCGACCTCAGGCTCGGTATTTTCGATGTCCTCGTTGGCATCAACCTTTTGCGTGAGGGGTTGGACATCCCTGAGGTCTCGCTTGTCGCCATCATGGATGCCGACAAGGAGGGTTTCCTGCGTTCCGAGCGTTCGTTGATCCAGACGATCGGGCGTGCTGCTCGCAATCTCAACGGGAAGGCAATCTTGTATGCCGATCGACTGACCGATTCCATGCAGCGGGCGATCGCGACAACGCTGGAGCGTCGACAAGTACAGACAGACTTCAATCGTTTGCATGGGATCCAACCCAAGGGGATCAGTAAGCAGGTAGCTGACGTACTGGACACTGGCCCTTCTGTTGGCAAGGAATCCAGTCGCCCCGGTAACCGCGCACGCGGAACGACCGCAGTCTCCGGCGCTCCGTTACGAGACGCTCGCGAGCTCACGGACCGCATTCGGCAGCTTGAAGCTCGTATGCATGAATTGGCACGAAATCTCGAATTCGAAGCGGCAGCCGCGGTCCGCGACGAATTGGCAGAACTACAGAACAGGCTGTTGGCGGCCCAGTGAGCACCTTGGTCATCACGCAGTGATCTGCAGGATCGTGTTGTAGTTTTGTCTGCCCGTCTCTATAATCCGCGACCTTCTGCAGTACGGGATCTCGCTCATCTGGTTGCACTCTGCAACGGAGCCTTCAGCGAAGTTGAGTCCCTCGAGACGGCGAACTAAAACGCAGGCGCGTAGCTCAGTTGGTTAGAGCGCTACCTTGACATGGTAGAGGTCACCAGTTCGAATCTGGTCGTGCCTACCACTCTTTGATTCGATAGACATGATCAACATCACTTTGCCAGATGGAAGCGTCCGCGGATTTGCTGATGCCGTGACCGTCATGCAGGTCGCTGAATCGATCGGTGCGGGTTTGGCCAAGGCGGCAGTCGCGGCGCGGGTGGATGGCGTATTGGTGGACACGTCCCACACCATCGGCAACGATGCAAGCCTTAGCATCATCACAGGGCGGGATGTTGAAGGAGTCGACGTCATCCGTCACTCCTGCGCCCATCTGATGGCGAATGCCGTCAAGAATCTGTTTCCCGAGGCGCAGGTGACCATCGGTCCCGTTATCGAGAATGGGTTCTACTACGATTTTGCCTTTTCACGGCCGTTCACTCCTGAAGATCTGGCCAGCATTGAACGGGAGATGGAACGATTAGCTGCGTCTGACATACGAGTGGAGCGCTCTCTCATGAGTCGCAACGAGGCCGTGGCCTTGTTCGAATCCATGGGCGAACACTACAAAGTTGAAATATTGGAGAGTATTCCCTCGGATCAGGCCCTTTCTTTTTACCGCCAGGGCGATTTCATTGATCTCTGCCGCGGTCCCCATGTGCCGGCGACATCCCATATCAAGGCTTTCAAGTTGATGTCGGTAGCCGGTGCGTACTGGCGCGGCGATTCTCGCAATGCCATGTTGCAGCGCATTTATGGCACTGCTTGGGGTGACCAAAAGGCCTTGAAGGCGTATTTGCACCTGCTTGAAGAAGCCGAGCGACGCGATCACCGCAAAATTGGCAAGAAGCTCGATCTTTTCCACCTGCAGGAAGAGGCGCCTGGGATGGTTTTTTGGCATCCGAATGGATGGACCATCTACCAGATCATCAGGCGCTACATGCAAGACCTTTGGAAGGAAAACGGCTACAAGGAGATCAATACACCTCAGTTGGTGGATTACAGCTTGTGGGAAAAGTCGGGACATGCGCAAAAGTTCAAGGATGAGATGTTCAGTGTCGAGTCTGACAACCGCATGTACGCCATCAAGCCAATGAATTGCCCCTGCCATGTGCAGGTGTTCAACCAAGGTTTGAAAAGCTATAGGGACTTGCCTCTGCGCTTGGCTGAGTTCGGAGCCTGTCATCGCTACGAACCTTCAGGCAGCATGCACGGACTCATGCGCGTGCGTTCCTTCACTCAGGACGATGCACATATTTTTTGTGCGCCGGAGGACATACAGACCGAGGTCTCCAACTTCATCAAGCTTGTGGAGAGGGTGTACAACGATTTTGGCTTTACCGAAGTTGCGCTCAAGCTATCGACTCGCCCTGTGAACCGGGTAGGTGCTGACGAGATTTGGGATGAGGCAGAACAGGCGCTGGAAACGGCCCTCAACGCCACTGGCCGGCCTTGGGATCTGCAGCCTGGAGAGGGTGCGTTCTACGGTCCCAAAATCGAGTTCACGCTCAAGGACTGCATGGGGCGTCCCCGCCAGTGCGGCACCATTCAGGTCGACTTTTCCATGCCCGGTCGCTTGGGGGCGGAGTATGTCGCCGAGGACAATTCTCGAAGGGTGCCTGTGATGTTGCACCGTGCCATCTTTGGTTCCTTCGAGCGGTTCATCGGCATCCTGATCGAACACTACGAGGGCTCGTTTCCGACCTGGTTGGCCCCCTTGCAGGTTGTGGTCCTCAATATCACCGATAAGCAGAGTGCTTACTGTACGGATGTTGCTAAGTCCTTGCAAAACAATGGGTTCCGCTGTGAAGTGGACTTGAGAAACGAGAAGATAGGTTTTAAGATTCGCGAGCACACGATCCAACGAGTTCCTTACTTGCTTGTGGCGGGTGACAAGGAAGTGGAGGCTGGCACCATCTCGGTGAGAGATCGTACCGGCAAAGATCGGGGCGTTATGCCCATTGATGCGGTGATTGAACTCCTTTCAAAGGATGCAGCCACCCTCGGTCGGGTTCAGGCTGGCTGAAATCTCCACGAGTAACTAGGTTTATCACCGATCTGCTGAGGTTAAGGCCATTAACAAACGAGAAAACGACAAGAGCAAGCGCTCGCCGATCAATGACGAGATAGACGTTGATCCAGTGAGATTGATCCTTGATGACGGTCGGCAGCAGGGGATCGTTAGCTTGCGAGAGGCGCTGGAGGCTGCGCGAGCTGTCAAGTTGGACTTGGTAATGATCTCGCCGGAGGCCAACCCGGTAGTTTGCAAGGTAATGGACTATGGCAAGCACGTTTTCGAGTTGAAGAAGCAGCGCGCTGCCAATCGAAAGAAGCAAAAAGTAGTTGAAATCAAGGAGATGAAGTTTCGTCCAGGGACGGAGGAAGGAGACTATCAGGTAAAACTACGCAACCTGATCCGTTTCCTCACTGATGGCGACAAGGCCAAGGTAACCATGCGTTACCGTGGCCGAGAAATGGCTCATCAGGAAATCGGGGCCGATATGATGCTGCGTCTGAAGAATGACTTGGCAGAGTTCGGAACGGTCGAGCAGGAGGCAAAGATGGAAGGACGCCAACTGACGATGGTCATTGCTCCCGGTAAAAAGAAGAAGTAGGGGCTTCGCCCTGAGCTTCGCGGCCTATCAGTTCCGCGAAGCGCAGGGTGCAGGAGTCTGCTTCCATCATAAACTCAAGGTTGCGCTCCGTAGTGTGCAGCCTTAATGCGGAGTACAGTCATGCCGAAAATGAAAGTCCACAGCGGTGCGTCCAAGCGCATCAAAAAAACCGGCTCCGGTTTCAAGCGCAAAAGCGCTTTCAAGAGCCATATTCTCACCAAGATGACCACGAAACGTAAGCGACAGCTGCGTGGCACGTCGGCTGTTCACCAGTCCGATGTCGCGCGCGTCAAGCGCATGTTTCGTGAGAATTGAGCAAGTCTGATTCCCAATCGAGGTAAGAATCCATGGCACGTGTAAAACGCGGCGTCACCGCACGACGTCGTCACAAGAAAGTTCTTCAACAGGCGAAGGGTTACTACAACTTCCGTCGCAGTATCTTCCGTGTTGCCAAGCAGGCCGTTACGAAGGCAGGGCAATACGCTTATCGTGATCGCAAGAACAAGAAGCGGGTGTTCCGCGCCTTGTGGATCGCCCGCATTAATGCTCAGGCGCGTGTCCATAATCTCAGCTACAGCCGCCTTATCGCAGGACTTAAGCGCGCCAGCATTGAGGTCGATCGTCGTGTGCTAGCCGATCTTGCCGTGCATGACAAAGACGCCTTTGCCGCGATCGTGGCCAAGGCTAGATCGGCTTTGGGCCTGTAGCCACACGCCGGACGGCGATGGGTCGCCGTCCGGGGTTGCCGCCATGAACTCGCTAGAGTCACTGACAAACCAGGCGCTTGCTTCGATATCTTCATGCAGTGCCATCGAAGACCTGGAGCAGATACGTGTTCAGTATCTGGGGAAGAAAGGTTTGTTGACCGAGCAGTTGAAGGCACTTGGGTCCTTGCCCCCAGAGCAAAGACCTGCGGCCGGGGCCTTGATCAATGCGAGCAAGGTCCAAGTGCAGGACAGCATCGCCCAGAGGAAAGAGGCGCTCGAGCGCGCCGAGGCTGAGCGGCAGTTGGCGTTGGAGTCGATCGACGTGAGCCTGCCAGGACGCACCATAGGTCTTGGAGGGTTACACCCGGTTACGCGAACGATCGAGCGCATCGAGGACATTTTCACCCGGGCTGGTTTTGAGGTGGTGGAGGGCCCCGAGGTAGAAGATGACTACCACAACTTCGGTGCGCTCAATATTCCAGCCCACCATCCGGCGCGGGCCATGCATGACACGTTTTACTTCGATGCAAGCACCTTGCTGCGCACCCATACTTCCACCGTGCAGGTCCGGACGATGGAGACGACCAAGCCTCCTATTCGCATCATATGTCCGGGTCGAGTTTACCGCTGTGATTCCGACATGACCCATACGCCGATGTTTCACCAGGTCGAAGGTCTGCTGATAGATGAACAGGTAAGCTTTGCTGACCTCAAGGGACTGATCGCACAGTTCCTGCAGGCCTTCTTCGAAGCGGAATTGCAGGTTCGCTTCCGCCCTTCTTACTTTCCATTCACAGAACCCTCTGCCGAAGTGGATGTGCAGTGTGTTGCTTGTCGCGGTGCCGGTTGTCGAGTCTGCAAACAGACCGGGTGGCTGGAAATCATGGGTTGCGGCATGGTGCATCCCAAAGTGTTGACGATGTCTGGGCTTGATGCCGAGCGTTACACCGGACTTGCCTTTGGTATGGGCGTAGATCGTTTGACCATGCTTCGTTACAACATTAAGGACCTGCGGCTGTTGTTCGACAACGACATGCGCCTGCTCAGGCAATTCCGGTAAATCCACGAGTCACACCATGAAATTCAGTGAGCACTGGCTCCGCGAATGGGTTGATCCCGGTATTGATTCTGCTTCGCTGCAGAAGCAGTTGACCATGGCAGGACTTGAAATCGAGGGGTCGAGTCCAGTCGCTGCCCCATTTACGGGCGTGGTGGTGGGTCACGTCACTGGGGTGGATAAGCACCCCGATGCCGACAAATTGCGTGTCTGCAGTGTGACCGATGGTAGCGAAACCTATCAGGTCGTCTGCGGGGCACCCAATGTGCGTCCCGGATTGAGGGTGCCGTTTGCCAAGGTCGGCGCGCGATTGAGCACCGAGTTGACCATCAAGCGTGCGAAAATTCGTGGTGTCGAGTCCAACGGCATGCTGTGCAGTGCCGCCGAATTGGGTTTGGCAGATAACTCGGAGGGCCTGCTAGAACTGGATGCTGCTGCCCCGGCGGGAACGGACATTCGTGAGTATCTGAACCTCGACGACGTCAGCATCGAAATCAATCTCACGCCCAATCGCGGGGATTGTCTCAGTATTCGTGGCTTGGCCCGCGAAGTCGGTGTGCTGACGCAAAGGCCGGTCGCGGCGCCGCAGGTAGTACCGGTGACAGCAGTCATTGGCGAGGAGCGGGCAGTCACCCTCAGTGCGCCAGCGGCTTGTCCACGCTATCTCGGGCGGGTCATCCGCAATATCAGTACCTCAACCGAGACTCCGCTGTGGATGCAGGAAAAGCTCAGACGCAGCGGTCTTCGCAGTATCGACCCGGTCGTTGATGTCACGAATTATGTGCTGCTCGAACTGGGGCAGCCCATGCACGCATTCGATCTCAACAAACTCGTAGGCGGTATCGAGGTTCGGTTGGCACGGCCGGGAGAGTCGCTCGTGCTGCTGGATGGTCGAGAAGTCACCCTAGAGGGAGACACGCTGTTGATTGCGGATTCCAAGCGTGCCTTGGCCATGGCGGGCATCATGGGCGGCAAGCATAGCGCCGTCAGTCCGAAGACCACTGATCTCTTTCTGGAAAGCGCTTTTTTCGAGCCACTGGCCATCGCAGGACGCGCCCGTCGCCACGGTCTGCAAACGGATGCTGGTTATCGCTACGAGCGAGGAGTGGATTTTGACTTACCGGCGCTGGCGATGGAACGAGCCACTGAGTTGCTGCTGGAGATCGTTGGTGGCGAGCCGGGACCAGTGACTGTCGCAGAGGGTGCCGTGCCCTCACAGACTCCCATCAGGCTTCGAAGCGAGCGCATTACCGCCCTGATCGGTTGTGACTTTGCAGCTAGCGAGGTCGAAGCAATCTTGACCAGTTTGGGAATGCGGATTGCCAGTCGGGACCAGGGGGGCTGGATGATTGAGCCTCCATCCTGGCGCTTTGACGTCAGTATCGAAGCGGATCTCATCGAAGAGTTGGCCAGAGTAAGAGGCTATGACAACTTGCCTGTACGCGTACCAGCGGCCAGGTTGGCTCTGAGTCCTCGCGCAGAGCGAAAGCGTACGCTGAGGGATTTCAGGCGCAAGCTCATCGGGCTTGGCTACCAGGAGGTAGTGACTTTCAGCTTCGTGGATCCCGCGTTGGAAGAGGCGCTGGGGGCCGGGGCCAAGGCGCTCGTCTTGGCCAATCCAATTTCCCAAGATATGTCGGTGATGCGCACGACGCTCTGGCCAGGACTGGTGACCGTATTGAAGCACAACCAGAATCGGCAGCAGGATCGCCTCAAATTGTTTGAAACTGGGCTTACATTTCTAAATAAAAACAATAAATTACAACAACCTCTTAAAGTTGGATGTTTGTTTTGGGGTAGCAGTAAGCCTGAGCAATGGTCTACCCCGCTACAGGGTGTCGATTTCTTTGATCTCAAGGGAGACCTTGAGGCGCTGCTGGGGCTGGAGTCCTGCGGATTGCAGGTTAGCTTTGCACGTGCCGAGCACCCCGCGCTGCACCCAGGGCAAACGGCCAAGTTGTTCATGGGTGGCACGGAGATCGGTCTCTGTGGTGCGCTGCACCCAGCTCTCATGCAAGCGCTGGATATTCCTGGAAAAGTTTATGTAGCCGAATTGGATTTCAGCACTGCGAGTGGTAGGGAGATTCCTGTAGTCCGCGAGCTTTCCCGGTTTCCTGCGGTGAGGCGCGATCTCGCGCTTGTACTGGCTGAGCAGATCGCTGCCAAGGATGTTGTCAACCTTCTCTGGTCCTGTGGCGGGGACGCATTGCAGGACATCATCGTGTTTGATGTCTACCAAGGTCAGCACATCGAGAAAGGGAAAAAAAGTATTGCGCTGGGCTTGATCTTTCAGCATCCTTCCCGCACCCTTGTCGACCAAGACATTGCAGCAATAATTGATAGTTGTATCAAGGCTCTACAAGCAGAATTTAATGCGGAATTAAGGTAACTCGCTGGCAGCTTCCATGACAGACACACTCAACATTGCCTTGACCAAGGCTGAGATGGCGGAGCGGCTGTTCGACGAGATGGGGCTGAACAAGCGGGAAGCCAAAGAACTGGTCGAACAATTCTTCGAGGAAGTCCGCAAGGCATTGGAAAACAACCAGCAGGTAAAGCTTTCCGGCTTTGGCAATTTCGATCTTCGGGACAAGCGCCAACGTCCGGGAAGAAATCCAAAGACTGGCGAAGAGATTCCGATTCGGGCACGTCGTGTCGTCACGTTCCGGCCCGGCCAGAAACTCAAGGCTAAAGTTGAAAGTTATGTTGGAACCAAGTCATAACGCCGAGTTGCCGGAAATACCGGCCAAGCGCTACTTCACCATTGGTGAAGTCAGTGAGTTGTGTGAGGTGAAACCACATGTGCTGCGCTATTGGGAGCAGGAATTTTCCCAATTGAAGCCAGTCAAGCGTCGTGGCAACCGCCGATACTACCAGCGACAAGACGTGATTCTGATTCGTCAGATCAGAGCCCTCCTGTATGAACAGGGCTTTACGATCGGTGGTGCGCGACAGCGCATGGCAAACATGGCCGCTGGCAGCAATACGAGCGCTGCGGCGTCGAGCGCGATGGAAGCTCCTTTGGCGCTGCCGCGAGGGCAGGGGGGTGCTGGTATCGAGATGCAGCAGCTTCGTGAGCTGATCGAGGAAGTAGAGGAGGCGTTGTCACATCTCGCCTAAACAGAATTCGGAGTGTAGCGCAGCTTGGTAGCGCACCACACTGGGGGTGTGGTGGTCGTGGGTTCAAATCCCGCCACTCCGACCAATATTGAACTATCGAACGTCTTGGAAGCCTTGCGATGCAAGGCTTTTTTTTGGGTCAAGCAGCGTGCTACGACGAGATCAATTCGGCAGGTTCTTTGCGTCCGTTGAGTTTTGTGCCCCAAAGGTGTGGACCGCAAGACTCTGGTGCTTCTCGTCAAAAAGTTCCTGAATCGGTCCTGCTGGATCCACGCCCACCTCAGCGAGCCCGATGCCCCCTGCTTCCCATAGTCGCCAGCGGAGCAAAGTGCCAGCTATAGAGCCATCTTGGTGGTAAAGGTGTTGTCCGATCGTTGCTGCCAGACCAGATTCTGCCGAAGCTTGCACGAGAACCAGCTCCTTCTTGGGTTTTCCCCGGTAGTGCATGCGCGCAACGATTTCCTGCCCCGTGTAACAGCCCTTGGTAAAGCTGACGTAGCCGTTGCGGTCGAAATGAAGTTCCTGAGGGGTGAAAAGCAGGCTGTCTTCGCGGCTGAAAGGGAAGTGACCATCCAGCATCCCCAGCGCATCCCACGTAGCCTGGTCGCAAGGTGCAGTGGTTGATGCATATCCTCCCCGACCATCGAACCGCAGACCGCGCGCCTGTCGACCGGGAAGTCGCGCAAGCCAGCCGTAGTCGAAGGTGACAAGGCAGGCTCCCCCCGGATCCTTGCCGACGACCTCGAGAAACTCGCCGTGCAATGTGTCGCCCACCAAGCCCCAGGCCGCGTGGGGAGCCTCCAGCAAGCGCAGCGAGCAGCCCTTGTAGAAGGGCAGAAACCTTTTGAGGGTGTCTACCAGCAGTTGTCCAACGCCTGGTGCGCAGACAAAAGAGTAACAGTCGTTTATCCGCGAGACGATGAACGCGGCAATGACCCGCCCTTTGGTATTGCAGGCGGCTCCAAACTGCAGCCCCCCGGAACTCAACGCCGCGATATCACAGGTGAGCTGACCCTGCAGCAAACGGACACAGTCGGAACCTTCCGCCAGAACAACATCGAACAGTGCTGGCCGATCAGGAAGAGCAGGCATGCGAATTCAATTCCCCGAATCGATGTTTACGCGCAAAATTACAGGCAAGATGTTTTCGTTGCTACAGAGAGACCCACGGTGTCATTTACTCCGGAAGACCTGAAACGCTTGGCCTGGCACAGCAGGCGGGGCATGTGGGAAGTCGACATCATCCTGGGCTCCTTCGTTGACAAGTGCCTGCATTCAGCATCGGAGGCTGACTTGCAGCTGTATCGTGATCTGCTCGCCGAGGAGGATCAGGATCTCTTCCTGTGGTTGACCCGGCGAGCCGTTGCACCCACGAAGAACTTGCAGGCCAGCGTCGAGCTCGTACTGAAGGCTCATGACATGCGTGGCTGAGTGGAGATATTGGCTGGCGACAGGACCGTATCTTCTGCAGTTTCCAACAGATTCGGGTAGTCCAGGCAGTAGTGCAGGCCTCGGCTTTCCCTGCGCTGCAGCGCAGAGTCGATGATCAGCTCGGCGACTACAGCGAGGTTACGCAACTCGAGTAGCGGCGTAGTGACGCGGTGGTTACTGTAGTACTCCTGTATCTCCTGCCTCAGCAACTGAATCCGGTGTTTTGCTCGATGCAGTCGCTTGGTGGTGCGTACGATGCCGACGTAATCCCACATGAAGCGGCGGATTTCATCCCAGTTGTGGGCAATCACGATGTCTTCATCGGAATCGGTAATCTGACTTTCGTCCCACTGGGGAAGATTGGCTGACACCGGGGTCGAGGACAGTTTGGCCAGGATATGTTCGCTGGCCGAAAACGCAAATACGAAGCACTCCAGCAGGGAGTTGCTGGCCATTCGATTGGCGCCATGCAGTCCGGTGAAGCTGGTTTCCCCAATCGCGTAGAGATTGTCCACGTCTGTAAGGCCATCTTGATTCACGACGACTCCGCCACAGCTGTAGTGCGCAGCCGGAACCACGGGGATCGCTTGCTGGCAGATGTCCAGACCCAGACTGAGGCAGCGGGCATATATGGTCGGAAAGTGGGTCTTGATGAACTCGGGTTTTTGATGGGAGATGTCGAGGAAAACACAGTCACACCCTGTTTTCTTCATCTCGGCATCGATTGCCCTCGCAACAATGTCTCGGGGCGCCAGTTCTGCCAGAGGATGATATGACGGCATGAAGCGTGTGCCATCTGGTAGTTTCAGTAGAGCGCCCTCGCCGCGCAGGGCCTCGGTAATCAGGAAATTGCGATCCTGCGGGTGGTAAAGACAGGTTGGATGGAACTGATTGAACTCCATGTTGGCTACGCGGCAGCCAGCACGCCAGGCCATGGCAATCCCGTCGCCGCAGGCGCCATCCGGGTTGCTCGTATATAAGTAGACCTTGCTGGCCCCGCCCGTGGCCAACACGGTAAAACGCGCGGCCATGGTTGCAACGTGACCGCTATCCTCCTTCAACACGTAGGCACCGAGACAGCGATTGCCGCCAAGACCAAGCTTGGCTGAGGTGAGCAAATCCACGGCAACACAATTGGTGGTAAATCGGATGTTGCGGTGGGCGAGTGCCCGTTCCACCAGTTTTTCAAACACCGCCTTGCCCGTGGCATCCGCGGCATGGATGACGCGTCGATGGCTGTGGCCACCCTCCTGTGACAGGTGGTAGTTACCAGGCACAGTACTCGCTGTCTTGTGCTCGTCGCGCGTGAACGCGACGCCCTGTGCCACCAGCCAATCAACACACTCGTGTGCCCGCTTCACGGTGAACTCGACGATGTCGCGGTGGCAGAGTCCTCCCCCGGCCCGCAACGTGTCTTCGACGTGTGCGAGCTCACTGTCCTCGGAGTCCAGGACGGCGGCGATGCCCCCCTGGGCGTAGTAGGTAGAGCCCTGCTTGAGAGAGCTCTTGGAGAGTACGGTGACCTTTGCGTGTTCAGCCAAGCGCAGGGCGAGTGTCAGCCCGGCTGCGCCCCCGCCAATGACGAGAACGTCGCAGATGTCAGTTGCCGGAAGAGCGGTCATGGAGGTTCCTCGAGTGCAAGCCCTCAATTGTACAGGCTCGGTTACAATCGGCATGTTGCTTGAAGGTCGGACCGAGCGGTTACACGAGGGGCTTGGCAAGCATTACTGGGAGTGGCGGGAGTCTGGCAGTTGGCGAAGGGGAGCAGCAATCAAACCGATGAGCAGTTGGTCGAGCGCGTCTTCCATGGCGAGATGGCGGCCTTCGATGTATTGGTCTTGCGATATCAGCACAAGTTGTTGGCGATGATTGGCCGCTTGGTGCGAGACCCCCACGAAGCGGAAGACTTGGCTCAGGAAACCTTCATCAAGGCCTACCGGGCGCTCGGTAATTTCCGTGGCGAAAGTGCCTTTTATACGTGGCTCTACCGCATCGCGATCAACACGGCCAATAACTACCTGTCGTCCCGTGGACGTCGCCCCCCCGATACCGATCTCGATGTTGATGACGAAGAACAGGTGGAGGCGCAACTGGCGCTCGCGGATCACGAGGACCCCGAGGCACAGCAGCGGACTGCCGAGCTCAAAGCTGCCATAGACCACGCCATCGCGGAGTTACCGGAGGATTTGCGCACCGCCTTCAGTCTCAGGGAATTCGGAGGGCTAAGTTATGAGGAAATCACCGAGATCATGGGTTGCCCTGTCGGAACCGTCCGATCCAGGATATTCCGTGCCAGGGAACATATCGACGGCAAGATCAGGCATCTTCTGGAGCCAGACTGACTTTTTTGCCAGCGGAGGGGAATTATTTCCTGATCCTACTGTCTACGTGCTGTCAGCTGCTATGCCTAAGGGGGTTGCCGTTGACACGCAGGCCGGCGCTGTCACCGACTAGGCTGTGTTGTGGAGCGGCGTGGGGTGGCCACTGGGTAGTTCTCAGCCCGGCGGCGGGTATCAGGCGGCTGACATGGTGGAATTGGTCGGAGTCAGTTACAGTTTTGCCGGTGGAATAAAGGCTGGGCCGGGTGTGCCGGATCATGTAGGTAGACAGGTAGCAAGCCGCTGAGGCGCTGCCGCATTCATTCGTGCAACATGTTGTGTAAAGAGTTTTAAAGATGGCAGAAAAGCAACAAGTGGCGTCCGATCTCAAGGCAGTTCTGTCTGAAGCTGCAGATTACCTACCGCCCGCCGAACTCCGGTCGGGGTCAGCTAGCGAGGCAGCGGCGTGCCCGTCTCCGTTGCTGGAATCGTTGTCGGCGCTGATGGACGATGAGGCTGAGACGCTTGAGCTTCGGCGCTTGATCAGAGCCATGCCGGCTGATTCCCAACTTGCTGCCCGCTTCCGACGCTATCAGGCCGTAAGGTCGGCGGTGAGCCAAGGTACGGCGGCTACACCCTTCGTTGACCTCTCCCCACGGATTCGCCAGGAGTTGACCGGCGGCGGCGCACGTTTGCCGCAGGCTTCCTTTGGCGGGCGCTCAGGACTGCGTACCACCCGGATGTTGGGCCAAGTAGCCGTGGCCGCTTCGGTAGCGGTCGCGGTTCTACTCGCCTACTCCGGTTGGCAGTCCCCGCCGACGTCTGTGTCCGGCGTCGCTGCCGTTGAAGTTGCCGCCGAGCCGACAAGCACCCAAGGTCAGGCGCTGCCGCAGCTAAGTGGCGACTACAACACCTCGACGGTCACGCGGACCGTTAGCCTCGATCAGGCAGCCCGCAGTCGATTGGAGCGCGCTGTGCGCAACTTCTCGGGAAGCTCCGCCGTCATCAACTCCGGTGGGACCGGCATGTTTCCCGCGCAGCTCCAGCCCTTCAGACCCCCCGTTTCGACCCCAACCGCGCCTTGACGTGCTTGGCTCGCACGTTGTGAGCCCACGCGAGGCACCCCCCCCTGGTCTTGATGTAGGTCAGCCACTGCTGAAGGCGGCGCCTCAGGGGGAATGGCGCGTTGATACAAAGGGTGCTTCGACGCGTAAATGCCCTCATTGCAAAGAGGATCACATGGCAAGACTCGTGAATTTGATTCAGGCGTACCTGATCCCGCTGATCGGTACCGCCTGCAGCGTTTGGACATCTTCGACTTTGGCCCAGGCCCTGCCCGACTTTACGCGGCTCGTGGAAGCTAACGCGCCGGCCATCGTCAACGTCAGCACGACATATTCCCCGCGGGCCAACAGCGCAGAGGACCGCCAGGAACTCGAAGAGTTGCTGAAGTATTTCTATGGAGATCGGGCTCCACGGCTGGACATGCCCGCTCCTGATGGCGAGGAGCGTGGCCAGGATGGCCCCGGTGCAACCGGCTCTGGCTTCATCATCGACAAGTCGGGGTATATCGTTACCAATCATCACGTGATCGATCAGGCGCAGTCGATCAAGGTCACCCTCAATGACCAGCGGGAGTTCTCGGCGGAGGTTGTCGGCTCCGATGAAACCTCCGACCTTGCGGTGCTCAAGATCGAGGCCGAGGGGCTCCCGGTGGTACGCCTTGGCGATTCCGAGCGCGTGAAGGTCGGGGAATGGGTTTTGGCGATCGGATCTCCTTTCGGGCTCTCCTACTCGGTCGCTGCCGGGATCATCAGCTACATGGGTCGCAGCCTGCCCATGTCCGGCAATAATTATGTGTCTTTCATCCAGACCGATGTCGCCATCAATCCTGGTCACTCGGGTGGGCCGTTGTTCAATCTGGCAGGTGAGGTGATCGGAATCAATTCGCAGATCTTCACCACCAACAACTCTGGTGGATCGATAGGATTGTCCTTCGCTATCCCGGTCGATGTGGCGAAGAATGTCGTTGCCCAGCTCCGCGAGACCGGCAAAGTCGAGCGGGGCTGGTTGGGCGTCGCTATCGATGATGTCAACCAGGAACTTGCTGACGCCTTCAAGCTGGACCGTCCGCACGGTGCATTGATCAGCGATGTCACCAAAGACAGTCCCGCGGCAGCTTCAGGCATGCGTACCGGCGACATCGTGACCAGTTTCAATGGGCGGGAAATCCGCACTCGCGATGACCTGCCTTACTTCGTGGGTCTCGTTAAGCCGGGTACGGCTGTCCCGGTCGAGGTAATCCGCGACGGTGAGTTACAGACTCTGGAAGTGACCGTGGGGACGCTCGGCGCAGTGGCCAGTGCCACGCCGGGGGTGCCTGCTCAGAAGGAGGGTGGCAGACTGGGTTTGCAGGTCACGAGTTTGGACGCCAAGCTCAAGCAGCAGCTCGAACTTGATAATGGTGTTCTAGTAGAGACTGTGACTGGGGCTGCGGAGCAGGCCAGACTTCAAAAGGGAGATATCCTGCTGTCGCTCAACGGGGTTGACCTGAATACGCCCGAAGATCTCGTTGAACTCGAGCCCAACCTGCCAATCAACCGACCCCTGCCTGTGCTGGTGGTCCGGGAGGGACGGCAGACCTTCTTCACCATTCGGCTTGAGGAGTGAGGCGGCAGACAAGCCGCGCGCGCACCCTGCTGCCGCCTCTCCGGCGCGGCATGCCGAGTCTGCATCTCGATCCGCGCTGACTTGCAAATTTGCAACAATCTGATTCTGCTGAGGAAAGCGGCTGCCAACATGGCGGCTGCCGACCCTTTCCGGTACACTCGCCGGCCTTTCTCCACCACGCCAAAGGCAGTTCGTGAGCGATCTCAGCCATATCCGCAACTTTTCCATCATTGCTCATATCGATCACGGGAAATCCACGCTTGCTGACCGCTTTATCCAGATCTGCGGGGGTCTGACCGACCGGGAAATGTCCGATCAAGTGCTCGATTCCATGGACATCGAGCGAGAGCGGGGCATCACCATCAAGGCGCATTCGGTCACCCTCCACTACAAGTCGCGCGAGGGCAGGACCTACCAGCTCAATTTCATCGATACGCCGGGACACGTCGACTTCAGCTACGAGGTTTCGCGATCGCTTGCTGCCTGTGAAGGAGCTTTGCTCATCGTCGATGCCGCACAGGGAGTGGAAGCGCAGTCGGTAGCCAATTGCTACACGGCGATTGAGCAGGGTCTGGAAGTCGTGCCCATCCTCAACAAGATGGATTTGCCACAAGCGGAGCCAGAACGGGTACGAAAAGAGATCGAGGAGATCATCGGAATCGACGCCAGTGCTGCCGTCCCCTGTAGTGCCAAGAGTGGCATGGGGGTGGAGGCTGTGCTTGAGGCCATCATCCACGCCATTCCGCCTCCGACGGGCAACATAGAAGACAAGTTGCAGGCGCTAATCATCGACTCGTGGTTTGACAACTACCTGGGTGTGGTATCGCTGGTGCGCGTGCGACACGGAAGCTTGCGTAAAGGTGACAAGATCATCGCCAAGAGCACGGGTAGAGTGCACACGGTAGACAACGTGGGCATCTTCAATCCGAAGCGGGAAGTGCGCGAAGAACTCAAGGCTGGAGAGGTCGGCTTCATTGAAGCGGGTATAAAGGAGATCAAGGGTGCTCCGGTCGGCGATACCATCACGCATGCCAAGACGCCCGAAGTGGAGTCCTTGCCGGGGTTCAAAAAGGTGCAGGCCCAGGTTTACGCCGGGCTCTTTCCGGTTTCTGCCGATGACTACGATGCCTTCCGGGATGCTTTGGAAAAACTCACCCTCAACGATGCCGCGCTCCAGTATGAGCCGGAGAATTCCGATGCCCTGGGCATCGGTTTTCGCTGCGGCTTTCTCGGCATGCTCCACATGGAGATCGTGCAGGAGAGATTGGAGAGGGAATACAACCTCGATTTGATCACTTCGGCGCCCACCGTAGTTTTCGAGGTGGTCACGCGCTCGGGCGACGTGCTGCGAGTCGACAGCCCGTCGCGACTCCCGCCCCTTGGCAACATCGAGGAAATGCGCGAGCCCATCGTGGAAGCCAACATCCTCGTGCCACAGGATTATGTCGGGAATGTGCTGTCGCTGTGCGTCGAAAAACGTGGTGTCCAGAAAGACATGCAATTCATCGGCAACCAGGTTTCGATCCGCTACGAGTTGCCCATGAACGAAGTGGTGCTGGATTTTTTCGATCGGCTCAAGTCGGTGAGTCGCGGATATGCCTCCCTCGACTACCACTTCGTCCGCTTTCAAGCGGCCAAGCTGGTCAAGTTGGACATCCTGATCAACGGTGATCTGGTGGATGCCCTGGCGCTCATCGTCCACCGGGATCAGGCACAGTCCAAGGGCCGCGTTCTGACGGAAAAATTGCAGGAACTGATTCCACGCCAAATGTACGATGTAGCAATCCAGGCGGCCATTGGCGGTCAGATTGTTGCGCGTTCGACTGTCAAGGCCATGCGCAAGAACGTGCTGGCCAAGTGCTACGGGGGTGATGTCTCGCGCAAGCGCAAGCTTCTGGAGAAGCAGAAGGCCGGCAAGAAACGCATGAAGCAGGTGGGTAGCGTGGAAGTACCTCAAGAGGCCTTCCTGGCCATCCTGCGAGTCGACAAGTAAGGCAGCGGACGACGCCTCAGGAGACCCAGCATATGAATATCGATTTTTCCCTGGTACTGGTAGTGCTTTCGGCGGTGGCCGGGGCATTGTGGCTGTTTGATGTGTTGGTTCTCGCCAAGCCGAGGGCTGCACGTCTGGAAGCCTTTTTGCTACAGCGTGGACTCACCCTGGCGGAGTTCAGTGAATACGCCGCTACGCTCGATGAGGCGGGAAAGCCCATACCGCCGCAGCCCGGCGAGGCGCGTCCCGTGCGGGATCCCGCCAAGCAACGCCAACTCGAGGCTGCCGTCGAAGTAAACCGTTATCCGGTAGCCGTCGAGTATGGCCGGTCGTTCTTTCCGATATTGCTGGCGGTCACCCTGCTGCGCTCGTTTCTCTTCGAACCCTTTCAAATTCCCACCGGTTCGATGATTCCGACGCTCAACATCGGTGACTTCATCGTGGTGAACAAGTTTGCCTATGGTTTGCGACTGCCGGTGACCGGTACCAAGATACTCGACATCGGAGAGCCCAAAAGGGGAGATGTGATGGTCTTCGTGCCACCCCATGATCCCAACTACTTCATCAAGCGCGTGATCGGTCTGCCGGGCGACCACATTCAGTACAAGGACAATGTCGTGTACGTCAATGGTGAGGCACTGCCGCAGGAAAGCATGGGGTTGCTGCGAGACCAGGGTGTGCTTCTTTCGAAAGAGACCGTGGGAGGCGTCACCCACGACATTTATACCGCCGCGACGCAGCGCTTCAATCGTGTATACGACTGGTTGCAGCCGGAGGGCATGATCATTCCGGAAGGGCAGTATTTCATGATGGGAGACAACCGAGATAACAGCAGCGACAGTCGCTACTGGGGTCCAGCGGATGCGTCCCGCATCGTCGGCAAGGCGGTTGCTGTGTGGATGCACAAGGATCCGGGTTTCAACCTGCCGTCTTTCACTCAGAATCGCCTCATCGACAATGCCGACTAGCGCAGTAGCGGCGGCATTACTGTGTTTTCCCGGTTGACTGTCAGCGCCTGCCTTGACCCATTTTCTCGACAGACTCGGCTATCGCTTCGCCAACCCGGCCTTGCTGGATGAAGCGTTGCGTCATCGCAGTGCTGGTAAACCCCACAACGAGCGCCTGGAATTTCTGGGAGATGCCGTACTCGGGTTTCTAGTTTCCGATCTGCTGTTTCAGCAGCACCCCGGTGCCACGGAGGGTGAACTCAGCCGTCTGCGAGCCTCGCTGGTACAGCGTGCCACATTGGTAGAAATCGCTCGCAGCCTGAAGCTGGGGGATGAGCTCAAGTTGGGACTTGGGGAGATTAAGTCCGGCGGGGCTGACCGCGACTCCATCCTTGCCGATGCTGTCGAAGCCGTGCTGAGCGCCGTCTACCTTGACGGGGGGCTCGAGCCCTGCAAGGCCCTGTTGCGGCAGTGGTTGGGCGCGCGTCTAGGGGATCTGCAGCCCGAGATTGCCGGCAAGGATCCGAAAACCCGCTTGCAGGAATTGTTGCAGGCCAAGAAGAGGCCGTTGCCGGAGTACCGGCTGCAGACGATTTCGGGCAGCGGACATCAGCAACATTTCCTCGTCGAGTGCCGCGTGGCGCTGCTCTCCCACGGCATAACCGCCGAGGGCAGCAGTCGCAAGGAGGCCGAGCAGGCGGCTGCCCGCCTGGTGCTGGAACGTCTTGGAGTCGACGCATGACTGGAGTCCAACAGCGCTGTGGACTGATCGCCCTGATCGGCCGCCCCAATGTCGGCAAGTCCACGCTGTTGAATCATTTGGTGGGACAGAAGGTCAGCATTACCTCGCGCAAGCCACAGACCACCCGGCAGCGAGTGCTCGGCATCAAGACGCGTGACAATGCCCAGTTGATCTTCGTCGATACGCCCGGTTACCACCTCGGAGAAAAGAAGGCGCTCAATCGCGCCATGAACAAGACTGTGGGAGCAGTTTTGCTGGATGTCGACATTATTCTGCTGGTGATTGATCGCCTTGGCTTTGGTCCCGAAGACGAAGATCTGCTCGCCATGTTGCAGCGTCAGCAAGTGCCCGTCTTCCTCGTGATCAACAAGGTGGACCAGTTGCCCGACAAATCCGCCCTACTGCCATTCATCGATCAGTTACGTCGGCGTTGGGACTTCTTCCGTGAGGTGGTCCCGGTGTCAGCCCTCAAGCAGGACAACATGCCCGAGTTGGAGCAGACGCTGGTGCGCTACCTTCCAGAGCAGCCCTGGTTCTATCCGGAGGATCAGTTGACCGACCGCAGCGCACGTTTTCTTGCGGCAGAGTTCGTTCGGGAAAAAATCACCCGGCAAATGGGTGATGAGTTGCCCTACGCCGTCGCTGTCGAAATAGAGGAGTTCAAGGTCGAGGGCGATACTCAGCACATCAGTGCGCTGATTCTGGTAGAGAAGGAGTCCCAGAAAAAAATGCTCATTGGCGAAGGGGGCAGCCGGCTGAAGCTCATTGGCATCGAAGCGCGCAAAGAAATGGAGCGCATGTTCGAGAGCAAAGTCATGCTCAGGCTGTGGGTCAAGGTCAAGGGCGGCTGGTCCGACGATGAGCGGGCGCTGCAGAGTCTGGGATTCGACTAGGGCTGGCGGCAATGGACAGGGGCGAGATTCTGCAGGGTTGGCTACTGCACAGTCGTCCCTTCCGGGACAGCAGCCTCGTGCTCGATGTGTTCACCCGACAGCAGGGTCGGGTCAGCGCGATCGCTCGTGGCGTGAGGACCGCCAAGTCCGGTGGCCGTCGCTCTCTCCTGCAGCCCTTCGTCGCCCTGCGGCTGGAGTTGGCCGGTAGGGGTGAACTGCGCACACTGGCCCAGGTCGAGCAGGGCGAGGTCCTGCCGCCGCTGTTCGGCGAATGGCTGCTGTCCGGGCTCTACATCAATGAGTTGCTGGTGCGCCTGTTGCCTAAGCAGGAGCCGGAGAACGTACTTTTCGCCGAGTATCAGGCCTTGCTGCAGGCCCTGGCGGCCAGAGCCGAGCTCGAGCCTCTGCTACGCAGCTTCGAGCTGCTGCTGCTGGAGGCGCTCGGGTACGGGCTGCAACTGGGTCACGACATGCTGAGTGGTGAGCCGCTCGATCCGGCACGGTGCTACGCGCTGCACGAGGAAGGCGGATTTGTCGCGTCCGATGCTGATCCCTTGTCACGGGACTGCTACACAGGGGCCACACTACTGGCCATGGGGCGCCGCGACTTTCGCGAAATGGGCACGCGTCGTGTCGCCAAGCACCTCCTGCGAGTCGTGCTGCAGCAGCATCTAGGCGCGCATGAATTGCACAGTCGTGGGTTATTCCGGCGACCCGGTAAACTTCCACCGCCGACCGGCCCCGGCTAAACTGCCGGCTCTTTTGCGCTTCTCCATGACCGCCGAATCCATGTCGCTCCCCGTCTTCCCCACCGTTGAAAGCCTCGTGGGCAACACCCCGCTGGTTCGTCTGCAGCGTTTGCCGGGCGTCACCACCAACACGATCCTCGTCAAGCTGGAAGGCAATAACCCTGCGGGTTCGGTAAAGGATCGTCCTGCCCTCAGCATGATCAGCAAGGCAGAGGCCCGGGGACTCATCAGTCCGGGCGATACGCTGATCGAGGCCACGAGTGGCAATACCGGCATAGCGCTGGCAATGGTCGCCGCCATCAAGGGCTACAGGATGATTCTGATCATGCCCGCCAATTCGACTCAGGAGCGCAAGGACTCCATGACGGCTTATGGAGCGACCCTGATCGAAGTCAGCGAAGCCGAGGGCATGGAGGGTGCACGCGATCTTGCCAAGCAACTGGAAGCGGAGGGCCGTGGCCGCGTCCTGGATCAGTTTGCCAACCCGGACAACTATGCCGCGCACGTCGAAAACACCGGCCCGGAAATCTGGCGAGATACGCGGGGCACCGTAACCCACTTCGTCAGTTCGATGGGCACCACCGGCACCATCATGGGAGTATCCCGCTATCTGAAGTCCATGAACTCATCGATCCAGATCGTCGGACTGCAACCTCGTGAAGGAGCCAAGATACCGGGAATCCGCCGCTGGCCGCTGGCGTATTTGCCGCGTATTTTCGAACGTGAGCGCGTTGATACCATCATGGACATAGGCCAGGCCGACGCCGAGCACACGATGCGTGCGCTGGCGCGGGAAGAGGGCATCTGCTGCGGCGTTTCTTCCGGTGCTTCCGTATTCGCTGCCCTCGAATTGTCCCGTCAACTGGAGCATGCCGTCATCGTCGCCATCATCTGTGATCGTGGTGACCGCTACCTGTCCACCGGTGTGTTCAGCAGCCTGACTGGCAGCGAGGTCCGCTGAGCATGGGAGCCAGACAGAGGCGTCGACTGAAGACGCAGGAGCCCTTGCAGCTTGCCATCAGCAAGCTCACTCATGAAGGCCGCGGCCTGTCGCACCATGAAGGCAAAGTGGTCTTCGTCGATGGCGCGCTGCCGGGCGAGATTGTTCTGGCGCGCTTTACCAGCAGCAGAAGCAGTTACCTGGAAGCCAGGACGCTGGAGGTTCTCCAGGCCTCACCTGAGCGCAGAGTGCCGCCGTGTCCGCACTTCGATGCCTGCGGTGGTTGCAGTCTGCAGCACCTCGATAGTGTCGCGCAGG
>Ga0255219_1000104_pt1 | contig 23832 bp, 21 predicted proteins | sample Miss_Colum_RepA__FD_183037 | JGI IMG/M metagenome (GOLD analysis project Ga0255219, IMG submission 183037) | Freshwater microbial communities from Mississippi River, Louisiana, United States - Miss_Colum_RepA_8d | ecosystem: Environmental > Aquatic > Freshwater > River | place: USA: Louisiana...
CTAATATTTTAAAAAAAAATAACAGCTATAAAAGTTTAATAGAAGACTACTTAAATAATATCACTACTAGATGTGAAGAGAAAATGCAAGTAGTTAAAAAAACAACAAAAGTATCAGATGAAAAAATAAGTATTCCAACAATTAACACATATAATCAGTTGGTTTATAATAACTATAATCTAACACAATTGAAGATTTTTGTTAAACATTATAAATTAAAAATAACTGGTAACAAGCAGCAATTATTAAGTAGATTATATAGTTTTTTATATTTATCCTCCCATATAATTAAAATTCAAAAGATTTTTAGAAAATCATTGGTAAAAAAATATAAACATATACATGGTCCAGCATCATTTAATAGAAAAATATGTACAAATAGTAATGATTTTATTTCACTGGAACCAATTGAAGAAATAAATTTTCATCAATTTATAAGCTATAAAGATTCAGATGGTTTTATATATGGGTTTGATATTAATTCACTTCATAATTTATTTTTAAAATCGGGCAATGAAATAAAAAATCCATATAATCGCAATATAATTCCTGAATCAGTATTTAAAAATATAAGATGTCTTATTCGGCTTGGAAAAATTCTTAAAATTAACATTAATTTAAATTTTGAGGATGATACAAAAAAATTATCAAATGAAAAAGCAATTGAATTGAGAGCACTAACATTATTTCAAGCTATAGATGCGTTAGGTAATTATTCAAACGCAAATTGGTTCCTCTCTCTAAATAGAAATCAACTAATTAAATTAATAAGAGAATTGATAGATATTTGGAACTATAGAGCTCAATTATCAAACCAAACAAAAAGAAATATATGTCCGCCAATAGGAGACCCATTTAGGAGTTTAAGTATTAGATTCATACATGTAGAGGAAAACTTATGGAATGTTAAAAAAGTTGTGCTAGAAGTTTTGGAAAATTTTGTAAACAGTGGTATAGATAAAGATAGTAAAACTTTAGGCGCATATTATGTACTTGGAGCATTGACTTTAGTAAACTCAGAAGCTGCTACATCGCTTCCTTGGCTTTTTCAATCAGTAAATTACTTTTAATTTTATGTAGGGAATATATTTTTTAAACGCACTAAATAAATATAACCATATTATCGTAACAATATATATTATTATGGTAAAAACTACTTAAAAACTATTTGGTAGAGTATAGTATAATAAGATGCCTAAGACTAAAACATCTAAGACTGCTACCGAGACTGAACAAGTCGCTACTCCTGCTCCTATTGTCGTTGAATCTGCTGCCCCTGTTGTAGAAAAGAAGGCCAAGGCCTCTAAAACTCCTAAGGTTGAAGCTGCCCCCGCCACTGCTCCTGAACCTGTTGTTGCAGGTCCTTCTGACACCAATGTTGATGTTGAAGCTCCTCTCGCTGAGCAATCTGTCGAATTCCTTAGTAAGCTTCAACAACTTAGCGTTATGATCTCTACTCTTAAGACCGAATATCGTGCCCTCGAGAAGAAGTGGGCTCGTGAGGTGAAGACTGCCCAAAAGGTTTCCTCCAAGCGCAAGCGCAAGGCTGGTAATCGTGCTCCTTCTGGATTTGTTAAGCCAACCAAGATTTCTGATGAACTTGCTTCTTTCCTTGGAAAGGACAAGGGAACTGAAATGGCTCGCACTGAAGTCACTCGTGATATCAACAAGTATATTCGCACCCACAACCTCCAAGACAAGGACAATGGTCGCAAGATCAACCCTGACACCAAGCTTGCTGCTCTCTTAAAGCTTAAGAAGACTGATGAGCTTACCTACTTCAACCTCCAAAGATACATGTCTCCTCACTTTGCCAAGGCCACCAAGGAAGCCACTGCTTAAATATAAAAAATAATATAAAAATATATATTGTAATCGTGTAATATTTTAAATTTTTTATGTAAAATAAATTTAAAATACTTTTAGTTCTAATAAAACAACCATTTACACACTTGAAGATTTACACCCTTGAAGAATTAAAATAGCACCTTTTAGAAAATTATTGCTATAAATTTATAAATATTTGTCCCATTTTAAATCTTCAAAGGTGTAAATTGGGACAAAAAATATAAAATTTTATCGTCTTTTTAATGATTTTCTTTTTCTACAAAATGAACGTTTACTACCATTCGCCCAAAGACACTTCTTTTTAGCAGTTTTGCATTTTTTTTGTAGTCGTCCTTTGCACTGACTTTGTTTTTTCCTGAAAAGCAAGTTATGTATGTTATACATATTATATAACACTACTATATTAAAAAATTTTCTAAATATAAAAATTTTACCACAAAATAAACAAACACAACAAATATTGACTAATTATTTTTGTCACATTTTAAATCTTCAATTGTGTAAAATGGGACAAATATTTCTAAATTTATAGCAATAATTTTCTAAAAGGTGCTATTTTACACCTTTGGACATTGGTGCTGGTGTATGTACATGTGAAGATACAAGTCTAGTGTGTAATAAAAAATTCTTATGAACTTGCTGAGTTTTTAGGAATAAATATGTTAGTATTAATGGTATTTAAGATAATTATAAATTATATTTATTTAAATACTTATTATATCGCTTTAAATTATAATGAGTAGTGATTTAGATACTTATAAAAGAAACAGAATCAATGAATTGAATAATATTTTTAATTCTAATGTAGCGCGTTTAAATTCAGCTTTAAAAAAAAATTATAGAAATATTCAATATTCTAGTTTACGAAATAAACCAGCAAGAATTAATATATTATTCGCTGATTATAATAAAACTTTAGCAATTTTACGTAATAATTTAAATGCGTCTATTCAACTTGTTAATTCTTTTAATCCTGAATTTAATATTGTTAAAGAAAATATTAAAAATAAAAAAGCACTTCTTGTAGGTATTAATTATTTAGATACTCCTTATGTATTAAATGGATGTATCGATGACACAACTAGAATGAAAGATCTCCTTTCCTCGAATGGTTTCAATGATTTTAAAATACTTACTGATTTAACAGATATAAAACCCACTAAAACTAATATATTAAATGAATTAAAAAATTTAATAATTAATGCTAATAGTGGTGATGTATTATTCTTCTATTATAGTGGTCACGGTTCATATACTTATGATAGAAACAATGATGAGACTGATGGAAGAGACGAGATGTTAGTTAGTTATGACCTTCAAGCTATCCTTGATGATGAATTAAAGAATATTATTCAAACTCATTTGGCGAGAGAAATAACAATAATAGGATTATTTGATAGTTGTCATAGTGGCACCATACTAGATTTAAAATACAATTATTTAGATAGCAACAATTATGATAAATATTCGGAAAATGATAAAGTATCAGAATGTAAAGGAAATGTTATTATGATAAGTGGATGTATGGATTTACAAACAAGTGCTGAAACTTTAATTGAAAATAAAGCTCAAGGAGCGTTAACTTGGTCTTTTATAGATTGTATAAACAAAACTTCAAATTGTTCTTGGAGAGAATTATTGAAATCAATGCGGGATTTACTTAAAACTAACGGATTCAGTCAAATACCTCAATTATCAACTGATTCATTTTACGATATTGATTCTAAACTTTTTATTTAGATTACCTTTCTGAAAATGACTGAAAATCTTCTACACTATCTTCATCAGAATCATAATCTTTTAATGCATCCATTAATTTTTCTCTCTGGATATGTGATTGATACTTTAAAACTAAATCAACATCTATACTTTTATCTTCGTCTGTAAACTGATATAGATCACTTAAAATATATCTGACAATAAATGTTACATCAAGTATTTGAGTTTTAAGTATATCAATTAGTTTGAGTGAATAGATGTTTTCTTTCAAGACTTTTCTATCATATTTATTATTATATAGGTCTAACATTATATATAATAATATAAAATATTAGAGTAAAAAATTATATATTATTTTAGTTTGGAAATATAAATCCATCTGTTTTTAAAATGTTTTTAATCTCATCTTTGAGAACAGGTCCGTTTATTATTTTAATTTTTTCAAAAACTTTTATATCAAAATGGTTGATATTTAAATCAAACATATCATAGATTTTCATTAGAAGGTCATAATCTTTAATATAATTATTATTGTCATTTAACCATTCATAAAAACTTACTTTTGAATTTGATTTATGGTATTTCTTAAAAAGCCTTAAGGTATTATTAAGTGAAATTTTATTATCATCGCATTCTAAATTATAATCTGTTCCAGATAAAACACAAATCTCTCTAAGTTCTTTTTGACTAACCCCTAAGTTGTTTAATATACCTTTTACATCGTATACAACAGCTGTATGATTTAATAAACTAAGGTATCTTATAACACGTGGACAACCATAAACAAACATATCCATATCTTCACTTAAACATGCCCAAACTTTATCTTTTATAGTTAGCATAGCACATAATTCATCTGCTTCACCATGGGCATCATAGTATGTAGCACCATAAGCTCTAATTAAAATTTTAATATTTTCAACGTCATTTTTATTTATAGCAATAAATTTTTTCTTTAACATATCCATATTATAAATAATTTCTTGTTTATCAGCATCATCCATGTCGTTATTAATTTCTAATTTATTTTTAAGTTTATTGTATTCATTCTCAGCTTCTTGTTTATCTTCCTTTCGCTTTTGAAGTAATTCATGTTTTTCAGGCGGCGGTTTACCATCAAAAACAAATATAGGAATAATATTGTAATGTCTAAAAACAGATAACATAAGATATATATTTTCAATAAGAGTGTTATCAGAAGCAAACCTGTACATATAAATGCTAATATCTACAGCAATTCTTTTTCCAGATAATTCCGCAAGATTACAAAACTTTATTGAAGAAGCAGCGTTATCCTTTAAAAATCTGTTTAAATATCTAATTCCCATTTTAGTTTAATTATAATATATAATATGCTTTTATTTAATATATAATTTTTATTTTCAATTTTATTTACACTTTTTATATTTCAAATGCCAATTACTCATTCAATAACATTACACAGACCTGAAAGAAAAATGTGTTTTTCAAAATAAATAAAAATATTATAAAACTGTGAATTATTCTAAGCATAACAGTGTGGTTTTTAACATTGTATTTCTAAACTATATTGTAATATTTAGATTTTACATTTTTTATGTCGTGAAAATATTCAATGGTATAAATGTTTTTATAAATACATATATAATTTATATAATTTATATATATATATATATATATATAAAATACAATATGTATGTTTTAGAAAGTATATTAATTATTATATTGGTATTTATATACTTCTTTATATGGTATGTTGCAAAAAATCGTTCAAATATTTTTTTAAATAATTTTACAGACAAAATTATTATTATTGGGTCAATGTTTGTTCCAATAAGTATATATTTAACGTATAGAGTTTTTACATTACAAACACAAGAAATGCACATACTCGCAACATTTAGGATGATAGATAGAGGTTTGTTAGAGATTGATAAGTCAATGGTAGATTATTATGATAAATGTCCTACATTTATAAACTCGTTATATTTCGATTGGCAAAAAAAAATTTTAGGAAAAGAAATATATCATTCTGACAACAACGAGATGACTACAGTAAATCTTATTTGTATGCGTATATTCCAGTCGTGGGAAGATTTTTTAACAACAGCAAATAGTGATTGTACTGAAAAAAATGCTTGGATTGCTAGTTATATACAGTGGGCAAATTCTGATTTATTGAGAAATTATTGGAAAGTTCTTAAATTTAATTTTGGACATTTTACACAAGAATTTGGTGATTATTTATTTTTAATGGTCCATCTTCACAAAAATAAATTAAGAAATCCAACAGAAGCACAAAACCTAGCAGATAGTATTTCTAATAGTGAAACATTAAATACCATATTATACAATAGACACAAAAATGATCGTTATTTTTAAACTTTTTACACCTTTGGACAATTAAAATGCCTAAATATTTATGTATTTTTATTAACTTTTTCTAAATAAAGTTAATAAATGAGTAACAATTTCTAATGTTAAAAGGTGTAAATATACTTATATTACTTTTTACAATATTTAATCCATCTTTGAAATATAAAAATATGTAAAATAAAATTGTTTTTGTTTTTCTTTAAGTTGGTTTGAATATTTATTATTTATAAAAAAATATTTCAAAAAATGAAAAGTATTTTAACTTTTTCAAAATGGACAAAAAAAATGTCCAAAAATGAAAAGCGAAAATAGTCCTTACTGACTGATTTTTTCTGTGACGATGTTGAAAAATTATCGTGACAAATTAAACTGAAAAAAATAAATTGTGATTATAAAAATTTAAAGTTTTTTTTCTTAAAATAATATATATGGCAACATTAAGCAACAATTTAGGGGCAAAAGGGGTAGAAAAAGGGCAGTTTCAATATATATGTAATTATTGTGACTTTAATTGCTGTAAAAAATATAGTTGGGAAAGACATATTTTAACATCTAAACATAAGAAATCAACAGATAGCAACATATCGGCAACAGAAAACGGGCAAAAAGGGGCAAAAAAACCAGATATTAAAGCGTATAGCTGTGAAAATTGTGGAAAAGAGTATACTGATAGAACTGGATTATGGAGACATAAACAAAAATGTTCAGATAATATTTATGAGAATAAAAAACTTAATGATCTTGATAAAGATGACCTTATTAAGACACTTATTGAACAAAATGCTAAATTAATGTCAATTCTTGAAAATGGAACACATAACAACAACAACAATAATACCACACATACCAATTCTCATAACAAAGCATTCAATCTTAATTTCTTTTTAAACGAGACATGTAAAAATGCCATGAATATAACTGATTTTGTCGACTCTATTAAACTTCAACTATCTGATTTAATGGATGTTGGTGAAGTAGGATATATAGAGGGTATTTCAAAAATAATCGTTAAAAACTTAAATAACTTAGATGAAACAATAAGACCTATTCATTGTACAGATAAAAAGCGCGAAACTATGTATATAAAAGATGAAAATCAATGGGAAAAAGAAGATGAAAACAAAACACGATTAAAGAAAGCTGTAAACAAAATAGCAGATAAAAATATAAGATTGTTACCACAATTTCGAGAGAAATATCCAGACTATAATAATTCTTCTTCAAAAATATCTGATAAATATGATAAGATAGTTGTGGAAGCAATGACGACAGATGAAAGTAAGAATGAAAAAATAATAAAAAATATATCAAATGCTACTATAATCAATAAATAATAATTATTTATATGTTATTTTCTATTTATAAAAAAATTGAATTACTTTTTCACAAGTTATGAAATATACATAACTTATAAAACAATCACAATGAATACAAGAAGTAACACTAAATACGAAAAATCAGCACTATACGAAGTCAATATTGACTTTGATGCGGCTAGCGAAGCTTGGAAATCTAATAAAAAATATATTGGTAATGGAAGTTATAAATATGTATGCGCCAAACGTGGTTATAATAATAATTGTTGTCTTGCAAAATGTTTACCTGGTGAAGTGTATTGTAAAACGCATTTGAAAATGTTTAAGGAAGGAAGGTTTTAACCTAATTCACAAATACTCATACGCAAATTTGATAAAATAAATTTATTGTTTCCCTTTTTCTTTTTTAACTTAGAGAGAAAAAACTCAGATTCATTAATACCATTTAACATTGATTGTATCTTATAATTTTTTTCAACAAATTTACAAAATTCTCTCTGATTGCTTATTGTTTTTTTAAAATCTAATAATGATAAATTATTTTTATGACACCAACCTAAAAACCCTTGATAATTATTTATTAATACACATTTAATTATATAGTATGATAAAACATTTGTATTTTCTTTATATAAATTCTCTCTAACTACTATAGAATGTTTTGAATTAGAATACAAATCTTTATATGATAAACCCATAAAATCAAGTGTTTTAACTAATTGAAAAAAACTATATGTTCTTTCAAAATTAATATAAAACTCTGAATTAGAGAGAAAATCATTAATGTCATCCTTATTTTTAATACTATAAAAACTACAAAATAATGCGTTAATTATTTCGCCCCAAAATTCAGTATAAGCTTCATAACTATTCACTTGCGAATTAACCTTAAAAATATTCAAAATACAACTATTTACTTCATCATTATTCATCATTGAAAAATCCAAACCAAAATTATGAAAAGTTTCATGGATAAAAACCTTAAACCATTCCTCCTTTCTAAATACTACTATTTCTGAATCTTTAGGACATGTTGTAGTAAATGCTGTATTGACATTTATTTCATTCAATATATGAATATTAGAATTTGGTAAAGATTTTTCGAGAGAAGTAAAATAAAAATAAATCGTTAATGTGTTTGCACATTCTTTAGAACCATATATATTTAATATATATAGCCACATACATATTGACTCCATATATCTATTATATACTTCAATATCTAACTCTACATTGTCATGTTCGACAATAAAATTAACTCTTATTTTTCTATCGTAGAGAGAAAAAGAAAAGGAAATTTCAGACATCATTGATTGGTCTATATGATTTCTTACTATATCAGGAAAACTTTTTGAATTGAAATTTAAGGGTTTTGTTATTTGTGAAACATTTAATATTTTTTTGACTAATATTTTATAATGTATATTTTTTTTACAAAAATTATAAGCTTCTAAAATTTTATTATATAATTCTCTTAATATATTCTTAGTTTTATTACTTTGTTTATCATAATTTAAATGTTTATTTTTTGAAAAAAATAACATCAATTCTCTACTTTGTTTAGTTATATTCATTCTTATAATATAATATTATTTTTTATATGGATTTTTATTCAAATTTATAAGTTACTTTTACAATTAAGTTTTTACACTTTTGAAGATTGAAAAATTTACCATTATACATATTTCTATAGTTATAATTGTTGTAAAAGGTGTAAATCTTCAAAGGTGTAAATAAAAATATTTAGGTTAAAAATACTTAAAATATTTATAATATTTTATATATTTATATGTCAGAATCAGTTTCTAATGAAAATATAAGCGAAGATAAATCCAATGTTCTTGTTCCTACTACACCTCCTCTTATAGAAATTACTACAAATATAGTTTCAAAGATAATTGAACAAACCTTTATTGATTTAATAAAAAAATCACTTGAAAATGAAGAGACGACCAAGAAACTTTCTATACCTCTTACACCGGAAGTAATTAGCATCATAAATAGTATTATCACTCTAAAACCAAATATATTAACTGATATTGAAAAGGCTATAATTGAAACAATTAAGGATGGTAAAATAGATAGTAAAGATATTCCAAATCTTATTATAGTTATGCAAAATATTTATAAGTTTGTTTATTCTTTAAAAAATGTTAAGTTTGACGCTAATAAACGAGCTAGTATTACAGGTGATTTACTCAAATATTTTCTTCATGTTTTAGTTATCGAGAAAAAAATAAAAATTGACGAAGAAAAACAAGTTGAATTTTTAACTCAAATTGATGCTTTAATTAGTTTATTAAGTTATTCAAAGAGCTTGAAACCAAAAGGATGTTTAAAAAAATATTTGGTTAAATTATTTTAGATTTCGGATTTTCTAATTTTATCACGAATTAACATTAACTCATCAAATACTTCAGGTTCAGCTCCTCTAATAAAATGTGTTAACTTAGCATCTCCGGTAGCTAATAATAATGTTTTCAAATCTTCGTTTTGAGTAAACTTCGCATACTGAGCAGCATATATTTCTCTCTTTTGTCTTTTTCCAAAGAAGTCTGAATCAGCAGACACTTCAACAGGTCTTAACAGTTCACCCTTAAATTTACCAGTATTTCCACCAGCAGCTTTTGCCATAGCTGGATCTTTAGATAAATCTGTTCCAGAATCTAGAGAGAAACTCAAATAGAAATCAGGATGTGTCTTCTTAAATTTAGAGCCTTGGTAATAATGTTCAACAGAAGACCATGTATGATTATCCAATGTAAAAGGTTGTGTCCAGAAATTAGACAATTTTTTACGCCATTGAGGAATAGAAGCTAATGTTGAATATTCACGCAATCTATCATTTGGAATTTTCTCTCCACTACCTTTTCCAGGAAGCGGTTTGTCAAGAGATTTTGAATAGAATTGAAACACAATATCATCATTATATAATCCTCTTAGCTTAGACTCAGTTAGGTCTTCATATTGAGCTTCTTTAATTACAGATTTTTTTTGACTTGCTTTAAATTTTAGGAAATCAGGAATAATAAAAAATGGTCCAGCATTTTTTTCCATACACTTTTCGTAAACCAATTTCTTTACATCATAAGGTATTTCACTAAATTTAAAAATAATTTTTTTCTTATAACCGATTAATTTATAATGATTACCAGTATAATCAACTATTATGTAAAAGTCCGGTGTAAATCTACCACGTTGTTCTAATATTTTATCATTTAATTGACCACATTGCAAAACATTTTTTTCATCTTTTGCTTTATAATTTTCACTTGATAGAACAATAAATTTGATATTTAAAATTCTCTCTAATGTCGATATAGCCCAAGTATCAGCCCAAAAATCACAATGTCTTATAACACGTTTAAATTGATCAAGGTTTTCAATACCTTTCATAAATTTATACTCCTTTAATATAGATGCAGATACCCTTTTCTCTTCAACTAATCTATCATGTTCTGCTTTAATTTCTTTTGCTTGTATTGTAATAGCTTTTTGTTCATTTCTATCAATTGTTTGATGAATTCTTTCTTTATATAACGCATATTCATTAGCTAAATCTTTAATTCTATTTGTGTCTCTTATTATAGATGCACTATTCATATCATATAGTTCTTTATAATTATCAAATAGTTCTTGTGTCGCTTCTTCTGCCAATTTTTTTCTGATTTTATTAACACTAGTTTGTTGTGCTATACTCGAAAAAGCATCTCTAATTGTTGCAAATAAACAATCACCACCACCTTCATTATCTTGTATATTAAAATTATAATTTTTCATAAATTTATTAATCCATGTATCCTTAGGTGTTTCATGATATTTCTCTCGAATGTCTTTAGCTTGTTTTGGGGTTTCTTCAGGTAATAATGGAGGCACAGGAACTCCTTTAATCTTAATAAATATATCTTCGCGCTCAGGTTGAATTTCATAATCAACAACAAAATTCTCTTCTTCCTCTTCATCTTCCTCTTCTTCCTCTTCATCTTGAGATAGTTCGCCCTCCTCTTTATCAATTCTATGTAATGGTACATCAGGTTTTAATCGCATTTTATTCAAGAATTCTTTAGAAACAAATGAATAGATTAATGGTTCTTCCATTTTTTCTATATCTAAGTTATTATATTTATCAAGATAAGACAAATAATCGGAAGATTTAATTTCATACACGCCAATCTGAATTACTTTATTATTATATTTAACTAAATAAATTGGAAAGTATAATATATTTTTATCCTCATAAGTATTTTTAGAATTTCCAACAGCAATAATAACATCAATACCTTTAACTTCTAACTGATATAAGCTAGCTTCCATTTTTAAATCCCCTGAATCAACACTTTTTAATTCAGGATAACTAACATCACTATCTAGTTTTGATAATACCATTTATATATTTTATTAAAATATTTTATATTTAATATAATATAAAATATTTTACTATTTTACCATAATACAAATTTCTTCATAAATTTATCATTTTTTAGTTGATTAATATAAAACCACATATTTTGTCTTTTAAAAACTATATCTGAATTATTAATATCAGATTCAAATGAAACCAAATAATCAACTATTTGTTCTTTATTGTATTTGTTATTTTTTAACTCCTTAGCAAAGCCATAATATTCACATATTATTAATAGTTCTTTTAATGTATAATTTTCGTGATAATTTATCATTTGTGGAATAGATAAATCGTAATTTAATTCAGTATTATCAATTTCCATCATTAGTTCATCAATATTTAAATTGTTTTCAGTATCTTTTTCAATTTCTTGTATATAAAACGAAATAGCTATATCTTCTTCATCAGTTGACATTGTTTACACCCTTGAAGATTTAAAACCGCACCTTTCGGTGAAATAAAAAATCAAAAAGGTTTGCTCTTTACAGAGCGTGTAAATTTTGGTTTTGGGAATTCTTCTAAAAACCCTGAGTTGTTTTTGCTTCTTGATAAATAATTTGGTCTTTCTTTATTATTTATCGCATTATAAGCAATTTTGTAAATGTTTGTAGCACCATTAACATCTCTATTCCAATAACCGCATCCGTTCTTACAACAAATCAGTCCGTGGATTAAGACATTACCACTTCTATATGGTCTTGGATTTTTTCCTACCATATTCTTTACACAAACACCTACTTCACATTTAGAACATCTACAACTGGTTCTATATTCATCTACCAAGTATGTTTGAAATCCTGCTTTTCTAAATAAAGTTCTCATTCCTTTTCCTTTGGTTGGTTCTTTATATTTCATTTGTTGTTTTTGCTCAAAATCTCCAAAACAAACTATTACATCATTTTTATTACCAAAAATACATTTGAAATTATTTAACATTCGTTGTTCGCTTCTTTTTGTGTTTCTATAACTTTGTAATCGTAATTTTCTAAAAATATATTTTTCATAAAAGGTAAATAACATTCCATTTATTTCACTCTTATTTTTAATGTATTCCTTAAATTTTGTTATGTTAAGTGATTTACGATTAAACTTTGATAATTCAGTTTCCCATTCTACAATTGTTTTGCCGTTTATTTTTTCTTCCTTTAATTCCAATTGTATTTTTGAAAACTTCTTTTTCTTTGTTTCCTTTCTTCGTTGGTCTTGTGAATAACGAAACTTATTCGCTTCTTTATTTGAATTATCCACACAATAAATCAGGTCATTTTTTCCAGGGTCTATTGCTACAATTTTCTTATTTTGTAAAGTAGAATAATCATCTAATTCATCAATATAGGTTTCACTTGATAAACATTTTTTACTCATCATCGGTAATTTCTTACCAATTAAATCTTTACGCAACAATAACAAAGAACAACTTACTCCATCTGTTTCTATCATATGGTGAAATTCATAATATTTCTTCTTGAAAAACTTTCTTTCAGTTCTAAAAAAGAACTCCCATATTTTATCTTCTTTGCGTTTCAAATTTCCTTTTGTCAAATAATCACTTTTATTACCTTGTTTCTTTGTCATAAGCAAATGAACTAATGTAGTTGTATCTAATCGTATGTGTTTTGGTATAACTTCACTTCTCATAGGAAACACATTATAAATAGTTTGTTCTTCCTTTTCAATTTGTTTCATCATTCTAATCATACAAGGAAAATAATCAAAAGGACTACACATTAAGTCATAAACAATATTATTCTTTTTGTAAGTTGATTTATTTGGTGTAATAAATTTTTTTTGTTGGTTAATCCAAGTGTGATACATAGAATGAGATTTATAATTACTATTTTCAACATTTAGTAAATCGTTTTTAATTTTGCGTAATTGATTACATAAATTATTTATTCGTTGTTCTTTTGCTTTTTGAGTAATATTTAATTTTTTTATTTTATTCATAATAAACTTCTTTTTCCAAACTACATTCACAAATCTTTCAATATACTCCACATAATGTATTTTAATATTGTTCTCATACATCGTAAGAATGTCAATCGTTAAATAATCTAAAATAGTGTTCATATGAGTATAATCCAAATTTTCATTTTGAATAAGTGGTTGAAAATCTGTTTTGTAAAAAGCGGTTAAACAATCTTTTAGTTCTTTGATTTCTTTTTTAGGTGGTCTTCCAGTTGCTTTTTCATTACATAATATTTTCATACAAGAGTTAATAAAATCATCATTAATAATTGGCAATGAATTATGCTTATCATAATGGTCTAATAAAAAAAGTTTCATAAACATCATAGTTTGAATAACAATTTTATTACACTTAATTACAGCATTTGTAATTTTTGGTAGGTTAATGTCAGGATGTTTCAAGACACTTTTCAAAGATGTTTTAATTCCTTTGAAAAAGTCGGTTGGTGGATTTACTTCTTTTTCCATCCTTTATAAATATACTAAAGATTTTATTTTTAAGTAGTTTAATAATTAATTTACTTATTCCTAAATATTTTCATTTTTTTCAATTTCTAATTTTTTTAATTTATTTTTTCTCCTTAAATATGCTTGTTTATTATATTCTTTTTTTTGTTCTGGTGATGGTTTATACGTGTAATTTGTTTTTTCTCTATATTCCTTTACCTTCTGTTTATGCTCTTCTTTATTGTTTTCATAATAAATCTTATTTTTCATTAAATATTTATTTAATTGTTCTTTTAATAATGCGTTTTCATTTTCAAGTTCTTTTATTCTATTATCTTTATCTATTATTTCCATTGTTTATATAATAAAAAAATATTTAATATATTTTTATTATAAATTGTAAAAGGTGCGGTTTTAAATCTTCAAGGGTGTAAATATAATAATTTTTATTTAAATTATTATATGGTTATTTATTTACCGAAGTGTATGAATTTTTGAATTGCGTAAAAATAAAAAAATTTATTAAATTATTTTACATGTCAATTAAGTCCATAAACTTAAACAACGATTTATTAGTTAAACTCTTATAATCCTTAACCTTACTATTTGCAATTTTTTCTATAATTTCATTAATTGTAAACCCTTCAATTTTTTCATAACTAATATCATTTTGATTACTCTCATATAAATCTTTTTTGTATAAAATCGCAATAACTTCAGTTAATTCTTCAACCTCATTTTTTTTATTTTCTACTGAAATGTATTCATATACTTTTGATAACAAATTTCTAGTGATTGTCATAATGTCATGTCTTGAAATAATCCCACAATACATTAAATTAATATAGAAAGCTGCCAAAGACTTTCGTTTTTCATTTATTTTATTGATTTCACAGAACCTGTCATAATTTTCATTTGAATCTACATATTCAATGTTGTTAAATAAATCAGTAAATTTATCAAGATTTTGTAAATATTGTTCTTTAATAAAATTATATTTGGAAGACAAATAACTATATAAATCTGCATAAATCTTCGAATAATATCTGTTAGATGAAGCAATCTCAAAAATATTCTCTCCAATTTTACTTAAATTTGATTCAGAATTTCCGGACACTAATTTATCAATAATTTCAATAATTTTATTACACATATCAGAGTAATTTTTGTCAGTTATTTTATTAATAATAGCTCTAATAGAATCGAATTCAGCATCTATACCTGTTTTGGTTTCAATTTTAGTAGTTTGAAAAGTTCTAACAGAATTCCAATCTTCATCCTGCAATATTTCCATATTTTTATTTCCTCTTCTTTTTTTAGATAAATCTTTAGTGACTGAACTAGAATTAGAAGAAGTTTCAGGGTCAACCTTCATAGGATTAACGCGCTTTTTGAAAACAGGTGTTTTAACATAATCCGGAGAACCTACCTGAACAGCCAAATTAGCAATTTTTTCTATTACATCATCTGGTATACTATAATCAAAACCATTGAAAACAATATTTTCAATCTCTTCTAAAGTGTATCTTAAGGTTACTGATGTCATCTTTCTAATTGTAATATAATTATCGCTTTATATTTATATCAATTTTTTAATTTATATAATTATTAATTGAAATACACTTAAATAGATAGCATTATGTTATATACAATGACAACAGAAAACAACAAATTTGTTAGCGATATTTCTGAGGAATTAATATTTGATTCCACAGAAAATGTAATACATACTTGGGATGAATTAGAAATCGATCCCAATATTTTACGTGGTATTTTTGCGTATGGATTTGAAAAACCAAGTCCAATTCAACAAAGAGCCATAAAACCTGTTATAGATGGTAGAGATGTTATTGCTCAAGCTCAATCAGGAACAGGTAAGACAGCAACATTTAGTATTGGGGCTTTACAACGAGTAAATACTGCTGAATCTTCTACTCAAGTTCTTATTTTATCACCTACTAGAGAACTTACAACACAAACTGCTAAGGTTGTTTCTAATTTAGGTAGTTTTATGAATGGATTAAAAACTCAAACTCTTTTTGGTGGTTCTTCTATTGAAGAAGGTAGCAGTTTTTCTAGTAAAAATATTCCACACATTATTTGTGGATGTCCTGGGCGTGTTCATGATATGATGCGTAGAGACCGAATTAGCAGTAAAAGTATTAAGTTAATTATATTAGATGAAGCAGACGAAATGTTGTCTTCTGGTTTTAAAGAGCAAGTTTATAATATATTTCAACATTTAAATTCTGATGTTCAAGTTTGTTTATTTAGTGCAACTTTACCTGATGGAATAAATCCTATTATTGAAAAGATTATGCGAAATCCAGTAAAAATTTATGTAAAAAGAGAACAATTAACTTTAGAGGGAATAGCACAATATTATATTGCTGTTAATGATGATAGAGAAAAATATACAACTCTAAAGGATATTTTTTCATTTATTACATTATCGCATACTATTATTTATTGTAACAGTATTAAGCGTGTTCAAGATTTATATGAAGCAATGTGTGAAGATGGTTTCCCAGTATGTCGTATTCATAGTAATATGGATAAGGGTGACCGCGATAAAGCATTTAATGACTTTAGAAATGGAATATCCAGAGTGATGATTTCTTCAAATGTTACAGCTAGAGGTATTGATATTCAACAGGTAAGTGTTGTTATGAATTTTGATTTACCAAAATGTATACATACTTATTTACATAGAATTGGTCGTTCTGGTAGATGGGGACGTAAGGGAGTTGGAATAAATTTTATTACTAGACGTGATGTAATGCAAATGAAAAAAATTGAAGAACATTATGCTACACAAATTACTGAAATGCCTGGTGAGTTAAATTTTTTAAGTAAAATTTAAACCTATATAGAGATAAAAAATTAAGTTAGTATATGCCAGAAGATAACAAATTATATATAATAACAAGAGATATTAAAGATTATGATGCTTGTGAAGAAAAATTTTGGAGCGAATTATTAATTTTTTCTGATTTAGATGAAGCTTTAAATAATTTGACTGATATATTAAAAACATCTCCAGATTGTAAACACTATAATTATCATATTAAGGTATATGATAAAATAAATAAAAAATATATAGTATCTTATCAAAATTTCTATCGTATCAAATAGGTTATTCGTAAAATTAATTCATTATAATTTCTAATTAAAAATATAATGACTTCTGAATCAAAAATTAATGAAATTAACGACTATTTTAAGATCCCTATTTTTTATATTAAAAACAAAGTTGAATTAAATAAAAATATTATAAAAGATTTAGAATTAATTGAAACTATTGATAGTTCATGTAATCCTATTTATACATTTTGTTTTGATAATGATAATGATGTTTCTAAAAAACTTAATGAACAAATATGTAAATTTTATACTTCTGATGTTAATTTTTTAAAGGATAATCAAATACTTTTAAAAGAATACAAACCATTAGGTGTAAAATATACCGATTATTCAAAAAATTATAAAAATATTGTTGATATATGGAATGAATTAAAAATTGATGCTGGATTCAAAGAAAGGTATTACTTTGTTGAATGGGACATGGTAGAATTTTTAAATAGGTCTGAATGGTTTCTACAATTTATGAGTATATATAATCTTTTATCTCCTATTATTTCTTTATTAGTTCCTATTATAATACTTATTATTCCATTTTTTATAATTAAAATGAAGGGCTTGCAAATTACTATAAGCGAATATATTGATGTTTTAAAAATAGTAGCTAATCAAAATGCTATTGGAAAACTATTCGTAGTCAATTTTAATGAGATTACTTCTCAAGAAAAATTCTATATTTTTATCTCAGCATTCTTTTATTTATTTTCAATATATCAAAATTTTATGGTTTGTGTAAGATTTAATAATAATATGAAAACTATTCATAATCATTTTAATGAAATCAGAATTTATATTGATCATACAATTAATTCTATGGAAAATTATCTAGAATATTCAAATAATCTACAAACACATAAAGATTTCAATTCGATTGTTAGAGAGAAATTGAATATATTTAAACAAATTCAAGAAAAAATCCAACATATAACTGATTATAACATGTTTAATTTTAGTAAGATAAAAGAAGTTGGTTATGTATTCAGATGCTTTTACGAATTACATACTGACAAAGTTTATGATGATGCTATTATATATTCTCTTGGTTTTAATGGATATATGGACTGCTTAAAGGGATTACAAAAAAATATTTTAGAGAGAAAAATAAATTATACTTTATTTATTGATGAATCAAAAAAAACGATTTTAGAAAATAGCTATTATGCTAATCTTAAAAATTCAAATCCTATTAAAAATACTATTAAATTAAAAAAAAATATGATAATCACTGGACCAAATGCTTCAGGAAAAACAACTATATTAAAATCTACATTAATTAATATTTTATTCTCTCAACAATTTGGTTGCGGGTTTTATGATTCAGCAAAAATTAAACCATTTAACCATATTCATTGTTATTTAAATATCCCAGACACATCTGGACGTGATAGTTTATTTCAAGCAGAGGCAAGGAGATGTAAAGAAATTTTAGATGCTATTAGTGTAAATAAAACAGATACACATTTTTGCGCATTTGATGAATTATATTCAGGAACAAATCCAGAAGAAGCCGAACAAAGCGCAACAGCTTTTATGAAATATATAACAAAATATAAAAATGTTTCATGCACTTTGACAACACATTTTATTAAAGTATGTAAAAAACTTGAAAAAACAAAGAATATTATTAACTATAAAATGCTGACAGAAAAAGATAATAATAATTTGATTTATAAATATACTTTAATGAAAGGTATATCAGACATTAAAGGAGGTATAATTGTGCTACAACAAATGAACTATCCAAAAGAAATTATTGATAATAATATATAATATATAATAAATTAATTCGTTAGTTAATGAATTAATTTATATAATCTTTTTGTAATAAAATGGCATCCTTAGCAGATTTATTTAATCCAACATTTTTAATGTTTTTAGGAATATTAGTGCTAGTTGTAGCTCTTCTTGTTGTATATTTCGAAAGTAAAATGAGAGATCAAAATCATAAAATTGCTTCAATGTTAAGTTTGGTTTCAACATTAGCAGAAGATATGAATGGAGTTAAAATGGGACTAAATCATTTAGCTATTAGGGGAGGACATGGTTTTCAACAACCAATTAATCCTATTGGAGAAAATTTAGAAAATTTAGGAAATTTACAAAAAAATAATTTAATTGAAGTTTCTGATGATGAAGATGAAGCTGATGATGAAGATGAATCTGATGATGAAGATGAATCTGATGATGAAGATGAATCTGATGATGAATCTAATACTGAAGAAACTAATGATATTGATAATGATGATTTAGAAAGTATAGAAGATGATTCAGATAGTGATAATGAAGATAATAAAAAAGTTAAGATTATTAAATTACAAGTATTAAATGAAGATACTAATGAACCTGATGAATTAAATGAAGAAATTAATAATTTAGATTTTGAACATGAAGATTTACCTGATTTAGATGGAGATTTTGAACCTGAAGTTAATAATAAATATGTTGAAGAAGTATTGGACCTTAAATATGATACTGAAGTAAAACCTTTAGAAAAAATTATTATGCCTTCATCGTTAGATTTGAAAACTATTTCTATTAATTTAGGAGAAGAACATGAACAACATAATAATAATATTGATTATAAAAAATTACAATTGGCAAAGCTTAGAAGTATTGTGGTTGACAAAAATTTAACTACTATTTCTGAAGCATCAAAATTGAAGAAACATGAATTACTTAAATTACTAGGTGTTGAATAAGTTTAAAATTGAATATAAATTAAATAATTTTATTATAATTATACTATATAAATGTCAAGTTTAACTTGTTATAGCGATAAAACAAAACAATATGGATGGGAAAAATGTTATAATGTTTCAAATAATTATGATTTTAATTCTCCAGCGAAAATGTCAGATGGAAGGTTGTGGAGTGAATGGAGCCCCGATGCTGTTGTAAATGAAAGAATTCAAAGAAAGGAAGGAATACAATCTAACTGGCAATATCGTCAATACCTCCAAAAAAATGGTTTACAAATTATGAATTATAATAATCAAGAAGCATGCTATACACTTGGTTTAGATCCACATGTTAATACTGGTAAAACACCATCAAGTAATGTTCCTTATACCTTTAAAGGCACATTTGATTCAAGTACACCAGGTTTTGGTTATTGTAATTCTGACCTAAAAAATCCATATTTATCGAGAGAACAATTAAATTCAAGATTAATTGCCCCATCGATAAATCCTACAGAATTTAGAAACTAAATAATAAGTATAATAATAATATAAACGATATATAATATTTATATTATTAATGATATTCGAGAGAACAATTGATTTTGAACCAGTTAGTTTAAAGCGCCATAGACACCGATTGAAAGGTGGCACATATGATCCGTCTAAAAAGGATAAAGACGAATTTATTAAAGTAATTGGTGAACTACTTGACGATAAAATGACAAAACCATTAAAGTGTCAATTACATTTCTATTGTAAGCGACCAAAATCCCATTATAAAAGTGGAAAAAAATCGAATGAATTAAAAGATACCGCGCCAAAATATAATACTAATAATAAAGATTTGGATAATATGGTAAAATTTGTGTTAGATGCTTTGAATGATAAATTGTATATTGATGATTGTCTTATTGTAGAAATCAATTGTATTAAATCATATTCAGACGGAGATGGATATATATATGTTAAATTTGAGGAAATTAGTGATATTTAGAAAATATATATTTTAATTTTATTTATAAATATATTAATTGTAATTCGTAATACTTAAAATTAAATGTTCTATTTAATCAATAAATATGGCAGATATAATGGAAATTACAGAACTTGATATGAATGATAGTAGATTTGGGCGTTCTTCTAATTTTGGTGGAGGTTTAGAACTTTTAATGAATGATAAAGTAAGGGAAAGTAGTAGACCAACAAGTGATATTGATTTAGAAGATTTAAATAAACTTGAAAATGAATTAAATGATTTAGTTGAAGATATTCCAACAAATGGATTTGCTCCTAAATCAGATTTATTTGATAGTAAACCATCAGTAACATTTAGTGATAATACTCCAATTCGATTAAGTGGTTTAGATGATAATAACCTTGGAAGAGCTACTTCAGATACTGAAAATGATAACAAAAGTTGGGATGGCTATGGCAAATTCAATAATATACCTTTAAATCCAGATAAAGCATTTGCAACAGAACCTAAATTATCAAAGGATGAAATGCTTCGAGAGAAATTTAAATATTTAAGAAAGTTAGAAGCTCTTGAAAAGAAAGGTGTCGAATTATCAAAAAAATATTCAATGGATTCTTCCCTCCAAGAAATGATGGGTGAATATGAAACTATCATGGAAGAAAAGACAAAACAAAATTCAGTAAAATTTCAAGGTAACATGTTGATGGCTGTTATAAATGGCATTGAATTTTTGAACAACAAATTTGATCCATTTGATGTTAAATTAGATGGTTGGTCAGAGCAAGTTCAAGAAAATATAAATGATTATGATGATATTTTTGGTGAATTACATGAAAAATATAAGAGCAAGGCTTCAATGGCACCTGAATTGAAGTTATTATTTCAACTAGGTGGTAGTGCAATGATGGTTCATATGACAAATACTATGTTTAAATCATCTATGCCTGGTATGGATGATATATTGCGTCAAAACCCTGACTTAATGCGTTCATTCCAAAATGCGGCCGTAAATTCTATGGCTCAAACTAATCCTGGATTTTCAGGATTTATGTCTAATGTTATGAATCCTACCAACGGCACCTTCGGAGAACCTCAAAGAGGTATGGGACCACCACCACCAATGGCTACACAAGGTCCTAATGCTGTTCCGCCACCAATTAGTAGACCAGGTAACAATAATTTTGCTAGGCCAGATTTAAATTTAAGCAGAAGTAATTTTGAAGATGGAATTAATCTTCGAGAAAATAATGAAAGACCTGATCTCCAAGACAGAACTAGTAGACGTGTTCAACCTCGTCCTGAAATGAAAGGACCTAGTGACATTACTGATATTCTCTCTGGATTAAAAACAAAAACTATAAATATTCAACAACCAACTACAGTTAATGATCCAAATGATAATAGTACCATTAGTATTAATGACATAAAAGAACTACAAAATGAAGGTAATATGCCAAAACGTAGTGGTCGTAGAAAAAAATCTTCTAGCAATATAGTCAGTCTAGATATTTAGATTTATATTTTTATAATTTTGAAAATATAAATTTTATTTTATTCAACTGTTACAACCTTAGCTAGATTTTTGGGTTTATCAGGATCAATATTTCTATTAATGGAGAGATAATATGCAAATAGTTGTATAGGGATTATACCTAATAAAGAAGCATAAGATGTGTTTTGAGGAACTATTATATATTGATCAGTATTTCCATCAAATATATTTATATCATTTGTAATAAAAATAATAGGAGAATTTCTGGCAGAAACTTCCTGATAACAATTCATTGTTTTTATAGAATGGTTTTGATCTAAATTTAAAATAATAACAGGAAAATTTTCATCTAATAAAGCAAACGGACCATGTTTTAATGAACTAGATGAATAACCTTCTGAATGCACATATGAGATTTCTTTAATCTTTAATGCTCCTTCTTTAGCTATAAATTCATCAGTTCCTTTACCAAGTATAAACATATTATTAGCTTTAAAATTACTTGCAATATCTTCTATTTTACTGCTACAATTATCTAATGTCATTTGAATATCATTCGATAAATTATGTAGATCGCAAATCATTTTTGCTCTTTTATGTTTATTTACATTATGAAGACTTGAAAACCAAATTGCCGCCATTGATAAACATACTACTTGACTTGTAAATGCCTTTGTTGATGCTACACCAACTTCTTTTCCAGCATTACAATAAATACCACAATCAACCTCTCTAGCTATTAAAGAATCGACGACATTTACTATTCCTATTGTTGTAATATCATGGTTTTTAGCAATTTGAATACATCTATGTAAGTCTTTTGTTTCACCTGATTGTGATATTAATATTAATACTGTTTTCCCTATTTTTGGGATATCATACTCATTAAAATCAGCACCATCGAACACTTGAATTGTATTAAAATTACATAAATGTTTAAAATAATGCATACCATATAATCCGGCAAAATACGACGTCCCACAACCTAATAAAATAATATTATCTATGGTTTTTAATAATTCACTATGTTGTTCTAGTCCCCCTAATTTTACTTCTGTTTCATTTCTAATTCTACCGCCTTTATTTATGGTATTTAATATTACTTCTGGTTGTTGATATATTTCTTTTAAAGTCCAATGATTGTAAGGATGTGGAGACAATTCCGACTCAAACATATATACATTTTTCTTTTTATAATTTTGCTTTGTTTTTATGGATAATGTTAATGGATTATTCACTCTAGAAATAATACATATATCATCATTATGTAATGTTATATAATTTGAAATCATACCGCAAAAACCACTCTGTTCAGATGTTACTATTATTTTATCTTCATTTTGCCCAACTAATAAAGGCGAACCATTTTTTACACAATATAATATATTTGGCTCAAATGTAGATTGAATTATTAATCCATATGTTCCTGTTAAATTTTCAATTGTTTTTTTTATGGCCTCATATATATTATTATATTTATTATA
>Ga0255219_1000107_pt1 | contig 23553 bp, 19 predicted proteins | sample Miss_Colum_RepA__FD_183037 | JGI IMG/M metagenome (GOLD analysis project Ga0255219, IMG submission 183037) | Freshwater microbial communities from Mississippi River, Louisiana, United States - Miss_Colum_RepA_8d | ecosystem: Environmental > Aquatic > Freshwater > River | place: USA: Louisiana...
CGCGGGCGGGGCAACAGCTCAAGCAGCCGCGCCGCCGAGACAGAGTCGCATGAACGCCGCGATGTCACCAAGCTCTTCCTGGCAGAGCTCGTGCCCCATCACGTAGGAGCGGAATTCCGGCGCCAGGCCTATGCGCTCGAGATGACGGCGGGCAGAACGCGCCATCTGGATGGGCACGAGCGGATCGGCGGTGCCGTGCAGGATGTTCACGGGCAAACCCGACTGTGCCCGGTGCGGCTGCACGGAGTAGGCCGTCGGGAAGTAGGTCGACAGCGCCAGCACGCCCGCCAGCGGTTGCGGGTAGGTGAGCGCTGCCTGGTAATTCACGGCGCCGCCCTGCGAAAAACCGGCCAGCAGGATGCGGTGGCTCGGCACGCCACGGGCAATTTCCCGGTCGATGAGGGCGTGCACCCGGGCAGCGGAGTCCAGCAGCTGCTGGTGGTTGAACTGACGCTCCTCGCCGAAAGCCAGGATGTCGTACCAGGCTGGCATCACGTAACCATTGTTGACCGTGACTGGCAGGCTGGGGGCATGCGGCAGCACGAAGCGGATGGCCAGCGACGCGGGCAGCGCGAGAGCGGGGATCACCGGCTCGAAATCGTGGCCATCGGCGCCGAGGCCGTGCAGCCAAAGCACGCTGGCGCGGGCAGGCCCCTGCAGGGGTTCGATTTCGACGGCGGGCAGCAGTGCGGTCATGGCAAGGATTCGGCGGATGGAAGGGCGGCATTCTAGCGGTGCGGCAACAGGTCGGCCAACGTGCCGCCATTGCCGGGACAGTCAAGCCTCACCTTGGTGGCCGACGCCGCAAGCGGCTATAGTCCCACCCGCGTCGGGGTCGTTCTGCCCGTGACCGCAAAAAACATCTGGCCCACGGCAGGTCCGTGTCGCCCGCACAAATCAGCTGGTACAGGGGAACCCTCATGCAACCACGGCGTCTTCACGTCATCCGACTCCATTCACTCGCACAGGCGATCGGCCTTGCCACTTTGGTGGCCGCCTCCGGTCTTGCCGGCGCCGCTGAAGAACGGCTGGAAGAGATCATGGTGACCGGCTCGCGCATCCGCATGACGAGTGGCATGCAAACTCCGGTACCGGTCACCACCATCACGGTCAGTGAGCTGGCGGAGTTCGAGCCGGAAAACACCATCACCGAGCAGCTCGACAGCCTGCCGCAGTTCATGCAGACCACCTCGGCGCAGCGCGGCGGCGTGATCAGCGGCACCTCCGGCAGCAGTGCGCTCAACATGCGCGGCCTCGGCGGCAACAGGACACTGGTGCTGCTGGACGGACGCCGCGTGGTGCCCAACGACCGCACCAACGTCGTCAACCCCGACATGTTCCCCACGGCCTTGATGCGCAACGTGGAGGTCGTGACCGGCGGTGCCTCGGCCGCCTATGGCGCCGATGCTCTGGCGGGCGTGGTGAACTTCGTGCTGGATCGGGAATTCGAGGGCCTGAAGATGACGGCCTCCTCCGGCATCACCGACCGTCGCGACGGCGAAAACTGGAACGCCTCCATCGCCGGTGGCAAACAGTTCGGCGACAAGCTGCACCTGATCGGCTCGCTGGAGGGCCGGCGCATCCACCAGATCGACCGCGACATGAGCAAGGCCTCGCAGCAGTGGGACAGTTTCCAGCGCTGGGGTCACGTGACCAACCCTGCCTGGGTGAGTGCCACCGCCACGCCCAACGTGCCGCAGCGCCTGACCCTGCCCGACGTGCACTCGGCCGTCAGTTCACCGACCGGTCTCATCACCGTCACCGGTTCCGCCCTCAACAGGCTGACATTCACGCCCGATGGCAAGGAAGTACGTCCCTTCGGCGCCGGCAACGTCACCAGCATCTCGGGCAACGGCAGCACGCAGTCGCAGTCCGGCGGACCGGAGGCACTGATCGCCGATCTCTCCTTCAACGCCGGTCCCTTCGGCAACGAAGTGCAGCAGGAGTCGCTGTTCCTGGGTTTCCAGTATGACGCGACGGAGCGGCTGACCTTCAACGGCGATCTGATCATGGCGAACACCGAGTCGAACACCTACAACCAGCCCGGCATCCCGCACCTCGGCACCACCACCTGGCAGACGACCATCTATCAGGAAAATCCCTTCCTGCCGCAGAGCGTGCGCGACGTCATGATCCGCGAAAACCGCTCCTCGATCATCGTTAGCAAGATGGGGCAACCGGTGGGAGTCACCGACTTCGACAGCAACGAAAGCTTCCACAACCGCTTCGAGGTCGTGACCGGCTCGGTGGGCTTCACGTTCGATCTGAACGGCAACTGGGGCCTCAGCGGTTCCTACCAGCGCGGCCAGACCGACCGTACCTCGATCATCTACAACGAGACCCGGCTCGACCGGCTGTTCCTCGCCATCGACGCGGTGCGCGATCCAGTCACCGGCAAGACCGTCTGCAACGTCAAGACCAAGAATCCGACCCCGGCCCAACTGGCGGCGTCGGTGGCCGGCAGGACCTACGCTGGTCAGCAACCCAACCCCATCACGCGCATTTCACCCGTCGGCATGGACGGCGCCATCGAAGAGTGCGTGCCGCTGAATATCTTCGGCTATGGTCAGAACACGCGTGAAGCCATCGACTATGTCGAGGATGATCGTATCGCCCTGACGCACGTGGAACAGAACTTCGCCGAACTGGTGCTGGACGGTGAGCTTTACGAGGGCTGGGGCGCCGGCGCCATTTCGCTGGCTGCCGGTCTCACCTGGCGCGAAAGCGCGTTCTGGCAGAACTTCGTCACCAACTCCGGCGACCCGCTGGATGGCCCGCCGCTCAATGCACCGACGCTAGGCATCCGCGGGATTCCTGCCGGCTACTCGACGGCGTCCACCAGCATGTACATGTTCGGGGGCGTGCCGAACATCAGCGGTGAATACGACGTCACGGAATATTTCGCCGAAGTGAACGTGCCTGTGTGGAAGCTCGACTCCGGCCAGCAACTGGACTTCAACCTTGCGGGCCGCAGTTCGGACTACTCCCGCAGCGGCGAAATCGTCAGCTGGAAGGCCGGCCTCAGCCTGCAGGTGATCGAGGACCTGAGGCTGCGCGGCACGGTCTCGCGCGACGTGCGTGAACCGAGCTTTTCCGAGCTCTTCGATCTGCAAGGCACGGCCGGCACCATCAACGATCCGCTGCGCGGCGGGGCCAACACCCAGATCACGCTGGTCAACGGCGGCAACCCGGACCTCGCACCCGAGGAGGCCGACACCACGACGATCGGCGTGGTCTACCAGCCTTCCTTCGCCGCCTGGGCCGAGGGCATGCAGCTGTCGCTCGACTGGTACAAGATCGACGTCGTGGGACTGATCGGGTCGCTTGGCGCCCAGCGCATCGTCGACGACTGTGTGGGCGGTGCGACCTTCCTGTGCGACTACGTCGTGCGTGATGCGGCGCTCGGCAATCAGGTGACCCGCGTGGAAAACGTCTTCCTCAACATCAACGGTGCCGTGGTGGAGGGTGTGGACGCCGAAGCGGTCTACAGCACCGAACTCGACCTGCTCGGCAGCATGGACGAGCGCCTCAGCCTGCGCGCTCTGGTGGGTTACATGGGAGAAAACTCGCAGACCAACCGGGGTGCCGCCAAGCTGGAGCAGGCCGGCGGCCCGGGTCGCCCGACCTGGACCGGTACGGTGAGCGCCACCTACAACCTCGGCCCCTGGTCCGGCACACTGCGCGGCAACTACTACGATTCCGTGCGGCTGAACAACACCTGGATCGAAGGACGTGATGTCGATGACAACACCACGGCGTCCAACACCACCTGGAACGCCGCGCTCGGCTACAGCGGTGAAACGGCGGGCGGCTCGACCTGGCGCGCCACCTTCAACATCACCAACATGTTCGACCGCGAACCGCCGATCATTCCGAGCTTCAGCACGCGCTTCGGTACACAGACGGTGAGCAACGAATATGACGTGTTCGGTCGCCGCTACCAGGTGTCGGTCAACTACGATTTCTGACAGCGCAGTCCGATGAGTCTCTGGTTTCCCGCCCGCTGGCCCGCTGAGGATCCGGACCTGATCCAGCTGTACACGATGAACACGCCGAACGGTCAGAAGGTAAGCCTCTGCCTCGAAGAGATGGGGCTTGCCTACGAGCCGCACACCATCAACATCCTCGAGAACGAGCAGTTCGACTCGGACTACCTGCAGCTCAGCCCCAACGGCAAGATTCCGGCGCTGCTGGATCCGCATGGGCCCGAAGATACCGCGGTGACGCTCATGGAAAGCAGCGTCATCCTGCAGTATCTCGCCGACAAGACCGGCGCCTTCTTTCCGCGCACCTATCGTGGGCGCCTGGAAGGTCAGCAATGGCTGGCGCTGCAGACAGCCCATATCGGTCCGATGTTCGGGCAGTTCGGCCATTTCTTCCTGTTCGCCCGCAGCAAGACTAGTGACACCTATGCGCTCGATCGCTTTACGCGTGAGGCGCGCCGGCTGTTGAACGTGCTGGAGAGCCGTCTCACCGGACGCGACTTCATCCTCGAGCACTACAGCATCGTCGACATGGCATTCCTGCCGTGGGTAGAGGCGATGGTGCAGTTCTACAAGGCTGCCGAGGTGCTGGAGTTCGACAGCCTCAAACGGGTACAGCGCTGGCGTGCACGGCTGACCGAGCGGCCGGCCTGGCAGCGCGGCAAGGAGGTTGGCCGCTTGAGTTAGCCAGTCTGGCTGATCGGATGCCTTCGCGTGCTGCTTTCCGCTCGTTCGCTCCGTACCTGTTCCCCATATGTCCTTACCCCCACTGGAAACCCCATGAACCCCACCACGCTGTTTTCCCCGCTGCAGGCCGGCGACCTCGCTCTGCCCAACCGTATCGTGATGGCCCCGCTGACACGGGCGCGCTCCGGTCCCAGCCGCATCCCCAACGCGCTGATGCTCGAGTACTACCGGCAGCGGGCAGCGGCCGGGCTGATCCTCACCGAGGCGACCGTGGTGAGCCCGCAGGGAATCGGCTACGCCGATACGCCGGGCATCTGGTCGGCGGAACAGGTGACGGGCTGGAAGGCCATCACCGAGGCCGTACACGCGGCCGGCGGACGCATCGTCATGCAACTCTGGCACGTCGGCCGCATCTCGCACCCGCTGCTGCTGAACGGCGAACTGCCGGTGGCGCCGAGCGCCATCGCACCTCGCGGCTTCGTGAGCCACTTGCGCCCGGAAACGCCTTTCGTGGTGCCGCGGGCCCTGCGCCGTGACGAGATGCCGGACATCGTCGCCGCCTTCCGGCGCGGGGCGGAAAACGCCCAGCGCGCCGGTTTCGACGGCGTGGAAATTCACGGCGCCAACGGCTATCTGCTCGACCAGTTCCTGCAATCGCAGAGCAACCAGCGCGACGACGACTACGGTGGCAGCATCGAGAACCGCGCCCGGCTCATGCTGGAGGTGACCGATGCCGCCATTGCCGTGTGGGGCGCCGGCCGCGTCGGCATGCACCTGTCGCCGCGCGGCGATGCACACGACATGGGTGATCCGGATCGGCTCGGCACCTTCGGCCACGTGGCCAGCGAACTCGGACGGCGCAGGCTGGCCTTCCTCTGCGTGCGCGAAAAGCGCGGCAGCGACAGCATCGGGCCCACGCTGCGGCAGCGTTTCGGCGGGGTCTACATTGCCAACGAGGGCTACGACCTGCCGAGCAGCACGGCTGCGCTGGCGAGCGGCGAGGCCGATGCCATCGCCTTCGGCAAACTGTTCATTGCCAACCCGGACCTGCCCCGCCGCTTCCGCGAGGGCGCCGCGCTGAATGCCTGGGACGCCAGCACCTTCTACGCACCGGGTGCAGCAGGCTACACGGACTACCCGCTGCTCGGCTGAGCGCGATCGGGTGGCGAGGATTCGCCGGCCGGACTATGTTGAGTTTGCCAGCCTCACCCGGGGCTGGCGCCCGTCCAACGCAAATAAACGGAGTTTTTCATGCGTGAACTCAGCACTCTGGAACTGGCGGCTGTCAGCGGCGGGGAGGTCACCCCCCTCATCACCGACCCGCAAAGTGAAATAGGCAAGATGCTCAACGACATGCACGAGGCGTACATCAACTACCTCAACATGTACGTCTTCCCGTACATCTACTACTGCTTCTGAAGTCAGCCGGGGTGGCCTCGCCACCCTGGCCCCTGCCCATGCAGCGCCTGTCTGTCGTCCTGCTGTTCCTCGGCTTTGCCACCGCGCTGCTCGGCGGCGAGGCGCTGCTGCAACCGCTGCTCGCGCGCATGCTTGACGACGCCTTTCTGGGCGAAAAACTGGGAGCCACGGCGGTTTACCTGGCGGTGCTGGGTCTGGCAGCGCCGACCTTGGCCGCCGCCGCGCCCCAGGGGCGGCCGCGACTGGCCGGGCTGGCTCTCGCACTGCTGTTCGGGCTGCCGCTGGTGCTGCTGGACCTCGGACTGACGGGGGCAGAGGTCTGGCTGGTGGCGCAGCACTCGCCGACGCTGGCAGCCGGGCTCTGGGACTTCGCCCCGGCCGAGGTGGACTGGGGTCCGGACAACCGCATCCTCGGGCTGCAGTCCAGCCCGCTGCGCATATCCCTGTTCCTGCTGGTGCAGGTCGTGCTCGCCCCGGCCACGGAGGAGGTGGTGTTTCGCGGCCTCATCTTTCCCCGCCTGCATGCGCGCTTCGGCCTTGGGCTGGCGAACCTGCTCACTGCCTGCCTCTTCACCGTGCTGCATCCGCTGAACCAGTATCTGGCGACCTTCGTGTTTTCGCTGCTCATCACGCGGTGGCTGGCGCGGCGCGGGCGGCTCATGGAGGTGATCGTGCTGCATGGCACGGTCAACCTGTTGCTGTGGCTGGGCTCGGGTCTCGGTGCCAGCGCCTACCTGAAGGCCCGCGACCCAGCCACGCTCGCCGCCGCCGCCCCGTGGTGGCCCGCGCTGCTGACGGTGGCGCTGCTGCTGCCAGCGCTATGGCTACTGATCGCGAGGCTCAGACCGCCTGCTGCAGCAGCCACTGCTTGAGCTGGGTGAGGGTCAGCGCGCCGGACACGCGCGCCACCTCGCGGCCGGCGCGGAACAGCAGTAGCGTGGGGATGGACTGGATATCCCAGAGTCTGGCGAGCTCCGGATGCTGTTCGGTATCGAGCTTGGCGAAGCGTAGTCGCGGCTCCAGCTGGCGAGCCGCCGCCTCGAACACCGGTGCAAAACTTCGGCACGGGCCGCACCATGGCGCCCAGCAGTCCACCAGCAGGGGAATGCCGGTGTTGCGCAGCAGGGTATCGACGTTGCTGTCATCGATGATCAGCGGCTGCCCGGCAAACAGGGCGCCCTTGCAACGGCCGCACTTGGGTTGATCCCCCAGCCGCTCAGGCGGCAGGCGGTTGGTGGCATTGCAGGTCGGGCAGGTGACGGTAACCGGGCTCATGGCGGTGCCTCGCGAAGAATCGTGGGTCTATGATAGTTTGCCGCCCCCGTTGGCCGTCCCTGCGGCCGATCAAACCCAGCGCACTCAGTGCCCTTACAGGTCTGCCTCATGACAGCCAGCATCTTCATCGACGGCGAAGCCGGCACCACCGGCCTGCAGATTCGCGAGCGCCTGGCCAGCCGCCGTGACCTCCGGCTGCTTTCGCTGCCGGACGCGCAGCGCAAGGATCCGGCCGCTCGCGCCGAACTGCTGAACGCTGCCGATATCGCCATCCTCTGCCTGCCAGACGAGGCCGCCCGCGAGAGCGTGGCACTGATTGGCAATCCATCGACCCGGGTGATCGATGCGTCGACGGCCTTCCGCGTGGCCGAGGGCTGGACCTACGGCTTCGCCGAGATGGACCGGGCCCAGAGCAGCGCGATCGGCGCCGCCCGCCGCGTGGCCAATCCGGGCTGCTGGCCGCAGGGCGTCATCGCCGCGCTGCGCCCACTGATCGCGGCTGGCCTGCTGCCGGCTGACTTTCCGGTCACCATCAACGGGATCTCCGGCTACTCCGGGGGCGGCAAGGCCATGATCGCCGACTACGAGGCCAAGGCAGCGGCACCGGAATTCCTGCCCTACGGGCTCGGCTTCAACCACAAGCATCTGCCGGAAATGCAGCGCTACGCCGGACTGACCGCCGCGCCACTGTTCGTGCCGGCCGTCGGCAACTTTGCCCAAGGCATGCTCACCTGTGTGCCGCTGCCGCTGGGCGGGCTGGCCAAGCCCCCGAGCGCGGGAGACCTGCATGCGGCGTTGGCAGACCATTTTGCGGCCATCCCGCACGGCTTCGTGGAAGTGGCCCCGCTCGAAGCCCGCGAGCGCAGCGACGCACTCGACCCGCAGTCGCAGAATGGCAGCAACCGCCTGCGTCTGCATGTATTTGCCAATGAGGCAAGGGCGCAGGCGCTGCTGGTGGCCGTGTACGACAACCTCGGCAAGGGCGCCTCCGGTGCCGCGGTGCAGAACCTCAATCTCATGCTCGGCATCGACCCGCGGACGAGCCTGTAGGCACACCGCGCCGGCAGCCACTGCTGCCGGCTTCGCTGACCTTCCCCTGCGAGGAACTGCGATGCCAAGTCCGGCTTTCCCCATCCACGACGTGCTGCCTGCCGTGCTGCAGGCGCTCGGCGCCGAGACCCGGCTGGTGCTGGAAGCACCGCCCGGCGCCGGCAAGACCACTCAGGTCCCGTTGGCGCTGCTGCAGCAGCCGTGGTGCGCCAACAAGAAGATCCTGCTCCTGGAACCGCGCCGCGTGGCCGCCCGTGCGGCAGCGGTGTTCATGGCACGCCAGCTGGGCGAGAGCGTCGGTGAGACGGTGGGCTACCGCATCCGTTTCGACAACAAGGTGTCCGCCCGCACCCGTGTGGAAGTGGTCACCGAGGGCATCCTCACTCGCATGATCCAGGATGACCCCTCGCTGGAAGGGGTGGGCGCCCTGCTGTTCGATGAATTCCATGAGCGCCATCTGGCCAGTGACCTGGGTCTGGCACTGGCGCTGGATGTGCAGGAAAGCCTGCGACCCGACCTGCGGCTGCTGGTGATGTCGGCCACCCTCGACGGCGAACGCCTGGCGCGCGCGCTTGGTGCCGTGCGGCTCGGCAGTGAGGGGCGCAGCTTTCCGGTTCAGCTGCAGTACCTGCCGCCGCAGCGCGAGGAAACCCTGCCGCTGCAGGTGCGGCGCTGCCTGGAACTGGCCCTGCAGCAGCACGCCGGTGACGTGCTGGTCTTCCTGCCGGGCCAGCGGGAGATCAACGATGTGGCGAGGCTGCTCGACCGCGAGCCGTTCGTGGCCTGTCAGCTGGTGTCGCTGTATGGCGACATGCCGGTGGAACAACAGGCGGCCGCGCTGCAGCCGGCCGCGGACGGCCGACGGCGGCTGGTGCTGGCCACCAATCTGGCGGAATCGTCCGTGACCCTGCCCGGCGTGCGCGTGGTGATCGACTCGGGACTGGCGCGGGAGCCACGCTTCGATGCCCAGTCGGGTTTTTCACGGCTGGAGACCGTGTGGATTTCGCAGGCCTCGGCGGATCAGCGCTGCGGCCGCGCCGGCCGCGTGGCCGAGGGTTGGTGTTACCGACTGTGGTCGCGCACGCAGCGACTGGAGGCATCGCGCACACCGGAGATCAGCTGCGTCGATCTCGCCGGACTGGCGCTGGAACTGGCTGCCTGGGGCAGCAGCGCGCTGCGCTTCCTCGACCCACCGCCGGCCGGGCCGCTCGGGGCCGCGCGCGACCTGCTGAAAGCTCTCGGGGCCCTCGACACGGCAGCCCGAATCACCCCCCTGGGCCGGCGCATGCTCGGCCTCGGCACCCACCCGCGACTGGCCGCCATGCTGCTCGGCAGCCGGGGCGCTGCCGAGGCCGCCATCGCCTGCGACCTCGTGGCCCTCATCGAGGCACGAGACCCGCTGATCGGCTACCGTGGCGACGACTGGCAGCGGCGCTGGCAGGCGCTGGCTGACCGACGCCAGCCACGCGCCGGGCGCAGCGCTGCCGGAGCTGGCAGCAGCGACAGCGACACGGGGGGCGGTGCGGGGGCCGGGGTCTCGCGCTCGGCCCTGCAGGCCATCGAACAAAGTGCCGTGAAATGGCGGCAGCGGCTCGCGCTGCCGGGGCCGCCTCCCGCCGACTACTCGGCCCGCGCCCTCGGCGATGTGCTGGCGCTCGCCTACCCCGACCGCATCGCCCGTGTGCACGCCGGCGATCGGCAGCGCTACCAGCTGAGTTCCGGTCGCATGGTGCGCCTGGCCGACGACAGCGCCCTGCTCGGTGAACCGTGGTTGGTAGCGAGCGAACTGCGCTACGAAAGCAAGGACAGCCTGATCCTGCGCGCAGCGCCAGTCGACGAGCGGCGGCTGCGCGCAGATTTTGCCGAGCGCTTCACCGAGGTGGACGTGGTGCGCTGGGACGCTGGTGCGCGAGCGCTGGTGGCGCGCCGGGAAAGTCGCTTCGACCAGATACTGCTCGACTCCCGACCGGCCGGTCGGCCCGACCCCGTGCAAGCGGCCGCGGCGCTGTGCGCGGCCGTGGCCAGCGATGGGCTGGCGGTGCTGCCGTGGAGCGAGGCGCTGCAGCAATGGCGTGCCCGCGTGCAGTGCCTGCGTGACTGGCTGCCGGAGCTCGGGTTGCCCGACCTCGGCGACGCCGCCTTGCTGGCCACACTCACGCAGTGGCTGCAGCCCGCCTTCCTTGGCAAGACGCGGCTCGATGCGCTCGGTAGCGAAGAACTCGGTGAGGCGCTGCGATCACAGGTAGACTGGGCCACGCGCCAGCGCATCGATCAACTGGCGCCGCAGCGGATCAGCGTGCCATCGGGTCTGGAACGCGGTATCGACTATCAGGCCGGTGCGCCGCCGGTGCTGGCGGTGAAACTGCAGGAGTTGTTCGGCCTGGCGGAGACGCCACGCATCGCCGGTGGCAAGGTACCGCTGACGCTGCACCTGCTGTCACCCGGCGGCAAGCCGCTGCAGATCACGCAAGATTTGCGCAGTTTCTGGGAGCGGACCTACCCGGAGGTCCGCAAGGAGATGAAGGGGCGGTATCCACGGCACCCCTGGCCGGAGGATCCGTGGAGTGCCACGGCCACCCATCGCGCCAAGCCGCGCGGTACCTGAGCAGGCGATCGCCCCGCAGCGGGCAGGCCCGGCCGTCAGCCGAATCCCCGCCAGCGGCGGCGACAGTTCTCAGGGGCTGGCGGTCGGATCGAGATCGCGCACCTGACCGTCGAGGTAGTACCACTGGCCCTGGTGGCGCTGGAATACTGCCCGCTCGTGATGCACGTGCAGCTTGCCGGCCGGATCCGTGAAGGAGGCCTTGAATTCCACCCGCGCCCTGTCGCCCTTCTGCTCGGCAAACACGATGTCGAGCCCTGTCCAGGTGAAGCTGTCGTTGGTGAGATCGAGCGGATTCACGCGGCTCGCCGTTGCCGGGTGCCAGGTACGCAGCAGGAAGTCACGGTAGGTGCCGGCGCCGCGCGCATAGGCGCAGTAGCGTGCCCGCACCAGCGCCCGCGCCGACTTGGGCCGCGACTGCAGCAGCAGGAAGGGTTCACAGCAGTCGGCGAAGCGCTTGCCCGAACCACAGCGGCATGGCGAATTGCTCATGGATATGTAGCCTATCTAGAGGAGCGGCGATTGTTGGAACGCCCCGTGGGCTTGTCAAGGCAGCTGCCCCGGGCCAGCAGGACGCAGGCTCAGGGCTGTTTGGCGCGTAATGTCTCGATCAGCGCTGCCGTGTCCGGGTGCTGGTCACCGCCGGAGCCGCGACCGAACAACCCGGCCCGACCCAGCGCGGCATCCAGCGCGGTCTTGCCGTTGCTGTCGGTGTGGTCGAGATTGGCCCCATGGTCCGCCAGCAGCTGGACGATGCTGTTCCAGCCGTTGGTGGCGGCACCGAACAGGGCCGTCTGGCCGAACGATTCGGCGGCATCGACCGCGGCACCGGCTTCCAGCAGCTGCTGGGTGACGACATAAGCCTCTTTTTCGGTGCGAAAGCGGCCACGCGTATCGATCGCGCTCTGCCGGTAACCAGCGGCGGCGATGAGCGGCGTGACCCCGTCTTCGTTCGGCAGGTCCAGCAGCGCACCGCGCTCCAGCAGCAGCCGGATCATCGCCGCATCGGCGCCGCGTGCGGCCCGGAACAAGGGTGTGACGCCGGTCTTGAGCAGACCATCGGCGCCACGGTCCGGACCGAGTGCACGGTAGGGCGGGAACAGTTTGAGCTGCAGGTTCGGGTTGCCGCCCTTGTCGAGGATGAGACGGGCGATTTCCAGCGGCGTGGCCAGATCGGTGGACAGCTTGTCGGCGCGCCCTCCGTGCGGCAGCGTATTGTAGTCGACCACGGTGTACAGCGGATTGCGCCCGAAAATGTCCCACTTGTCGGGATTGGCGCCGGCGTCCAGCAACAGCTTCATCGAATCCCAGCGGGCATTCAGGCCGGCCAGCACCAGCGGCGTCACGCCGTCACCGTCGACGATATCGAGTCGGGCACCGGCCTTGATCAGAGCGGCCACGCAGTCGGTGCAGCCCTCGCGGGCGGCGTAGTGCAGGGCGGAAAGCTGCCCCGGGGGCAGGATCTTCATACGCGGTTCGGCCGAGACCTGGCGCTCCCAGTCGTTGGGCAGGGATCGCTCGTCGAGCTTCGCTCCGCTGTCGATCAGCAGCTGCAGCATGGCCGGCTGCTGCTGGGCGGCGGCCCACATCAAGGCCGTCTGGCCGCGCCACTGCTCGACAGCGTTGACGTCGGCGCCACGGCCGAGCAGCAGGCGGGCGGCGGCCACGTTGGAGGTGCGGGCGAGCACCATGAGGGCGGTCTGGTCGTCAGCTCCGCGCTCGTCGACCTCCACACCGGCATCGAGCAGCGCCTGCAGGATGTCCACCGATCCCGTGATCGCTGCCTGCGAGAGCGGTGTGGCACCGAACTGGTTGCGAGCGTGTACGTCGGCGCCCTGGCGCAGCAGTCTCTGCACCAGCTCGGTGTCACCGTAGTAGATGGCCCAGTGCAGGGCGGTGGTGCCGTCCGGCTGGGACTGGGTGACGTCGGTGCTGCTGCCGAGCAGCGCCAGCGCCTCCCGGGTCTTACCTTCGCTGGCCAGTTGCAGCAACTGCGCTTCGTTGCCATCGACGGCGAGGGCGGTGCCCGTGCCGAGTGCCAGCAGCATGGCGCTGGCGACTGCCGGCCGCAGCAGACGCCGTGTCGCGGCCATGGCTTGCAGGAGAGAGTGTTTCATCGCGGCTACACCTCGCTGATCAGGCCGGTGGCATCGCCGAACTTTTCCTGGGCGATGCCGAGGCGATCGAGGATGGTCAGCATCAGGTTAGATACCGGCGTGCGCCCCGGGGTCATGATGTGCTGACCACCCTTCAGGCGTCCGCCGGCCCGGCCAACGAGCACGTTGGGCAGCGGCCAGTGGTCGTGGGCATTGGAGTTGCTCATGTTGCTGCCGTACAGGAGCAGGGAGTTGTCGAGCATGGAGCCATTGTCGCCGTCGGGCAGCGCCGCCAGCTTGTCGACGAAACCGGCGAAGACCTTGCTGTGATACTCCTGGATGACCATGAGCCGCGCCATCTTGTTGGGATCGTTCTGGTGATGCGACAGCGGGTGAAAGGCATCGGACACACCGATGTGGTTGTAGGTCTGATTGCTGACTTCGGCGGCAAACATCATGTTGGCGATGCGGGTGATGTTGCCCTGATAGGCGAGCAGGATGAGATCGAGCTGCAGCTTGAGATGGGCGTCGAAACTGCCCGGTATGCCCTGCGGCGCATCCGGCAGCACCAGCCCGCCGAGGTCGTGGCTGACGGACTTCTGCACGCGGCGCTCCACTTCGCGCACGGTTTGCAGGTAGTCGTCGAGGCGCGCACGATCGGCGGTGCCGAGCCGCTTGGAGAGCGCGCTGGCTTCGGTGACCATCAGGTCGAGCACGCTGGTGGTCTGCTGACCCAGCCGCTCGCGCTCGGCGGCGTTGTCGCCCACCCCGAACATGGCCTGGAACAGCTTGCGCGGATTGTTCTCCATCGGCAGCGGCGTGGTGGGTGTACGGAAGGAAATCGTGCCGGCGTAGCTGCAGCCGTAGGCGCGGTCGCAGGCTCCGGCAGCCCCGCTGGTCTCGGTGGCCACCTCGATGGAAGGCAGCGGTGTGTCCTGGCCCAGATGCAGGGCAGCGATCTGGTCGATGGTGGTGCCACCGAAGGGTTCATGGCTGATGCGCGGCGCTTCGCCCGTGAGCCAGGTTCCGGGGGTGATGGCGTGTACCGGCCCGTAGGCACGCTTGTTTTCGGTGTTGGAAACGATGGTGAGCAGGGACTGGTACTTCTCCAGCGGCTTGAGCAGGGGCTTGAGCTCGAAGTCGCGGCCGACCTTGTCGGGCGTCCAGCCGCTCATCACCGCTCCGTGCGGAAAATAGAAGAACCCGAGTCGCGGCGGCGTAACCGCTGCGGTCTGTGCCAGCGCGGTGGCTGCCGGCACCATGGCGTCGAGCAGTGGCAGCGACACGGTGGCCAGCGCACTGCGCAGGAAGGTGCGGCGCGGCAAATGCTTCTTGGTGATGAACATGCTGGTCTCCTCTGCCCCGAGGGCAGTATCACAGGCTGCCGGTGCGCAGCGCTTCGGCCGGAACGGACATCTTGCGGAACTGATCGCTGGCGATGACACCCTTGATGATCGCCGTCAGCCGGTAATCCTGCTGCGCTGCGCTCTGCACGATGCGACGCACGGCCGGCATGTCGTGCGACTCGATACCACGCCCGATCGCGTACATCAGCAGTTTTTCGGTGAAGACCTGCGCAAACTGGTCGGGCCGCGCCACCAGTGCCTGGCGCAGCTCGTTGACACCGGCCAGCGGCGTGCCATCGGCAAGTCGGCCACTGGCGTCGATCAGCACATTGCCGGCGTCGCTGTCGCGCAGCCGGAACTGCCCTATGGCGTCGAAGTTTTCGAGGGCCATACCGAGCGGATCCATGACATCGTGACAGCCGGCGCAGGCCGGGTTGTCACGATGCTTTTCAAGGCGTTCACGTACGGTGAGGGCGCGAGTCTGACCTTCCTCGGTTTCCGGAAACGCCGGCACGTTGCGCGGCGGATTGGCCGGCGGCACGCCTTGGAAGTTTTCCATGATGTAGGCGCCGCGAATCACGGGCGTGGTGCGGTTGGCGTAGGAGGTGACCATCTGCACACCGGCCTTGCCGAGCAGACCGAAACGCTCCGGCTGCTGCAGCCGCACCTTGCGGAAGTGACTGCCTTTGACATCGCTGATGCCGTAGTGCAGCGCCAGATCCTCGTTGAGGAAGGTGCTGTCGGAGGTCAGCAGGTCCTGCACCGGGGCGTCCTGCCGCAGCAGGTCGGCGACGAACAGGGTGATCTCCTTCTGGAAGGCGCTGACGAGTCCGGGGCGGAACTCGGGAAAAATCGAAGTGTCTGGATCGACGTTCTCGAGGTCGCGCAGCCGCAGCCACTCGGCCGCGAAATTGTCGACCAGCGCGCTGGCGCGGGCATCGGCCAGCATGCGATCGATCTGCTGTGCCAGGTTGTCGCCCTGCTGCAGTTGGTTGCGGCTGGCCAGGCTGAGCAGTTCGTCGTCGGGTACCGAGCTCCACAGGAAGAAGGCGAGGCGCGAGGCGAGCTCGAGATCGCCAAGGGCGAGGACCGTGCCGGGCGCCGCGCCCTCCGCTGGAATCTCCGTTCGGAACAGGAACTTGGGACTGACCAGGATGGCCATCAGGCCGTTCTTGATGCCGGCATCGAAGGATCCCTGCTCGCGGCCGACGGCAAAAAATTCCATCGGCGCCACGAGATCCTCGTCGCTGATCGGCCGGCGGAATGCCTTGCGGGCGAGATTGGCAAAGATCTGCCTGGCACAGTCCAGCTCCTGCGAGGGCTCCTCGGGTTCGCACAGCATGACGCGCTGGCGGCTCGCCGTGCTGATCAGGCCGGTGGTGGTCAGCGGTCCCTTGACCTGCACACTGGACAGGCGCGCGATGCGATCCATGCCGCGGTTGGCTCCCGGGGCGTGCAGGAATTCGTCGGACTCGGCAAAGCTGCGGGCCAGGAAGGCCACGCCGATCTTGTGCTTGCCCGAGGTGACCGTGAGGGGAATGTCCTTGAAGCGACCGTTGATTTCGGCCACCGCTGGTGCCTGCTCCTGATCGAGCTTGCGCAGGTCTTCGCCGCCACCGATCTGCTGTTCGAAGATTTTCTGGCCGTCGAGGGTGACCACGACGGTGTGCTGATACTCCATGCCCAACGTGTAGCCCGCTCCGGCGATACCGGGAATCGTCAGTGTGTACTCCCCGTCGACAGGAAATTCGTGCTCGACCAGCAGGCCGCCGCGCGTCCCCAGCGGCAACCCGTGCACGTGGGCACCCTGATGCGCGGCGCCGGGCCGGTAGGTCACGGTTTCGTTGCGCGGATTCGGTGAGCCTACGGCCTGCTCGGCCACCTGGCGGGCGGCTGCTATGTACTGGTCGAGGAAGGCCGGCGATACCTTGAGTACCCCGGCGATGTTGTCGAAGCCGTCGCTGTTGTCATCTTTCGGCAGCACGAGCTCCGCCTGCAGTTCCACACCGGTGAGTTCGCGGATGGCATTGACGTACTCGGTCCGGTTCAGCCGATGCAGACCCACGAAACCGGGATCCGGATGCTCGGCCGCATGGGCGTCGAGCACGGACTCGATCGCGGCAACCAGCGACCAGCGCTCCTCCGGTGCCGGCTGCCTGTCCTCGCTGGGGGGCGGCATCACGCTCGCCCGCACCTTGCGTAGCACGCGCTCGAACACGTCGGGGTTCTCCACGATGGTCTCCGGGGTGAACTCGCTGAGATCGATGCCACCGGCATAGTCTTCGAGGTTATGGCAGCGGGTGCAGTACTCCTCGATGGCACCCCATTGCGACTGCAGATCCTGCAGTGCCGTGGCGTAGTCGAGTGCGGGCGCCTGCGCCCGTACCGCAGCGGCGCCGCCGAGCAGCGCTGACAGACCCACGGCCAGAGCGAGCGGACGGCGATGGCAGATCACGGTCAAGGTCATGGGGACTGCTCCTGCGATCAGATGATGTTGCGGACGGCGCGGCCAGGCACGTGATAGGAAATGCCACGGTACAGCAGGGTCAGGAACAGGTCGGGGTCACCCCAGCGGGCACGGAAATCCCGCAGAGGATCGGCCGCCTTGAACTCGGCCAGACTGCGCCCGGTCTGGAAGGCCTTGGCCACGGCGTCGTAGGCGGCGGTCAGCAGCTCGGCCTGTTCCTGCAGATGGGAGCGCGCCAGCACGCCGCCGCTGGCAGCGATGACGCGCGTGTCCGCATCGGCAAGCTCCAGCAGCCTTGCCGTGGTCTTCTGGGCGCCGCTGATCCAGCCACCGGTGGAGTAGTCGAGCACCACGTAGCTGTCGCTGCCGAGCATGTCACCCACCACCAGCACGTTGGCCTTGCGGAAGCGCACGTAGATGTCGCCGTCGCTGCTGCACTGACTGATGTGGCCGTATTCGAGGGTCTCTTCACCGAGCGTAAGTTCGCCGCTGGTGTAGAAAGTCCGGTTGGCCTGCGCCTGCTTCGGCCAAGGCAGGAACTGACGGTCCTGCCAGTTGCTGTAGAAATCGGCGTTTTGCCAGAGGCGCGTGTTTTCGTGGGCGATGATGGGAGTGCCCGCCGGGCCGAGCAGGTGGTTGAGACCGCCACGTTCCTCGCGCCAGTTGGTATTGAACAGCGCCGACACCGGCTTGTTGCCGGTGAGCTGGCGTACCTGGGCCAGCAATGCCTCCGCATGGTCCGGGTGGCCCCCATCGACGATGACCACCGCGTCCGGCCCTTCGGCTACCACCACGTTGCTGCCGGCGCCCTGCAACAGGGTCAGCCCGCCGCCGAGTGGAGAGGCCTGCAGGGCAGTCTGGGCGCGGCCGACGGCTCCGGTGAATGCCAGTCCGCTGACACCGAGCGCTAGCAGGAGCTTTCTGCGTGTGTCGTTCATGGGTATCGCCAAACCTCCCCTCTGGGTCTGCAGGCGCGGGGCAGGAAGCCCAGCCCTCGGCGCGTCAGACGACCGGTCGACGCCAGTTTACCCGTGGCAGTACCGTCACTGTCCTTGACTGAAATCAGGTACCTGCAAGCCGCGCTCCTGCAGGTGCTTGTCATAGATTTCCTCGCTGCACGAGTACTCCATGATCGGCGTGTCCGGCGACCAGCGCAGGCTCGAGGTCACGGTAACGGGCTGTGTGTAGAGAGTCGGATCGGTCAGCGTCATGACGTTGTTCAGGTATTTGACCTTCTCACCCTTGTCGTTGGTGCGCTCTTCGATGCTGAATCGCTCGGTGATGAGGGCATTCTCGGTATTGGGCAGGCGTCGCATGTAGGGGTACTCGCGCAGGTAACTGGTTTCCACCACCAGCGTGTCGCCTTCCCAGTGGCCCACCGAATAACCCATGCGGGTGTGCAGGATGGGCTCCGGGCGGGGACGTCCCTCGAAGTAGATCTTGCGGTACTGGAAGTAGCCTTCCCAGAACATGTTGATGAAGTCGTCGGTCTGCACGATCTCCACCGGGAACGGGGCGCCCCAGATGCTGCGCGGCAAACCGGGCGACACGCACCAGCCTCCCGGATCGTCTTCCACGGTGAACGCGGCCACGTAGTCGTCGAACAGCTTCTTGCCGAACGCCGTGAGCGGCATCTCGCGCGGATTCTGGCCGGGGCCACCACCCGGGAACCACAGCCCGCTGAAGTCGGCCTCGGCGAACGCAAGGGGACTGACCAACAGGAGCAGGGAGGACAGTAGCGTCGTTTTCATGGGAGTTTCCGGAAAAGTGTCTGACGATGACGATCCGGGCCTGCCGTGACGACCGCCACGGCAGCGCCCGTCTCGGGCGGGGCCGGCAGGGCCTCAGCCCGGCTTGCGCACCAGGAAGAAGATCTGGTCGGTGGCACGACCGAGCGTTTCGTCGCTGGAGGATTTGCTGTGGTCGTCGGCCGAATTGTTCAGCAGATCGGACTCCTGCACGATTTCGAAGCCGGCTTTCTGAATGAGATCGCGTACCGTGGCGGCCGCGATGCGGTGCAGGTCCTTGTTGTCGACGCCGGCATTGCCCTCGTGGTCGATGATGGCGGCAACACCCCCTGGCTTGAGGACGTTGTAGATTTCCTTGACGAAGGCCACCCCGGCTTCCTCGCCGCGGAAGTTGAACGCGTCGTGCAGGTTGAGAGCGGTGAGCGCGGCGTCGGCCACGCCGGCCGGCATGGCGGCCATGGCCACGAACTGCGGCTCCACGTTGCCGAGCTGGGCGGCCAGATCCTTCTGAGCCTGACCGTTGTTGTTCTGCAGCGGGCGCTCACCGAACTGGGCCAGCACCTTGCCCTGCGGACCCACGGCGGCGGACAGCACGCGGGTGAACCAGCCGCCACCGGCGGACACGTCAACCACGGTCATGCCCTCGGAAAGGCCGAGCAGCGCGACGGTTTCCTTGGGCTTGCGGGCGGCATCGCGCGCCTTGTCGGCCTCGGGACGGGCCGCAAGCTTGGCGTCGAAATCAGCGGGCAGGGCAGCCTGCACGGCGGCGGCGCCGAGCGCCAGCGCCAGGCAAAGTGCGGTCTTACGGAGCAAGGTGGACATGGGTGATTCCTCGGTGGAGTTGGTGAAGAATGGAAACTGCGGCGGAAAACCCCGGCAGCCTAAAGCAGGGTCGCCGCCGCGATCAAGAGAACCTGCTGTCGATCGGAGATCGCATGATCCTGAAAAAAATACTGTGGCTGGCGTTGTGGCTGGCTGCCCCGCTGGCGCGGGCCGACGACGCGGCCGACGCCGATCGCCTGTTTGCCTTTGCCGAAGCCCAGTATTCCCGGTACTTCAGCCCGGCCGCCCAGCCCACGCAGTCGCTGCAGGGTTATCTCGTGCGCTACTACCCGGAGACCAACACCTACCTCGGGGTGCGGGACGGCGACGTTTACGTCTATGGCCAGGTGTTCGGCGTGGGCATCCTGCGGGTCGGCCGCCTCAGCGAGTTCATCGAGGTCAGCCCGGCGGACATCACCGACCTGCTGCTGACACGGCGCAGCCCGGACTGCGCCACCTACGCTGGCAGCTACACCGCCAGCGCGCGCGACGTGGCGCGCAACCTGAACTTCACGGGCTCGCTGGCCATTGCCGTGAGCAACGGCAGCTGCACCTTCACCAGCAACAACATTCCGAACCACCCCATGGGGCAGGGTGGCGCCTTTGCCACGCCGGTCAGTGCGCAGAACTCCAGCTTTCGCGTCAGCGCCACGCCTGCCTTTGCCGCGCAAAGCACCCCGGTATCGCTCACCTGGAACAGCGCCGTGCTGCTCAACGGCGTGCGGGTGGACATGTTTGCCGCCGCGTGTTTCGGCGTCGGTGACGGCAGGATCGGCTGCAACAACGACAGCCAGCCCTGGCGCTACGACCCGATGTCGCCGCGCAACAGCTTCGGCACAGACGTGCACAATGCCCATACCCAGCCGGACGGCGCCTACCACTACCACGGCAACCCCCTGGCCCTGTTCGACCTCAGCGGCAACGCCTTGTCGCCGGTGGTGGGCTTTGCCGCCGATGGGTTTCCTCTCTATGGCCCCTTCATCGAAAGCGAGCAAGGCGGCTTTCGCAAGGTGCGGTCCAGCTATCGGCTGAAAGCCGGCAACCGCCCCACGGGAACCGGGAACCCGGGAGGCGTCTACGATGGCACCTACCGCGACGACTACGAGTTCGTGAGCGGGCTCGGCGACCTCGACGCCTGTAATGGCATGACGGTGGCGGGCACCTACGGCTACTACATCACCGACGCCTTTCCCTACATGAACAACTGTTTCCGCGGGACGCCCGACCCCTCGTTCCGCAAAGGCGCGGCCCCGCCGCGCTAGGCTCCCGGCGCTGCGGTCACCCTCGCACGCCGCCACCACAGCAGGGCGCATACCAGCACACAGGCCACCACCATGGCTGCCGGAAACAGCAGCGTGGTGAGTGTGCGGCTTTCCAGCGCGTAGCAGGACAGCATGCTGCGCAGGGCAAACACAGCGTAGAAAGGCAGGCTTTCCTCGTGGGGTCTGGCCCAGACCTTGCGCAGCGTGGGTCCGAAGCCGAGGCCATCCACCAGCGTCAGGATCACCACGCTCCAGAGCGGATCGCTAGTGAAGAACCAGGCCGGCAGACTGAACAGCGCGGCCAGCAGGAAGCCGGTATCGGCGGGGGTGTTGCTGAAGTCGCTCTTCAACACCAGCGCCAGCCAGGCGACGTAGGCCGTGATCAGCGCCGACATGGCCGTGGGCCAGGCCCCCATGCCGCCGTCGGCCGCCAGCTGCGCCACGCAGACGATGGAAGTGGTCAGCGTCCAGATCAGCCAGGAAAAAAAGTGCGGCTTCACACGCCCGGCACGGATGGCGGCCACGTAGGGCACGTAGGCCGCCACCGTGAGGGCGATGGCGAGCAGGGCGGCGATGTCGATCAGGCGCATGGGTGGCTGCCGCAGGTCGGTCGGGCTTGCCCGGCCGCGCCGCGGCTACTCCTTCATGTAATGGTTGCTGGCGACCGGCTTCATGCCCGCGTTGGCCAACAGGCCGACGGCCAGCAGGGCCGCCATGAGGAACATGGTGCTGTTGTACAGCGAGGGAGTCGGATCCACCGTGCCGGGCGGGGCAATTTCCATGAGTCTGGCGATGGTCACCGTCTGGGCGGCCACCAACTGGTCGAGCTGCTCCAGACCGGCACCGAAGCGCTGCTGGAAGACCAGCGGATCCACGCGGGCCGCGAGATCCTCGATGGCGCGCCCGATGGCGCCTTGCCGCAGCGAGGTGATGGCCAGCGGACCCACCACGCCGGCCGTGCTCCAGGCGGTGAGCAGCCTGCCGTGGATGCCCCCCACGAAGCGGGTGCCGAACACGTCGGCGAGGTAGGCGGGAATGGTGGCAAAGCCGCCGCCGTACATGGTGAAGATGAGCATGGTGGCGCCGTAGAACAGCACCAGCCAGGTGACCGCCGGATCCACGCTGACGCGCGAAGCGGCGAAGGGTACCCAGCAATAAAGCAGGATGCCGAGCGCAAAAAACAGGCGGTAGGTGGCCTTGCGACCAATGTAATCGGAGCACGACGCCCAGAAGAAGCGCCCCAGCATGTTGAACACGCTGATCATGCTCACGTAGGTGGCGGCGAAGGCCCCGTTGACGATACCCGGCAGCGTGGTACCGAAGATTTCGCTCATCATCGTGCTGGCCACGCCTAGCACGCCGATGCCCGCCGACACGTTCATGCACAGCACCACCCACAGCCGGTAGAACTGCGGCGTGCGGAGCGCTTCGTCGATATCGACGTTGTGGGTGGTCACCATGCGCTGCGCCTCACTGGCTTCGGTGGGCGGGCTGTAGCCGGCCGGCAGCCAGCCTTCGCGCGGAATGCGGTAGGCGAAGGCAGCGACCAGCATCACCAGGCAGTACAGCAGGCCGAGCGTGACGAAGGTCTGGCCCACGCCGATGCTGCCGGTGCCCACTACGTACACGCCCTCCGGTCCCGGCACCAGCATGGCAGCAACATCGTTGGCCCCCACCACCACGACCTCCAGCCGCTGGCCGGCCTGATCCACGAAACGCCGCCCGGCGTCGGTGACCAGCTGCACCTGTTCGACCGTGCCGAGGTAGAGGGGAGCCTCGTAGAAATACTGCATGAGGGCGCGCTTGATCGGTGTGCCGATGATGGCACCGCCGCCGAAGCCCATGATGGCCATGCCGGCCGCCATGCCGCGATGGTCGGGAAACCAGCGGATGAGCGTGCTCACCGGCGAAACGTAGCCGAGCCCGAGCCCGCAGCCGCCGATCACACCGTAGCCGAGATAGAGCAACCAGAGCTGGTGGGTGAAGATGCCGAGGCTGCCGACCACATAGCCTCCGCCCCAGCAGCAGGCGGCCACCGTGCCGACCAGGCGCGGACCCACCTTTTCCAACCAGCGCCCGGCGAAGGCCGCCGACAGCCCCAGGAACACGATGGCGACCGAAAATATCCAGGTGACGTTCTGCAGGCTCCAGTCGTCGGCCGCCGGTGCGACCACACCGAACACCCGCGTCAGCGGCGCGTTGTAGATGCTCCAGGCATAGACCGAGCCAATGCACAGGTGGATGGCGACCGACGCCGGCGGCACGCGCCAGCGATTGAAGTCCGGCCCCGCCGTGATACGTTCTTTCGACAACAGCCCCGCCATGCCGCTTTCTCCCGGACTTCGATCCGCGGCATTAGGCAATGGAGGCACAGCGGAAGACAAGCGCCGTGCCCGTGGACTCCCGTCACGAGTGGGCCGGACAACGGCCAGCCCCGTACGACGGCATTCATGACGAACAGGCAGGAGCGAGCAAAGCATGAGCGAAGCCAGCGGCGCAGTGTATGTGGTAGTCGGCGGAACGGGCGGTATCGGCGCCGAGGTGGTACGGCAGCTGCAGGCCAGGGCGGCGCAGGTAGTGGTCACCGGCCGCGATGCGTCACGGCTGGAGTCGCTGGCGCAGGCGACTGGTGTGGCCACATTGGCACTCGAGGCGCGCGACAGCGCAGCGGTCGAGGCGGCGCTGCAGGCGGTACACGCCCGACACGGCCGGCTCGACGGCGTGGTCAATTGCGCCGGTTCGATCCTGCTGAAGCCAGCGCACCTGATCAGTGATGCGGAGTTCGCCGATACGCTG
>Ga0255219_1000115_pt1 | contig 22949 bp, 24 predicted proteins | sample Miss_Colum_RepA__FD_183037 | JGI IMG/M metagenome (GOLD analysis project Ga0255219, IMG submission 183037) | Freshwater microbial communities from Mississippi River, Louisiana, United States - Miss_Colum_RepA_8d | ecosystem: Environmental > Aquatic > Freshwater > River | place: USA: Louisiana...
CTGGCGCGGCTGGCTGCCGACCGCCATGTCGGCCCGGCGCCCGATACTTCCTATCACCCCGTGGCACACGCGCCGGCCGGGCTGCAGGAGCGTCCGCTGATCATCGGCTTCGGCCCCTGCGGTCTGTTCGCCGCGCTGTTGCTGGCGCAGATGGGCTTGCGGCCCATCGTGCTGGAGCGCGGTCGTGATGTGCGTCGGCGCACCAAGGACACCTGGGCCCTGTGGCGCCAGAAGGTGCTGAACCCGGAATCCAATGTGCAGTTCGGGGAAGGCGGTGCGGGCCTGTTCTCCGACGGCAAGCTCTACAGCCAGATCAAGGACCCGAAGTTCTATGGCCGCAAGGTCATGCAGGAATTCGTCAAGGCCGGTGCTCCCGCCGAGATTCTCTACGTCAGCAAGCCGCACATCGGCACCTTCCGCCTGACCGGCGTGGTGTCGGCCATGCGCGAACAGATCATCGCCCTGGGCGGCGAGGTGCGCTTCGAGAGTCGGGTGAGCGATCTGCTCCGCGAGGACGGCTGCGTGGCAGGGGTGCAACTGGCCGACGGCACAGTGCTGGCCAGCCGCCACGTGGTGCTGGCGCTGGGGCACAGTGCCCGGGACACCTTCCGCATGCTGCATGCACGCGGTGTCTTCATGGAGGCCAAGCCCTTTGCCATCGGCTTTCGCATCGAGCATCCGCAGTCACTGATCGACAGGGCGCGTCTGGGCAAGTATGCCGGGCATCCCGAGCTGGGCGCGGCCGACTACAAGCTGGTGCATCACGCCCGCAACGGGCGGGCGGTATACAGCTTCTGCATGTGTCCGGGTGGCACGGTGGTGGCGGCGACCTCCGAGCTCGGCCGGCTGGTCACCAATGGCATGAGCCAGTATTCCCGCAACGAGCGCAATGCCAATGCCGGGATCGTGGTGGGCATCAGCCCCGAGCAGGATTTCCCCGGTGGCCCGCTGGCCGGCGTGGAACTGCAGGAGCGTCTGGAAGAGAAGGCCTTCGCGCTGGGTGGCAGCGACTACTGCGCGCCTGGGCAGCTGGTGGGCGACTTCCTGCGGCAGACGCCCTCCACCAGTCTGGGCAAGGTGCTGCCTTCCTACAAGCCGGGCGTGCGCCTGGGGGATCTGGCCGAGGCCTTGCCTGACTACGCCATCGCGGCCATCCGCGAGGCCCTGCCGGTGTTCGGTCGCCAGATTCAGGGCTTTGACCGCGACGACGCCGTGCTGACCGGCATCGAGACCCGCACTTCCTCGCCGCTGCGCATCACGCGCGACCCGGTGAGTCTGCAGAGCCTGAACACCTGTGGGCTGTATCCTGCCGGCGAAGGGGCGGGCTATGCGGGGGGGATACTCTCGGCCGGCGTCGACGGCATCCGCGTGGCCGAGGCGCTGGCGCGCGCCATGCTGGCAGACCATGCCGGGGAGAGCCGCACATGAAGCTGAGCCTGGAACAGCTGCGCAAGCTGCAGCAGCGCAAGTACCGCGAGGAATACGGCGCCTTTCTGGCCGAGGGCGAACATCTGGTGCAGGAGTTGCAGCGCGCCGCTGTGCAGCATGCGCCGCTGCGGGCCAGTCAGCTGTATGTGACGCCGGCCTATGCCGACTGGGAGTCCACGCTGCCCCGGCAGGTGCTCACCGAGAAGCAGATGAGCCAGATCTGCGACACGCATACGCCCCAGGGCATCGTTGCCCTCGTCCCCCGTGACGCGCTGCTGCAGGACTGGGCAAAGCCGTGTGCGGGCGAGCGCTGCATCTACCTTCACGAGATTCAGGATCCGGGCAATCTCGGCAGCATCCTGCGCACCCTGGCCTGGTTCGGCGGCTTCCGCTGTCTGCTGGGGCCGAACAGTGTCGATCCCTTCAATCCCAAGACCGTGCGCGCCAGCATGGGCGCGCTGTTCCACGTGCCGCTGGAGCAGGACGTGCCGCTGGACTCCCTGCCGCGCAATCATGCCGTTCTGGCCTGTCTGGATATGCAGGGCGAGCCATTGACCAGCCCTGCTTTGCGTTCCAGCACCTGTCTGGTGTTTGGCAACGAGGCCCGCGGCCTGCCGCACGAGCAGCTGCAGGCACTGCGTGCACGGCCCTTCCGCATACCGGGTAGCGGCGCCATCGAGTCGCTGAATCTCGCGGCGGCAGTGCAGATCTGCGCTTATGAATTGTGTCGGCAGCCATGAGCATCGCTCGCTGTCCGTCAGCACCTGCATCGGCAGCGATGGCGCGTTGCCTTGCCGCACAAGGCTGTGCCCCAGGGTGTCGCTGGTGTCGATCCGATGGCCCATGCCCTCGGAAGCGTTGACTTTGAGGGGCCGAGCGTTCATGTTCGGCGACACCTTCCCGGGTCGCTCGACTGGCCGACAGGGTGCGGTGTCCCATTCAAAGATTCACTGGAGAGAAGACGATGTTCACACAGTCCCCCGGTCGTTCACGTTCGCTGTCAGCTCGCTTCCTGCGCCAGGCCCTGGCGGGTGCGGTGCTGGCCGGTTTGTCCACGCTGGCCGTCGCGCAGAGCGGTGCCCGCGGGCCCGAGGAGCACGCCGCCGTGCCCCCCGTCAACAATCTGCCCAATCCCTACGAGACCGTGCGCAACTGGAGCAATCCGCCGGCCGGTCGCACCTGGGGCTCCATCAGTGCCATCAATATCGACGTGGATGGCCGGCATGTGTGGATCGGTGATCGCTGCGGCGCGAACTCCTGCGCCGGCTCCGATCTTGACCCGATCGTCAAGCTGGACCCAGACGGCAATGTCGTGGCAAGTTTCGGTGCCGGCTTGATCCTGTGGCCGCACGGCATGCATGTGGACCACGACGGCAATGTCTGGGTGGTCGATGCCCGTGCTGCCAATGCCCGCGAACTGGAGGCCAATCCCAACGCCGCCGGCAAGGGCAATACCGTGCTCAAGTTCAGCCCCGAGGGCGAGCTGCTGCTGACCCTGGGTACGCCGGGCGAACTGGGCGACCCGCCCACGCATTTCACCGAACCCAATGATGTGCTGGTGGCCCCCGATGGCAGCATCTTCGTGGCCGAGACCCACGGCGCCCAGTTCCAGGACGAGCCGGGTCCGGATTCCAAGAGCCGCATCTCCAAGTTTGCACCGGACGGCACGTTCCTGATGAGTTTCGGCGAGTGGGGCTTCGAGGATGGTCAGCTGCGTTCGCCGCACTCCCTGGCGATGGATTCCCAGGGTCGCCTGTTCGTGGCGGATCGAGGCAATCGCCGCATCCAGATTTTCGACCAGCAGGGCACGCATCTGGATACCTGGTATCAGTTCAGTCGCATCAGCGGCCTGTTCATCGACGCCAACGACACGCTCTATGCCATCGACTCCGAGTCCGACCCGAACTACAACCCGGGCTGGCGCAAGGGGCTGCGTGTGGGCAGCGCCCGCACGGGCGAGGTGCACTACTTCGTGCCCGAGCACGTCTCCGAGCGCGCCTCGGGCATGGGGGGCTACGGCTCCATGGGCGAAGGCGTGACCGTGGATCGTGATGGCAACGTGTATGCGGGAGAAGTCGGCCCCATCCAGGGCATCACCAAGTTCATTCCGCGCCTCATCGACTGAGGCTCTGACACCAAGTGTGCCATCGTTGACATACGTCATGGCGGCGAGCAGTGGGCCACCTAAACTCGCCGCCATGAACTCGCAGATTCCATGCCTTCTGGGCCACACAGTCGAGGCGGCCAACGCGGGGTCACTGCTGGGCCGCGATGACATTGCCGAACTGCTGCGCAAGTACGCCAGGGCAGGACCGCGCTACACCTGCTACCCACCCCCCAGCCAGTTCCATGTCACCGGCGCCGAGGATTATCTCGCTGCGCTGGCGCAGGCGCGGCCGCACGATCCGGTGTCAGTCTACATTCACATTCCGTTCTGCCGCTCGCCTTGTGACTACTGCGGCTGCAACAAGATCATCACGCGCAACCGCGACTCGGTACGTCAGTACCTGGATCATCTGCACAAGGAAATGGCACTGCTGCGTCTGCAGAGCGCGACGTACAAGCGCCCGGTCACCCAGTTGCATCTGGGCGGCGGCACGCCGACTTTTCTCGACGATGCTGAGCTGACCGAGCTGGTGCACTGCACCTCGCAGTATTTCACTCTGCTGCGCGCGGATTCGCGGGATTATGCCATCGAGATCGACCCGCTCACCGTGGACCATGCCCGCATCGAACTGATCCGCGGTCTTGGCTTCAACCGGCTGAGCTTCGGCATCCAGGATTTCGACCCAGCGGTACAGGCGGCGATCAACCGCGTGCAGTCCGTGGAGCTGGTCCGCGACCTGGTGGAGCATATCCGCAGCCGCGGCTGCAGCTCGCTGAACTTCGACCTGATCTACGGCCTGCCGCTGCAGACCCTGGAGTCCATTCACCACACGCTGGCTCATGTCATCGCGTTGTCGCCCGATCGCATCAGCTACTTTGACCATGCCCATCTGCCCGAGCGCTTTGCGGCCCAGAAAGCCATCCGCACGGAAGACCTGCCTTCACCTGTAAGCAAGCTGCAGATGCTGACGCTGATCATCGAGACGCTGACGTCCGCCGGCTACCGTCACATCGGCATGGACCACTTCGTGAAGGCGGGTGATTCGCTGGCGCAGGCCCAGGATGAGGGGCGGCTGTGCCGCAATTTCCACGGCTATTCCATCAGCAAGGCACAGGAGCTGATTGGTCTGGGGGTTTCGTCCATCAGCAATGTCGGGGAGGTCTTGGCGCAGAATGCCGGACAGCTGGAGCACTATTACCGGGCGCTGGACGCCAACCAGCTGCCGATCGAGAAGGGTGTCGTCTGCTCGGACGAAGACCTGCTGCGCTGGGACATCATCCAGCAACTGGCCTGCTACCGCGCGCTGGACATCGCGAAACTCGAAGCGCAGTACCCACTGCAGTTCACCGAGCATTTCAAGGACGCCCTGCCGGCCCTGCGTCAGTTTGAACAGGACGGACTGCTGGCGCGCGATGCCTGGAAGCGCCTGCAGGTCAGTGACCGTGGCAGTTTGCTGCTGCACAACATATGCATGGTGTTCGATGCCTATCTGCAGAACGCAGGCGTTGTGAAGTCACTCTTTCCCCGTGCCGTCTGACATCTTCCGGCCCCTGGTGTTCATCGCGTCGGGCGCAGTGCCTGCGACGGGGTTTGCCGTGCGCCACGATTTGACTACAATGCAGACAAGTTCAGATCCCGTTGAAAAAGGCAGCACTCCCGTGAAATCCCCTGCTACTGACCTGCACGGCATTGCCAGAGACGTGTCTCATCCCCGGTCCTGTCACACCAATCCATCGGTATCCTGCGGCGACTGCCGTCTTGGGGAGCTGTGCCTCCCGATAGCTCTGGACGCGTCGGAGATCACCCATCTCGACGAGATCGTCAAGCGCGGCAGGGCGCTGAACAAGGGCGACTACCTGTACCGCGAGGGCGATGAATTCACCTCCGTCTACGCCATCCGGGCCGGCAGCTTCAAGACCTTCAAGACGACGGTCGATGGGCAGGAGCAGGTCACCGGTCTCTACCTTCCCGGCGAGATCGTGGGCATGGACGGCATCAGCAGCAATCGCCACGGCAGTTCGGCGGTGGCGCTGGAAACCGGTTCCTTCTGCGAGATTCCCTTCCACCAGCTGGAAGAGCTCAGTGCCCGCATCCCTTCCCTGCAGGGGCGTTTCTTCCGCCTGATGGGGCAGGAGATCGTCAAGGACCAGCAGATGCTGACCCTGGTCAGCAGCAATGCCGCCGAGGAGCGTGTGGCAGCGCTGCTGCTGAGCATCTCCAGTCGCAACCACCGTCGCAAGCTTTCCTCCACCCAGTTCCGTCTGGCCATGACCCGCGCCGACATCGGCAGTTATCTCGGCGTCACACTGGAAACCGTGTCGCGCGTTTTCAGCCGCCTGCAGAAGCAGAGCATCGTCAAGGTCGACAACAAGGAAATCGAAGTCATCGACATGCCGGCGCTCAAGGCGCTTGCCAAAGTCAATGTGACGGGATGCTGAGCTGCCAATTGCAGATTGTCTGATATAGATCAAGGGATCATGACTTCAGCTGCAGTAATCTGCTCACCACTGATCTACGGAAATGGGTAGCAGCAAGAAGTAGAGCAGTACTCGTAAATGCAAGCAGTCGCAGTCACGCAGTAAATCGTAAATGGGAAAATTGAAGTCGGTCGTCTGGTAGACAGAGGCCGAAACAAAATGAGAGCGTTTTGTTTCGGCCTTTTTTTTGTTCGCGTTTTCTGTGCCTCCTCGCCTGCCTGTGAGCTAAACTCCCCACTCTGGCATCGTTTTCCTTGTCACGAGTCCTTTCATGCGAGTGAGTGCTGCGTCCATTGCTGAAGTCTATTCCGCACAGGGCTATGTGCATCTGCCGGGATTTTTTTGCGCCGCGCAATTGTCTGAGCTGCAGGAAGTGGTGGCACGCTTTCATGCGGCCTGGTGTGACACCCATGCAGATCTGCTGATGGCAGGTGCGGTGAACAGCGCCGGCCTTACCGGGAGTCGTTTTCTGTGTGCAAGGGATCGGCGGGTGCTGTTCGAGTTTCTCGCCCAGGATGCGGTGCGCGCCGTGCTCGAGCAGCTGTTTCCAGCAATACCAGCATTCATGAACACTCAGTTGTTCTTCAATCCACGCAACCCGGATCAGCGCAACTACTGGCATCGCGATGTGCAGTACACCGGCATGTCGCTTGAAGCGCAGCAACAGGCCCTGAGTCGCCTGCAGGTGGTGCATCTGCGCGTGGCGTTGCAACCGGAGCCCGGCATGGAGTTCGTGCCGGGTACGCATCGACGCTGGGATACCCCCGATGAATTTGCGGTGCGGACGGAACTGCAGGGCCGACAACGCTGGGAGGCGCTGCCGGGGGCTGTGCAGGTGCCCCTGCGCGAAGGCGACATGCTGGTGTTCTCCGCCAATATGCTGCATCGCGGCCTTTATGGGCTGGATCGCCTGGCCTTCGACATGCTGTTCTGCGATCCGCTGCCCGAGTTGTTGGCCTATGTGTCGCAGGATTGTCTGCCCCAGGCGTCCATGCTGGAGTCTCTGCCATGCGCGCAGATGTTCGAGCTGGCCGGTGCCCGGTGAGGAACCATCAAATCGACACCAAGGACCGGGAATCGCTGTCGGCGAGTCATCACCCCGAGCAGGTGCGGCGGCGTCTGCTGCAGAAATCGGGAAGTTCACCCGTCGCCGATGCCGTGCTGGGCGCCATCGACGGCTGCGTGACCACCTTTGCCGTCGTAGCCGGCGCCTACGGGGCCGGCTTCCCGGCCACTGTAGCGCTGGTGCTGGGGTTCGCCAATCTGCTGGCCGACGGGTTCAGCATGGCGGTGAGCAACTACGAGTCCGTGAAGGCGCAGCAGGACTACATCGACAGTATGCGCCGCACCGAGGAGCGCCACATCGACCACATTCCCGAAGGCGAGCAGGAAGAGGTGCGCCAGATCTATGCCGCCAAAGGTTTCGAGGGGCAGGTGCTGGAGGATATCGTGCAGCGGATCACGAGCGATCGAGACCTCTGGCTCGCCACCATGCTGATGGAGGAATATGGTCTGCAATCCGCACCAGCCAATCCGTGGCGGGCGGGGGGCACCACCTTCGCGGCCTTCATTGCCGTGGGCATGATCCCGCTTTTGCCGCTGCTGTTGCCTGCATTGGCTGCGACCCAGCAGTTCCTCGCCAGTGCGACCCTGGCCGGGCTGATGTTTCTGGCAGTAGGCATGCTCAAGAGCCTGGTGCTCAACAAGCCTGTGTGGCGGGCCGGCCTGCAGACACTCCTGACAGGCGGGACGGCCGCTGCTCTGGCCTATGCGGCCGGCGCGGTGCTGCAGAACCTGTTCGGAGTATCAGCCCTTTGACATGATCCTCACGCCGCGGCGGCGAGAGTCAGGCTCAGGGTAATCAGAAGTACCACGACGCTCATAAGCACGATGCCGAGCTTGATGAAATTGCTTTTGAGTGAATGCATGGAACACCTCCAAGGCTGCATGTAAGAAGAACCCACAACCTCATTGTGCGACTTTCCGAGCGCCGGACATTGCGCAAGATCAAGCCGAGTGCATTGACGGGCATTGTCAAAGTTCCATGCTAGAATTCCCTCCGCTCCATGACTGCCGCAGAGGATTCCGCGCACATGCTTCTGATGATCGACAACTACGATTCGTTCACCTACAACATCGTTCAGTATCTGGGCGAACTGGGTGCGCAGGTGCAGGTCTACCGCAATGACGCCATCACGCTCGAGCAGATCGAAGCGCTGCAACCGCAGCACATCGTGATTTCTCCCGGGCCCTGCACGCCGAACGAAGCCGGTATTTCCGTCCCGGTCATTACGCATTTCGCCGGCCGGATTCCCCTGCTCGGCATCTGTCTGGGACATCAGGGCATCGGTCAGGCGTTTGGCGGTGACGTGATCCGCGCCCGCAAAGTCATGCATGGCAAACTCTCGCCCATCCATCATGCCGACAAGGGCGTGTTCCAGGGCTTGAGCAATCCCTTCACGGCCACGCGGTATCATTCGCTGGTGATCGACCGCAGGACGCTGCCGGAATGTCTGGAGATCACGGCCTGGACCGTCGACGACGAGGGCAACATGGACGAGATCATGGGTGTGCGTCATCGCACGCTTGCCGTGGAAGGCGTGCAGTTCCATCCCGAGTCCATCCTGAGCGAACATGGTCATCAACTATTGAAGAATTTCCTCGACGCTCGGCCGCGTTGAGACAGGATCAGGACACTGGATTCCATGGATATCAAAGCCGCGATACGCCAGCTCACGCTGGGGCAGGACCTGCAGACAGACGAGATGACGGCGCTGATGCGCGGCATCATGAGCGGGCAGATGACGGACGCACAGATTGCAGCCTTCCTGGTGGCACTGCAACTCAAGGGCGTGGTGGTCTCCGAACTTCTTGGAGCGGTCACCGTGATGCGCGAGCTGGTCACGCGCGTGGACGTGCCGGACAAGCGGCATCTGGTGGATACCTGCGGCACTGGTGGTTCTGGAACGGACACGTTCAATATCTCCACGGCCTCGGCCATGGTCGCCGCCTGTGCTGGCGCCCGCGTGGCCAAGCACGGCAATCGTGGTGCGACCAGCAAGAGCGGCAGTGCCGATCTGCTGGAAGCGGCAGGCGTGAAGCTGGCGCTTGACCCGGCGGGAGTTGCCCGCTGTATTGAAACGCTCGGTGTCGGCTTCATGTTTGCGCCCGGCCATCACAGCGCCATGAAGCACGTGATCGGTCCGCGCCGCGAGATCGGCGTGCGCACCATCTTCAATCTGCTGGGCCCATTGACCAATCCAGCGTCGGCACCCAATCAGTTGCTGGGCGTTTATGCCGCGTCGTGGGTTCCCGTGATGCTGGAAGTGCTGCACGCGCTGGGCAGTGAACATGTGCTCATCGTGGCAGCCGAGGACGGTCTCGATGAGATCAGCATCAGTGCGACGACCCGGGTCGGCGAGCTGCGCAATGGCAGCATCTGCCACTACACCATCACCCCAGAGGATTTCGGCATTGCCCGACGCGAGGGCTTCGCCATGCTGCAGATCGCGACGCCGCAGGAGAGTCTGGCCCTGGTGCGTGCAGCGCTCACGGGCAGTCATGAAGCGGCAGCCGACATCGTGGCGCTGAATGCCGGCGCGGCCATCTATGCTGCCAATGTGGTGGATGATCTGGCCGCAGGGGTCAGCCGTGCCCGCGAGATCATTCGCAGCGGTGCCGCACTGCACAAGCTGGAGGCGCTGGCCGCCTTCACGCAGAGCCTCTAGAGCAGGGAGCGCCAATATGGCCAATGCCACCATTCTGGAAGACATCCTGGCGCAGAAGCGTCGCGAGATCGCGCGCGACGGCGCCATCCGCAGTCTCACTGAACTCGAGAGCGCCGCTCTGGCTCGCACCGACAAGCGTCCCTTCATCGCGGCCCTGCGGCAGCGCATCGCTGCGCACAAACCTGCCGTGATTGCGGAGATCAAGAAGGCCTCGCCAAGCAAGGGGCTCATCCGTGCTGACTTCGATCCAGCCAGTTTCGCCCGTCAGTACGAAGAGGCGGGTGCCACCTGTCTTTCCGTGCTCACCGACCGCGAATTCTTTCAGGGCGCCAACGAATACCTGCAACAGGCACGGGCTGCCTGCAGCCTGCCAGTGATTCGCAAGGACTTCATGATTGATCGTTACCAGATCGCCGAGGCCGGCGCTCTGGGCGCCGATTGTGTACTGCTGATCGTGGCAGCCCTTGCGCCTGCCAGCCTGCGCGACCTGGCCGACTATGCCCGCCAGATCGGTATCGACACCCTGGTGGAAGTGCATGACGCCCGCGAGCTCGGTATCGCGCTGGAGGCTGGTTTCGACCTCATCGGGGTCAACAATCGCAATCTGCATACCTTCGAGACCAGTCTGGATGTGACCTCCACGCTGGCCTCGCGTTTGCCCGCCGGTACCCTTCTGGTCACCGAGAGCGGCATCAATGCCCCCGAGGATGTCGACGTCATGATTGCGAAGGGCGTCTACGGTTTTCTGATTGGCGAGGCTTTCATGCGGGCCCCGCATCCAGGAGTGCGTCTGCGGGAGATGTTTTCGCGTCATGTCTGACACCTTGCCCCCGGTCCCTCCCAAGAAGAAAGGACTCGCCCGGCTTCTGTCAGCGGCAGGTTATTCCATGGCCGGACTGCGCAGTGCCTTTGCGTCGGAAGAAGCCTTTCGACTCGAAGTCTTCACCCTGATGTTGGCAGTGCCCCTGGCCCTATGGCTCGGTGATGGTGCGTTGGAGCGCGTGCTGCTGATCGGCAGTGTGCTGTTGCTGCTGATCGTGGAGCTTCTCAACACGGCTGTGGAAGCCGTGGTCAATCGCGTCGGGCTGGAATTCCATGAATTGTCCCGGCAGGCCAAGGACCTTGGTTCGGCTGCCGTATTCATCTGCATGGCCCTGGTGGCCATGGTCTGGTTCGCGCTGCTGATTTGATTTCCTGTCTGCGGATAAACCGCGCGCAAGATGCGTGGATAAGTATTGGCAAGACTCAGAGGTATCCGGAGTGTCATGGCGTTTGCCAGTCTCCGCGAAAGCGGGTTTCTGCTGTTGCTGATGCGCACGCTGCAGGCGGTGGACACTCATCCTGAGACCCTGCGTATCCTCAATCATGTGCCCAAGGCGGACCTGGTGCGCATCCATAATCTGGAACAGGCGCGCAGTGACGATGCCATGCGTTTCGCACTGCAGTAATCAATGTCGGGCCATAGCCTCAGCATGAGACCAATACCACGATCGTCTTGCCCTCCACGCTGATGCCATACACCTCCTCGACCACACCGCCTGCCATCTCTCTTGAACGATTCGCCAGACACCCGAGTCCCTGCCGCCTGATCTTGATCTGCAGGCCGTCGGGAAGCGCCATGGCATCCGGTTGCTCGCTCGATTCGATAAGCGTGCATGCGATACTCCCGGACACATGACAGGAAGCGAGATCGCCACGCTTGGGACTGATATTGCGCAGGCGATCTGCTACGTGCTTGTCAATCGTGAAGACGATGTCAGGATGGGAGCGAATGCAATGGTTGCAGTTGGTGTAACTGATCTAGGCAATCTCGCATGGCGTCCGAGTACGACACCAGGCACTGCGTGATGCCAGCTACTCGAACAAGCCCATCTCGCCGAAGAAGTTCTCTGGTTTCAGACAAGCAGTGACCACTTCTCTGCCATGATCATCATCAACACCCTGTCCCTCAAACCTTTGATGCTGCAATGCTGAGAGCTGCAAGTGTCGACCTCGTCGATGCTGGTGCTGCGCTGTGGTAGGCTGGCCTCCTGATACGCGACGCGAGAGACAGTGCTTGCGAATTCCCATGAACCATTGAGAGACGAAGATGAAAGCGACAGTACGCTGGGTTGATGATGTGATGTTTCTGGGCGAGGCCGGCAGCGGCCATGCGGTTCTGATGGACGGCCCTGAATCCAGTGGTGGCCGCAATGTCGGCTTCCGTCCGATGGAATTGCTGCTGGTCGGGGTGGGCGGTTGCTCGTCCTATGATGTGGTCACGATCCTGAAGAAAGCCCGGCAGAATGTGACGGGCTGCGTGACAGAACTCACGGCCGAGCGTGCCGATGCGATCCCCGCTGTCTTCGAGAAGATCCATCTGCATTTTCGCGTCAGTGGCAGGGGTCTCAGTGAAAAGCAGGTGGAAAAAGCAGTGGCGATGTCGGCGGAAAAATACTGCTCGGCCACCATCATGCTGGGACGCGGTGGTGTGCAGGTGACGCACGATTTCGAGATTGTGCAGGAGTAGGTTTCAAAGGCGGTAGGTCAGTCCCTTCATCACTCTGGCCATGAGCCCCATGGCCAGCTTTACAGGAGGCGGCAATGGTGCTCCTCCTGCCTCTTTGGCAGTTTCTCCGTGGATGCGTTCGTCGACGAGCATTTGTTCCAGAATGGCACGGCTGCGCGAGTCGTTTCGTGGCAACTGTTCCAGATGCTCCTGAAGATGCGCGCCGACCTGTTGTTCGGTTTCCGCCACGAAGCCCAGACTCCACTTGTCGCCCGCCAGACCCGCCGCAGCGCCTATGCCGAAGGACAGGGCATACCAGGCTGGGTTGAGCAGGCTGGGTCGACTGTCGAGTTCCTGCAGACGCTGCTCGCACCATACCAGATGATCGACTTCCTCTCGGGCCGCATGCTCCATGGCGTGGCGAATGTCTGGCAGTCGAGCAGTCAAGGCCTGGCCTTGATAAAGTGCCTGGGCGCACACTTCACCCGTGTGATTGATGCGCATCATTCCTGCCACATCGCGACGCTCCGCTTCCGTCAGGACTGCATCGTCCAGATCCTGTGCAGGCGAAGGCCGCTCGGCGGCACTTGCTCCCGGCACCAGCGTACGCAGTGCCTGGTCGAACTGTTGAATCAGCTGATCGATGTCGAGTTCAGCACGATGCGCGGAGTCAGTCATGTTCCCTCGCTATGGCGCGATAGGCGATGTCGCGCCTGAAAAACATATTGTTCCAGTGCACATTCCCTGCGAGTGCATAGGCAGCGCGCTGAGCATCTGTCACGGTATTGCCGAGTGCAGTGGCGCAAAGCACACGTCCGCCATTGCTGACGACGTCGTCGCCGCGCAGTGCAGTGCCCGCATGAAACAGTTTGCTGCCCGGTTCAGTCGTGACATTCAGGCCGCTAATCACGTCCCCTTTCGCATAGGCGTCGGGATAGCCACCACTGGCAAGGACCACGCCGACTGCGGGCCGAGGGTCCCAGTCTGCCGCCTGCTGGTCGAGTGTGCCATCCAGCGCCGCGTTGCACAGGGCGATCAGATCCGACTGCAGACGCATCATCACCGGCTGGGCTTCAGGATCGCCGAAGCGACAGTTGAACTCGATGACATTGACGTCGCCACTGTCCGCAATCATCAGTCCCGCATAGAGGAACCCCGTGTAAGGATTGCCATCTGCACGCATGCCTGCAACCGTAGGCAGGACGATCTCGCGCATGATCTTGTCGTGGACCTGCGGCGTCACCACCGGTGCAGGCGAATACGCACCCATGCCACCGGTGTTAGGCCCCTTGTCACCGTCGTCGCGCGCCTTGTGGTCCTGTGAGGTGGCGAAGGGCAGGACATGCTCGCCATCCACCATCACGATGAAACTGGCTTCCTCGCCGCGCAGGAACTGCTCGATCACCACGCGATGGCCGGCGTCGCCAAACTTGTTGCCGCCCAGCATGTCCCGAATCGTGGTTTCCGCTTCTTCCAGAGTCTGCGGAATGATCACGCCCTTGCCGGCCGCCAGCCCATCTGCCTTGATGACGATGGGCACGCCTTCGGCACGCACGTAGGCAATGGCGGCGTCGATGTCGGTGAAGTGGCGGTATTTCGCGGTAGGGATGCCGTGACGGTGGAGAAAGTCCTTGGCGAATGCCTTGGAACCTTCCAGTTGCGCAGCATTGCGGCTCGGACCGAAGCAACGCTGGCCGTGCTGACGGAGGTAATCGACCACCCCGGCCACCAGCGGAGCCTCTGGACCGACGATTGTCAGGCCGATTTCCCGAGCCTGCGCGAATGCCAGCAGTGCTGGAAAATCGAGAGGGTCGAGGGCCACATTCTCCACCCCGGCTTCAGTTGCCGTACCCGCATTGCCCGTAGCCACAAACACCTTGCCGGCCTGCGGGGACTGCCGTACGCGCCATGCGAGGGCATGTTCCCGGCCGCCATTGCCTATGATCAATACATTCATGCTGCTACCTGCTCACGCTCTGGGGCGCGGCTCATCCCGACTCGCCCTCAATGGCGGAAGTGACGAACCCCGGTAAATACCATCGCCATGTCCGCTTCGTCGGCAGCGGCGATGACTTCCTCGTCGCGCATCGACCCTCCTGGCTGGATCACAGCACGAATGCCTGCCTTCGCGGCGGCATCTATGCCATCGCGGAAGGGGAAGAAAGCGTCGGATGCCATGACCGAACCGGCGACTTCAAGCCCTTCGTCCGCGGCCTTGATACCCGCGATCCGCGCGCTGTACACACGGCTCATCTGCCCGGCACCGATGCCGATGGTCTGATTGTTGCGACAATAGACGATGGCGTTGGACTTGACGAAGGTCGCGACCTTCCAGGCAAACAGCAGGTCGGAGAGTTCCTGCTCGCTGGGTTTGCGCTTGCTCACCAGCTGCAGGTCTGCGGCACTCAGCTGGTGAATGTCTCTGTCCTGAACCAGCAGCCCCCCGTTGACTCGCTTGTAGTCCAGAGCTGGCAAGGTCTGGGTATCCCACTGGCCGCAGCTGAGCACGCGCACGTTCTGCTTCGTGGCCAGCACTGGCAGTGCATCGGCTGCGATGGACGGCGCAATGATGACCTCGGTGAACTGACGCGAAATGATGGCCTGCGCCGTAGCTGCATCCAGTTCTCGGTTGAAGGCGATGATGCCGCCGAAGGCGGACGTCGGGTCAGTCTGGAAGGCCAGTTCGTAGGCACGGGTAATCGATTCGGCCACCGCAACACCGCAGGGATTGGCATGTTTGACGATCACGCAGGCCGGAGCACTGAAGGATTTCACGCATTCGAGTGCGGCATCGGTGTCGGCGATATTGTTGTAGGACAGTTCCTTGCCCTGCAGCTGCACAGCGGTACTGACGCTCGCATCCGCTGGTTGCTTCTCCACATAGAAAGCAGCCTTCTGATGCGGGTTCTCGCCATAGCGCATGTCCTGGCGCTTGATGAACTGGGTAGAGAAAGTGCGAGGAAAACTCGCAGGAAGCGTTTCCCCTGCTGAGGCGGCAGGAACCAGTCTGCCAAGATAGTTGGCGATGGCAGCGTCGTAGGCCGCTGTATGTTCGTAAGTTCGAACGGCCAGGTCAAAACGCGTGGCAGCACTGAGCGACCCGCCGTTCTCGCGCATTTCCTGCAAGGCTCGCTCGTAGTCCGCTGGGTTGACGATGACGCCGACCCAGGCGTGGTTCTTGGCAGCCGCACGCAACATGGTGGGGCCGCCGATATCGATGTTCTCGATGGCATCAACCAGTGAGCAGTCAGGCTTCGCTACTGTGGCCTCGAACGGGTAGAGGTTCACGACCACCAGATCGATCGTGGGGATGTCGTAATGACTTAGCACGCCCTTATCGATATCGCGACGAGCAAGAATTCCCCCGTGCACCCTGGGGTGCAGGGTCTTTACTCGACCATCCATCATTTCCGGAAAACCCGTGTAGTCAGAGATCTCGATTGCTGGAATGTTTTCGGCCCGCAACAGTTTGTATGTGCCGCCAGTGGAGAGGATCTCTACGCCGAGACTGTGCAGGGATTTCGCAAAGGACACGATGCCGGACTTGTCCGACACGCTGATCAGTGCGCGCCGGACTGCGGCAAAATTCGGTATGGACATAGTAGGGAAGGTCTTTCGCAAGTGGACGGGAGTTGAGTATCCGTGCGTGGTATCCCGTCGAAATTAACCGCTGACCTGGCTCAGGTTTACAACATTCCGTGTTGTTTCAGCTTCTTGCGTAGGGTACCACGGTTCAAACCGAGCATGATAGAGGCCTTGCTCTGGTTGCTTCCGGTGTGTTTCAGGACAGCTTCCAGCAGAGGGCCTTCCACCTCATTCAAAACCAGATCGTACAAGTTGGTGACCCGTGTTTCACCGAGATGGGCGAAATACTGGTCCATGGATCGCTCCACTTCCTTGCGTAATGTCGACGAGGACTGCAACCCATTCACCGCTCCCATGTCTGGATGCTGGAAGCTTCTGCGAAGGGTAATGTCTTCGAGGATATTCATAATGCGACCTCCTTCTGATTGATCAAGACGTCGAAGTACTGCTCGACGCACTGCAGCTGCCGCGCAGGATTGCTCAATTGATTGAATTGTTTTCGGAAAACGTCACTGTACGGCTGGTCTTCCGTGGCCCAACCGACGTGCTTGCGTGCAAACAGGACACCTTTGAACTCGCCGTAAAGCGCGTATACCTGCTGCATGTGCGAAATCAGTGTGTCGCGTCTCTCCAGGAGGTCCGGATCCGCCAGTTCTGCACCTGAGGCCAGAAAATGATTGATCTGTCGAAATAGCCATGGGCGGCCCTGTGCCGCGCGACCGATCATCACCCCGTCGGCGCCCGTGTACTCCATGACTGCGTGAGCGGTGCGAGCATCGCGGATATCTCCGTTGGCAATCACGGGAATTGACACGGCTGACTTGATGTCGCGAATGGTGTCGTACTCGACAGGCCCCACGAAGCGGCACTCCCGCGTTCTACCATGGACTGAAAGCATCTTCACTCCGGCATCCTGCGCGATGCGCGCAATCTCTACTCCATTGCGGGACTGCGGACACCAGCCTGTTCGAATCTTCAGGGTGACAGGAATCTGCACTGCAGAGACAACCTTTCGCAGAATCTCAGCAACCAGGGAGGTATCCTTCAACAATGCTGAGCCTGCGGCTTTCTTAAGAACTTTCTTGGCGGGGCAGCCCATGTTGATGTCGATGATGTCGGCGCCAAGGTCAGCGTGTAGCTTCGCAGCCTCGGCCATCCTGTCGGGTTCGGCGCCGGCGATCTGGACAGCGTGCGGGCCACCATTTTCCGAGCGGGCGAGTCGGGTGACGTTCCTGCTGCTCCCCCATTGATCGACATCGCAGGTCAGCATTTCCGCAACCGCGAGACCCGCTCCCATGCTTACGCACAGGTCGCGGAAGGGCTGGTCTGATATCCCAGCCATCGGCGCGAGCAGCGTGCGCTGCGTAAGTGAGTGTTTGCCTATCGTGATCAATTTGATTTGCTGCTCTTGAATTGAAGGCATTTAGTGAAAAATGAATAAATCGACCTGTTGGTGAAAATTATCATAACGACCGCCTGAAACTTGGGAAAGGCAAAAATAGGGTGTGAATGCTGTGAACTGGCGCACATTTCGTCGAGGCACAATTGCGTTGGCAGCGCTCAGGGAGCTTCGTTTGCGCTCAAGCTGACTTCATAGTTGATCGCCTGAATTCCTGGGTCGATGATGTCGAGTGAGATCTCTACAGGGGCTCCTGCCGGCAGGCTTTCCAAGTGCTGCAGAGCGCTTGGCAGATACTCCGAAGGAACGAACTGCCGCTCCGCCAAGCCAGCATTGTCAGTATCCGTGAAGCGCAGATTCAGCAGAGGCAAAGCTTGCTCGAAAGGTGACTGATTGCGCAGGATGAGTGTCACGCGCAAGGCATTGGCGATATCCGGATGGCTGTGAACCATCAAGTTCTCCGTGCGGATCGCGCGCAGGTCGACTCGCGATGCCAGCGAGCAGGGCAATCTGCTGCAGAGCCTTTCAAGCCATGGTCGCGTGACATCATTTTGACCCAGTTCATCCCACTTCAGGTAAATTGCCTGCAAGCCCAGAGTGGACAAAAGCAATAAAGCAGAAAAAATCCACCATGCGGAGCGCGATTTTTGCCCGGCATTGCCTTCCCAGTCGAACTCAAGTGCCGCATCAGATGCCGTAAGGCTGTCAAATTGTTGTCTGTTCAAGCTCGTTGTCGTTGCCTCGGATTCAGGCGTTGCAGACAAATCGAAGTCATCCAGTGCGTTGAACGCAGGCATGGTCCTTGGTGTCATTTCTGCGAGGGGAGCCGCAGCTGAATCGGTGACGATAGGCGCTTCTGCCTTTGCCACTGATTCCGGATCGAACTCGGCAAGTTGAGCCGACTTGATCTCAGCCTCTTGACTGGGGAAGTTCGCCTCAGTGTCCAGCGCCTCCACAAAGGTGAAGAGAGGCTCGGGCATTGCCGGGGTCGAAAGGATACTGACATCGTAATGATCGCTTGCGATCTGGAGGTCTGCTGGCTCTGTGGTGGCATCCAGCTCGTCGGAATCGTTGGCTGCCCCGAGAGGCTTGTCCAGGGTTTGCAAGTCTGCTGAAGGCAGCAGATGATCGTCGGCGACGAATATCTTCAGGCAGGCGCCGCATCGCACCATTCCGTCTGCCGACTGCAGCTGAGTCACGCTAGTCCGAAACGTGGTGTGGCAGTGCGGACATTGTGTAATGAACAGGGCCATAGAATCGTGCTAGAAAATTCTTCCAAAGTGATACGTTCAATAACGCTCAACGTCGAATTCCTTCAACCCGAACCCATTCGTCGCGAATGACTGCTGGCAACATCCGGAACCAGGGGCTGTAACTTGCCATCAGGGACTCTGTCTGCTGGGAAAGCACGCCCGACAGTATCAATCTGCCGCCGGGCTTGACCAGGGTGGCAATGACCGGGGTCAACTGTTCCAGCGGGCCGGAGAGAATGTTCGCCACCAGCACATCGGCCGATGGATGCACCGTCGTGTCAGGCAGATGAACGCTGAGACGCGCGGGATCGATGCCATTGAGGTCGCGATTGCTCCTTGTTGCCAGGATGGCCTGGGGATCATTGTCGATGGCAATGGCTTCTCGAGCCCCCAGCAGAATTCCAGCAATTGCGAGAATGCCGGAACCACAGCCGTAATCAATCAGCAGCTTGTCCTGCAGCGGGCAGGCGTCCAGCCATTCCAGGCAGAGTGCAGTGGTCGGATGAGTGCCAGTGCCGAAAGCGAGACCTGGGTCGAGCAGAATATTGACTGCATCAGGTACCGGTGGTGTTTCCCAGCTCGGGCATATCCAGACCCGTTCGCCAAAACGCATCGGCTTGAAGTCCTGCATGCAGACGCGCTCCCAGTCCTGATCCTCGACGGTTTCAAGGATGATCTGATGCGTTTCCGGCAAGTTGGTCTGTGCCCGCAGGCCGTCGACAATCCCGGCGAGGTCGACCGCCCCTTCGAACAAGGCGGTGACTTCGGTGCTTTGCCAGATAGGCGTGGTGCCAGGATCCAGCTGGAATACAGGCTGATCCTCGCCATCCTGCAAGGTGACTGACACCGCGCCGAGATCGGAAAGCACCTGCTCCACTTCCGGTGCCAGTGTTTCCTCGACGCGGACGCGCAGCTGTTGCCAGGGCATTACTTCGCCGGCAACTTGTGTTGCGAGGCCAGCTTGCTCTCCAGATAGTGGATGTTGACACCCCCTTTCTGGAATTCGGCATCGCGAATGATTTCCTTGTGCAACGCCGTGTTGGTGCGAATGCCATCGATAAGCAGTTCATCAAGGGCATTGCTCATGCGTGCAAGCGCGCCGGCTCGATCCTCACCATAGGTAATCAGTTTGGCAATGAGTGAATCGTAGTACGGAGGCACGGTGTAGCCGCTGTAAATGTGCGAATCGACCCTTACTCCATTGCCGCCCGGAGCATGGAACAGATTGATCTTGCCTGGGCAAGGCAGGAAGGTCACCGGATCCTCGGCGTTGATGCGGCACTCGAAGGCGTGCCCTTTGAGCTTTACATCGGATTGCTTGATCGAAAGCTTCTCGCCGCTGGCGATCTTCAATTGTTCCTTCACGATGTCGATGCCCGTGACCATCTCGGTCACAGGGTGTTCAACCTGCACACGGGTGTTCATCTCGATGAAGTAGAACTGCTCGTCCTGGTAAAGGAACTCGAGGGTGCCTGCACCACGATAGTTCATTTTTTCACAGGCCTTGATGCATGTTTCCGCAACTTTATGGCGGATATGATCCGGAATTCCGGGAGCGGGCGCTTCTTCCAGTACCTTCTGGTGACGGCGCTGCATGGAGCAGTCGCGATCGCCCAGATAGATCGCGTTGCCCTGACCGTCAGCAAGAATCTGAATCTCGACATGTCGCGGATTTTCCAGAAACTTTTCGAGGTAGACGACGCCACTGCCGAAGAAGGCTTTGGCTTCGGATTGCGTGACATAGATGGCCTTGAGCAACGCAGCCTCGCTGTGCACGACGCGCATGCCGCGCCCGCCACCGCCGGCAGCAGCCTTGATGATGACGGGGTAACCGATGCGCCTGGCAATTGCCAGCGTGCGGTCCTTGTCGTCGTCGATCGGGCCGTCAGAGCCCGGCACGGTCGGCACTCCGGCTTCGCGCATGACATTGATGGCAGACACCTTGTCTCCCATCAGGCGAATCGTTTCAGGTCGCGGACCGATGAAGATAAAGCCGCTTTTCTCTACCTGTTCCGCGAAATCGGCATTCTCAGAGAGAAATCCGTAACCTGGATGGATGGCTACAGCGTCGGTGACTTCGGTCGCGCTGATAATGGCAGGGACGTTCAAGTAACTGTCGGTGGCGGCAGCGGGGCCGATGCAAACGGACTCGTCGGCGAGACGCACGTGCATCAGGTCGCGGTCGGCGCTGGAGTGTACCGCCACTGTCTTGATACCCAGTTCCTTGCAGGCACGCAGCACGCGCAGTGCGATCTCGCCACGATTGGCAATCAGTACTTTATCGAGCATGAAATCAGACCTTTCGCTGAGGTGAAGGATGAAGCGCTCAATGCGCGATCAGACGATGGTGATCAATGGCTGATCGTATTCCACCGGCTCGCCATCCCCCACCAGAATGGCCTCTACGACGCCTGCGTGGTCCGCTTCGATCTGGTTCATCATCTTCATGGCTTCGACGATGCAGATGACGTCGCCTACCTTGACGTGTTGTCCCACTTCCACGAATACCGGGGACGACGGCGACGGAGAGCGATAGAACGTACCCACCATCGGTGATTTGATGACATTGCCACGCGCTTTCTTGCTCTCCGCTTCGGCAGGCGCTGCCAAGGGAGCCGCAACAGGCGCTGCAGCAGCCACAGGGGCTGGCGCGGAAGCCATTGGAGCGGCATAGGGATGAATGGCCTGTGCACTTTTGGAAGCGCGGCTGATGCGAACGGCTTCCTCGCCCTCCTTGATCTCGATTTCCGCGATGTCGGAAGATTCCAGTAGTTCGATCAGTTTCTTGACTTTTCTAATATCCATAAGAGCGTCTCTTTGTGAAGTTTGCTTCAGTGACAGGTGTTGAATCAGGATTTCTTCAAATGGCGCAGCGCAGCCTGCAGGGCGAGGTCATAGCCATGAGAGCCGAGTCCGGTGATGGTGCCCAACGCGATGTCTGAGAAGTATGAGCTGTGCCTGAAAGTCTCGCGTTTGTGCACATTGGAAATGTGCACCTCGATGAACGGAATGTCCGCGGCCAGGATGGCATCGCGTAACGCCACGCTGGTGTGCGTGAAGGCGGCCGGGTTGAAGATAATGAAATTGATCCCTTCGTTGCGGGCATCATGCAGGCGGTCGATGAGTTCGTATTCCGCATTGCTCTGCAGGTGCTGCAGATGATGACCTGCTTCCAGACACTGGAAACTCAATCGTGCGTTGATGTCTGCCAGGGTTTCGGAGCCATAGACGGTGGGTTCGCGGCTTCCCAGCATGTTCAGGTTGGGTCCGTGCAGAACCAGTATGCTTGCCATGGTGTCAGGTCTCGGCCAGGTCTTCTTGAGGGTATCGTGCAGGTTGGTCCCGCATCGCGTTAGGCAACAATAACGGCATTTTCTCAGAATGTTTTCAGAGTTTCACCTGAAATTCCGACCCAAATCGGCAATTGTCCGCGCTTCGAACGACGGCCCATGACAGGTTAGAGTTCCAGCGCGATTTCGCGGCGCTGCGGGGTATAGCACAATCCGGCTTCGGCGCAGCCCTGGTACTCGATGATCAGGGTGATCGGGCCGGCAGTCAGTCCTTGCGGCAAGCGCAGCAACACGCTCATGTGGCTGAAGTAGACATCCACCGCTCCGAAGAATTCGTCCTCATGTGCACTTGCCAGCGGGAACTCGGCTGTCAGCGCCTGTTCACCAGCATGCGTTCGCATCAGGAAGACGAACTTGTCCTTGTAGAGGTAGTGGCCGCTTACGATTTGCCAATGCACGCCTATTACGCCGGGTTGCGGCAGGCTGGTGTACCAGCGGAAGGCCTCGTCGACAGCGAGAAAAGACTGCGTGGGGGCTGACAGCAGGCCGCGGCCGCTTCCCGGCAGGGACTGCGCCTGCGAGGTGGTGACAATCCCGCACAAGGCAAGCCAGAGCAGCACGCGCCATGCTCGCAGCGCACTGCGCAAGGATTGTTTGCTGCTGACTGTCGCGTGCATCGGGCTCATCTTGCATGGGCCTTGGGGTGACTACTGCTGGTAGCGCTCGAACACGAGGCTGGCATTGGTGCCGCCGAAGCCGAAGCTGTTGGACAGCACACGGTCGAGGCGGACACTGTCCAGGCGCTGCAACGGAATGTTGAGCCCCTGCGCTTGCGGATCGAGATTCTCGATGTTCGCGGCGGCACAGACAAAGTTGTTTTCCATCATCAGCAGGCTGTAGATGGCTTCCTGTGCGCCTGCGGCGCCCAGGGAGTGACCGCTCAGGGACTTTGTGGAGTTGATGATCGGTCGCTCGTCCCCGAACACTTCACGAATAGCGCGCAGTTCGGAAACATCCCCCGCCGGTGTGCTGGTGCCGTGGGTGTTGATGTAATCGATCGGGCCGCTGGCCGTGGAGCAGGCCATTCTCATGGCGCGAACGCCGCCTTCTCCACACGGGGCCACCATGTCGTAACCATCGGAGGTGGCGCCGTAGCCCGTGATCTCGGCATAGATCTTGGCGCCGCGCTTGAGG
>Ga0255219_1000118_pt1 | contig 22709 bp, 33 predicted proteins | sample Miss_Colum_RepA__FD_183037 | JGI IMG/M metagenome (GOLD analysis project Ga0255219, IMG submission 183037) | Freshwater microbial communities from Mississippi River, Louisiana, United States - Miss_Colum_RepA_8d | ecosystem: Environmental > Aquatic > Freshwater > River | place: USA: Louisiana...
AACACAGCCAATGCCAATCCCTGCTATCCCACCTGAAAGCAGGTAAGACCATCACCCAGCTCGAAGCGCTAGACCTCTACGGAATCTTACGCCTAGCGTCACGGGTTAACGATCTGCGCAAGCGTGGGCATGCAATCAGCACAGATATGGTTCCAGTTTTCAACCGTGACGGGCAGCGCTGCGTGGTTGCCCGGTATGCGTTGGCAGGTTCTTAGGCTTGCGCTAAAATAGGGGCGCCTGCGTGGAACCAGGCACAAGAAATAAGGCGATACCCGAGCGCAGCCCGTAGTGGTTTGCGTGGTAGATCATGGCGTTTCTCTTGCTCGGGAATCGCGGCGCCCTGATCTGTTCCACCCACGCAAACCAGTGCGGGCTTTTTTGTGGATGACAGAATGAGCATGCTACTGATGGTCAAGGCCATGAAGGCCAAGGTAGGGAACCCGCTGAGAAAGCTGGTGCTGATTAAGTTGGCCGACAATGCGAACGATAGTGGTGAGTGCTGGCCAAGCTATCAGCACATTGCAGACCAATGCGAAATCAGCAGGACAACGGTTAAGGTTCACATTCGAGAGCTTGAGAAAGCTGGTTTTTTGCGCCGAGAGTTCCGCAGAAATGGCGAGCTTAATCAATCAAACATCTTTCATTTGAGTCTAGAGGGTGGGGCGGTAGCTGCCCTACCTGGGGCGGCAGACGCCCTAGGGGGTGGGGCGGCAGACGCCCCCAGAACCAGTCACTCTTTAGAACCAGTCAAGGAACCTGATGCGCCTTCGGCACCAAAGCGCACAAAGGTTACTTTCACAGAAGAAGGTTTCACCATTCACGACTGTGATCTGCTGAACGCATGGCAAGAAGCCTACGGAAAGCAGCATGTTGAAAACGAGCTAGCCAAAGCTAAGGCTTGGGTGATTGCCACAAAGAGCAAGAAGAAGGATTGGGCAAGATTCCTGACTAACTGGATGGCCAATTCAAAGGCTGACAGCCTAGACGAAGCAGGTTGCCCTGTTGACCAGATCATTGACCTCTATCACAAGGTTTGCCCAAACCTGCCGCGCGTTACCGTAACGACTGACAAGGTTCTGCGCGGCCTGATCGTTGAGCGCTGGAGAGAGTCTGTTGATCACCAAAGCGGCAAAGACTTCTGGCTTCCGTTCTTCACCAAGGCAAACAACCGTAACCAAGTTTTCTACCGTGGCGCCAATGTTGAGCCTCGCCTAGAGGCACTCGTTAGCCGTGCAATCTTCCGCGAAATTTCTGAGGCCAAACAATGATTGAACTTCACAGCCTAGAGGCAGAACACGGCGTTATTGGCGCCATGCTGCGCCAGCCACACCTGATTGAGGTGTTAACCGAAAACCTGTCCGCCGATGCTTTCGCCTATGAAGACAACGCCGAACTGTACCGGCTCATAATCGAGCTGAACGACAACGGCAAGCCTGTTGATGCGATTACCCTTGGCGAGCGGCGCGCAGAACTGAGCAGCGGAGTGCGTACAACCGCATACGCCGGCGAGATTCAGGCGAATACTCCAAGCGTAGCGAATGCCAAGGCCTACGCAGAGATTGTTCGCGAAAGGGCTGTGCTGCGCCAGATTGATGCCGTAGCTGATCGCATTCGTGATATTGCGCGTGATCGGTGCTCGGTAGAGGACAAAATCTCTCAAGCACAAGCCGCAGTTATTGAGCTGGATAGCGACGGGTCTGACGCTGAATATCAGATGATCGGCGATATCTTTGCAGAGCACCTTGACGTCATGGACTATCGGCTTGAGAAGTCCATAAACGGAGTGCTAATTGACGGGCTGGCAACAGGAATCCCAGACCTCGACAAGTTTACTCAGGGACTAAAGCCGGGGCAGATGATCGTCGTGGCAGGCAGGCCGGCGATGGGCAAGACCACGCTCGCCATGAATATCGCCGCAGACGTCGCACTGGTTCAGAAAAAGCCGGTTAGCGTCATCAGCCTGGAAATGAGCAAGACTCAATTGGTTGACCGCCTGATTGCTGCTGTTGGTGGTATTCCGCTGGATAAGGTGAAGAGCGGTCAGTGTGCCAGTTCTCACAGTCCTGAATTGGCTATGGCTGCGCTAAAGCTGCGTGATGCGCCAATCGCTGTATCTGATGTTCCGGTCATGACTATGCCGCGCATTCGATCCATTGTCCGCCGCAAGAAGCATCGCATGGGCGGCATGGGGCTAGTAGTAATCGACTACCTTGGCCTTGTAGAGGGGGAAGGACAGGGCCGAACAGAGGACGTAACTGTCATGTCTCGCCAGGTAAAGCTGCTCGCACGCGAGATTGGCTGTCCTGTGATTGTTCTTTGCCAGTTGAATCGAGGCTGTGAGTCGCGACCAGATAAGCGCCCGGTTTTGTCTGACCTTCGTGAATCTGGCGCAATTGAGCAAGACGCAGACATGGTGTTTTTTGTCTATCGCGACGAGGTTTACCACCCAAACACACAAGACAAGGGAATAGGGGAAATCCTGATTCGCAAAAACCGTGACGGTGAGATTGGCATGGTTCCGACTGTGTTTCAGGGTGCGCTTTCTCGTTTTGTTCCACTTGCTCAGCACATGCGTCGCGATGAAGTTGAGGTGAATTTCTGATGGATGATCACAAAAGGTTTTTTGATCACAAGGGCTACAAAATGCGCTCACATACAGAGCGCGTATGGGCATGCCTAATGGATGCGCTTGGGATTCTGTATCTGTACGAACCAGACCTGATTCAGGTTGAAGGATGCAAGTATCTTCCGGACTTTTACCTGCCTAACTGTGGCGCATACCTTGAGGTAAAGGGAGACAAGCCGACAGCGGATGAGGTGCGCAAGGCGGAACAGGTAAGGGAAGCAACTGGGAAGCCTGTGGTTTTTCTGGTTGCCAAGCCATGCACTGATAAGCACGGGTTCTGCAATTGCTACGTCATGGCACAAAACCGGCTCAAGTATTACGACGTTTCACTGCATGACTTAGATCAGATTTACATGGAAGAAGCAGGCGAACGCGCATGGTATAAGGCCTTGGCCTCAGTCGGTCACAAACACGAATACGACTGCGTGCAAATATCAAGCGCTATGGAAGATTACATGCTCAACATTGGCGACCGTAACCGCATGGAAATTATGCTTCGCCAGCGCAACAAGGAATTGAACGCCGCGCGCATGGCTGAGCCTCACGAACTGTCAATTGCAGAACAGGGAATCAAGTGGTGGGTGGAGAATCGAGCATGACTGACGACATCGAACGCCCGCTAACCTTCATCCGCGACAATGCTGGGAAGTACGCCAAGGCCAAGGCCGACCGGGTTTACCTGGAAGAGTTCAGGAAGTCGAAGAAGGCCATGCTCTTTATCGAAGCCGAGAAGCAAGGCGTCAAGACCATTGCTGAGCGGGAAGCGTGGGCCTATGCCCATCCTGACTACCAACAATTGCTAGAGGGTTTGAGAGTGGCGATTGAGATTGAGGAAAAGACCCGGATGATGATTGAAGCCGCGCGACTCAAGATCAACCTGTACCAAACCCAGCAGGCCGACCAGCGCGCAGAGCGCAAGGCGTATGGAGCATGATCTGTGGAAACGCATGGTTGGAATCTGGCGACCCGTTCTCCTGCCGAGAGGCTGGCTGTGCGTGCCGATCTGGAAGCCTGCCGCCTCTGGCACTACCGCAAGGACAAGGGCCGGAAGTGGATACAGGACGAGCTGTCAAGGATTCCTTTACAACTGCGCGAACTGGTACGGACAAGGCTCAACTCGAAATTGAGTGGTGACAAGTGAAGGCGCTAAGCGGCAAGCCAAAGAAGTGCAAGCAATGCGGGGAATCATTCATCCCCGCTCGCACCATGCAGAAGGTCTGCGGGATACCCTGTTCACTGGCATACGCTAAAACGGCCGGAGAGGCATCTAGGAAGCGCGCAGAGAATAAGGCGCACCGTGAGGCTAAGGAGAAGGTGAAAACGCGCGCAGAGTACATGAGAGAGGCGCAAACCGTTTTCAATCAGTACATTCGCGCGCGTGATGCGGATCAACCCTGTATTTCCTGCGGAACAACAGCCGATGTGCAGTACGCAGCAGGGCACTATAGGACAACCGCTGCCTGCCCTGAACTGAGATTCCACCCGCTTAACGTCCACAAACAATGCAACCGTAATTGCAATATGGCCAAGTCCGGCGCCCTGCTTGATTACCGCATAGGACTGATACGCAGGATCGGCCTAGAGGCTGTCGAGTGGCTGGAAGGCAAGCATGAGCCAAAGCGATACACCATCGACGACCTGAAGGCGATTAAAGCTGAGTACCGGCAGAAGCTGCGCGAGCTTGATAGAGAGCGCCAACTGTAGCGCCTGACCCTATGAAAACAATCAATTAGCCGTTGCAAAACATGGGCGTATACTGAACCCAACGAAACGAACAACGCAGAGGGAAACGAAATGAACATTCACCAGCAGCTTGAAGGAAACCAAAACCGCCGCATGGCCAACCAGGCACGCGCCTTGGCGAAGTGGGATGAACTGAGCGAGCGCGAAGACCAGGCCGAACAAATGCTGGGCCAGCTTCAACGTGACGGAAAAACTGTTTTCTACGTCTGGCCGCAAGGTGGCAAGTATCGTGAAGGCACCCGCCTTGACCTGATCGCCTTTCTTGTTCGCAACAACTACGTCTGACCAAGCCGCCCCGGTTCGCCGGGGCAATACTGCGCAGACGGAAAACGAACGAGGGATGCGGGATGAAAACAGATCGTGAATTGCTGGAGCTGGCGGCGCGTGCGGCTGGGCATAACGTGCGCTGGCTGTATGGCGCCACTGATATTTTTATCAGCATCGACGGGAAAACGCGGTTTGATCCACTCACCGACGACGGCGACGCGCTACGGTTGGCGGTGAAGTTGTCGCTTGATCTGAACATCAACGGCGACCACTGCGACGTTTTTAGCAGTGAAGGATTTTACAATTGCAGGGATGACGACCCATACGCCGCCACCCGCCGCGCAATCGTCCGTGCCGCTGCCGCTATCGGGGAGGCTATGGAATGAAAACCGAACGCGCCATGATCGAGGAAGCCATGCAGCGCTACCAAGCAAACGGCGGCAAGGTTCAACAAGTTCCAACCGGAGCCAGAACCATTGACGACGGACTACGGCACTGCCGCTGCGGCTGCCGGGGTAACTACACAGAGCATTCAATGCGACTTGGGGAGATGGGGAAATGATGACGATGGGTGTGACTGACTCGACTGTTCGCCTTGTTTGCGCATTGCAGAGAATTTCCCATTCGCCATCAAGGGACATGGTTTTCTACTGCCAAGGCGTATACGACGCTATAGCAATCGAGAAGTCAAAAGACTGGGCTACACAGATTCGATTGTTTGAGCTTGGCGGAAACATTGCAGAGCAGCGCATTAAGCAACTGGAGCAGCGGGCATGACTTACGTAGGCCTAACCCGTTACGACACACGCCTAACGCCAGACGAGGCCGACACCGGGGCTATCTGCCCAGAGTGCCTGGCAGAGTACAGCACCGAGGTTGCACGCACGCAGGAAGGTATTTGCCTGTGTGGTGAGCGGTTGGTGAAGATGGATGACTATTTGCCGGAGGATGGGGAATGATCGCCCTACTCTGGTTCTACATCGTTTACGTTGAGGGGATGAAATGAGCAAGCATACGAAGGGGCCTTGGGAGGCGCGAACAAGTCTTTTCGAGCCTGAATCGTTTGATATAACTGCGTTTGGGATTGGTGCACTGGCGCTGGTCAAGAGTGAAGCCAATGCCCGACTAATCAGCGCCGCGCCTGAGCTTTTGGAGTTTGCAATCGACTGGCTTTCGCGCCAGGGCGATGACGATAACTACATGACAGCAAAAGCCCGCGCCGCAATCGCCAAGGCAAAAGGAGAGCAAGCATGAAAGCCGCAGACATTCTTGAAGCAGCACAAGGCCACATGCTTGACCGCGCCAGCACCTACGATAAGCCGGAAGGCGAGCGCAGCATGGGCGCCACTGTGGAGGCGTTTAACGCTATTACCGGGCACAAGTTGACCGAGGAACAAGGTTGGCTGCTGATGATCCTGCTTAAGGCTACACGCAGCCAGCAGGGCGCGTATCGTTCGGACAGCTATGAGGATGGCGCGGCGTACTTTGCCTTGGCGGGCGAGGCGGCATATCGGGATCGAGCGCCAGGAGTACCAGACGAACGCCACCCAATGACGCCTAACGTCATCAGCTACCCGGCACAAGACTGGCCAGCGGACGAATCGAGGATTGACGTTATTGGGCAGAATGGCAATGGCGGTGAGCATTACAAAGCGCCGGATCATCGTCGCCGGGCTGGATACCACTGCGACAATTGCACAGCCGAACATTGCGCTTGCGTGGCGCGGTAGACTATCCTTACGCAAACAACTTTCCGGCGCCGCCAAGAGATGCACGACGAAATGAGCACAATTCCACCGCGAGTAAACGCGCTGGAAAGGGACTTCTCAGTAATTGACCATCGTGTAGGTCAGTTAGAGCGTGTCCATGAAAGTACTCCAGATCGACTGACTCGCCTGGAGGCCGGCCTTGCCGAAATCCCGCTTATCAAGATGGAGCAGGACAGGCAGGGCAAGCTCATTGCCAAGGGATTTAACCTGACGCATGGCATTCTGCTTGGCGGCGCATCATTTTGGGGGCTGATTGAATACGGCCCAAAGATTCTTAAAGTCATCGCGGGGTGAACGTGGACAAGGCCGTCTGTATGGTTCTAGCGTGTTTACTGATAGGGATTGTCGGATACGCCTACGGGGTCAAACAGGGTGAGTCCACACAGTCCGCACGAATCGCAACCGCCTGTAATGTCGCAGGCGCTTTTGTAGTGGGTAAGAGAGGGTATCAGTGTGTTCAGAGAGGAACCCAAGGCGCTAGATGACTATGAGGGCTTCTAAGATGGCCCTGACTCCAAAGCAGGAAAACTTCTGTATCGCCTACCTTGAAACCGGCAACGCCAGTGAGGCGTATCGTCGGTCGTATGATGCTGCAGGGATGAGCCAAAACGCTCTAAACCGTGAAGCAAGCGTAATGCTTGATAACCCAAAGATCGCCCAAAGGCTTGCCGAACTGCGAGCGCCAGTCATTGCCAAGGCCCAATTGACCGTTGAAGACTTGCTGATGGAACTGGAAGAGGCACGCAAAGCCGCGCTATCTGCGGCCACTCCGCAAACCGGGCCGGCTGTATCCGCGACGATGGGCAAGGCTAAGCTGCTGGGTCTGGATAAGCAAATCATCGACCACCAGTCGAGCGATGGCAGCATGTCACCTATCCCGACCACTATCGTACTGGCGGCACCGGATGACGACGGCGAGGATTGAGCTACCGCCCAAGCTCCTAAAAGTATTTGGCCCGCGTCGCGGGTCTTTGCGTTATAGGGGGGCGTATGGCGGGCGAGGATCTGGCAAATCGTTTACCTTTGCCAAGATGGCTGCCATCTGGGGCGTAGTTGAGCCGCTGCGCATTCTCTGTACTCGAGAACTTCAAGACTCGATCAAAGAGTCATTCCATGCCGAGCTAAAGAATGCCATCGCATCGGAGCCGTGGCTTGCTGCGGCGTATGACGTTGGCATTGACTATCTGCGGGGGCGAGTACCGGGGCGCGAAAAGCAAACCGAGTTTCTATTTAAAGGTCTGCGCCATAACATCGGCAGCATCAAGTCAACGGCGCAGATTGACCTTTGCATTGTCGAGGAAGCCGAGGACGTACCAGAGGCAAGCTGGCGCGACCTAGAACCGACCATTCGCGCGGAAAAGTCGGAGATATGGGTTATCTGGAACCCGCGCAAAGACAATAGCCCGGTAGATAAGCGTTTCCGCAAGACAACGCCGCCACGGTCACGCATCGTGGAAATGAACTACACGGACAATCCGTGGTTTCCCTCGGTACTGGAAGAACAACGCCAGCACCAACAGCGCACGCTAGACCCTGAGACGTACGCGCATATCTGGCTTGGCCATTACCTCAAGATTGGCCGCGCGTCTGTCTTTGGCGGGAAATGGCGAGTTGACGACTTTGAACCTGGATATGGATGGAGCGGACCTTACTACGGCCTCGATTTCGGTTTCTCGCAAGACCCGACCGCATCGGTAAAGTGCTGGATACATGACAGCAAGCTGTACATTGAAAACGAGTGCGGCGGCGTTGGCGTTGAGCTAGACGATACGGCGCGCATGATGCTGGAAGCCATGCCGGGCGCTGATAAGCACGTCATCAGGGCGGATAATGCACGACCTGAGTCAATCAGCCACTTGAAGCGCAAAGGGCTGCCGTTTATCACGCCATGCGTCAAAGGAAAGGGGTCGGTAGAGGACGGCATTCAGCACATGAAATCGTTTGACGAGATCGTCATTCATAGCCGCTGCCGAAACGTGCAAGAAGAGTTCCTACACTACAGCTATAAGGTTGACAGGCTGACGGGCGACGTGCTTCCGGTTATAGTGGACGCATGGAACCACTACATTGACGCAATACGCTACGCCATTGAGCCGATCATGAAGCAGAAAGGCGTGGGTATCTGGGAGAAAATTATCTAATGGCCCGCAGACGCAGACCCGTACAGACCGCAGACAAGCAGGCGCAGGCCGCTGATGGCTTTCAGAACTTCGTGCAGCGTGTAGGGCTTGGCACGGGGTCTAGCTTGTCGGCTGGCACATACTCGCCGTCTGAGCTTCTGTCAAGGAATAGAGTCAAGCTTGAATGGGCATACCGCCAGAACTGGGTAGCCGGCAAGATCGTTGACATTCCCGCAGAGGATATGACCCGCGCCGGCATCGAGATCATGTCAAGCGACGAGCCCGAGCAGATTGAGGAAATGCAATCCGCGCTCAATCGCATGGGCTTCTGGGATCAACTGTTAGACGGCCTCAAGTGGGGTCGCTTGTACGGGGGCGCCATTGGCGTGTTCCAGATCGAAGGTCAGGACATGGGTACGCCTCTGCGTATTGAAACCGTAGGCCGTGGCCAGTTCACCGGCCTGACCATCTTTGACCGCTGGCAGGTACAGCCAGACCTGAGCCGACTTGTTCAGACCGGGCCGATGATGGGCACTCCTGAGTTCTATCGGGTAGTCTCAGGCTATGACGTCATGGGCAACATTGCAGACTTTGGCGAGCCGATCCACTACAGTCGCGTCATCCGGTTTATCGGCACCAAAATGCCGGCATACCAGGCTATGACCGAACAGTGGTGGGGCACGTCCGTGCTCGAGCGCTTGTATGACCGGCTGATCAGCTTTGACACCGCCACGATGGGCGCGGCTAACCTGCTGGACAAGGCACACTTGCGCATGGTCGGCATTGAAGGGCTGCGGGAAATCCTGAGCATGGGTGGCCCGGCAGAAGAGGCGCTGGTAGCGAACTTCCATTACATCCGCCAGATGCAGACCAATGACGGCATCACGCTGCTGGATAAGAACGACGCATGGCAGACCAGCGCTTATTCGTTCAGCGGCCTGTCCGACATGATGCTGCAGTTCAACCAGCAGGTGACAGGCGCGGCAGATATCCCGCTGGTTCGATTCTTTGGCCAGTCTCCGGCAGGACTTAACTCGACTGGTGAAAGCGACCTGCGCAACTACTACGACTCTATCAGCAGCATGCAAGAAAGCCGCCTGCGCCTCGGCATTGAGCGCGCGCTAGCTATCCTGCATTACTCACTGTACGGCACGCCTATGCCGGCTGACATGACGTTTACCTTCTGCCCGCTGTGGCAGATGAGTCAGCGCGAAAAGGCCGAGGTAGCCAAGTTCACGACCGAAACCGTAGTCGGCGCGCTTGATGCTGGGATCATTGACCAAGCTACTGCCATGAAAGAGCTGAGGCAGTCTGCGCACACCACTGGAATCTTCACCAACATCACCGACGAGCAGATTGACGAGGCCGAAGCCGAGCCGGAACTGCCACCGGTAGAGGCGGTTATGCCGACCGAGGAGCCGGAACCGGAACAGCCGGCATCTGCTATGGACAAGATCAAGGCATGGCTTAGCAAATGAAGACCCTAGACGCCAAGCCGCGCTTTCCGACGCCGAAGGCATACGAACGCGACTACTACCGGCAACTGCGCAAGATTGCCCGCGCAGTCGGGCAGATCATTGAGCTGTATCAGGATGGCGCCACGCTGCGGCCAGGATTGCAGGAGGCGCTAACCCGTTACGCTGAGCAGTTGCAACCGTGGGCGCAAGCCGTAGCCGCTATCATGGTTGGCAAGGTAGATCAGGCCAATGCGCGGGCGTGGAAGGCGCAGAGCAAGGAGATTGCGCGCGGCTTGAAGGTTGCGCCGGAAATGCCAGTGGTTAAGGCGCTTCAAGCTGAGCAGGTTGCTCTTATCACGTCGCTGCCGATCAAGGCCGGCGAACGTGCGCAAGAGCTGGCGCTACAGGCTTCCATTGGTGGTAAACGCGCCGACGAGGTAGCCACAGAGATTGGCCGCAGTGGTGAAGTGACGGAAAGCCGCGCCATGTTGATTGCCAGAACCGAGGTGGCAAAGGCTAACTCGATGATTACCGAGGCCCGCGCTGCATCAGTTGGCAGCACGCACTACATTTGGCGCACGGCTGAGGATGATGACGTCCGCGAGTCGCATGCCGAGATGGAAGGAGAAATCGTGGCTTGGGATAGTCCGCCTGCGCTGAGCGACGGCACGACGACGCACGCCGGACAGATATACAATTGCCGCTGCTATGCAGAGCCAATCATCAACTAAGGAGTACTACCAATGGCACAAAGCACTATTCTTGCGGCAGGCAACTCCGCTGCAACTTCTACTGATATCGCTGTGGCGGCAGGCGCGACGGTGACCGTGGGCATTTTCTCGGCAGCCGGCAATCCGCTTCCTGTTAATGTTCAGTTCACTGTCTGGATTGACACACCTGGCGCAGATCAGCGCGTTACTTCGCTTGGCCTATCAACGGGCGCAGACACTGTTGTTGCAACTCAGCTCAGCGGCCCTGGCACGTTCCGCGTAACCCGTCCCGCCTACACTGGCGAGGCTTACGGCGTGTTTTTGGAGGCGTAACTATGAAATGGGGTGCGCCGATTGATTCGCAAATTTTCAATAAAGTTGCTAGGCCAGACTTTAAGCCAGGAAAGTCAGGCGGCGTGACCCCGTTTCCACCTAAGTCGTTTTATTTCACAGACTTCACCGGCATCGCCAACAACACCGCGTTGCGCAGTTTGGCCGGATGGTCGGCCTACAACTCGACCAGCAGTACGGCAGCATCCCGTGATCAATGGCAGGTGCAGAGCAACGCCATCACCAGGATGAACGTCAGCAACGACTACGCAACGGCACCAGGGACGTTCGTTGTTGGCCGTGATACTGGCGGCACCAACCACACTATCCGCTGCAAGCTGACCACTATCCCAGATAGCGGCAGCGCCATATTCATCGTGGCCGCTGCGACACACCAGCAGAACTGCGTATTGTTTGAGTGCACCAATGCCAGCGGCAACATGCAGAACCTCACCCTGCGCAAGAATGTCGGCGGCACGTTGACCCAACTGCTATCTGTTGCAGGGACTACAACTCCGCTCGGTCGCAGATTGCAGGCTGGCGACGAGATCGAGCTGCAAATCATTGGGCAGTTTGCGCATCTGCTCATCAACGGGCGCCGGATCACACCAGACGCCGGAACCAGCCTTGACACCGGGGGCGCTTTCACCAAGGGCCAGATTGCCGGCTTCGGCACAGGGCAAGGGACTGGCGCAGTTCTCGACGATGTGTACGTCGCGCAGCTTGGCGGTGTGGTCACGATGGCATCTACGCCTGTTTTCTGGCCAGGCTCGCTGACGCTTGGAGGTAGGAATGTGTCTCTGTCTGGCACCTATTCCGGCGACGTGCATGCGCTTGACTACCGCGTGCTAAACGATGCGACGGATGCAGTCGTCAAAGACTGGTCGCGCGTCAGTGGGGCTACTGTTGCCGCGGGAGCATGGTCTGGCAGCATGTTTGTGCCGATGGGTAGCAATGCGACAAACCCGAAGGTTCGCGTTCAGGTCAGGGCGGCTAATGATACAGACGTCCGCTCCCTGTCTACGACAACCGCAGTCGGCCTAGTCGTCGGAAGCTATGGGCAATCCAACTCTGTATATCGTGGTCAGGTATCAGCAACCTCGCACTCTGTATCTAACGCCTACACGTTTGCCCAAGACGCAAGCAGCGTTTGGCAGGGCGGCGCAACCACAACCGCCACACGCTCGCAGCTTTGGGCGACCAAGCTGTCTCAAGCTATTGGCGTCCCGGTTGGCGTGTTCGTCGGCGGGTCAGGCTCCAAGTCCATCGTCGAGCTGAGTACGCGCGGCAGCGGCAACAACGTGCTGGACGACATGGAAGCGCTCTGTCAGTCGGCCAATGCCTATGGCTTTATTTCCGCATGGCTGTGGACGCAGGGTGAGGCTGAGGCCAGCGGCGCGCAGGCATTCAGCGAATCGGCCTATCGCAGCCAGTTCGACGTACTGCTGTCTGAATTGCGCGGGCCAATTGCGGCCAACAGCTCAGTGCCCGTAGGCATTTGCGTTATCGGTAGCACTACTGGCGGCCATATCAGCGGCACTACGTTCGGTGATGCGAACTGGTCAGCGGCGCGGGCGTGTCTATCCAGGTTGGTTGATAAGCCCGGCGTGTTCATGGCAACAAACTTGGCCGACGGGACGCTGATTGACGGCATCCATTATGTGGCTGACACATACGTCGAAAACGGACGCCGTGCCGGTATGTCTATGGTGGCTGCTATGGGTTACGGTGGCGCTAACGGGCGAGGGCCGCTGATCACGGGAGCTACCCGCAGTGGCGCGACCATCACGCTTGCTGTTGATCTGAACGGCGCCAGCTCCATGAGTGGCACCGGCCTGACTAATTATCAGGTCAGTACCGACGACTTCGCCACGCTCAAGACGATCAGCAGCGCCGCTGTATCAGGCAGCACTATCGTGCTCACCCTTTCTGCTGATCCTGGCGCTACGGTCAAGGTGCGCAGCTTCTACGGGATGGACTTTGGCAGCCCGGTTCGCGCGGTGGGTAGCTATGCAGACGGCACGTCCATACCGGTCGAGCCGCTATTTATTCCAATTGCGAGTAACTAACCAAATACACCCGCCAAGCCTATGCCGAAAGGTACGCTCAAATCGTGCGGGTTTTTTATGCGCGCCTGTTGCATATCCGCGCGGCGTGCATATACTCCGCAGACCAACCAATGCCGGAGAGGGCAAACCATGAGCTACATAACCGCATCACTCGCAGCCAATGAAACCGTACTGCACACAACCAAGCTGAGCCTGTGGCAGTTTGTGCCGCATATGATGATGGCGCTGCTGCTGATCTTTGTTGGCGTTTCCGCGCGCCAGCCGTTGCCGATACTGACCGTTATTGGCGTCACCATCTTTGTATGGGTGGCAGTGCAGGTCTGGACTACAGAGATGGCCGTGACCAATAAGCGCATCATCTACAAGACCGGCCTGATCGCACGTAACACGACCGAGCTGATGATCGGCAAAGTCGAATCTGTGCAGGTAAATCAGGGCATCACTGGCCGCCTGTTCGGTTTCGGTCAAGTTGACGTGTCTGGTACAGGCAGCAACTCGGCCAAGTTCAAGGGCGTAGTAGACCCGCTTGCGTTTCGTGCTGCGGTGAGTTTGAATATGGCTTCCTAACGCTCCCCTCGTTAGTTACTCCTATTGCCCGGCCTAGTCGCCGGGCTTTTTTTTGCTTATGATTCGCGCAGAGAGGGCCGATTAATTGGAGGCCCAGCATGTCTACGCTAGCACCTGTCACCCTTGGCCAATCGTGGTCTGTCATCTATGACGCAACTGTCAGCGGCGACTTCGTTGGCGGTCTAAACCTCATCGGCGGCTCTTATGCCGTCATCCGTGTTGCGTCATCTACGCCGCTCGCCTCAGATGGTGGTTGGCAGGCTATTGGATCAACCGCCATCGAGCTGTCAAAAGCTAACGGCGAAAAGCTGTACGGCAAAACGTATAACGGTACGTCTGTTGTTCAGCTTGATAGCGCCCAATTCCCTGACGCATTCCCGCCTGGCGTGTTCACCGGCAGCCGAGCCATGACGGTGCAGTTTTACACTGAGGCTAACGTAAAGAACGGCGCGCAGTTTGAGGCCAGCACATACAACCCGGCACTTGCAGCCCTGGCCGTGTCTGACTACATCGTCTCTGTTGGCGTCAAGCCTGTATTGCTAAAAGGTCGCGCAATTAGCGTTAGCGGGCTAGGGCTAAAGCTGGAGTTCTTCAAAAATCCGACGTTCACTGGCGGCGTTCAAATTCCAGTATTCAACCTAAACAGCCGAAACCCGATGGCTACCACTGTTCAGATTATCGCCGCGCCGACTGTGACTGTCACAGGAGCCAAGGTTGGCTGCGACAAGTACGCGCTAGGTTCAAACCCGCAAGGCGGCAGCGCGGTTACGTCATCCACGCTATTCAATGAGGCGGCAGGGCTTGAGACGCTGCTAGCACCGAATAGCGCTTACCTTTTCCGTGCTACTAGCCTAGACACCGATCCGCAAACCGTCTTTTCCTACAATACATGGTTTGAGGGTGAGCCAGACCTTCCAAGGCTTGAATAGTTTTTGACTATTGACTAAGACTCTCTGATAGCCAACACTATCAGCAGCGCCCCGCCTTGCCCGTCCCTCTCCGGTTAGCTTGTGCGGTGGCGCCCTAATCAAAGGGGAAGCCGTGCGATATTACACAGCTGCGCAATTGAGCGAACGCATCAGCGAAACGCCTGAAGGCTTTCTGTTGTGTGAAGGCGTCCCTGTTGCGCGTGCCGGCGAACTGCTTTATGCCGAGGGGGAGCTTAAGGCGGAGGATGGCACCGACGCTATCGAGGCCAAGGACGGCGTAGTCCGAATCACGCGCGGTACTGACGATCTGTTCAGCGCTGAGACTATCGCCAGCTTTGAAGGAAAGCCCGTCACCCTGAATCATCCTGATGACTTCGTTGCGCCTGACAACTGGCGCGAAGTAGCAGTCGGCCACATGCAGAACGTCCGCGAGGGCGAAGGCGCCGATTCTGACAAGCTGCTGGCCGATCTGCTCATTACCGACCGCGAAGCCATCTACGCCATTAAGTCTAAGACCATGCGCGAAGTCTCGCTTGGCTATGACGCAGAGTACACAGAGCTTGAGCCTGGAAAGGGTCAGCAAACAAACATTCGGGGCAATCATATCGCGCTTGTTCGGCGCGGTAGGAATGGCCCGACTGTAGCAATTCGGGACGCTGCGCCCGACAACCAACCGAGGAAGCAGAGCATGAAAGATAAGCTGCTGAAACTGCTCGGGCGCGCGGTCGATGAGGCCATGCCCGACGAAATGCCCGCAGAAGCGGTAGACCAAGACCCGATTGAGGCGCGTCTAGCCAAGATCGAAGAGGCTATCTCCAAGCTGGTACAGCATGAGACGATGGAGGAAGAGGAAGAAGTCGAGATGATGGACGAGCAGACTGCCGTGCCTTCGCTTGACGAGCGACTGTCTGCCATTGAAGCCGCGATGGCCAAGCTGGTCGAGCCTAAAGAGGAAGTGAAGGAAGAGGTGGAAGTGGCCGACGAATGCAAGGCTATGGATGCTGAAACCATCGCCCGCGCTGAGATTCTGGCTCCCGGCCTTGAAGCCTCGCCGAAACTCGTATCTGAGGCGCTGGCCGTGTTCGGCAAGACCTCCGACGGTGCTGCCATCCTCAAGACCTTTGACGGCCTGCCGGATGATGCCAAGTTTATTGCGGCTGCTGAGCTGGTACGCGCCAAGCGTACTGCCGCTGCCCGCCCCACCTTCGATTCTCTGCCGAGCATGTGCAGCGGGCCGATGACTGCTGAAAAGCTGAACCAACTGAACGCCGAACGTTACGGCAAAGGAGCATAAATTATGCCTTCGTACCTCTACCGCGCTCCGGCGGGCATTCCGGGCAGCATCACCCGTGTCGATCAGACCACTGTCGAGCCGGGTTATCTTGATAGCACTGGCGCCCCGACTGCTTTCGGTCAGCCGGTAAAAATCGTCGCCGGCAAGTTCCGGCTGATGGGCGCCGGCTCAGCAGCTGCTGACTTCTACGGCGTAGTATCCCGCATCGTCCCGGCAATCGGTGGCAGCGGCGAAACCTTCGCAGACGGCGCCCCACTGGCTAACCAGTTGCAGGGCATCGTGACCCGTGGCTACATGAACGTAATCTGCGGCGTTGGCACCCCGGCCCGTGGCGGCGTTGTGTATGTCCGCATCGTAGACGGCGGCGCTGGCAAGCCTGTTGGTCAATTTGAAGCCACCGCAGACGGCGTTAACAGCGTTGCACTGACTGGCGTTATCTGGGCTTCGGACGGCGTTGACGCCGATAAGAACGCCGAAATCCGCATCGCTCGATAAGGAGACGCGAGAATGACTATCCGCACTCAAGACAGTACCCTCGCGTACTTCGTAAACCAGCTGGACAACTTTGACCAGCGCCTGCATGAACCGCTGTTCTCCGTAACCTGGGGCCGCGATATCAAGCTGCGCACCGGCATCAGCATGGCCAACGAGAGCACCTCGTTTACCCGCTCCAGCTTTGCTGGCGCCGGTACTCAGAACGCTACCGGCAAGCCGTGGCTGTCCGCTAACTCCAACGCCATTGCCGGCGTGGACGTGAACGGCGAGCGCATCGTTACCCCGCTGCGTCTGCTGGGTCGCGAAATCAGCTACACCAGCGTAGAGCTGGAGCGTAGCCAGCTGCTGGGTCAGAGCATCGACACCGCCAAGCTGTCGGCCATGAATAACATGTACCAGATGGACACCGACGAGCAGGTTTATATCGGTGACACCTTCACTGGCGACAAGGGCTTGGTTAACAGCTCGCTGGTTTCGGCTGGCAACGTGACCGGCGGCACCTGGGCGCTGGCTACCGCTGACGTGATCCTCGCTCAGGTCAACGAAATCCTGACCGCAGCTTGGGCCGCCACTGGCTACGCTGTTTGCCCGTCTGAACTGCGCATCCCGCCGGCTCAATACGGCCTGATCTCCACCAAGATCGTGTCGTCTGCTGGTTCGATCTCGATCCTGCAATACATCGCGCAGAACAGCATCGCCAACAACATCAACGGTCGTCCGCTGAACATTCAGCCGCTCAAGTGGCTGGCTGGCCGCGGCGCTGGCGCGACTGATCGTATGGTTGCTTACACCAACCAAGAAGACCACGTCCGCTTCCCGATGGTTCCTGTACGTCGCGAAACCGCTTATTACAGCGGCATCCGCTTCATTGCCCCGTATATCTGGGCATTTGGTTCGGTTGAATTCGTGCGTCCGGAAACCGTTCTGTACCGTGACGGCATCTAAAGAGTGCGGCCCCAGCAATGGGGCCAATCTCCAACCATAGAGGGACAAAAAAATGGCTCAAGCAGAATTCAAACGCCCCGCCAGCATTGACGGCGTGGAGTACAAAGTAGGCGTCAACGAAATTGACGACAGCGTGAAATCTCACTGGTTCTTTAAGGCTCTGGAAGCCGACGGCGAAGTGCTGGTCATTGCCGGCAAGCCCGGTCGCAAGCCTGCCGAAAAGGACGCTGAGTAATGTTTGACAAGGCGGCCTTCCGCGCTGCATTCCCAGAGTTTGCGGATACCGCCCGCTACCCTGACGCCATGCTCGACTTCTGGGCTGGCATCGGGGAGCGCCTATTTATTGCGCACCGCTGGGACACCGTCTATGACTACGGGCTCCAACTGTTCGTTGCGCACAACATCACGCTAGCGGCTCAGAACGTATCCGCTGGCGCATCTGGCGGCGTGCCAGGTGGCGTATCTGGCCCTACCACTAGCAAGACCGTTGGCTCCGTTTCGGTATCCTATGACGCTGCGTCTAGCATTGAGCCTAACGCTGGCCATTGGAACCTGACTACCTACGGCAAAATGCTGATTCACCTTGCGCGCATGATTGGCGCGGGTGGCATTCAGGTATGAACACTGTCCGCGTCATTCAGGACAAAACCGCCAAGCTGCGTGACGCATTGCGCGCCCTACAACGTGACGTTGTGCTGGTGGGTATTCCTGCGGATGAAAGCAGCCGCAATGATGACGCGCCGATAGGTAACGCCTCTATCGGATACATTCAGGAAAACGGCAGCCCGGTGAATAACATCCCGGCGCGCCCGTTCCTTGTGCCGGGTGTGCAATCGGTTGCAGATCGCTGCGCCGAGATTCTAGGTGCTGGCGCTGCTGAGATGCTGGAAGGTGGCGCGGCTGCAATTGACAAGGCCAACAACAAAGCCGGATTGGTTGCGCAGGCTGCGGTAAAAAACACGCTGCGCGCTGGTGAGGGTTTCGCACCATTGGCGCCGGCTACGATTGCCGCGCGCCAGGCTGGCGGATTTGCAGGCACCAAGCCGCTCATAAGGACGGGTCAACTTTTAAATTCCGTGACGTATGTGATCAGGAAGCGCAATGGCTAAAATCGACGTTTCCTTTCTGCTGACCGACCCTGACTTCACCGACCAAGTGACGCGCATTCAGCGCAGCTCGACCGTCAACGAATGGGGCGAGCAGGTCATTACAGAATCAACCAGCACGATTACCGCTGTAGTACAAGGGCCATCGACTGAGATTCTGGCGCGCTTCCCTAATCTCGCGCAGCTATCTGATGCTATCTCGGTTTGGTACAAAGGCCAGCTGACTGCGCAGAAAGCAGGCGGATACGCTGACGTGATTGTCTGGAGTGGCAAGCGCTATCAGGTCAAAGAAGTCTCCGAGGACTTTGCCAACTGGGGCGAAGGTTTCACTATGGCAATCTGCGAACTGGAGCCGGTAAGCAATGGCTAATACCTCGGCAACTGGCGGATACCTTGCGCCAACCACTGCGCCGCTTGACGACCAAGCGCTGCGCCGCTTCATTCACAGCGTGATTGTTGGCGTGACGGGATTGGCTACCGACAAGGTGCGCCCCGCATGGCAGCCTAACCCTCCCGTGCGCCCTGCTATTGATGTTAACTGGGCTGCTTATGCCATCGTTAACCAAACCGCAGAGGCCGGGACCGCTTATCAAGCCATGCAGGCAGACGACACGTACAAGCTCAAGCGGCACGAATCGTTTGACGTGCTGGTGAGTATGTATGGCCCGCTGTGCCAGGCCTATGCCGGAGTGTTACGCGAAGGGCTGGAGATTAGCCAGAATCGCGAGGCGCTGTACCTGGCCAGCATGGCATACGTAGGCTCCAGTTCGGTTATTCACGTTCCAGAGCTTGTAAACGAGCGATGGTTTGACCGCGCCGATATCACCTTGACTTTTCGTAGAGAAATCGTCAGGGACTACCCTGTATTGCATTTCCTATCGGCTGGCGGCCTGTTATATACTGAGACTATTAACCCCACCCCTTGGCAAGTAGCCCCGGAGGCATAACACAATGGCACAAGGTCTTTCTGTCGGTCGCCTAATCCGCACGACCGTAAACCTCTCGCCTCTGGCAGCGCAGCGCCGGGGCTTTGGCACACTGATCGCTATCGGTGACTCTGACGTCATCAACGGCTCTGAGCGTGTACGCTCTTACGTCACTCTGGAATCCGTGGCTGCCGATTTCGGCACTAGCGCTCCAGAGTACAAGGCAGCGCAGCTGTATTTTGGCCAGACGCCGAAGCCGCTCAATTTCATGGTTGGCCGCTGGCTGCGTACCGCTACTGCTGGATTGCTCAATTGCGGCATTCTGACCCCGGCTGAACAAGCCATGAGCAACTGGACTGCCATCACTACTGGTAGCTTCAAGATTGCACTGAACGGTGCTGCTGGCGTAAACGTGACCGGTCTGAACTTTTCCGGCGCTACCAACCTGAATGGCGTTGCTTCGATTATCAGCGCCGCCCTTGTTGGCGCTACCTGCGCATGGGATGGCCAGCGTTTCGTATTCAAAAGCACCACTACCGGCGCGACCTCTGCCGTCGCCTATCTGACCGCTGCCGGCGTTGGCACTGATATCAGCGCGCAACTGAAGGGCACTGCGGCTACCGCTCCGGCGCCTGTTCCGGGCTATGCAGCAGAAACCCCGTCCGCTGCCTACTTGGCTCTGGCTAACGCCTCCGCCCTGTGGTTCGGCTCTATGTTCGCATGCGCCACTATGCCGACCAATGACCAGCTGGTTGAGGTTGCCGGGCTGTGCGAAGGCTTGGACATTGAGCGCATCTTCGGCGTTACCGAGACTGATACCCGCGTGCTCGATGCCGCCTATACCGACGACCTTGCAAGCCGACTCAAAACTCTCGGCTACAAGCGCACCTTTGTTCAGTACAGCGCGAATATCAACGCTGTGGCTAGCTTCATGGGTCGCGCGTTCTCGGTGAACTTCTCGGCTAACCGCTCGACCATCACCCTGATGTACAAGCAAGAGCCGGGTGTGGTTGCTGAGTTCCTGACCGAGACTCAGGCGCAGACCCTCAAGGCCAAGCGCTGCAACGTGTTTGTCAACTACATCAACGGCACCGCCATCATTCAATATGGTGTGATGAGCGGCGATGCGTACTTTGACGAGATTCACGGCCTGTCGTGGTTCAAGGATGCTCTGCAAAACGCAGAGTACAACCTGCTGTACCAGAGCAAGACCAAAATCCCGCAGACCGACGCCGGACAGAATCAGCTGATCGCTACCGCCTCCGCTGTATGTGACGAAGCTGTCAACAATGGCCTTGTAGCTCCGGGCACTTGGAACGCAGACGGCTTTGGCCAGCTTCAGCGCGGCGACTTCCTGCAATCCGGCTACTACATCTACACCGCCCCGATTGCGCTGCAAGATCAGAGCATCCGCGAACAACGCATTGCCCCGCCGCTGCAAATTGCGCTCAAGCTGGCTGGCGCTATCCAAGAACTTGACATCCTCGTCGATGTGAACCGCTAAGAGGCCGACCAGATGAGCACCTATTCTTTCCTCGACGTCAACTTCGCAATCACCGGCCCCGGCGGATCGTTCCCGCTGGGCTCCGGCTCTGGTAATGCCGAGGAGGGCATTACCATCGAGGCGGTAGAAGACAAGAACATCATGCAGATCGGCGCAGACGGTAGCGGCCAGCACTCGCTGGTTGCCAGCACCGCCAGCACCGTTACCGTGCGCTTGCTCAAAACTAGCCCGGTCAATGCCCTGCTTATGACGATGTATAACTACCAGACCAGCTCTAGCGTGCTGCATGGTAAGAACACCATCGTCGGCACCGACCTTGGCCGTGGTGATGTTATCACTCTGTCGAAAGTGGCATTCAAGAAAGTACCGGCTATCAGCTACGCCAAAGAGGCCGGCATTAACGAGTGGACTTTTGACGCCATCCAGACCACCACCATTCTCGGTGTAGGCACCCCTGAAATCTAAGGAGTAGGCTGTGGAATTTGAAGTGAGAGGGATTCAATACCGCGCGGGCAAGCTAGACGCCCGCGCACAGTTCCACATTGTGCGACGTCTGGCGCCTTTTCTTAAAGCGCTGGCGCCCTTAGCCGGAAAGATGAAAGACCAATCTCAGGCGCTTGAAGCGCTGCCGGCGATTGGTGAGGTGCTGGCCGAGCTGGACGACGAAACCGCCGACTATGTGCTGTTTGGTCTGCTGTCCGTAGTTACCCGCAAAGAGCCGCAGGGCTTGGGCTGGGCTAACGTGTCAAAGGGTAACGCCCTGATGTATATGGACATTACCATGTCAGACATGATCGCTATGGCTGGCCGCGCACTCATGGCGAACATGGGGGATTTTTTTCAATCGCTCCACTCGGCTTCGAGCCAACTAGGCCAGAAACCAAACGGTCAGTGAAGTGGGTGGAGCTACCCAGCGGCGAGGACTGGCTATGGCGGCCAGTCGTTTCCGGCATGTGCAAGTATGAAAGCGTGATAGATGGCACGTTGTCGCTAGCCGATATTGCCACGATGAATCAGGTGCTTGACGTGAAAGCCGAGAACGAGGCGCGGTATATGGAGGCGAACAAGTGAATGGCGACGTCATCAAAGAATTTCTCATTTCGCTGGGTTTCCAGGTTGACGACCCGCAAGCTGTTGAGCGTTTCGCCAGCCAAGCTAGCGTTGCTATTGCTGGCGTTGTCGCTGGTGTCGCTGCTGCTGCTGCTGGTATGTTCGCATTCACCACACAGATTGCTGATGAATTTGACGCACTTGGCGACCTTGCTAATCGCGTAAACTCTACCGCTTCCGAGCTGCAAGAGTTCGGCTACGTTGCGACCATGACAGGTTCCAGCGTAGAGGCTGCCAATGCTTCTATTGAGCGATTGTCGTCTGTTGCCGGCGATGCAGCGATGGGCATGGGCAAGGGCGCTAAAGTCTTTGAGCAGCTCGGAATCAACGTCAAAGACACAAACGGCCAGCTTAAGAACTCCACCGACCTCATGTGGGAAGTTGGCGACGCCATCAAGGATATGGAGCGCGGCCAGCAGGTTGCCGTACTCAAGCGCCTTGGGCTTGATCCTACCCTAGTAGACACCCTGACGACCTCCGTCGGCGGCTTGCGTGACGAATTCAAATCCGTCTATGCGGCAGTCGGGCTAGACGCCAACAAGGCCGCAGAAGCCTCGGGCGAGTTCATGGATTCAATGGATCGCCTGAAGTTCGTGCTTGGCGCTGTGGGTAAGTCGCTGGCTGTTAACTTCATGTCGCGCTTCACTGATGGCATGAATCGACTCCGCAAGCTGATTGTGGATAACTTGCCGCGCATCATGTCGGTGCTGCGACCGATCATTGATCTGGTTTTGACGGCTGC
>Ga0255219_1000120_pt1 | contig 22652 bp, 20 predicted proteins | sample Miss_Colum_RepA__FD_183037 | JGI IMG/M metagenome (GOLD analysis project Ga0255219, IMG submission 183037) | Freshwater microbial communities from Mississippi River, Louisiana, United States - Miss_Colum_RepA_8d | ecosystem: Environmental > Aquatic > Freshwater > River | place: USA: Louisiana...
ATGCAACCTTTGGAGAGAATCCAAGAGCGACAACATAGTCATTTTGTATCTCAGTATTCGCACCAATAGCCGTGCAATATGACATGCAGTAGTTTTCATATCCAATGACAACGTTTTGCATTCTTCCATAGGTTGAATTCGTTGAAGTATTAATCATGACATTATTGGAATTCTGCCATACAGTGCTATTATCAATATGACGCCCGATCATTACATTATTGAATACGTAGGCACCATTATCTGGATGTGACAAAATATTGCTTCCAATTAACGTTTCTTTAGGAAAATGTTTTGTAATATGACCAATAGTTACACCTTCATTTTGTCCGAACGTGACCGAATGACTAATTGTCGTAGACCGATCCGTTACTCTATTCGATCCAATTGACACTCCATATTCGCCAGTACCATTCGAAAAGTTATTATAGCCAATAACAATTGAATTATCTATAGCGTTATTTATATAACCAATTTGAATACTGTTTTTATTTGTCTGGTTGCACCCAATACATACTTTATACGACGTCAATCCATATGATGTTGCACCAAAACCGATAGAAATGTCTCCGGTAGCGTCGGTATAAGCATTTCTCCCGATACAAATTTGAAACCCGTTACCAATACATGAGGCATCTTTACCAATACAAACATCGGTATTTTCTGCATTTGCATTATTACCAAGCTCCACACCATCGGAAAAGCTAACTGAAGCCAAATTCATTAAACTCAATGCATCAGCGTCATTATCACGTTGAAGAACGTCATTCACAGTAATAGTTGTTACATCATGGTTAGTATTAGTATCGTCGGTGAAAATGAGTTTCGAATCCGACGAACGTACCCAAAAACGTCCCTCGCCAGCGGATGGTGATGGCTGTGATGCGCTCTCTATTAATGTGCGACTCGAATCATCCAAAAATAAAGAGCCGTCTGTGTTTCGAATGGTACCAACGTTGATTACTCTTGAATCTACACTATGAACAGAAAGTTTTTTAGACGATAAAGTTGCTGCGGATTCTATATGTTGACCAACTAATAGCATGTTTTTAACATCATATATAAAATATTTTTTTTACTAGTTTGAAGGTGCCCCATAAATTCTTAACACACCCACCCATTGGATAGTTTCGTCACTACGTCCAGTCACTTTCAATTCAATAAGACCAGCTGCTGCCTGAATAAGAGACGTGAATCCAGCAGATCCATCACTAGTATCTTCCGTTTTCGTACCAACCAACGAACTCATTGACAAAACTCCAGCCTTGTTTCGAAAGTGATAATTTTCATAGACTGCCATATACGTCACTAGATGATCATTACGAACTCCGTTGATCGTAGCCTCAACATGTAATACATCATTAGTTGCTGTCTGAAAAGATACTAATGTTGTAGATACACTGTTAATAGTTGTTATTGAACCACGAACAGAGCGAGTAAAACGTGTACAAAATTCGTCTTGAACTCTATTTATAACGTGACTACCTAAGCACACTGAAAAATTTGATTTGCAATGCGTATCGTATCCAATTGAAACAGAATCTTCATGAGGCAACAAAGAATAAGATCCATAATTTGATATTCGTACCGCACGAGCACAATTTTTCTCTGTCAAGTTAGCGCCAATGCAAATAGAAAATGAGCTATTTGTGCTTGCTTCATGACCCATACAGATTGAATAATCAACACCTGGTAATGCCAACGGGGATTTCACTGCTGCTGCGCCATAACCAATTAGTACATTTCCGTCTCCACCAGCTTTAGACGTAGTTCCAACAGCGACATTATGAGATCCGAAACAAAATGAATTGAATCCTATTGAAATATTATATGAATGTGTTGTTACGTCAATAAGAGGTTCGCTTATCGTGTCATTGTCTTGCGAACCGATAGCGATTGAATATGACATTGCACTTTTCAGATTGTTTGATCCATGTCCTATGGCAATGATGTTACCGCCATCGGACACATCTGTAAAACCATAACCTATAATAATTGCATCTTGTGCCGCGTTTTGGATATTGCGTCCAATACAAATAGCAGGTCCACTAGAAACAATAGAACTTCCAATAACTACACCACCTTTTGTTGCAGCATTCAATGTGCATGATGTTCCAACAACTAATCCATATTCATTATTGCACTCGTTGTAAGACCCAATGACCATGCTGTACATTGCACTCGTACTTGACTCATAACCAACTGCAATAGAATTATTTGACGATGCTGTTACGTTGTTACCCATAATTATGGCGCCATGAAATTTCAATGAATCAACGTTAACAAATTCTTGTCCATTGGCATCATTACCAGCCGCGAGCATGTCACCTAAACCAGGAGTTAACTCTACATCACCTGCACTGTCGGATGAAAACACCAATTTCTTTACATCACTGTCTTGACGTACCCAAATTCTTCCCTTTCCAGCTGGAACTGATTCCGTTTCACTAACAGCGTCCTCAAAAAGTACATATTCCCCATCGACAATTGTACCACCAAAGCGATTTTGAAGTGAATCAGTTATAACGTCGTCTGCAGTAATATTGGATGAGCGTGCAAAGCTTGTATTCAGTGAATTAACCGCGTGACGATTTGACCCAACAAAACGAGCTCCAGCTGGTGGTAATGTATACAGACTAGTCATGTTTTTATTTATACCGATGAAAATAAATTACTAATGTCTTTTCTTTTACAATACGTCACAACGCTCGGCATCAATTGTGTCAATTTGTTTGTTGCTCGAATGCCCACAAACGTTACTGTCGGTAAATCCATTTTTGTCGCTGCTTATGAAATCATCTTGACGTTCCGACAATTGTTCCTTATAATATTGATAAACGTCTCGATTCATACCAGCCGCCGTCAATTGTTCTCTTACACGCGTTGTAACTTGATTATACCACTGTCTATTCGTTTGCCAATGTGCTCCGCTCGGTTGATGCACTGTGACACCAATCAGCTGGCTTAAGTGTACGCTTGCAACAGTCGACAGAATTGTATAAAGGACCTCGCGATCCGACAACGTGTGTGCCAATGAAAAAGTGCCATGACAATAGGTACGTTTGTTGTCTGCTGAAAGGAATGTGAGTGTTACATTGTGTTTTTCATTGTCGTGTGCACCTTACGATACTCTTCCTTAAGATAACTAACGTAAAAAAAAGATACTTGTTGCTCACTTTCAAACGATATACTTAGTCTATCAATGTAGCGGCAAGGCAATGTATATTGAGTTACCAACGATCGCTCGTCACTATCCATCTTTTCATGAAGCAACGTCACAATCATAGACGCAGTCGTTGTCTCTTGATCGTCAGCTGGAACCGACACATTCTTAAGCCGACGCACTAACGGGGCTATTTCCAACACATCCGGTGATCGACCAACTGTTAAACCGTTAATCATCAATCGAAACGGGCGCAGTTGTACGAATTTCCGTAAGACAAGGCAAGTTGATATTTCGACGGCCATCCGTTACTATCTTCTCTACATGTGGCACAAACGTGACGTTATATTTGATATCCATTAATTTACATAACAACAATGTTTTTTTTTCAATAATATGACGCATTATATTTTAAAGTAATTGTCTGGGTGATCAAATGTATCTACTACCATTTCACCTTCCCCCGAATCTACTGTTATTATTAAATCTTTTTGTAGATCGGATTGTTGTCTGGATGATCGAATGTATCTACTACCATTTCGTCGATTATTCTACCACTCAATTGATCAATCTTTGGCTCTGTTCTTATAAGATCTTTTTGTAGTTCTGGACGTCCACAAATCGAATTCACATAATATGCTAAACCGAGCAAATACAATCTAAAGTTATTTAAATTGTCAGTAAACGATTGACCTTGAGGTATCCATCCATTATTAGGGATTCTAAAGAGATGACTTTGATCATCATACATACCATAAATTCTTGCCAATATATCTCTATTCTCTCTTGTTTCGTAAGACACTGGGTTATAAAATGGCGCTCCTTCAAACGGGTCAATATTCGTCATCATAATAACACATGCTGTCAAATCATGAATATAGTAGTAGGAGTAAGGAGATGGGTCGAAGATATGAATTGAGCTGCGACAAACATTATCTATAGATCGATTCGTTTCAAACATAATTGGCTTACGTATTCTCAATGATCTTCCTTCTTTTGACGGTACATTTAAAGAAATCATTTTTAAAACTGCATAACGGCAAATCCACTCCCATATCATCAACCTAAAATCATTCTCCATAAGATAGTATAGGTTTCTGCCCAATATAAAACCGTTTTCCTCTTCATTTTCCCATACACGATCGTCTTCATAATAATTAATTGCTAGCATGTAGTAACGGTAATCTTTTTTTCTATGAAAATTTGCTAAAAATGTTTCATATAGTACATCCATAAACTTAATGTCTAAAACTCGTTCATATGAAAGTTTTAAAATATACATACCGTCGTCACTAAGTAATGTGGGAGGAAGAAGTTTAGTGGAGATTATTTGAAAAAATTGTTCAGAGTGATTCTTGCATACAAATCCATTATCTATTATATATTGTTGGGACGATGGTAAATGTAAAGGTAGTTGTGATGTTTTCGACTTACAATTATCGCACCGTTTTTCAACAACAAGTATTTCAAAATCAACTTCAAAATATTGAAATCTATCTGCATGAAAATACTTAAAATAAGCATCTCCGTTTATGTTTCTCACCGCAATCTCTCCCAGATCATTTCCATCATTAGTCCATACGTTATTTTTTGGAATATCTTTTGAATTAATGTATAAAAATTTGTTTTTAAAAAACTCGACAATTTTTTCAAATTTAACAATTGGTAAATTTTGTTGTTCGTTTTGATAATTAAACGCTGGATAAAGTTCTACGAATTCTACGTCTTCATCGTCTACAAGGTCGTCGTTTATACAAAATTTATACACGGCTAATATGCCTTTTCTATAAGTAAATTTTGTTACATCCCCATATGTTTCTATACTTATCTGATCATCTATCATAACAAAGTCGAACGGAATATAGCAATCTTCAATAAAGAATTCAAATTCGGCATCATCAGCAAAAAACTCACGATTAGCTTTTATTACTGTATCACTACCAAATTTACAAGAGTCTGTATATCGAGAAGAAAAGTACTTACTTCGTAAAAAATTCTGTCGGTTGATTTCTTGTTGCATTTTTATTTGTAATTATAAAAAAAATTCAAAAACGCAATATAGCACTTACATCGGATTGTTGTCTGGATGATCATATGTTTCTATACTACCATGACCTTTATCATATATCATAACAAAGTTGAACGGAATTCGGCAACCAATAAATTCAAATTCGGCATCATCAGCAAAGAAATCAGGTGTCACTTTTATTACTTTGTTATAAAAATCATATGATGAGTCTTTATATCGAGAAGAAAAGTACTTACTTCGTAAAAAATTCTGACGGTTGATTTCTTGTTGCATTTTTTTATTTGTAATTATAAAAAAATGACAAAAACGCAATATATCATTATTGGTATTATACTTATTTTAGTTGGTGCTGGTGGTGTTGTATTAGCTGTTTATAGCAGAATGGAATTAGACAAACAACCAGTAAAGAAAGATCCAAAAGATCCGACTAAAACCGTTATTGTTGACACATGGGAAAGTGGCTGGTTAGTTATGGGATTGATTGCGGGAGGACTTATAGCAATTTTTTCAACTGGTTTTGGTGTAGGAGCGCTAATGCAAGCAGGTGACGAGGCGAACAACCAATAAAAAAATGAATATTCCTTATATCTCAGTTTTATCAACAATGAATTTAGTTCCTGCAAATGTGCAAATGATGAAACATATTAAAATGTGTGTACTTCGCGGACAAGATTTACATGATGTTTTTGATTTTCTGTCATCATATCATAGTGCACCTATTTTTTTCACGGCCGAACAAATTGTGGAAATTCGTCTGCTCTTTCCTGAATATCCAGAAAACAATGTTAAATGGCGTAGCAATGATTCACATTTGTTGGCCTTTTGCATGGAACCATGGATCGTTGTGAATGGCGATTGTGGCTATCTATTTCATCCAGACGCAGTCAAAAAATATTCTGTCTCTGCGCCGCCAGCGACCAAAATAGAGGCTGGAAAATTGTACACAAATTGGCTTAAATTATATCGTGAAATAATCTACAAAGACAATGACGACGATCTTCAAAAGTATCGTCATAGTCCAGTACTAGAGTCGTGGTGGGAAGAGGCAGTGAATTGAAATAAATAAAAATGTCTATAGAATGAAAAAAAAGCACAATGTCAACAAATTTATATGCGAAACCAATAGATTCTCTAGGGTCATTGCATAAGTCTGTTGTAAATTCAATGAGTGCTAAACGTCTGCGTACAAATGTCATGGAGTGTAACACAATGGTCACTGATGTTTTGACTGATCGAGACGGAAACACCATTGTGGAAACTGAATATATTCTATTGTCGGAAACTGCAAGTCAACCAGCTCCAAGTTCAAAACAAAGTCGTCTTTGGGTGCGTTCAGATACGCCAACACGTGCAATATTCACGGCAGAAAGCGGCTTAGATAGTGAATTAGAGCCTGATTTGGCAACAGTTTTACATATATCAGAAAACGCAGAAAATTTGTCAATAGATAACACATTAGCCATTCGTTTTACGCAAGGAGTTGAAGTTAGTGAAAACGGTGCATCTGGAGTTTCTACATCAAACACAGAGATTGTCGTTGGCCATAATAGTCAATCGTCTGCCGTTGATAGTACAGTGTTGGGTGGATCAAATTCTACAAACATTACTAGATCAGTTGTTATGGGATATGATTGTGTTGTTACAGCACTAGCACCGTCTTCAAATAGTGATGGAACAGTATGTATGGGAATGAATAACTCTACTGTTGGAGGTCCGTGCGTTGTTGTTGGGCATAACATTGTAAACGCAAGCAATAATCAGGACCAGTATGCAAACGTGCTCATTGGCTCAGACATAACAATTCCATCAACTGCTAATGCGTGTATTTGCATCGGTAACAGTCCAGCACTGCCACCAGCTTCCTCTAGTCATTTTATTACAATTGGAAATGATTCAACCGCAACGTCTAATGCAACACAAAATATTATTGCAATAGGTCATCAGACAGTGGTGGCACATGACGATGACGTGGTTATTGGTCATGAAGCGCAAAGCACATCAAATCCGTGTGTTTCCATTGGACATAAGGCAAGATCATTTAGTGGACAATCTATAAGTATCGGCTATAACGCTATGTGCGCGGGTGACTATAATAATGTGGCTATTGGTGCGAACACACTGGCCAATGGGCTTAACGTTATCGCTATTGGACATAATGCTAGTTGCGTTGGCGAATATAGTATGGTCATCGGTGCAAATAGTGTTTGTGAGCATGATTCATGTTATGTAATTGGCGCTGGTATTTCTAGCCGAAGAGATAACGAATTTGTTACGCGGACGAGGCGTGTAGTTGGTCCTCCTGGTGTTATTTTGAATGGTGTCACAACAAGCGCAACAATTTTTACATATCCTACAGTATCAGGGGACGTTTTGCATGTAGACGGCTGTGTTATTGGTCAGCGTTCTGATGCCACTGGATCATTTTTAGCAGTATTGGAACGTTTTAACTTTCGCAACAAAAACGGCGTGTTGACAAAAAGCAATGTCATGGGAACTCTGTCACAAAGTCAAAGCGATGCGGGCACTGGCATTACCATTGCGGTTGGGCTATCGGGTTCAAACATTATTATTTCCGCCACTCGCACTGCTGGATCATGGCTTGTGTGTCCATCGATTCGTATTCATGCAGCGCCTTTAGAATGATTATTGTTTTGAGTAAATTTGCAATACCGCAGACCATTCATGTACAGGATCCATATCATATAAATTACCCAGTGGATCCATTAGTGTTAATTCCAACGTCGACAAATTCGAAATTGGTGTAGGAAAATACACTATACGTTTGTAGCCAACATTGTCGCCCCATTTCTGTAGAGGCTGAGAAACGTCATATGAACCGCGAAATATTGCATAATCACTTAATTCCATTCTTAGTGCGTTTGCCCATGCAGGATTCGACGTTCGATCAACATTTGGATCGTTGTGATCATCAGCCATCATTGTTTTAAATGGCGATTTATGATAGAGATTTTCCTGTGGTTCAAAACTACCACTACTTGGGTCGTATAGGCCAAATAACAACATATATTCGCGATTTGCCGGAACGGACAGTGCATTTGGCAAATTAAACTCCATTAATTCAATTGCGCGAACATGTTTCATTGGTTTTGAAAATGACATGCGAAACGATGTATTCACATAATTGTCTGGGTTACGACGAAAACTTTCCACCACTTGCAATTGATGTGGGCGAAAAGTTCCATCAATAGGCAACGTTAAAGTTTCTCCCTTTTCATTGTGATAAACGACTGGATTTGTTTCTACATTAAGACCAGAACCACCGACAACCCTCTTTACATGCGCTGGTCCGACTGTATGCGCTGCAAATCCTCCAGCTCCAATCGGCTGTTGTTCTAACGTATGCTTAGATTGCATTCTTTATTATTCGTAGTAAAATAAATTTTTAAAATATTTACCCATTCCAAAAATCATGCCCGGTAATACCAATTGGTGGGTTGAATTTGAGGAAGGTCCTTTTAGTGGTGTCGGTGTACGATTGCAACCCAATTCCATGGTCGTTACGGATCTTATTGCTGACTCCATTGTTTCTAGTGGAACGTTCGCTGGAAGTTCTATTACCATGCCATTTCAAGCAAGCGAATCAAATCCAGCCCCAAGTTTTGGAAAAATCTATGTACGAAATGATAACAAACCAGTATTTAGAAATTCTGCTGGAACAGAGTATGATTTAACCGCAGATGTTCAGAATTTATCCGATGTTTTATCTCAGGGAGCAAACGCGTCTGGAACTGCAATCACAGGCCTATCAACACAAACGTTTACCGAACAAGCAACTCCGTCAAATCCCGGAGCCGCGAAAGGAACTCTATTTGTGAAAAATACCACACCTTCATCATTAGCATTTGTCGATGATACTGGTGTTGAGACTGTATTGAGCACATCGTCAAGTCAAGCACTAACCAACAAGACTCTCACTGACACCAGTAACAACGTGGCCGCAAAATCACTGCATTCGGCTACAACTGTTGTCGATGTCAGTGCTGCTACCGCGCCTGTCAGTGGTCAAGTGTTGACGGCAACTTCTGGAACCGCAGCAACGTGGCAAACACCAGCGGCGACTACACTGTCCGCAGTACTCACGTCAGGAAACTCAGCTGGATCAACGTCAATCAATATGAATAGTCAAAACATTACGTCCATCAATCAACTGTCTTTTGCTGGGGACGTTATTGCCAACGGAACCACTGACAAGATACAAGTTGGATTGAGCGCTTCTGCTGGAACTACAAATTCAATAGCACTCGGGCGAAAGGCTACAACAGTTACTAATCCAGACGGCATAGCCATTGGAGGCAACAGTTCAAGTGGAGCTGGTGCAACGGCCAGTGGATACAGATCAATCGCTATCGGCTCAAATAGCGGGTCGGCTAATGCACCGCAATCAACCGCTTCTGGAACAATTGCAATCGGATCTGCAAATTCTGGATACGCTGGCCCAGTTGCAAGTGTTCAGGGCGCGGTGGCAATGGGTTCAGCTTCTGGTGCTGGTGTTGGTGCAGTTGTAGGCGCGTCTGCATCTGCTATCGCATCAATGGCACTCGGAACAGGTGCAAATGCGAGTGGTATCACATCAATAGCAATGGGAGCAAGCGCGCAAGCAACTGGAAGTGGCACAATTGCTATAGGTGGACATGACACTAGTACTCCGTCAAATAGAACTGTTGCTAGTGGAAACTATAGCGTGGTCGTTGGGCATAGGGCATCGGCAAGCACCACAAACGCAATAGCAATCGGTCGTCGATCTGTATCGTCAACTGGTGTATATGCGCTTTCAATTGGCTCATTTGCTCAGGCCACCGCCGCAAACACCATATCAATTGGTAGTGGTTCAGCTAGTCCTTATGCGGCAAATGCATCCGCTACCGATGCTATTGCTGTTGGTTTTAGATCCGTGGCGAGTTCATCCAGCGCTATTGCAATCGGAAGACAATCCAATGCTACAACGACAAATAGTGCAATTGCTATAGGTAGTTGTATATCTGGTGGTGTCGGGGCTTTTTCCACTGGGTCGGGTTCAATTGCTTTCGGCGCAGGTGTAAGTGGGAAAAATGCGCCTACATCAAGTGGTACTGGGTCTATTAGTATTGGCTCTAGTAGTTCTGGCGTTAACGGACCAACAGCAAGTGCAACATATGCTATTTGTATTGGATCATCTACATCAACTGTTACGTCGGCATCGGCAAGTTCTGCAATTACAGTCGGCTCTGGCTCAGTATGTGGATTCGCATCATCTGCAGTATTCGGCGGTTCATTGACTGCAAGAATGACAGAAGAGACAGTTGTTCGTGGAATGCGGGTGATACGAGCAACCACGACGTCTGCTGTTAACGGCGCGGTTACCCTATTGACGTATCCAATGTTGACAAGTGAAATTAGTTGGTTTAATGCGTTTATTACGGAGCGTGAGGGTGATACAATTGTTACTGCTTGGGCTAGGAAAGATTATGTATTTTACAGACAAAGTTCTGGAAATGTAGTTGTCGATGCAGGTTCCGACATTAATTCATTGATTGTCGGTACATCTACAACAACAGCAGCAATTGCAGTAAGCACCACGAATGTTGTAGTAACTGTGACAAAAACTTCAACTGCCTCGAGAACATACTTTGTAACATTAATGGTGACCTGTGCTCCGTTGGTGTAAACAACTAAACAGACGCTTATATGTATACCAACTTTTCCGAAAATTCTGCAATTTCATAAATACTTTTCCAAAGATGAACTGCAACTGGTTTATCGACTTTGAAGCTGGCAATCATCCTTGGCGCACCGATTGGAACGAACCTTTACATCACTTTTACGATTGGGACGAGGTGTCAATTTACATGGAAAAATTTGACCTTAATTTGACTTTGATTTTTCTCAATAGTATGGTCAAACGCAAAACGAACAGAGATAGATATCATCATTGTGTATGTACCGAAAAAAACGGCGATATGCATGGACTTTATGTGGAGTATTATTATGACAGTGGTTCACTACAAACGGAGCCTTTTCGAAAGAAAAAAACGGAGCAATGGTACAAAAATGGAAAAAAAGATGGGATGGAGCAATGTTGGCGTAGTAATGGAAAACAATTGATAGAACGAACATGGAAAAACGACGTGAAAGACGGTTTGGAGCAGCAGTGGTATGATAATGGGCAACTGAAGTTTCAAGCAACATGGAATGACGGGAAACGTAACGGTTTGGAGATGATGTGGTATGATAATGGGCAATTGAAGAATCAAATACCATGGAAAAACGACGTGAAAGACGGTTTGGAGCAGCAGTGGTATGATAATGGGCAACTGAAGTTTCAAATGCCATGGAAAAACGACGTAAGAGACGGTTCGGAGCAATGGTGGTATATGAATGGAAAGAAGTGGTTAGAACGAACATGGAAAAACAACGAAAGAGACGGTTTGTACCTTTTTTGGTATGAAAATGGCCAAAAAAGTGTTGAACAAACATGGAAAGACGGGAAAAAAGAGGATTTGGAAACTCAGTGGTTTGAAAATGGAGAAAAGTGGATAGAACAAACATGGAAAGCGGGAAACATGGACGGTTTGGACACTCAGTGGTATGAAAATGGACAAAAGTGTATAGAACGAACATGGAAAAATGGAAATCTAGACGGTTTGGAGACTCAGTGGTATAGGAATGGACAAAAGTGGATAGAACGAACATGGAAAGAGGGTAACATGACTTTCAAATTCTGAAATTAAGATCGGTGGGAACGGTGGGAACGATAGAGAGTTCTATGTGCATGCGAAGAAATTAAACAACGGTTTCTAAAATTAGTTTACGTCGCTCTCACTATAGATGGTATTACCCTAATGGAACAACAATTTTTTTTTCAAAAATGACGTAAAAATGACATATAATTTCGCAGCTGGAGCACCGTTTTATGTTCAAACAAACCACCAAGAAGACTTTGAAGCTGGCAATCCTCCTTGGCGCACCGATTGGAACGAACCTTTACATCACTTTTACGATTGGGACGAGGTGTCAATTTACATGGAAAAATTTGACCTTAATGTGACTTTGTTTTTTCTCAAAAGTATGGTCGAACGCAAAACGAACGGAGATAGTGTATGGACCGAAAAAAACGGCTATATGCATGGACGTTATGTAGAATATTGGTTGGATAACAATGGTTCTCCAATGGATACACGAACGGAATTTCAACAACATCTTCCATCAGAGCCTTTTCGAATAAAAAAAACTGAGCGATGGTATAAAAATGGATTTCAAGATGGGTTGGAGCAAACGTGGTACTCTAATGGAAAACCACTGAGACAATTAACGTGGAAAAACGACCTAAAAGACGGTTTGGAGCGAACGTGGTATGTAAATGGGCAAAAGTGGATAGAACGAACATGGAAAGAGGGAAATATAGACGGATTGGAGACTCGGTGGCATTTGAATGGACAAAAGTGGATAGAAAGAACATGGAAAGAGGGACACATGGACGGATTGGAGACTCAATGGTGGGATAATGGACGAATAAAAACAGAAAGAACATGGAAGGACGGAATTTTAGACGGTTTGGAGCGAATTTGGCACATAAATGGACGGAAAGCGGTAGAACAAACATGGAAAAATGGAAATCTAGACGGTCTGACGACGAAGTGGCATTCGAATGGACAAAAGTGGATAGAAAGAACATGGAAAGAGGGACACATGGACGGATTGGAGACTCAATGGTGGGATAATGGACGAATAAAAACAGAAAGAACATGGAAGGACGGAATTTTAGACGGTTTGGAGCGAACGTGGTATGAAAATGGACGGAAAGCGGTAGAACAAACATGGAAAAATGGAAATCTAGACGGCGTGGCATGAAAATGGACAAAAGTGGATAGAAAGAACATGGAAAAATGGAATTTTAGACGGTTTGGAGCGAACGTGGTATGAAAATGGGCAACTGAAGAATCAAACAACATGGAAAGATGCAATGGTAGATAAAACAACTAAAAATGCAATTTCAGAAATACTTTTCGAAAGATGAACTGACCACAACCAATAATTTTTCACATTTCATGAATACAATCGAACCAATTTTGATAAAGTAAATGGTTTTATTTGGTTACTATTAATTATGCGCATGCAAAAATTGGTCATTTGACTATGAATGAAGTTTATCAAAACGTCCATATTTTAAAATTGCTGTTCAAATATCAAATTCAAAATCTCTGCTTGCTCAAGTAAGGAAAATCCACATCGCGACATGTCACTTTTGACTAGTTGTAGACAGCCATATAGATTATGTATCGGTTCAACCGTTGGATCGTGTCCATCGGCCCACTCGACGAAAAACGTTGGGTAAGACTTTTTGCCATCTTCTCCCTTCAGGGCAAGACAGTCGACATCGTTCACCTCATACTTGGTTGTCTGGTCATTTCCACGATGCGCGTACGGACGTTCTTGGAGAGGGGAAGTCATTTTCAATTTTTAAAACCGTTGTTTATTTATTTTTTAAACTTTATTCATAATTGAGGTCCGAATTCTCAACGTTATCTTTTATTGACTTTTTATCAACAACGATAAGGGTTCGACTCCCTTTGGCGGATCACATGGTCTGTTGCGTGGCGCTAGTGTATGACTGTTGAGATACAAACTTGACTTCCTTTTTTTTTTATTAATAACAACGACCTCCTACAATCACCTCCAGTAACTCATCCTGCACGACGACCGCACGCCTCTTTTTCACATCGATCAAAATATCCGATGCATCATCCATAAATTTTTCCAGGGGATTCGTTTTCGGCTGCGGTGGTTGCGGCGGTTGCGGCGGTTGAGTAAACATAAATGCGACGTCATGTGCCAATTCTCGTTCTAGACGTCTCTTTCCCAACATATTTGCCAATTTTCCGCGAATTTCACGCCTATCTTTCAGATTTTGCTCGAGTGCCCAATTGAAAATTCTTTTGTCAATTTTGTTTGTGAACGGTTGTGTTACAATTCGGCAGGAAGGTAATGTTGTTTTTGTACTTTTAAGGGTTGGTTACACAGTGGACATTTCACTCGCTTTTGTGTATTTCGTGTATTCTGTGTAGTAAACCACTCGGAAATACAACGTTCGTGAAATACATGACCGCAAGGCAAAGTATCAACCCGTTGGCGAATAAAGAATTCTCGTAAACAAATAGAACATGAAATTTGCATCTAAGAACATCGGACAAAGTTATTGTTAACGAGCTTGTTGGTGCGAAGGCGGCTCGTGCATTGGGCAGTTTACTCAATTGAATTTTGTTGGAACACTGGTGAACGCACGTAAGATGTAACTAAAAACGACCAGCAATGAAGTTGGTAATAATCGAAGGCAACGACGAGTCACAGCCAACAATGTCCATCATATTCGGATTGCTAGGATCGGCAATGCTGAACGAAGTCGCCGTCATTGCACATACTATCAACTTGATGTGTGGATTCTTGGTTGCAAGCGCATGTTCCGCCAGAGCTTCAAACGGCTTCACCTTTCCAAACCACGTTTCATTATCAGTAAAAATAATGAACGCGTCATAGGCTTTGTTTTTGCGTGTTGCCCACATCATTGGCAGCGAACAATCAGTCCCAGCACCATGCCACGTTTGATTTGGATGTGCCATAAACTCACGTAAGGACGTATTTTTCGACACACCATCGAAGACGTGTAAACCGGTGGCATTTGAAGCGTTGAAAACACCACCACGTCGATCCTCACAGTCAAATGAACAGACGTCTACTTTGTTGTTACCGCCAGCAGACAAAATCGACAAAGACATCACTGCCGACACCTCCCGACATGACATATTCATACCAGATACAAGTTGATCCATTGAGCCGCTTACATCCAATGCAACCATTATCTTGAGTTCTGACATTATCGCGAGTAAATCGGGCTCAACAGCATACTTGAACGACGCAAGAAACATATTTTGCATCGCCTGCTGAATGTCGCGATTCGGAAACCAAGTGTTCGATCCTTTTTCGCCGTGCCCAAGGTCGTACACCTTAATCGCCTTGTACACACTAAGTGGATGAATGCGAGCTTTTTGAATCGCGTCTGGATTTCGCATGGCGTCACAAGCCAATGTACGGTATTCGTCAACGAGAAAAACTCCGTGAGCCGTCATCGATGCCAAATTACGTAGCAGTGCGTTCATGGGCATCTTCTCCAGTAACGCGCCCCACACGCTCTTCTCATTCAGCAATGGCGTTGATATCTGTTCGCGCACCAGACGATGACGACGAATTAACTCTACCACACGCTCAACGTTCGTCGTGTTCAAAGCCTCCGTCACGTCACTCAAGTACGCATGCATTTGCTTTTCCTCTTGCGACGACGACTCATCAACGTCGCCAATGATTTTCTTTGTTGCAAACTTAAAGAGCATGTTTTTGGCAGGTTGCTCACGATCGGAAGTCGTTAAATTCGTGGAATTCTGGTCTCGTTTGCGCTTGTTACCAACGGCAGGATGAACCAGACGAAGCAGGTCGCTCTGTTCCACACCATCACGCTTTTGGTATTTGGTAATATGGTAGGCAAGTTGTTGTGGTGGCGTGTTTTCATAGTACTTGCGCATAACTGTACGAACACCACGGCCCCAGCCAACACCATTGAGCGAACGCGACTCACGAATTGACTTGCGCCACTTGAACAAAAAGGCGATTTGGTCGGTAGGCGTACGCAACACTTTGTCCAAAACTGAATACACCGCTTGTCGAACATCTTTGCGTTCATGACAGCTTAGCCAAGCCAGCGTAAACAGGATTGTGTCTTGCCGCGGTGCCAGTCCGTTCACCGAAACATTGACAATCATCGCAACAAGTTCTTGCACGCTGCCATCGCGAATAACTTGCTCAAAACACTCCATTGATTCCTTCAGTAAATCATTCGCTTTCTCGTAGTACGTTCCACTGCTCACGCCAAGAATTACAATGCGTTGAGCCTGTTGCATGGGAGTAACTTTGAAAACATAACCACCTGCATTATTTTTGTGCTCCTGCGATACTGTCACCAAACCAGCGTCAATTGCGTCTTTCAATTGTTGACGAGTGAAGTGCATGGATTGAATGTCCTGCGGTTGCTGCTGTCGATTGTTGATAGTAAATTTTCGAAAAGTTTGTAAAAGTTCAGAAGTCATTTTTTTGGTTGGTTACAGGCCACCCCCTCCCGTCGGCGGTTTTACTTTCTTGCTAAAACTTGACTTTATATACTACCACTTTTATTCAAACTTGTGGTCCGAAGATAAAACGTTATCTAATTTTAATTTTATAGAAACTAACATCTCGTTTTATCAATCCTTGACCATTTTTTTGCCCGATTGGCTCAGTTGGTAGAGCGTCATGCTAATAACTTGAAGGTCAACAGTTCGATCCTGTTATCGGGCATAATATTTTTTTGCCCGGTTAGCTCAGTTGGCAGAGCGTCATGCTTATATTTTTTTTTTATTTTCCACAGACTCAATCAATCATCATCGTCTTCGTACTTCCATCGAACATCATGGACTTCTGGTGGATAAAAATTCAACACCAACGACGTCGTATGCTATGTATATTAGAGTGTATGAATAGAAAGAGACACACATCACCGCAGCTCCAACGAGTCAATGCGGTGTACACATATGCGATCCAAGTAACATTGTAGAAGCTGAAATTTCGCAAGATGGTGGAAAAACGTAAGCACGAGCAGGTCAATACAAAGAAGGTAAAGGTTGCGTTATATCATAAACTCATTCATGTACGGTTTTACTTATTGTTTGCAAAGTCAATTTTGTGTTGAATAAATTTCTTGATCTTCGAATTTGACTCGCGCCGCAATGACGTTTCACCATACGTTTTGATTGCTTCCACAAACCCCTCCTGAGTCTCCATCAAATACAGAATGTACATTGTTTCTGTGAAGTCTTCCAACGAAGTACTTGTAATTAATCGATGCTTTCTTTCAGCAATTGCATTTTTTGCCTCACGTATAGATTCCACTGTCACGTCGCTCAATTCCCTTGTCAGTCTTGGCGGTTGAATTTTTCTTTGGCGGCCAATTTTGCGCCTCAACGGTGATTTCGTTAATTTTCGATCTTCTTCCATAAATACGGTTGTTTAAGAAAAAGTACTGTAAAGACGACGAAGCGTTGCACGGTCTGTCTCAATAAGTTTCTCATCGACAACACCTCTTGAATCATACACATGCATTGTTCCATTAGAATTTCGACGTTTTTTTCTAACAATCGCGCCATTCAAGACATGCCGGCACTACAATCAAAACCGTCACCGGCACATGTCCAATTTCTCTTTCAGAAATATGGCAATAATGGGCAAGGAGATCCGCAAATTCTTATTAATATTCTATGCGGCAGTGGTGGTGATACAATCAATACAATTAGTCGAGCGGAGAAGTCACTAGAAATAACTCAATGTCGTATTCAAAATGTAAGACGTTCTTTAACTGCAACACGAAAGAAACTGAGATATCCGTTGTAACTTTGAACAACAAATTTTCAGTGAATCTTTTCACTTACATTTTCCTTTGAAGTAAAAATGTCGTCACTTGTTGATGAGTTACAAAGGTGTCAGTAGAAACGTTGAAGGAGGGGAAAACCCGTTTCTTGGTTGTCGATCACATGCATTTACGGATGTTCGTCTGCGCGACTTTCGAAGAGTTCAAACTACTTTTTACTGCTACGTATGGCGAGGCGTTTCCATTTCATTTGTTTGTTGGTAAGTTATTGTAAATAAAAACGCCGCATTTCAACTCCAATGTTCGTTAGGAAACGAGTCGCAAAATTCTTGAGGGTATGCTTTTTCGATATTGTTAAAGTACACGTCCTGCCACCATTTTAATTGGCATTGAGGATGGTGTAGAGCAATACGGAGAAGAGAAAATTTGGGAATGTCATCGTCGTGAACGTAGAGAAACAAGTCCCAACGAATCTCATTGTTGAAACGAGCAGGAACAAACCCAATAGCTTTGAAACGAGATTGAAAGATCGATCCCAACATTTGTTCAATTTCGGCGAGAGAAGTGGAATCGGGGACACAGTCGGGCATGTAGACAACGGTATTGAAAGACATTTTTGGGGTCCCAGAGAAACAAACGGCCACTATTTTTTCGTGAACGCTTTTTACTTTTTTTAGTTGGTTACGCATCACACTCACAAACAATGTGGAAGGACGGTTTGGAACTATGAAAATGGAATTGATTTCATCTATCATGTCCCCGAACATACGGTCGCTGTCTATTTGTCTTGGGAGTAAACTTTTGGAAAGAGTTTTTTCGGAAAATCCCCCGGTAACAACACATTTTCAGTGGTTTGAAAATGGACAAAAGTGGATAGAACGAACATGGAAAGACGGAAAACGAATTGGGCTGGAAACTCAGTGGTATAGAAATGGACAAAAGTCGGTAGAGCAAATTTTAGAAACTTAATTTCTGAAATTCGTGTCACTGGGAACGGTGGGAACGGAGTGGGAACGCGATTTTTTAGTACAAGAAAGAGGAGATAATAGGTAGATAGAGAGTTCTATGTTGAAAAAATGAACAATGTATAATTAGGTGTGGGAATGATATGTGTTCCCAGCAAAAACGAAGTGTTTAGAGGAGATCTACTTAAAAGATCAAAAATCTTGTACTAAAAAAGTGAGTGGGAACGGATTTTTTAGAAAAAGTTGGGCCCCCCCTCGCGATAACTTTTCATAACTTCACATACACAACTTCAGATACATGTGAAGTTATTTTTCCGTCCGGGAGGTACAACTTCACATACCATCTGAAGTTATTTTTTAGTCCGTAAAATAACTTCACATGGCATCTGAAGTTGTGTATGTGAAGTTATGAAAAGTTATCGCGGGGGGGGGTAGGGAGGAATTTTTTTTGCGTTCCCACTGTTTTTTTAGTACAAGATTTTCGAGATTTCGGGAAGATGTCGGCCAAACAGTTGGGAATCGCTGGGAACACATATCAATCCCACCGTTCCCAGTGATGGAATTTCAGAAATTAAAGGTATGAATTTCATAAATCGTCGTCATTTCTAGCCATCCGTGACTTTTCAGTCCATTGACTAGAATCATTCTTTCTTTGTACTACACGGAATTGCAGTATAGGTAGAACACAGTCTTTCGTTAGGCGGCGGTCAATTCAGAAGACATTTTTTTTAGGGTCCCAGAGAAGAATGCTTTAACACAAGTTCTACTGCTCACCCGGAAAAATTTCAGATTTCTAAAAGTAACTTTCAATTTCTGAAATTAAGATCACTGGGAACGGTGGGAACGGAGTGGGAACGCGATTTTTTAGTACAAGAAAGAGGAGATAATAGGTAGATAGAGAGTTCTATGTTGAAAAAATGAACAATGTATAATTAGGTGTGGGAATGATATGTGTTCCCAGCAAAAACGAAGTGTTTAGAGGAGATCTACTTAAAAGATCAAAAATCTTGTACTAAAAAAGTGAGTGGGAACGGATTTTTTAGAAAAAGTTGGGCCCCCCCTCGCGATAACTTTTCATAACTTCACATACACAACTTCAGATACATGTGAAGTTATTTTTCCGTCCGGGAGGTACAACTTCACATACCATCTGAAGTTATTTTTTAGTCCGTAAAATAACTTCACATGGCATCTGAAGTTGTGTATGTGAAGTTATGAAAAGTTATCGCGGGGGGGGGTAGGGAGGAATTTTTTTCGCGTTCCCACTGTTTTTTTAGTACAAGATTTTCGAGATTTCTGGAAGATCTCCTCTAAACGCCTTGAAATCACTGGGAACACATATCAATCCCACCGTTCCCAGATATGGTTCCCACTGATGGTAATTTCAGAAATTAACTTTATAAAATTAACTTTGTTTAGTCATCCTCGACCTCGTCCTCGACCTCGACCTCGTCCTCGTCCTCGTCCTCGTCGTCATCGAGCTGGTAGTCCCATGACGGATCTTGACGACACGCGGCGAGAACAATGCCAGACATCTCATAACGTTTGCGATCGAGAGGAGATTGTTTTCCAACAGGTTTGGTGGCGACACGCATTGCATAAGCTTGAGATTTCACAGGAACACGGCCTCGCGCGAGAGTTTCTGCCATGCGAGTCACTTGTCCCGGACGACCCTTGATTTTGCGCTTTCCCTCCAATTCTTTTTTGCGCTCAGCAGGTGTTTCCTTCATCCGGTTCTGCAGCACGAATTCCGCGGCTTTTTGGAGTGTTTCGTGATTTTCAAGTGCAAACCAATTGATGCCACTCGGTTTCTTCAGTGGAATCGCGCGCTTGTTCTTCAAGATTCCCTTCTTCGAGATTCCGCCGACGGGCTTGAACTGGACTGGAGCTTCGCGCTTGAGAATTCCCTCCTGAAACTTTGCAAACAGAGCGGGCATAGCCTTGGCCATAGCAGCCGCCACCACAGATTCGATCATGTCCTTGTCCATCTGAGGTCCCAGAGAAGTCAGAGGTCCCAGAGAAACAAACGGTCACTATTTTTTTTTCGCACCTTTTCTACTTTTTCGGTTGTTTTGAGCTAGTAAGAACTACTGTAGTGAGCCTGTTAGTTTTTTCTTTTCTTTTAATGCTTCAGAGGTCCCAGAGAAACAAACGGCCACTATTTTTTTTTCGCACCTTATCTACTTTTCGGTTGTTTTGAAAAACCGCTTTACTTACAAGTCTTTCGCCGACATCGTCTTCTTCACCTTCTTCGGCGAGGAAAAGTTCAAGAAAGAGGATTGAATATTGGAAAATTCTTCCTCCAGCATGGCTTGATACTCGAGCTTCTTCGCCGCCGCCAGCTCAAGTTTCGCGAGATTGTCCTTGGCTACCTTCAACTTCTTCTCAAGGTCCGACACCTTCTGCTTCTCATCTTCGACCCGCGAGATATCTTCGTCATTCACCAGCATGTTCTTGGCAACCATCATGTCCTTGAAGCGCTCGCTAATGTTCGTTTTGTCCGGCAATCCCGTCATGATCTGCGCGAGAGTGCGACGATGCTTCTTCTTGGGCTCATCATTGTCATCGACCTCATTGTCATCGACCTCGTCATCGTCCTTATTGCGCTTCGGCTTCGACACCTTGGGCTTATCATTGTCATTGACCTCGTCATCGTCCTTCTTGCGCTTCGGCTTCGACACCTTGGGCTCATCAGGAAGCGTAACATCGTTGGGATCGGGCGAAATCGTCTTGAAGTATGCCGAGCCCGCCTTTTCCACTGCTTTCGTCACCGTTTCCTCCACCTCCTCGGGTTCCACGATGACTTTTTTGGGGGTTTTCTTCGGCTGATCAATTGTCGGTCGTTCTTGCCACTTCTTGTTGGCTTCCTTGACTTTCTTCGCTTTCACCTGATCATCTTGCGACGGATCCGCAGCCTGCTCAGCTTGCCAATCTTGGTTTGCTTCCTCGATGCGTTCACCATTCTCCTTCGATCGAGCCTCCACTTGTTGTCGCTTCTTGTCGGCCATTATCGCCGCCGCACGCTGGGTTTGCGCCGTGCTTTTGGTTAGCGCAGCCACGGGGCTTGTGAAGTAACCCTTTCCACCGTGTGTTCGCTTGTCCGATGGCTTTTCCTCCTCATTCTCATCGTCGCTGTCCTCTAGCGCACGAGCTTCTGCAAACAACGCCTCTTGATCAGCAGCATCGTCCTCAGTGAGCTTCGGCACCTTCGGCTTCACCTCATTCTTCACCTCGACCACCTTCGGCTTCACCGTGCGAGACGACACCTCGACCACCTCATCATCCTCAGTGTTATCCTCGGAACTCGCGTACTCAGAGTCCTCGTCCTTCTTCGGCGCATAGTTTTGCAACGCCGTAAGCGCGTTAATATACGATGTACCAGAAAGACGAGGAATCGCGACGAATGACTTGATATCGTCATCGGTGATATTCTTCTGCTCCTCCACAGGCACTATTTCCAGCATCGCTCGCAACGCGTCCGCAACGAACTTGTTGTCAAAGTCGCCCTTGTTCTTCTTGGTGCCTAGCAGTGTCGAGACTTGATCGACGAACTGAGGGTAAATCGTTTTGTCAACTTCGACTCCTTTGGTGACGTCCGTTTCGAACTTGACGTTGAGTTTCTTGATCATGGCGTTCAGCGCTTGTTCCACCGCAACATACGCTTCGTTAATTGGTAAAATACTCTGCAGCATCCTGTAGTGGTGAACGACTTGTAAAAAAGGTGCGAAAAAACCTTCGTAAGCTAACTCACTACCTTTGCCTTAGTCCTTGTGTTCCTGAGGCTCGGGTGTTAGTTTTTCCGCTGCGGGATTCAAGGTCCCAGAGAAAGGTCTAGGTCCCAGAGAAACAAAAACAACGCATCTCTACCTGAAAAGTTGGAGAGAAAAAAACCGTTGGGTTGACGGGAACGTGTTAGTTTTTTGTGCTTTTTCCGCTGCGGGATTCAAGGTCCCAGAGAAAGGTCTAGGTCCCAGAGAAACAAAAACAACGCATCTCTACCTGAAAAGTTGGAGAGAAAAAAACCGTTGGGTTGACGGGAACGTGTTAGTTTTT
>Ga0255219_1000121_pt1 | contig 22638 bp, 24 predicted proteins | sample Miss_Colum_RepA__FD_183037 | JGI IMG/M metagenome (GOLD analysis project Ga0255219, IMG submission 183037) | Freshwater microbial communities from Mississippi River, Louisiana, United States - Miss_Colum_RepA_8d | ecosystem: Environmental > Aquatic > Freshwater > River | place: USA: Louisiana...
GTATTGACGTCTGTGCTGAACCAGATTTTCTTCACATCAAAGTTGACTAACCATTTGTTTTGGAGATTGTAATCGACACCTGCTTGAAGTGCTGGACCAAACATATTTCTATCAACGGTAATGCCTGTCGTACTTAAATTTAAATTTCTATCTATCGCTCTGATATAGGACAAACCTGCTCCAACATAAGGGTCAACTGTTTGATCAGGATTAAAATGCCATTGTGCAGTTAATGTCGGAGGCAGGAGATTAATACTACCTAATTTGCTTACAGATCCATCATTTGCAATTGCATTTACATCATGTCTTGTACCTGTAGCCAAAATAAGTTCAGCAGCTATATTTTTTGTAAAATAGTATGAGAAGTCAATTTCTGGAATTGTATTGCTATCGACTTCTAATTTTTGGTATCCACTTAAATTAAGATGACTTGATTCGTCAGGTGCAATGTGAGTTGCTCTTAAACGAACAACCACATCACCCTTTTCAGCAAAAGATAGGGCTGGTGCCATTAAGCCAGCAACTAAAATGGCAATGAGTGATTTTTTCATAATATTTCCCTATTAATAACAGGGTAATTTTATGGTTTATAAGAGAAGAAAGACTTGATGTAGATCAAATCAAAGCTATTTAAGGGAATTGAGACGATCTCGTAACAGGGATAAGTCATAACCTGCATTTTGAGTTTTACTCAAAATATCATCAATAGGTAATGTTTTTGCATGAGACAGAGCCCAAAGTGTTGAACATCTTGTACCTGTTCGACAATAAGCAAAAACAGGTTTTTGGGCTACTTCAAAGTAACAGCCAAATTGAGCAATGTCAGCATCTGAAATTTGTCCGCCCACGACAGGCTGATGAATGGCTTTTATACCTAAATTTTGAGCTTCTTTTTCGATGATTGAAAAAGCTAGCTGGCCCTCAGACTCTTGGTCAGGACGATTGCAAAAAATAGTTTTGTAGCCTTGGGCATGAATTTCTTTTAAGTCTTCGATCGTAATTTGATCAGAGACAGTGAGTTCGTTATTTATTTTTGCAAATTTCATAACTTCATTCTACTTTAAAAAAATGCCTAGTAGGTCATTTAAGAATTGCTGACCCAAAACTGTTGGCTTAATCACTTCGTGATCTATGCTAATTAATTTTTTATCTATCGCAGTTTTAAGTTCTTTATCAATAGATGAAATAATTAACCCAGTTTTTTCTTCAAAACTTTGAATAGTAAATCCATCAATCAGGCGTAAATGATTCATCATAAATTCAAAAGCCAAATCATTATCATGAATGATGGTTTCTGACTCAATCATATTTTGTGAATTTACTTTTTCCATATATTGTTTTGGATTCTTGTAGCGACTCTCCCGTGTCATTTTGTCATGAAATGAAAGTTTGCTATGAGCGCCTGCGCCTATACCTAAGTAATCTCCAAATTGCCAATAATTCAAATTGTGCTGACATTGTGATTTAGGTTTTGCAAAAGCAGATATTTCATAATGTTTATAACCATTTTCACCTAAAATAGTTTCAATAGTTTCTTGCATCACAGCGCTCTCATCATCTAAAGGTAATTGAGGAGGATGCTTAAAAAATAAAGTATTTGGTTCTATGGTTAAATGGTAAAAAGATAAATGCCGTGTATTAAAAGAAGTTGCCGTTTTGGCATCATCTATCGCTTCATCTAATGTTTGATGAGGTAATGCGTACATTAAATCTAAATTCACTTCATCAAAATGATGCATCGCAATTTCAATACCTTTTTTAGCTTCTTGACTATTGTGAATGCGACCCAATGATTTGAGATGCATATCATTGAATGATTGAATACCAAGGGAAACTCTTGTCACACCAGCGTCTTTATAGCCTTCAAAGTGATTGGTATCAATCGTGCCTGGATTGGCTTCAAGTGTAATTTCAGCATCATATAAGATGGGCGTGAGTGCACGCACTTGACTTAAAATTTTGTGAATACCTTTCCCACTAAAAAGACTTGGTGTCCCACCACCAAAAAAAATCGAATGAATTTTTCTACCCCAAATTTTAGGTAGCGAGTATTCAAGATCTTTAATAAGTGCATCCACATAGATAGATTCCATGTCAGTAAAGTTTTGCTTTTCTTTATGTTCATGTGAATTGAAATCACAGTAGGGACATTTTTTTACACACCAAGGAATGTGAATATAAAGCGAAAGCGGGGGTGGAATAGTGAGTCTTGAAGTTTGACTCATAGACGATTTACTTATTTTTTAAATAAGGATTAATAAGATCATCAACCATTTGATGAAGCACTTCTTTCATTTGCTTTTCTGAAACTTCCATTAATAAACCATCTTCAATAGCATCTTGAGAAAGCTGTTTTAGTTCATCAAAATTTTCTTTCATCACCTTAATTTTTTCTGTACATGACACGACTGTTTCGTCATCACGAACCCAAATAGGCCATTTATTTTTTGATTTATCCATAAATCTGATTTAGTTTTAATTTAAGTTTTTGTAATGCTTGTCCGCGATGACTAATTCTGTTTTTAATATCTGAAGATAATTCTGCCACAGCTTTTTCAGTCATATGATCTAAAAATAAAGGATCATAACCAAAACCACCGGAACCACGAGGTACTTTTAGAATTTCTCCATGCCAAATACCTTCAACAATAATGGGTTCCGGATCAAATTCATGTTTTACAAAAACAATGACACATGTGTAATGTGCTTTTCGGTTTAATTCGTTTTCTAAACTTTTTAAAAGTTTTTCATTATTTTTTTGATCTGATGAAGGCTCACCTGCATACCGAGCAGATAAAACACCTGGTTTACCATCAAGCGCATCGACACAGATGCCTGAATCATCCGCAATTGCAGGAAGTTTTGATAAACGGCTTGCATGCCTTGCTTTAGTAAGTGCATTTTCAACGAATGTATGAAAAGGCTCTTCAGCTGCTTCAATTTTAAAGTGTGATTGAGGCAGTATCTCAACGTTCATATCATCCAAAATCGACTGAATTTCGATGAGTTTTTTGGCATTGCTTGTTGCAATGACGATTTGTTTCTTCATGAAATTACTTTAAAACGTTTTTTTGTAATTGAATAAGTTCTTTGATGCCTTCTGCTGCAAGATCAGACATTTGATCCATCATCTCGCGAGAAAAAGGGGTGCCTTCGGCAGTACCTTGAATTTCCACAAAACCACCTGAGCCTGTCATCACAATATTCATATCTGTGTCGCAAATTGAATCTTCCGAATAATCTAAATCTAATAAAGGCTTTCCTTCATGAAGGCCGACAGATATAGCTGCCACAGCATCAATCAAGGGGGATTCGGAAATGAGCTTTTGATTCATTAAATGCGAAATCGCATCGTGAACCGCGACATAAGCCCCTGTGATACTTGCAGTGCGGGTCCCACCGTCAGCTTGAATCACATCACAATCAATTTGAATCGTGCGTTCACCAAGTTTTTTTAAATCAATAATGGCTCTTAAGCTTCGTCCAATAAGACGTTGAATTTCTTGAGTCCGACCCGATTGTTTTCCACGCGCAGCTTCACGATCCATTCTAGATCCTGTTGATCTTGGAAGCATCCCATATTCCGCTGTGATCCAACCTTGATTTTGGCCCTTTAAAAAAGAAGGTACTTTTTCATCAATACTTGCAGTGCATAACACATGGGTATCACCAAATTTAATTAAGACAGAACCTTCAGCATGTTTTGTGTAATGCCTAATAATTTCAACCGGTCTTAATTGGTTGTGAGCGCGTTGATTTAATCTCATGATCATCTTCCTCAATAGAAGTCATCATTATAAGCTAGCTTTAATTGATTGATATCTTGTCATTTAAAGGTTTTAGTCGCAAATGCAACTATAGATTGATAAAATGAACCTTAAACATTGAATTGGATACCTTATGGCTTTAAGCATGACCGGTTTTTCTTTTAAGGAGGCAGATACAGAACAGGGTATTTTGCTCCTTGAATTTCGGTCTTTAAATAATCGATATTTAGAGCTCCAAGTTAAACTAGATGAATCTTTAAGGTCTTTTGAGCCCATGATTCGCGATCTAATATCTGCGGAAATTAAAAGAGGCAAAGTAGATTGCAGAATTTATTTCAAATCTAAAACGCATGCGCTCGATGTTAAAAACGTAGATCCGATTAAGTTAAAACAGCTCGCAAGTTCGGTGGATGAAATTGCAAAACATTTTTCTCATGTACAGCCGATTAATGCGTTCGATATATTAAAAACAAGCGAGATCATGCACGATCAATCGGTTAATATGAACTTGCTTGAACAAGACCTTAAAAAAAATCTTAAAGAATCGCTGATCGAAATTCAAGCATCTAAAGCACGCGAAGGTGAAAAGTTACAAAAGATTTTATTAGATAAATTAAAGGATGTTGAAGGGCTTGTAGTTGAAGCCAAAAAAATCTTGCCTGTTTTAATCAAAGAGTATCAAACTAAAATAGAAAATAAATTTAAAGAAGCATTAATCGCAATCGATGATGACCGATTAAAACAAGAGTTTCTTATTTTTATTCAAAAGATGGATATTGATGAAGAGCTTAATCGTATTACATCGCATATCGACGAAGTCAGGCGCTTACTTAAAACAGATGGTGCAATCGGTAAAAAACTAGACTTTATGATGCAAGAACTTAATCGCGAAGCGAATACTCTGGGTTCAAAATCGATATCACCTAAAACTTCACAAATATCAGTTGATTTAAAAGTTTTGATTGAGCAAATGCGCGAACAAATTCAGAATATTGAATAATCATGATTAAAGAAAATATATGAGCCAAGCCCACTTATTTATTATTGCAGCAGCTTCAGGTGCCGGTAAAACGACACTCGTAAAAGCCCTATTAAATAAAGACAAAGATCTTCAGGCCTCTGTGTCTCATACCACACGTAAGCCGCGTCCGGGAGAAGTAGATGGCGTGGATTATCATTTTGTTGATGAAGCCACCTTTTTAGATTTAAAGAGGAAAGGCGAATTTTTAGAGTCTGCCGAATGTCATGGTGGTATGTATGGCACCAGTAAAAAATCAGTTCAGACTATTCTTGATCAAAAGAAAGATGTAGTTTTAGAAATTGATTGGCAAGGTGCTCAAGCCCTTAAAGCTCAGTTTAAAGAGGCCGTTTCAATTTTTGTATTGCCACCTTCTGTTGAAACATTAGCTGAAAGATTAAATAACCGCGGACATGATAGTGATGAGACGATTGCAAAAAGACTCGCGGTTGCACGAGAAGAGATGAGCCATGTAGATGAGTTTGATTATGTTACAATCAATGATGACTTTGAAGTAGCGCTCCATGATCTTATGGCTATTATTCGATCTACTCGATTAATGTGCCATATTCAGCTTACACGACATAGCCATTTAATTAAAAACTTGACTTGAAATTTGGAGAAATAACATGGCACGAATTACAGTAGACGATTGCTTAGAAGTGATTCCTAATCGCTTTAAACTTACGCTAGCTGCCGCATACCGCGCAAGACAATTAGCCAATGGTGCTGAAGCATTAGTGAGCACCCATGGTTTAAGAGACAAGCCTACGGTATTAGCATTAAGAGAAATTGCAGCAGGTAAAGTTGGTCTTGATATCTTAAATAGAAAAACAACGTACTAATTTCTAAAATAGGGCGTCAAGCCCCTTCAAGATTAAAGATCATGGCTAGTACCGCTCATTTCAATAAAGCGGATGCTCAAAAAACACCGCCACCCCCGTTACTGCCTGTTGATAACGAAGAGTCTGAACTCACAATTCTTCTCAAGACTTATTTAAAAACAAAAGATATCCAAAAAATATGGGATGCCTATCGGTTTAGTGAAGAAGCGCATCATGGTCAATCTCGACGAAGTGGTGAGCCATATATTGTTCATCCAGTCGCCGTAGCTTGCACATTAGCAAGACTTCACCTTGATGCCCCCACAATCCTTGCCGCACTCCTTCACGATGTTGTTGAAGACACAACGATCACCAATAAAGAAATCGAAAAAAAATTTGGTAAACAAGTTTCTGTATTAGTGGATGGTTTGTCAAAGCTCGACAAAATTGAATTTCAAGATGCCACACAAGCACAAGCAGAAAACTTTAGAAAAATGTTATTGGCGATGTCGAATGATGTCCGCGTCATTTTAGTGAAGCTCGCGGATCGTCTTCATAATATGCAAACCTTAGATGTTTTAAGACCTGAAAAACAGAAACGTATCGCGCAAGAAACGCATGATATTTATGCGCCCATTGCAAATCGATTGGGCTTAAATACCATTTATCAAGAACTTGAAGATTTAAGTTTTAAACATCTATATCCTATGCGCTATCGCGCAATTCAAAAAGCTATGAAAGCCTCTCGAGGAAATCGTCGTGAAGTAGTTGAAAAAATTACGGCGGCAATTCAACAAAAACTCCTTGAGATGAAAATACTAGCCGAAGTGACAGGCCGCGAAAAAAATACTTATAGTATTTATAAGAAGATGAGTGAAAAAGGGATGTCATTTGCACAGATCAATGATATCTATGGATTTAGAATTATTGTAAAAGAAGCAAATGATGCTTATTTAGCATTAGGTGCTCTTCATGCACTTTATAAACCACTTGCAGGTAAATTTAAAGATTACATTGCGATTCCTAAAGCTAATGGCTACCAATCTTTGCATACAAGTTTATTTGGACCTTTTGGAACACCCATTGAAGTGCAAATTCGTAGTGAAAAAATGCACAAACTTGCTGAGGCTGGTGTTGCAGCACATTGGCTTTATAAAACAAAAGATGCACATCTCACAGAGCTTCAACAACAAACCCATCAATGGTTAAAACGTCTTTTAGAGATTCAATCCGATAGTTCGGATTCGCTCGAATTTTTAGAGCATTTAAAAGTTGATCTTTTTCCTGATGAAGTTTATGTATTTACGCCTAAAGGGAAAATTTTAGCGCTTCCTAAAGGCTCGACCGCAGTTGATTTTGCTTACGCAGTGCATAGTGATGTCGGTAATTGCTGTGTAGCAGCAAAATACAATCAAGAACTCGTCCCGCTTCGCGCAGAAGTGCATAACGGTGATCATATTGAAATTATTACAGCGCCATTAGCCAAGCCTAATCCCGCATGGTTAAATTTTGTCATTACTGGAAAAGCAAGGTCGCATATTCGACAATATTTGAAATCTATTGAGTCAGAAGAATCTTCAAGACTTGGTGAGAGCATGCTTAATCAAGCGCTTAAAGCTCTTCATATCAACCCATCTTCAATTAAAGAGTCTCATTGGAAAAAATTAATCAGTGATTATGGTGTTAAAAATAAAGAAGATATTTTGGCGGAGATTGGTTTAGGTAAGCGTATGAATGTCATGGTAGCCCACCAACTTATTAGTTTTATGGATGGCGTCAGTCATAAAAAAGGCAAACATAAACAGCTCGATGTGATCACCATTAAAGGCTCAGAGAGCATGGCAATTCAATTGGCAAGTTGCTGTCATCCTATCCCAGGCGATCCTATTTTAGGATTTATTAATAAAGACAAGGGTCTTGTGGTTCATACCCATGATTGTTTAGCGATTAGAAAATTTAAACTTGATCCTGATAAATGGCTTGATGTTGAATGGGACCCAAATCCAGATCGATTATTCAAGGTCAATTTACAAATTATGGTATTAAATGAGCGCGGTATGCTTGCTAAGATTTCTTCCGTGATTGCAGAATCAGATTCAAATATTGATAATGTGAACGTTGAGGAGTCGGATGGGGGACATTTTGTAAATGTAAACTTTATTGTGCAAGTGCATAATCGTATTCACTTAGCAGACCTGATGAGAAACTTAAGAAAGATTACTAATATCTCCAGAATTAGTCGTGTCAAAATGAAAAATTTTTAAGTAACTTATTAAAAAAGAAAGAATGAAGAAATGACAAAAGAAATTATTCAAACTAAAAATGCACCAGAAGCAATTGGGACTTATTCTCAGGCTGTCAAAATAGGTAATACTATTTATTTATCAGGTCAAATTGCACTTGATCCTCAATCAATGCAATTAGTTGAAGGAATTGAAGCGCAAATTCATCAAGTATTTAAAAATTTAAAATCAGTTGTTGAAGCTTCTGGAGCTCAGTTAAGCGACATCGTAAAAATTAATATTTACTTAACCGATCTATCTCATTTTGCCTTGGTCAATACTATCATGGGCGAATATTTTACAAAGCCTTACCCAGCGAGAGCCGCGTTAGGTGTTGCATCACTTCCTAGAAATGCACTTATCGAAGCTGATGGTGTCGTTGTTCTTTAAATTATTTTACTTAAGAGTATTTCAATCTGACTTCTCTAGCCGAGCTTAAGCTTTTTACTCCTTCAGTATTAAATAAGCTCAAAAAATTGGGCCTTGAAGATATATTTAGTTTAGTGATGCATCTTCCTATTCGTTATATTGACGAAACTATTGTGACATCCATTCGTGATATTAAAATGGGTGTACTTTCTCAAATAGAAGCAGAAGTGATTCGCGCAGAAATTGTCTATAAGCCCAAAAAAATGCTTATCGTACAAGTCAAAGATACATCTGGTAGCCTACAACTTAGATTTTTACATTTCTATCCAAGTCAAATGAAGATGTTTGAAGCAGGTAATCGCATTCGTATTTTAGGAGAAGCTCGCCATAACCTATTTGCCTTCGAGATGATTCATCCTCAATGTAAATTAACAAAAGAGGATGATGTATTACCAGACGCACTTACACCGATTTATTCATTAGTTGCAGGCGTGGGACAAAAAACAGTCAAAGATGCGATCGATAAATTATTTCATCACTTCGACCTAAAAAATTATTTAAAAGATCTATTTTTGCCGTCAGTGTATGAAAAATTACACTTACCAAATCTTTATGAGAGTATAAAAAGCATTCATCACCCAAAAGATTTTAAAGAAGCTGCAAAACACGAAGCCTTCTCTAGCATGTCATATCAAAGAATCATCTTTGATGAATTTTTAGCACAACAATTATCTTTAAGGTCTAATTATTTAATTAGACGTGCACTTACTGCGACTCCATTCAAACCGACAAATAAACTTACAAACATTTTTATCAATAAGCTTGAATTTGAATTAACTGAAGCACAAAAAAAAGTGATTCAAGAAATTAAAAATGACCTTGAGAAAAACTACCCCATGCAAAGATTATTACAAGGTGATGTAGGAAGTGGGAAAACAGTTGTAGCAACCATTGCTGCTCTTCAAGTAATCGAGAATGGAAGTCAGGTTGCTTTTATGGCGCCTACGGAAATCTTAGCGGAACAACATTATCATAAACTTTATGAATGGCTGACCCCTTTAAATATCAAAGTCGCATGGTTAACAGGCAGTCAATCCAAAAAAGATCGTGAGATCTCTTTAGATATGACGCAATCGGGCGAAGCTCAAATTGTGGTAGGCACTCATGCTCTTTTTCAAGAACATGTGGTATTTAAAAAATTAGGTTTAAGTATTATTGATGAACAACACCGATTTGGCGTTGAACAGAGATTGGCCTTAAGAAAAAAAGGTGAATTAAATAAGGTGATTGAGCCTCATCAGCTTATGATGAGTGCAACACCTATTCCCAGAACGCTCTCGATGAGTTACTTTGCAGATCTTGATGTATCAGTGATTGATGAATTACCCAAAGGTCGCGAAGCGATTGTGACAAAACTTTTTTCAGAGGATCGACGCGACGAGATTTTAAAGAGGGTTCATGAGGTATGTCATGCTGGTGCTCAAGTCTACTGGGTGTGCCCTTTAATTGAAGAAAGCGAAGTATTGCAACTTCAAACTGCTGAAGAAACATACTCAAATATGCAATCTCATTTTAAAGATTTAAGAGTAGGTTTAGTGCATGGGCGAATGAAATCCTTAGAAAAGCAAAAAATCATGTCTGATTTTGTGAAAGGTAATATTCAATTGCTAGTAGCAACTACAGTGATTGAAGTGGGTGTTGATGTGCCCAATGCAACATTGATGGTAATTGAAAATGCAGAGCGCATGGGACTCTCACAATTACATCAATTACGTGGGCGCGTCGGACGTGGCTCACTTAAAAGTACATGCATTTTATTGTTTCAAAAAAAATTATCAGAGCTTGCTCGACAAAGACTTAAAGTGATCTTTGAAAATACAGATGGTTTTATCATTGCTCAGGAAGATTTAAACATAAGAGGCCCTGGAGAATTTCTAGGGGTGCGACAAAGTGGGGTGCCCATGTTACGCATTGCTAATCTCAATCGTGATTTTAAATTATTAGAAGAAGCTAAAACTATCGCCGATCAATTATTAGAGGACTATCCTGAAGCTTCTCATCTTCATTTAAAACGCTGGCTTAGCCATGCGAATGAAAGAGTGAAAGTATAAAATGACTTGGTTAAAATTACCTACAATTAAAGGACATGAGTTTTCGTGGATTACTGAAGAGAGTTCTTTAACGGAGCGATTAAAAAAAGAGTTTAACGATGTCAAAGTTGATGTCATTTATGAAGGTTTGGCCTCAGAAAAAGAAACAGAATACATTCGTGAAGTAATTATCAAAAGTTGTGATAAGCCTATGATATTTGCTCAGACGCGAGTAAAAATGATTGATCTTGATAGTGCTTGGAGTTGTTTAAAAAAACTTGGCCAGCAATCGCTTGCAAATATTTTATTTAAAGACCCTGAAATTTCTCGACATTCACTTTTGTATCGAGTCTGTAAACCAGAAGATGTTTTATACAAACATTTAAAATCGCTAGGTTATTTGCAAGATGAAATTTTATGGATGCGTCAATCAGTATGGGAAAGATATGGAAAGATACTTTTGTTAACCGAAGTTTTTTTACCTAATCTTTTCAATCAACGATGAAGTTGGTGTGAGTTCACTGATTTAAGCTATAATTTTTCTTTATTTTTTTCAAAGTATTTTTCAAAAAATCGTGAGTTTGTCGAGAAACCTTCCTTTTCATATTGATTTGCCTAAAGCTATTGGAATTTCAATTGCTATTCATATCATTTTGATGATAGGTTTGCCTGAATTTAATAAACCACTATTAACACCGCAAGTGATGAGCGTTACGATTTCAAGTTCGCCAATTCAACAGCCAATCGAAAAAATTGAAACGCCTGAGCCTATAAAAAAAGTGGAGCCTATTAAGAAAATAGAGAAAAAAATTACACCGATTATTGATAAAAATGCAACAACAGTTGCTCAACCTGCGCCGAAAGAAGAGGCCCCACCTGCGCCTGCAGAGGTTGTTTCAAAAATTCCTAATGTTGTACCACAAGAACAAGTGACTCAGTCTATTGAGAGTTATAGTAGTGTGCTTGCAAATGCAATTGCAAAATATAAGCAATATCCAAAAATTGCTCAAATGCGAGGTTGGCAAGGGACTGTTATTGCAGATCTTGAAATTGATAGTAAAGGCTCAGTGATTAGTGTGAAGATTAAAAAGAGCAGTACTTATGAAGTTTTAGATAACGAAGCGCTCGAAATGATAAAAAAAGCTTCACCATTTCCAGCTCCACCAGATAATTTGCGTGGTAAAAATTTTAATGTGCTTGTGCCTATTTCATTCAAACTCGAATAATCCGATTTAATTTTAAAGATGCGTTCTTATTTTCATCTTATGCGTCTTGATAAACCCATTGGCATTTTTTTGTTATTGTGGCCAACCTTATGGGCACTTCTCATAGCAAGCCAAGGCCATCCGAGCGTTCAACACCTCTCCATTTTTATTTTAGGTACAGTCCTAATGCGCTCTGCTGGGTGTGTGGCGAATGATATTCTTGATCGTAAATTTGATTCTTTTGTCACACGAACAAAATTACGTCCTTTAGCGAATCAATCCATCTCGGTTAAGAATGCATTTTTTTTACTGATTATTTTGTTATCGGGCGCATTGATATGTGTTTTATTTTTAAATGAACAATCATTTTATTTTTCATTGATCGCTTTATTCTTAGCGCTCACTTATCCCTTAACCAAAAGATTCTTTGTCATGCCACAGGCATATTTAGGGTTAAGTTTTGGTATGGGCATTCCCATCGCTTTCGTTGCAAATGATATTTCCCTAACTTTAACGACATGGCTTTTATTTTTAGCGAATGTATTTTGGGCAATTGCTTACGATACGCTTTATGCGGTGACGGACAAAAATGATGATATAAAAATCGGCATTCGCTCTTCGGCTATTTGGTTTGGAAATTACGTAAAAGAAGCCATTGTGTTCTGTTATGCCTGTATGATGGGATGCTTAATTTGGGTAGGACAGTCAGAAAGTTTTAGCTGGCCTTTTTACGGATTTATAATGTTGAGTCTCATTTTTATTGGGGTTCTTTATCGACAAATCAGGACGCTCAACCCAAAAACCTGTTTTGATGCATTTTTAAGCAATAATTACCTGGGCGGGCTCGTCTTTCTAGGCATGTTTTTTCACTATCTCTATGTGAACTAAATCATTAATAAAATTGACAAAACAGGCAGTTTTGACATAGAATTCACCTCTTTTTTTAAATTTATAGCGCAAAAGTTGGTATTGAAATGAAGACATTTTCAGCAAAATCCCATGAAGTAAAACGCGATTGGTTCGTTGTAGACGGAACTGATTTAGTGTTGGGTAGATTAGCAAGTGCGATTGCACATCGATTACGTGGCAAACATAAAGCCATTTATACACCGCATGTAGATACAGGTGATTACATTGTAGTAATCAACGCGGAAAAGATTAAAGTAACGGGTAATAAAGGTGATGATAAGGTTTACCATCGCCATTCAGGTTATCCAGGCGGCATTTCAACAACGAACTTCTCTAAGATGCAAGACCGTTTTCCAGGTCGTGCTTTAGAAAAGGCAGTGAAGGGAATGTTACCAAAAGGACCATTGGGTTATGCCATGATTAAAAAGATGAAAGTCTACTCAGGCGCAACTCATGATCATGTGGCACAACAACCACAACCATTAAGCATTTAAGGAAATTTTATGATAGGTAAATACAATTACGGAACAGGTCGCAGAAAGAGTTCAATAGCGCGTGTGTTCATTAAACCAGGTAAAGGTGTGATCACAGTGAACGATAAACCTGCGGATGAATATTTCTCGCGTTATACCTCTCGTATGATTTTCCGCCAACCACTTGATTTAACGAACACGTTAAATACATTTGATATTCATGTGAATGTCATCGGTGGCGGTGAGTCTGGTCAAGCAGGTGCAGTGCGTCACGGCATTACACGTGCATTGATTGACTATGATACAAATTTAAAGAGTACGCTTTCACAAGCCGGCTTTGTAACACGTGATGCACGTGAAGTTGAGCGTAAAAAAGTGGGTCTTCGAAAAGCTCGTAGACGTAAACAATTCTCGAAACGTTAATTGTTTCAAGTTCCAAAGAGCAAAAAGGCCGCTTTCAAGCGGCTTTTTTGTTATATAGAGTTAAATAAATTTTGTTAGTATGGGTTTTTAAGCATTAAGACTTCTTTTAAATTAAAGGTGTGAATGTGATGAGCAATCTTTCAAAGATTAAAGTAGGCGTGGTCGGTGCGACCGGTTATACCGGCGTTGAACTATTAAGAATTTTAGTCAAACATCCTCATGTGATCATTCACACTGTTACGTCGAGAGCCGAGGCTGGCTTATCGATTGCGACCTTGTTCCCAAGCTTAAGAGGACTAATCGACCTTAAATTTGAAGATCCAAAGACTGCGAATTTGGCAAATTGTGATCTCGTATTTTTTGCAACACCTAACGGGATTGCTATGCAAGAAGTACCCGCACTTCTTAAAGCCGGAGTCAAAGTGATTGATTTGGCAGCGGATTTTAGGCTAAAAGATGCTAACGTCTGGGAAAAATGGTACAAAATGCCTCATTCATGCAGTGATCTCCTTAAAGATGCTGTTTATGGTCTTCCAGAAATTAATAGAGAAAAAATTAAAAAAGCTTCACTGGTGGCTAATCCGGGTTGTTATCCCACAGCCATTCAATTGGGATTTATTCCGTTGATTGAATCAGGCGTGATTGATCTTGATGACTTAATCGCAGATGCTAAATCAGGTGTATCCGGTGCTGGCAGAAAAGCCGAAGTGAATGCATTAATGGCAGAAGCCTCTGATAACTTTAAAGCATACGGCGTTGAAGGACATAGGCATTTACCTGAAATCACGCAAGGGTTGACTAGTGTTGCGAATCAAGCAGTGCATTTAACCTTTGTACCACATTTAACACCTATGATTAGAGGCATACATGCAACACTTTACGGAACGCTTACTAAAAATATAGACATACAAGCGCTTTTTGAGTCTAGATATAAGAATGAGTCCTTTGTAGACATAATGCCAAAAGGCTCTCATCCAGAGACAAGATCTGTAAGAGGCTCAAATCAATGTCGCATCAGTATTCATCAACCGCAAGGAAGCCATAAGGTTGTTGTTTTATCTGTCATCGATAATCTCGTGAAAGGCGCGGCAGGACAGGCGGTGCAAAATATGAATCTCATGTTTGATTTTCCAGAGATTTCTGGACTTGATCTTGTGCCCTTGATGCCATAAAGTGTTGTTTCTATGAGAAAAGTTAAGCGGACCTATACAAAATATTTTGGCGTAACACGCCGAAGAATGCGCATTAAAACAGGTGCTTCTTGGCATACTTATTTGACGATTGCAGCCTTGTCATTTATAGGCGGCGCAGGGTTTACCTATTGGGAGTTAAACGGTGGCTCAGTGATTGGATTTATTTCAAAGATTCAAGCATTAGAAGCTGAGAATCAATCAATACAAGGCCAATTATTACAACAAAAAATTGAGCTTCAATTGAAGTCGATTTCAGGCGATAAAGTTTCAGGGGACATCACTAAGCTCCAAGAAGAAAATGCCAAGCTAAAAGAGGACATTCTTTTTTACGAGAAAATTGTAGGCAAGAAACGATAAAGGATATTTCATGTTTTTTAATAAAAAAAATAATGCACGCACGATCGATACGCTCATTGATAAAGATATTACAGTACGTGGCAATGTGACTTATTCAGGTGGCATTCGTGTTGATGGTTCCATTCATGGCAATCTCACTGAACTTCCAGGCACAGCAGGCACTCTTATTATGGGTAATAAGAGTCGTATTAAGGGAAACATCTCAGCGCATACAGCTATTATTGGTGGAGATGTGAATGGCAATATTATATGTACCGAGTATTTAGAACTTCATGCAAATGCAAAAATCATGGGTGACATCGAATATAAAGTGATAGAAATTCATGCAGGTGCTAAAGTGTATGGGCGACTTAAAGAAGCGCCTAAAGATTATCAGTCACAAAAAAAGAAATAATTAGGAGTAAATATTATGAATCAAATCGTTGAATCAAAAGAAATGGAAATGCCAACCCCACTTATTTTTACAGACAATGCTGTAAAAAAAGTAAAGGAATTGATTGAAGAAGAAGGCCAGCCAGAGCTCAAACTTCGTGTCTTCGTCAGCGGTGGCGGATGCTCAGGCTTTCAATATGGATTCACTTTTGAAGAAGCAATTAATGAAGATGACACACAAGTGACAAAAGATTCTGTAACTTTATTGATTGACCCTATGAGCTTACAATATTTAATGGGCGCTGAAATTGATTATCAGGACAGCGTTCAAGGCTCGCAATTTGTCATTAAGAATCCAAACGCACAAACAACTTGCGGCTGTGGTTCTTCTTTCTCAGCTTAAAACGGATTTAATTTTTAGGGACGTCACGTCGAGGCTTGCCTGTATAAACTTGGCGTGGTCGGCCAATTTTACTTCCAGGTTGACCTAGCATTTCATTCCATTGAGCAACCCATCCTGCCGTTCTTGCTAAGGCAAACACAGCAGTAAACATTGAATTAGGAATACCCATAGCGCGCATCACAATGCCAGAATAGAAATCTACATTAGGGTATAGTTTTTTCTCAATGAAATATTCATCTTCGAGTGCAATTTGCTCGACTTTCATAGCAAGTTTGAAAATAGGATCGTCTTTCAATCCAAGTTCATCAAGCACTTCATAACAAGTCTTTCGCATGATTTCTGCGCGAGGATCTTTGTTGCGATAAATACGATGACCAAAACCCATCATACGGAATGAATCATCTTTATCTTTTGCGCGTTTAATGAATGCGCCAATTCTGCTTTCATCGCCAATTTCTTCTAGCATTTTTAAAGTAGCTTCATTCGCGCCACCATGAGCTGGGCCCCAAAGGGATGCAATGCCTGCAGCGATACATGCAAAAGGATTGGCACCTGATGAGCCTGCAAGCCTAACAGTGGAAGTTGATGCATTTTGTTCATGATCTGCATGAAGGATTAAAATACGTTCAAAAGCTTTAGCAAGCACTGGATTAGGTTTGTATTCTTCACATGGGGTTGCAAACATCATGCGCATAAAGTTTTCTGCATAACCTAAATCATTTTTGGGGTAAATAAAAGGCTGGCCTAAGCTATATTTGTAACTCCATGCTGCGATAGTTGGTACTTTAGCTAAAAGTTGATGTGCTGATATTTGGCGATGTTCAGGATTCATGACATCCATGGAATCAAAATAAAATGCAGACATTGACCCTACAACACCTACCATGACTGCCATAGGATGTGCATCACGTCTAAAACCACGGAAAATATTATTTAATTGATCGTGGAGCATGGTGTGACGATTAATGGTTGTTGAAAATGTTTCTTTTTCTTGAGGCTTAGGTAATTCACCATGCATTAAGAGATAAGCGACATCTAAAAAATCATAATGTTCTGCAAGCTGCTCAATAGGGTAACCCCGATAAAGCAAAAGACTTTTTTCTCCGTCAATAAAAGTAATTTCAGAGCTGCAGGAAGCAGTCGACATAAAACCGGGGTCATAACTAAAGACTTGATGAGCGCCTAATTGACGAATATCAATCGCATCGTTACCCATAGTGCTTTTTACCAAAGGCAATTCTATGGATGTTGATTCTTGATCAAAGTTTAAAGTGACTTTAGTTGATTTCATTTTTGAAAAATAAAATTAATTATTAAATGAATTATAACTTTTCACGATACTTTTGCTAGCGCTATCTTTATGCGGGATAACGTGCGCCTAAAATACGCAAGCCTTTAGCACCAGTAACTTCCGGTATGTTACCGGGTTTAGAAAATATCATTTGTTTTGCAAGCCATGCAAATGCTGCAGCTTCAACATATTGTGTCGGTATACCAAGTGCATCTGTGAGTTGAATTTTAATTTTAGGCATCAATGTTTTTAATCGTTCAACTAAGAAACCATTTAAGGCACCGCCACCACATAAATAAATTTCAGTGATATTCGCATCATATGCATTCATTGCTTTTGTAATACTTAATGCAGTGAGCTCCAAAAGCGTTCTTTGGATATCTTGAATCGGGTAGGATTTTTGTAAGTGTTTATTAAGCCACTCTTCATTAAAGTGATCGCGACCTGTGCTTTTAGGCGCAGTTTTTTCAAAATAAGTATCCTTAAAAAATGCATCAAGTAATGTTTCAATAACTTTACCTTCTCTAGCCCATGCACCATTCTCATCGAATGATTGATAGCGATGCGTTTGGCACCAGTGATCTAATAAAAGATTACCTGGACCACTATCAAAACCTGATACAGCAGTATTTGGATTTAATATAGTGACATTGGCAATTCCGCCGATATTTAGAATTGCACGATGAGTTGTTGGGTGTGAAAAAATTTCATGATGAAATGCAGGCACCAAAGGAGCGCCTTGACCTCCGGCTGCAAGATCTCGACTTCGAAAATCAGCAATCACATCGATATCAGAAAGCTCAGCTAAAAGTGCAGGATTTCCAATCTGCAAGGTGAAACCTTTTTGGGGCTGGTGTCGGATAGTTTGCCCGTGGAATCCAATGGCTCTGACGTCTTTAGATATCACGTCTGTTTTCTTAAGCAAGGCTTTAATCGCTTCACATGCTTTTTGACTCACCGAGTTAGCTATGAGAAGGCTATCCTCAAGTTCATTGATATACGGCGAATGAAGCTTTAATAAAGCCTCTTTAATTGAGTTTTCATAAGGCACATAACTATGACCCATAATTTTGATATCTTTAGATGTTTTACCAAAATCGACAAGGACTGCATCCATCCCATCAAGGCTGGTGCCGGACATAAGACCTATAAATAATTGATTCATGTGTAGGATTGTAAATGGTTTATTTCCGCTATTTTCCATATTGGTAAAATAATTTAGGCTAAAATGATGGCAATTATTAAACTTCAATAAAACCATTCGGAAATATTTGTGGCTACTGAAATCAATCAAGCATTAGCGCTCATTAAAAGAGGCGCTGAAGAAATTCTTATAGAAGAAGAGCTTCTCGAAAAACTCAAAAAAGGAAAACCTTTAAGAGTGAAGGCTGGCTTCGATCCTACAGCCCCCGATCTTCATTTAGGCCATACCGTTCTATTAAATAAACTTAGACAATTTCAGGATTTAGGCCATCACGTTTTATTTTTAATTGGCGACTTTACAGGGATGATTGGGGATCCCACAGGTAAAAGTGCGACACGACCCCCTTTGTCTAAAGAGGAAGTTAAAAAAAATGCTGAGAGTTATGCTGAGCAAGTTTTTAAAATATTAAAACGTGATCAAACCGAAGTCGTTTTTAATTCAACATGGCTTACCGATTTGGGTGCTGTTGGTATATTGAAATTAGCCGCAAGTCATACAGTCGCACGAATGCTAGAGCGTGATGATTTTAGTAAGCGATATAAAGCTAACCAGCCTATCGCTATTCATGAATTTTTATATCCTCTTCTTCAAGGTTATGACTCTGTGGCATTAAAAGCAGATGTGGAATTAGGCGGTACTGATCAAAAATTTAATTTATTAATGGGTCGCGAATTACAAAAACAATCAGGTCAACCTCCGCAATGTGTTATTACGATGCCACTTCTCGAAGGCTTAGATGGCGTGCAAAAAATGTCTAAATCGCTAGGCAATTACATTGGGATTAACGAAGCGCCTGAAATTATTTTTGCAAAAATTATGTCGATTTCAGATGAATTAATGTGGCGATATATCGAGTTGCTTTCTTTTGCATCTATAGATGAGATTCAAAGCTGGAAGGCAAGTGTAAAAGCAGGTCAAAATCCTCGCGACATTAAAGTCACTTTTGCTCAAGAAATTGTAACGCGTTTTCATTCAAAAGAAGCCGCCATTGAGGCATTAGATAATTTCCAAACCCGCTCTAAAGGCGGCATTCCAGAGAATGTGCCCGAGTTAAATATTCCGATTCAAAACGATACCATAGGAATTTTGCAGCTTCTCAAAGAGGCCGCCCTTATAGCGAGTACTTCAGAAGGCATGCGTCTGATTGAGGGTGGCGGCATTAAAATTAACGGTGAGCGTCTGGAGGATGGCAAAAAAATGATCTCTAAAAATACTGAGTTTGTCGCTCAAGTGGGTAAACGAAAATTTGTAAAGATTAAAGTGCTCTAATGTGATGGATCGTATTGATTTTGAATGAAGTTTTGATTTCAATTATCTGAATTTATTGATATAATTCGACATGAAAATATTGATGGGCTTTAAGCCCATTTTTTGTTTCTGCAACTTAGGTAATTTTAGGAAATCAGCCTTGAGATGGAAAAGCTTGAAACATTAATTGAAAAGACCGTGCAACAGCTCGGATACGAGTTGGTCGATTTGGAAATTTCAAATCGCGGCAAGCTTTTGCGAGTTTATATTGATAAACCTGATTCAGTGACGATTGATGATTGTACTTTAGTGAGTAATCACCTAGGTCGCTTATTTACTGTAGAGCAGGATTTAGATTACGACCGACTAGAGGTGTCATCCCCTGGTATGGATCGTGTGTTAAAGAAATTAGCTGATTTTGAACGTTTCAAAGGCGAACGAGCTTCTGTGAAGTTAAGAATGCCTTTAGAAGCGCGTAAAAATTTTTTAGGCATCATTGATGGAACAGAAAAAGATACGGTGCTTTTGATGTGCGAGGGTGAGCTTTATCGTTTTGCTTTATCAAATATTGATAAAGCGCGATTGAGCCCAGAATTTAAACGTTAGAAAATGAGTTGCGGAGATTGAAATGAGTCGCGAGATTTTATTATTAGTAGATGCTTTAGCCCATGAAAAAAATGTGAACAAAGAGGTAGTCTTTGAAGCGTTAGAATCAGCTTTGGCTTCAGCTACAAAGAAAAAAAATACGGAAGATATTGATGTGCGCGTAGAAATCGATCGTGACACAGGCGAATATAAATCTTTTAGACGTTGGACATTTTTAAATGATGATCTCATTGAAAATGAAGATGCTCAAATCTCACTCTTAGATCCTCGCGCTGAAGGTAAAGTTGAAAACGATACAATCGAAGTGCCTCTTGAGTCTATTGAATTTGGACGTATCGGAGCGCAAGCCGCAAAGCAAGTGATCTTGCAAAAAGTACGTGAAGCTGAAAGAGAGCAAATTTTAGAAGACTTCTTAGGTCGTAATGAAAAATTAGTGACAGGTGTGATCAAACGTATGGATCGTGGCAATGGCATTATTGAAGTTGGTCGTATTGAGGCAGTGCTTCCTCGCGATCAAATGATCCCTAAAGAAAATTTACGTATTGGTGACCGCGTGAGAGCTTATCTTACAAGTGTTGAAAGAAGTCATCGCGGACCGCAATTGATTTTATCTAGAACAGCACCTGAATTTCTTGTACGTTTATTTGAACTTGAAGTGCCTGAAATTGAAGAAGGTTTATTAGAAATTAAATCTGCATCACGTGATCCAGGTTTGCGATCAAAAATTGCTGTAAAAGCAAACGATCAAAGAATTGATCCTGTAGGCACATGCGTCGGCATGCGTGGGTCAAGAGTGCAAGCAGTGACAGGCGAACTTGCGGGTGAGCGTGTCGATATTGTTTTATGGTCTATGGAGCCAGCACAGTTTGTCATTAATGCCATGGCACCTGCTGAAGTTTCAAGTATTGTGGTGGATGAAGAAAAACACAGTATGGATGTTGTAGTGAATGAAGAAAATTTAGCGCAAGCGATTGGACGCAATGGTCAAAACGTTCGTCTTGCATCTGAGCTTACAGGCTGGAATATTAATATCCTAACCGAAGAAGAATCTTCTAAGAAAAATCAAGAAGAATATACAAGTGTAAGTCAGCTATTTATGGCAAAACTTGACGTGGATGAAGACGTAGCTGACATTCTTGTGCAAGAAGGCTTTAGCACTCTAGAAGAAGTTGCGTATGTGCCATTGCAAGAGATGGTAGAGATCGAAGCATTCGATGAAGATACAGTGAATGAACTTCGCTCGCGTGCGAGAGCAGCCCTTCTGACAGAGGCGATTGCTAAAGAAGAAAAAGTTGAAGAGGCAGCAGAAGATTTACTTACGATGGAGGGTATGGATGATGCTACGGCAAATCTGCTCGCGTCAAAGGGTATTTCTAAAATGGAAGATCTTGCAGATCTTGCTGTAGATGAATTAGTTGAAATGACTTCAATGGATGAAGAGCGAGCGAAACAGTTAATCATGACTGCTAGAGCGCCTTGGTTTGTTTAACGGCGCATGCAACTTACGATGAATATTATGAGGTACTAAATGGGACAATCAACTGTCACTAAATTTGCTGAAGAATTAGGATTGCCTGTTGATTTATTAATCGAACAGCTTAAAAGCGCTGGCGTAGATAAATCAGCAGCTGAAGATTCATTAACCGAATTAGATAAATCAGCACTTCTTGAGTATCTTCGTAAAGAGCACGGTCAGTCCCAAGCCCCAAAAAATAAAATCACTTTAACGCATAAACAAAACAAAGAGATTAAAAAAACAGATAGCACAGGACGCGCTCGCACTATTCAAGTTGAGGTGCGTAAAAAACGTGTGCTCGTAAGACGTGAGGATGGGCAACCTGTTGATACGCCTATTGCAGAACCTAAGCCTATTGAGTCAGTAGCGAAACCTCAAACAAAAGGCCATCTTCTCGGTGAAGATGAGTTGTCGATGCGTGAAGATGAGGCCAAGCGTCATGCAGCACTTGCAGCAGCGCAAGCCGAAGACATTAGAAAAAAACAAGAAGCAGTTGCAAAAGTAAATGCAGCGCCAGCAGCTAAATTAAGTGAGGGCACCCTTCATCGCCCTGCTTCTAAAGTGGGGGTTAAAGTCGAGGGTAAAGAAAAGCAAGTTGATAAGAGTGAGAAAGATTGGTCTGATCGAGAATTTAAAAAACGCACACTAAAAGGCCGAGGAGATTTAAGCGCTGCCTCAGGATGGCGATCACCTAAATCAAAATCAAAACATCGCGAAGAGAATGAAGAATCAACATTTGTAGCACCTACCGAACCGATTGTGCGTGATATTCATGTACCAGAAACAATTTCAGTTGCAGACTTGGCTCATAAGATGTCAGTGAAAGCGACCGAAGTGATTAAGGTGCTGATGAACATGGGCATGATGGTGACGATCAATCAAATTTTAGATCAAGATACTGGCATGATCGTGGTCGGTGAAATGGGACATAATGCGATTGCAGCTTTAGATAACGATCCTGAAGCGTTGATTGATCAAGACTCAACGGTGGAAGCTATTTTAGAAACGCGTCCTCCAGTGGTCACTGTCATGGGCCACGTCGATCACGGTAAAACATCGCTCCTTGATTACATTAGAACAACGCGTGT
>Ga0255219_1000131_pt1 | contig 21569 bp, 32 predicted proteins | sample Miss_Colum_RepA__FD_183037 | JGI IMG/M metagenome (GOLD analysis project Ga0255219, IMG submission 183037) | Freshwater microbial communities from Mississippi River, Louisiana, United States - Miss_Colum_RepA_8d | ecosystem: Environmental > Aquatic > Freshwater > River | place: USA: Louisiana...
CCTTACTTAGTTGCCTGCTATATTTACGGCCCTGATGAGTTGAACCTAGCACGCGAGACTTACCGCGCAAACCTAGCGACGTATTTAGAGTGCAGAAACTCTAACAGCTGGCCAGGTTACCCCGAAATTATTAACCCTTTAGAACTACCTAATTACTAAATATATGTCAGAAAAAGAAACAACCCAAACGCAAGAGCTGGCGACGGACTTAGCGCCGCTGTCTGTTACCAATTTCGAACACGCGCAGCGAGTAGCAAAAGCCTTAAGCTCTAGCAACCTAATCCCGCAGAATTACCAAGGAAACATACCTAATACCCTAGTAGCCCTCGAAATGGCAAACCGCATCGGAGCCTCGCCTTTAATGGTTATGCAGAATTTGCACGTTATCCACGGCCGCCCGTCTTGGTCTAGCTCCTTTATCATTGCCGCATTGAACAGCTGCGGGCGCTTCTCTGCTCTTAAGTTCGTAACAGACAAAGCAGGCTGCAAAGCCGTAGCTACTGAGCTAGCAACAGGCGAGCTAATTGAAGGCCCGACTGTTACGCTCGAAATGGCAAACGCCGAAGGCTGGGCTACTAAAGCAGGGTCGAAATGGCGCACTATGCCCGAGCTTATGCTACGCTATAGAGCCGCCGCTTTCTTTGGCCGCCTTTATGCCCCCGATATTCTCATGGGTATGCAGACAGCCGAAGAAGCCGCAGATGTTGTAAGCGTCAAAAAGGAAACAATAGCCGAGGATCTTAACGCTAAGATTTGAGGCTTTTCAGCATCTCAATTAGCCCAGGGTGCGGGTAAGTGTCCACCTTGTCTACCCTGGTGCTATTGTGCGTAAATACCCCGCTCTCGCCTTTTAATGCTCTAGGCGTTACCTCGAATATATCGGGGTTGTAGGTTAAGTCTATCCCGTACTTTTGCCCCCATAACAGGAGCAACTTGCGCGTGCTTTCAATCTGCTCGGGCGTGTAATTCTCGTAATACTTGTAACCCTTATACTGCAATTTGCAAACGTCGGTTACTTCTTTACCTACATAGCTGTAAAACTTGCCTTCTTTTTCAGTTAGCCCGCCCCAGTTAATTAGCTCTATGCCTATGCTAATTTCGTCGAGCTTCTTATATGGCACGCCGTGCTTCTTAAATACGTCTACTTTTGTACCAAGGTGGTAAGCCCAAGCGCTAGAGGGAAAGCCTTGCACTATTTGCCCGCTGCGATCAATGACGACGCAAGTCGCTATTTTGTTAGCCTTTTTCTCCCATCCTGCAAAGCAATTAGCGCCTGTGCCAGTTCCCGCTGTGTGGTGAAGGTAAATCTGCTTTTTAGCGTGCTGCTCGCGGTTGTACTGCGTGTAAGTAATTTGCTTTATGTTTAAGTCTTTAATGTCCATATCTATATTAATTAGCGTGTTGAGTGTTAAATTGCAAATAGGGCCGCCCCTCGTAAACTCCGAATTTAACGTCAAGCCAACGCCCGCCTAAAGGCTTGGGAGGCGCTCCGCGTTCAACGTGCCAGCCCATTCCTGGTAAATACTCTTCCTTATAGGTAGAAGTGCGAACCATATAGCAATTAACTAGCTCGGGCTTGTTATTTCTATTCAGGCGCTCAATGCTGTAAATAATCTCGGTGCTTTCATGTACGTGTCCGCTCCAAATAATGTCGGCCCCTTCTACCATTGTCGCCATGCGGTTAAATTGTATAGCGCCGCGGGTCACTATCCCGCCGCCCCCGCTCCCGTGGTGGTACTTAATGCGCAGCGTTTGCGCTGAACTTTTTCGGGTTGTAAATTGATACATTACCCAGCCGCTGTAAGTCCCTAGTACTTCAGTCCTGCCGATCAAGTGCGCGAAAGTTTTAAGGCAGTCAAACTCTTGATGGTTTATTATAGCCGTTTCGTGGTTCCCGTAGGCTATTAAATGAATAAGCTCAGCGTAAGGCTTAAAGAACTTAGCGCAGTCGGCTACAACGGCATCAAAGTAATTTACTACCTGATGCTCGGGCCTTACCGTCTCTTTATTCGCCCTGCGGTCTTTCTTGCCGCCCATAAGGTCGAGAAGGTCGCCGTTAATTAGAATAGGGTGGCCGCCTGCTTTCGCTTCGTCTAAATGCCTCTTAAGTAGCTTGCGGTCGCATTTAGGGTTATCCCAATGTATGTCTGAAAGAAGTAAAAAGCGGTAACTCCCCCAGCCTTTTATTTCGTGCATTATAACGCTGGTTTCGCTCATAAGATTAAGCCGACTACAAAAGCCAACGGGGCAATAATACGCCACAGGCTTAGCTTCTGCGTTAGTTCGCTGTTACTCTGTTGTAAATGCTCTACTGCTGCTTTATGCTGCACAATCTCTAAAGAATCTATTTTAATACGCTCCTGGTATAAAGGCACAAGCGCCCGAGCTTTAGCGCCCTCGGCTAAATATAAATTTATTTCAGCTTTTGTCGAGCTGTCGGTGCATTGCGAGTAAACGCCGCAAGGTGCTACAGCTAGTATCGCCGTTAGCATTAAGCCTTTTAAGAATCGTGTCATATTTTACCTGCGTTTTTATTACGGTGTCGCGCAAGATCTGCCTTTTTATTTCGAGCTTGTTTATAGTGTCGTGGTATTGCTCAATTACCGTATCTATTTTACTTGGCTTGTCTGTAGGAAAACTAGGCCCCCAACGAAATATAAGAGCAACAAAAAGCACGCCGAGCAAAACCCAGAGCGCTAGCGATGCTATTATTAAGTCCTTTTTACTCACCTTTGGAAGGCTTGGCAAATTTCTCAACACTAGTAAAGCCCAGGCATAAAATAGTAACCCACTCAACAGAGCTAACAAGCTCAGGGCTAGGGGCTACCTCTACGGGGCTAAAGCTATTGGCAATCATTGTGCCGAATAAAACCAAAGCGCCCAATACTCCTACCACGCGCTTAGAGCTAGTCTCGCCAGCTTGGCCCTTAAACATTTCTAATAGTTTTTTCATTTGTTAATCTTCTTCATGTTAGCAACCCGTATACTGTCCCCGACGCGCTCGGCTTCTAGATCCTCCATTGAAGCAGGAACTGGCACGCTGTAAACCTCGCAAACCTTTTCGAGCAGTTGCACCTTTTCAGCCATTACCTCGGCTTCTTTTACGGCCTCTTTAGCTTCTTCTATTTTAGCTTCGGTCATTTGCTGAGCTTCGGCAATAGCGGCGTGAGTGGCTGCTATGTTAGCCTCGGTTTGCTTAAGCTGCATAGTATAAGCTCTATAAGGGTCTCGATCTGTGGCTTTATCCTTAACGGGCAAACTAGCGGCAAGCAAAGCGGCGAGTAAAATAGTAGCTTTCATTTTATTGGTTAATTAATTACACCTAGCTTCTTGTAAGTATTCAGTTCAGAACGCAGCGCAGCCGTAGAGCTGTCTGAGGTTTTAAGCATTCGGCTAAACTGCCTTAGTTGATCCTCGCAAGCGCTTAAACGCTCCTCGCATTTACTGCCCTCGTTATTACTCTGCTTTTCGGTACGCATATACAAGAAGATCACGGCAAAAACCATTAAATAAGTCAGCGCTTTACTTGGGTCTTTGCTGAATTGTTCGAAGCTTACGGGGAGTTTCATTATTGCGGTATTTTAATTATCTGCCTTGCCCTCTGTATTTTTTACTTGGTGGGTTGTTTTTTGAATGAACCCCTTTTCTGCTTACCTTCTTTCGTGGGCGGTATTTGCTTACCGATATGCTTTTAACTTTGGCCATTGAATGGGTCGGGCGATGGTGGTGGGACATATTCGCCTTCGGGGCAGTTCAGAACCCAAGCGTATTGACTCGCCTCAACAAATGGCTTTTGTTGCTCGGTCACGAAATTGAACCAAACGCCATTAATGTCTTGGACGCAGTTGAAATACTCGTAAGGGGCAAATTCCTTGCCTTGTATTGCGTCTTTTTCGGTTTCGGTTAAGATATAGCCAGTCATTATACTTGTCTTGAAAGGGTTGTTTGAAATGCTTGTACAGCGGTGTATAAATCAGAGGCTTCGGTATCTGTTAGGCCGTCACCGATGGAAACGAATGCTTGTTGTCTTGAAGTACCCAATGTATAAGAATTATTATTATTTTGTGCGCCTACCCAAACATTTGCATTTGGTTTTGTAGAACTTGAAGTTGCTGTTTGAGTAGCAAGTGTTGTAGTACCTTGAATTATTTTGTTATTTGTTGCGGATTGCCTATTTGCCAAGAAAAAACCAATGCTTGTGTTTGGCGATAAATTACCTGCGTATTGAGTACCAATGTTTGACAAACCATAAATGCCTATTATATTTAAGTCAGCGGCAATAGTTAATTCAGAAGTTGTATTAACTGATACATCACACCCACCTCTGATTTGAGTTCTGGAATAAATGGCAATGTGTGCTGACAAAATTGATGTTAATGAATTATTTGGATTAAACCCCGTATTCATGTACCCATTCGTTCCGTTAGGCGTTACCCCCGTACTCGCAAAAGTCCAACCTCCGTTGAAAGTTCCAGTAAAACTTGAAGATTTTAAGTTCTGCGCACAAGCGGCCGCACTTGCTCCCACCATTGGATAAACGGCTTTCATCTTTGACCAAATGCCGTCTGCCTTCATTTGAACGACAAGGGTATTGACTGCCGTTTGCTCGGTAGCCGATAAAGTTCCCCCTGCCGTAGTTACTCGGTCAAAGAATGCTTGAGCATCGGGGTCTACCGCACTCCAAACCTCGGTACTACCCAAATACACCTTAGACACCCCATTCGTGCCAAGGTAAACGCTTGAGATATCGTTAGAACCTAACTTCACAAAATCTCAACTTGACCAGGATAAACCTCGTTCAAAGAATTGTAGACCGCATCAATCAAAAGGCTTTCGGCTGATTTGGTTTGGTAGTCAACAACGCTCAATTGTAGTGCGCTGAAAACGGGGCTGAAATCTGATGGATCGGTGATTGCCGTTGCGCCATTCTCGTAAGCCGCTTCGGAGGCATACAAAAGGGTTGCAACTTGAGCAGGAATTTCTCCCTCTTTTTCGGATTTCACATCGGCATAACCTTCAGCAATTACAACGATTGAACCGCTTGGTAATGAGATTCCGCTTGTCAAATTGACGGGTGTGTTGATTTTTATCTTTTTCATTTTAGATTACAAAGTAAAGGGTTGAAGAGTCGGGAGTCAAGGCCGCATATTGAGCCGCTGAACCGCTCCAAAGTTTGTACACGCTATTTGGTGAGCCGTTGGTTTCGGTTATGACATTCTCCCAAGCGGAGGTATAAACGGCCGCACGATTGGTGGTGCTATCGTACACTTGCAAACCAGCCGCAGGGGAACTGATGGCGTTCTTTTGCGTGGTGGTCATTCTGGGAGGTAGGAAGCCTTTGGTGGTTGATGAAATTTCAACTATTGACGAAGCGTTTGGCGTAGCAATTGCACCAAGTATTATTGGATTGCTATAAAGAGCGGTGTATGTTGTAGAGCAATAAATTGTAGAGGAAGATTGCCCAAGTAGAGAATAACTTTGCGCCCGTAAATCTATTATATTGGCTGATGACGAAACTTTATTATCATCTTGCACCCTAAACATTTCCGTCCCCGAACTATTCTGCACCAACAAAGAGGTAGTGGCTGATGTTGAGCCACTGCCTTTGATGCCTAATCTTGCACCTAATGTTGTTGCTGCGTTTCCAAAAGTTGTGTTTGAATCTATTACTGCAGTTACAGTTCCTCCGACTGAAAAACTATGATTTGTACCGCCATAGTTCATTTTAAACCAAGCGTTTCCTGGCCATAGTGCATTCAAAAATGCCCCATTTGTTGAACTAAACGCGGATATTAAAGCACCTTGCGATGCAGTACCAGCCAAAATAGATGTTTGATTGCTAAACGCTTGTGGATTTGTTGCATCATCCGTTACAATTTGCAACTTACTTGTTGGCGCATTCGTTCCAACCCCAAACCTTTTATTGGTGTTATCCCAATAAAGGTTAGAATCCGCAGCAAAAGCACTCCCGTCAGAGAACTGAATTTGGCCGTCCGTTCCTGCGGGGTTGGCTGATATGGCAATATCCCCAGAGCCTAACAAGCTCGTGCTGTTTATTGTCTTAATGTTAGTACCGCTAACAAGCTCGGCCTGCAAGCCGTTTAAAAGATCGGCCTTTGTTATTTTCTTGGTTTCCGTATTCGCTACGTCAACAATAGGCAGCACGTCTGTACTTGCCGCACTTGCTAACGCGGTGAGCTGGGTTATTTTCTGGTCAGCCATAGCCCAAAATTAACCGCATTTAAGCGAAACGCTCGCAACAATTTAAGACAGTTGTTTACTTATTTGAGGCTACAATGTACCACTGCACACCGTCAGATTGCACCCAGTAAGTTTCCCACTTGCTAGACCAGCTCAACAGCTGCGTGTCGTTAATCGAGTAACCTGTGCCAGCATCTAGTATTAGCGTATGGTTTGCGCTTGTTTTAATAAAGCCAAAGCGCAAGCCTGGGGTAACGCTTGGAGGCGCTGGCAAGTCTATTGTAATATTACCGCCGCTAGTGTCGCAGGTAAATATCTCGTACTCAGTCGGGAAGCTTGTAACGTCGCTCGTTACATTTAAGCTATTGCCAAGCCTGCGCATCTGCCAAGAGAAGTCTACGGCAGTAGCGTCGTATTTTAGAGCGAGTGTATAGGTGCCATCTACGCCAGGATCTGAGGTAGGCGCTCCGTCGCTAACTTCTAGAAAGTCGTTAATAAGCTGATCGGGCAAAGCGCCTGTAATGTCCTCGGCTCTACCTACCTGCTCGCGTAATCTGTCTATTTGATTTTGAACATAGACGCGCTCAGAGGGTACGGGGTTATCTGTCTCCCCTTCGCTTATTACGTCGCCGTATGTTGTACTAATTTTAAGCCATTCGCCCTCCCAAGTTTCAAGCTGGGCCGAATATGTGCAGCCATTTAATAACCATGCCCCGCCGTCAAAGTACAAAGATTTGACAGCAGTAAGCCCGCCGTTATCGTGCCAGGTTCCGCGTATTGCGCCAATAAAGCTAGCATAAACTGCGCTACATTGATCTACTAGCGACTGCTGAAAGCTTTCACTATAGCCAGCCTCCCAGCCGTTGCCCCAGTCTGTTGGTTTTACCGAGGTTGCAAAAGTCGGGCCTACCATTATAGTTCCTAACTCGTATTTATCAAAGCCATCGTAAAATACCTGCGGCAAGTCCTTTACTATGCTATTTTGAATTGCGCTATTACCGCTCTGCGCCCAAGTGTTTTTAGTAAAGGCGTAGGGGTCGCTAGTTGTATAGCTTCGGCTTGCTGCTATGCTGCCGAGAAAATCAATAGGCGTGCTGCTTTTGATACTCCAGCTTGTTGTAAACGGGTTTTTAACAAAATTAAGTACTACCTCCTCAACTGTCGCCTCAACGTGAAAGCCTGTAATATTGGCCGCTGGGCCTGTGGTAATAGGAGCGCTAAAGTCTTCTACTATATTAATAGGCCAGCGCCGCTTAGACCCGCTGTAATATTTAAACGCCTTAAGCTTATAATTAGGCACGGTGGCCGAGGATTGCCAGTAAAGCCCGTCGTAATAGTAATAGAGCGAAGTAGGCGAGCCATCTACGCCGTAAATGCGCCATTTTACAACCTGATAAGCTACGTTTACGCTTGAGGCGCTAGCGCTTTCTATATTAAGCTGTATGCGAAACGGGTAGCCGTTCTCTAACCTGTCAAAGTCTAATTGCATTGCGCCCGTAGAAAATACCGCTTTCTTAGCGTAGGCTCCGTTAGCTTTTGTCAATTCAGAGCGACTAAGTCTTACAGGCGGCTGGTAATAAAGCTGCGGCTTGGCTTCCCATTGCGGGCGAGCGGGTAAGGTGCCTAAGCTAACGGCGTGCGTTAGTGTGGTAGTCCCGTTATAGTTCCCGCTCTTATCGTATTTGTGAAAGGTCAGCGTAGAGCTTAAATAGGTCGGGGTCTGAGTAATGTAATAGCCGCCGTTATCAAAATGTATTCTAGCCCCGAAGCCTTGCAGTATTAATTCCACTGCCTTGCGCGCGGTTATATAATCAAGCTCAACGCCTCCGAATATGTCAAAGTTATCGACAAAGGCCAAGCGGTGAAACCAGAAAGTATTTAATTTCTCGCTGCTTACGCTCTGAGTAGCGCTCTCGTATTGCTCTAAGCCGTCGAATATATAGTCATCCGTCGCCCCGAAATAGTCGTCTAGGCCGCTAAGTTCTAGGCATTTGCGCAGTAAATAAATGCCGCCTGCGTGATCGTTAGTAAACCAAGACTCATCTACAAAAAAGCCCTCAATTAAGTTTAACGCGTCTACTGCGGCTACTTGTATAACTATCTTGCCGTCTGGGTCTGCACGTTCAAAACGCATTTGATCGGCTAGCACTCGGCCAACATAGTATAAGTTTCCGCTCTTTAAAATTTTAATAGCATAGCTGCCCTCAGGGTCTGCGCTTATGCCTTGAAAAGCAGTAAGCTGCGCGTCTGTTGTAACAACAAAAGGCACACTTACACGGCTCGCCCTTATCGGGTTATCAAAAAAGGTGTCACTTTCGCCCTGCCTTTCTATTGTAAAACCAGGAGAAGCCAAAGCAAGCTCTACGGGCGTACTAGTGCCGCTAGGGCCGTCCCATAATTCGCAGGTATATTCAACGCCTGCTATGCTGTAAAAAGTGCCGTAGAATTGTTTAGCCATATTTCAAAGTTAGCCCCTGGCCTTATCTTTTTCGTATCTATTAACAGCTAGCCACAAGTCGCGACCGTCGAATCTGGTAGAAGCTACAAGCTCGCCGCTGCCTCCGCCTGTGTTAATCATAGACTGCAATTTGTCTAGCGGGGCAATTACCTCGGGGTTGCTCCTAGCGCCTGGGTATTCACCCATTAAGCCCAAAGTCGGGCCGCTGACTATACCTCCGTCTGCAAAGGCTGGTATTCCTTTATTTTGGAACGCCTTAAGAGCTGCGGCAGAAGCAACCAACGCGGCCCCTGCTATAATTGCAGTAGCTCCGTCTCCTATTTTTATAGCTGCTTTTGCGGCTTCAATAGCTATACCTTCAGCAATCAAAAGCTTACCAAACTGACTAAGAAAGTCAACTAAAGCAGAAGCAAACCCTTGGAAAAAGTCCTGAGCGTTACCTAGTTCGCCTGCTATTGCTTTGCCCATAGTTTCGGCAAAGTTTACAATGACTTGCGTTTCTAGGGCGTTAAGCATCTGGTTAAAAGCCTCTTCTATCTTTTGCAAAGAGGCGGCCCATTGCTCGTTATACCCTATACTGTTTCTTATGTCAATAGCTAGGCCCCTAGTGGCGTTTCTAAAGTTATTGGCAAAGTCTACGACCGACTGGCTAGCATTGTCTGCGCTTTCTGCTATAATGTCAAAAGGCCCACCAGCCGCACCAGGCAAAACTGCGGGTAAAGCAGCCGCTGGCATTCCAGGGGCAAGGTCTGCCTCTGTCATTGCTCTAGGCCTGCGGCGAGCTGATAAATTAGCTAAACGCTTCTCTTCCTCTTTTTGTAAAAAGTCAGTAAGGTTCTCCTGCATTGCCTGCTCAAGAGCCCTTTTATCTTTTAAATACTGCTCAAGGTCTTTTAAATCCTCTTCGCGTCTGGTTTGCTCGTCCTCAAAAGCCTTCTCTTTTATAGAGTTTTCAAAGTCTATCGAGTCAACTATTACCTGGTTTTTAAGTTCAATTAGGCTCTGGGTTTCCTCTTCTGACTTTTGCTGAATTTCGGCCAGTTGTATAGCGCGATCTATTAAGCGCTTTTTTTCTGTATAATAGGCACGCTCTGCGGCTTGCAACTGCTCAACAGTAGCGCCCTGCATTTTTAAGTTATGGACTTGTATTTTATACCTATTGTCTAGAGGTCTAAAATAGTCGTTTTCTAACTTTTTGCGAGCGTCTATTACTTTGTTAGCTGCCTCGTCTGCCGCGTCTCCTAAGCCCGTAAAGTGGCCAATTAAGGAGCCAAGCGCTATAACTATTAAACCAATACCAGAAGCAGCTAAAGCAATTCTAAAGGCCTTCATTGCGCCCGTAGAGGTTCCAACTGCAAAAGCATAAGCTCGCTGTGCTGCGGTTGCGGCAGCTGTAAAAATCTCGTTTTGTCTTTGTGCTAAGTTGTAAAGAGCAACGCCAGCAGAGGCTAATGCCATAGTAACTTGTACGCCACGCATTACCTTACTAAGCTTGTCGTTATCTCCTGCTAACAAAAGCGTAGCCATAGCCCCAGCGTTAACCGCACGGCTAAGCGCCTCCATTGCCTGCGTGCTCTGCTCAGCTCTGCGGCTGCCTTCCTCTAGGGTAAAGTTATTTTCAGCTCTAGCCTCGCTTAACTGCCTTACTGCTGACTCCTGGTCTTTTATCTCAATCTTTAAGCCAGCTATTGCGTCCTTTAGCTGCTTCTGCCGCATAAGGTCGCCCTTGCTTGTCTGCGCTAACTTATTCTCTAAGTTGATTAAGTCCTGCTTAAAGGAGGTTAAAATGCTACGCTGCTCGTTTATAGTCTGCGTCAGCTCGCGGCGCTTTACTCTTAGATTTTCCCCGCCCAACGCCTGCTCTAGTGCTTTTTTAGAACCAGCAGCGGCCTCCTCCATTTTCTTTGTGGAGCCTTTAACGACGTTAACCGCGTCGGCCATCCCCTTTTTGAGCTTCTCAAAGGAGGCGCTAATTATTACGTTTAAGTCTAAGTTACTAGCCATTACAGTACAATTTTAAAGCCGTTTTCTTGAGTTAAGAAAGCCCCGCCTTCTGTTAGTAAGTAGTTGGCAGCTATTGGGTACGTATACGAGTAGCTCAAAATATAATCCTGTGAAACTTGAACCACCCCGTCAAAGTCTGCGGCATCGTCTACGAACTCCTGCTCATTATCAAACTCGATATAAAAGACGTTAACGCCGTTATAAGTGCCAGGCGTTACCACGTTTAAGGCATTGCGCACAGCGTCGGCTAGCGTGCTAGCATCTTCGTAAGTCAGCGCTAGACAATCAATCTGCACCCGCGTAAAGTCTAGGCGGCTGTTTGAGTCTTTGGTTGGCGTGGCGTTAATACTTACCTCGCTATAAACTACGGCAGGGAAAGCCGAACCTTGAGGCAAGCGCAGCGGGTTAATTCGGTTAGAAACTAACGCGCTAACGCCCGCGTCATTGGCGAGTATATTATAAATTACTTTTGCGGCTCTCATTTAGGCGGGGTTAGCTTATCAAAAATAGCCTTATTCGCCTGTATTATATCCTTAACACTTGCCGCAATTTTCTGCTCCCAAGGGAAGCGCATTAAATCCGTAGGCTTCAGGCGCTTTTTAGAGTAGGGCATTACCATAAAAACAGCAAGCCATCTAGTCCGCTCCCACTCATTTCGGTAAGCCTGTTGCTGTGCTGCTCTAAGCCCCTTAAGGCGCAGCATAAAGTAACGCGGCGTTATTTCGTTAAATGCCTCTTCGGTTAGCAGCATTTCGCCGTAACCTATGGCCTTTAATTGCTCGAAGTCTAGCGGCCGCCGCTCGCCGCTTGTTAGTTTCCCTCTGTCTGCGCCTCTTCTGGAGCAACGGCAAAGAAAGTGCTAACAGCCTCCGTAAAGGCGTTTAAAGCGGGCGTAATCTCGGCAAGGCTAGCAACCTCTTCGGCTAACTCCTCAGCGTCTTTAAACGGGCATTTTTCGCCTATTTTCTTATAACCAGCCTGCACCCCGTAGAAAGCACAAAGACGGGCGAAGGCTAGCGTGTTTGCCATACCTTGGCCCGTCTGCGCGAGTTGGTCGAAGTTCTGAACGTCAGCGCCTTGCATTACGCGCTCTATTGCCACCATATTAAAGTAAAGCGGGTGCTTCTTGCCCCCTATTGTTACCTCTGTCATAGTGCAATAATACGCAAAAAGGCGTTAACTATTGCTTAAATAGTGCCGACGGTCAAAGCGCCTGTTCCTTGAATAGAAGCGCTAAAGGTGGCCGCGTCATTGTTTGGAGCGCTTAGGGTCAAGTTTGAAAAGAAAGCGCTGCCGCTCAATTTCAAGTCCCCGCTTACGTTAGAAGTCATTACCACAGTAACAGAAGTGCCAGCAAGCAAGTCTGTTACTACGTCCTTCCAGCTGATGCCAGTTACCCCGCCGTCTTCTTCAAAGATACCTTCGCAGCTCAAAGTCCAGCCAGCTTCGCCAGCTAAAAACTCCTTATAGCCTCCGCTATCTTTGTTAGTTACGTCGATCATGTCTTTTGTCAAATCGAAATCGCTAGAGGTAGCGTTAGCGATTTTAGTCAAGGTTCCGCTTACGTCTTTGTAGATCGCAATGAGGGTACCGTTTACAAGTCCTGTTGTTGCCATTGTATTACTATTTTAATTGTTTACTTATTAATGCGCTTAGCTCTTTTTCAATGTTAGCCTTTACGCTGGTTTGGTTTTTATCAAAAGCCCTAGAAAGAAAAGGATTAGGCGGCACAATAGTTACAGAGCCGTCGTAACGCTGGCGCTTCCAGCCTCCTGCAATTAGGTAAGCGTGGTAACCTTTCCAGCTGCCGTAAGTTCTAGCGCCGATAATTACGGCGCTTTTATAGCGCTTATTACGCTCAATAAAGCCAATAGAGGCCCGCAAGTTACCCGTGCGGCTATTTATTGCAGCCTGAGCGTCGTTAACGATTGGCTGGGCGCTTTTTTTTATAGCGTCATAAGCCTTAGACTCCAGCCCTTTGGTAGAGTTTTTAAGCTTGTTTACTATATTATTTAACCCCGTTACCATTGCTTTTTTAGCTCGTTAATTCAGTCAGCAAGTTAGCGTAAAGCCTGCGCTCTTTCTCGGCAATGTTCAAAATGTTGTAATAATTGCCGCCCCAGTTTATGCGCATTTTTACGTTAAAACCAGAGTCATAACGGGTAATAAAATTAACCCGCGTTTTATGTTCTCTTCTATCCGCGTTAGTAGGCTCCTGCCCAAAGTCGCTTTCTTTTACTTGCGCCCATACCTGCGCGTAAGTACTCCAGGACTGCGTCCGCTGCCCCGTGTTAGAGCTTACGCTTTCGGTGTAGCTCTCAATCGTTACTAGTTCGTCAAACTTGCCCGCGTCCATCAGATAAAGAAGTCTATTTTATAAGGATCAAGCAAGTAATGCAGGCCAAAGTCTAGTGGCTTCATGCCTGAGCTGCTGGTAATGGCTGCGCGGTTATCATAGTATTGACCGATAAGCAAAAGCGCCGCGTGCTTTACAGCGGTTGGAAACTTATTACCTTGGTCAGTTGTAGCGCTAGTAAGCTCAAAGCCCTCTACTAACTGTACAATGTATTTAGTTTTAGCGTCCGTCAAGCTAGGAGGGGCAGTATTAAAAAAAATATCGCGGCCATAGTTGCCCATAGGGTCGGGCGCGTCTATCCAGTCGGCAGCGTCAAAGGCAGTAACAGTGTTCGCATCGCTTATGTAATTGACTGAGGTAAGGCTAAGCACTCGGCTAGGGATACGCAAGTAATTCCCGCTAGGCTGCTGCAATCCGTTTACAGGGTTAACAATAGCAGCGAGCCCCGTATAGCCGTCGAAGCCGTAGCGCACAGAAGATTTAACAACGTTATAACCTAAGTAATTGCCGCAGGCATCTAGGGCCATAGTAATAAGCCCCGTAATGTAGCTATCGTCTGAGCTGCTAGTAACGCGCAGGTGCGACTTAGCTTCAGTTAGGCTAATATAGTCCGTGGCGGCGTTTACGTTGCTTATTGTGCGCTTTCCTGTGATCATTTTTTAACCTTCTTAGCGGGCTTAGGTTCTTCTGCTTTGGTTTCTTCGATTAACTCAACAGCGCCAGCCTCTAGCAAAAACTCGGCTTGTTTAGCGTCCATTTCTACAATGTCGCCAGGGCCGTAGCACAGGTTAAACTGCCCGCTTGCGTTAATCAAAAATTTAACTTTAGCTTTCATAAAATTAGCCCTCGGGGGCGAGAATTAACCACCCCCAAGGCACTAGGATAAACCCCCTAGCGGGTTTTAGTTGCTCAATTAGGCGTCGATGTCTTTGATGACAGCGAAAGCGGTAGGCTGCAACAAGTTGCAATCCAAGTAAGAGTTAAGCACGATGTTGGTCAAGCCAGCAGTAGCACCGCTATAAGGATCAACAGTCAACTCCATACCACCCCAAGAAGCCAAAGCCAACTTAGAGAAGTCTCCAAAAATCATAGCGCTCAAGTCAGAGGCAGAACCTTTAGACAAGTTGCTAGGCACGTTAGTAGTGAAAGCAGCGGCGTAACCGTTCAACTCATTAGCGCCAGAAGGCATAATGAAGTTACCCTCTACACCAGAAGACTGGCGGGGAGTAGTTTGTAAAGCGGCTTTTACAAGGGGGTTAGTCAAGTAAGCAACACCCTCGCCGTTAGCGTTCTCAACGGCTTTCATCAAGTTAACTACGTCGGCCCAAACAGCGGCAGCACCGTTAGCGTTTACAGAGTTGTTAGCAGCACCACCAGCGTAAGCTACATTGACAGAAGCGTTAGAGATAATACCAGTAGGCTCGTTGGTTCCACCGCCTTTAATTGCAGCCTTTTCCATTTCTTGAGCCATAGCGGTAATCAAGAAATTTCTAACATACTGGTCAATGCTATTTGAAGACTGAAGCATCAACTGGTTAGAAACCTGGATGAAGGCAGCCAAGCGCTTGGGGCTGAAAGTGATTTTAGAGAAAGCGGGGCTTTTTTCGGTTGCGGTTCCGTTCTCAGTATTCCAACCAGCAGCGGGCTGAGTTGAAGCGGTTGGCATATCCAAGTTACCTACCAAGCCATTCAACTGCTGAACGCCCAAACCACGTAAAACGGTCTTTGGCAACAATACGTCAATAATTCCGCCTACGTTGGTCTGGATGTTAACGCCACCTTGGTCGCCACCAGTTCCGCCAGTTGCAGTCATGTCGCGCTTGAAAACCTCAGAAGGAATCAAAACAGAGTGAGCGGCAACAGAAACGCCAGAGCGTTGGAACTCGTCAGCAGCGATTTTGCTAAATTCAGCTTCTACACCATCCTTACGGCCAGTAGCGGCCATCTGTACGGCACGCTTAAAGCTAAACTGCTCGCCCATTTTAGCGCGCTCTTTCTCTTCAGAGTAAGAAGCCCCGCCGCTCAAGTTAGCAGCTTCAGCAGCGCGAGACTGCAATTTTTCCAATTTAGAAACCTCTGAGCTGATAGCGTCCAAACGGCTGTCAATCTCGTCTAAACGAGCAGACTCGCTGTCGCTCATTGAGCGGGCTTCTTTTTCGATGTTGTTCTGCAGAGTCTGCAACTCGCTTACCAAGCGGCCGCGCTCCTCTTTCAAAGCTTTAATTTTGTTCATTGTATAAGTGTTTTAATTGTTTGCTTGTTTTAATGGATTAGAGGTTTTTATATCTAGCTAACACCAGCTTAATAACGTCGCTGCTCGCCTCGCTTTTCTCTGCGTCGATTAACTCGCGCTCATCTTTAGCGGCTTGCAAATCGCGGGCGCTTACTGCGGTGCCTTCGTAAGCTGGGTAAGTAACAGGGCTAACGTCATAAAGGCGCTCAATCTTATTAATAACGCGCATACCGTTTACGCCGTACTTCTCAGAGGAACGCCACTCGCTGCCGCCTTTAGGGACGGTAAAAGCAAAGGAGCTCTGCGTAATGTCCCCGCGCATGATTGAACGCACCCAAGAAACGTGGGTAGGGTTTTCGTAGTCAGGAGTAAAGCTATAGCCTAACTCGCCGCCCTCGGTCAAAAATACCTTAGCCGTGCCGCTTGCTGTTCTACCTAGCACCTGGTTAGGGTCGTGGTTACCCAATACTCGCACGTCATCCTCTAGCACTTCGTTAAAAGCGCCTTCGCTAATAATCTCCTCGGCAAAGCCTAGGTCAGTAGCTTGGTTAATTACAGCGGCTACCCCGCGCACCTCAACGGGTAGCTCTTGGCCTTCTTTCATTCGGGCCTCAATAGAACCTAAAAAGGCGCGGCGTTCTGTGTTATTACTCATTGCTTAAGCTTGTGTATTATTATTATTCCCGTCGGGGTTGTTATTCTTAAATGCGGCGCTAGTTAACTGGTCAATCTTGGCCTGCATATAGGCGTTGATCTGCTCTGCTGGCATAAGGTTTGCTTCAATCAAATAAGAGTCGCCACCTTCAAAGCCGTTTGCGTCTTCAAACTGGCGGGCCTCATTGCGAGACAACCAGCCGCCGCGTATGCCTTTGTTGTAAAAGTCTGCGCGATCGTTAGCGGTTGCTCTTAGCAAGCTGTTAAAGTTAAACTTAAAGTAGTAGTTAATTTTGTCGGCTTCGGTCAAGAGTTTACGGCGCATCTCCTGCTCTATGTTAATGGCGTAAGCCATCAAAGTACGGCTATAAAAATCTTGGTATTCCTGCTCTACGCTAGACTTTACGCCGTTTTTGTTTGCCCCAATCATAGAAGAAGGCACGCCAAATATGCGGGCAATCTCCTCAGCGCTAAACTGGCGCTCCTCTAAGAACTGCGCCTCTTCTGGACTCATTGAGAGCTTTTCCATTGCAACGCCAGCGGGCAATACAGTCGAGCGGCTAGCGCCGTTAATTACGTCGTCAAGGCTAAGCTTTAATCCTTGCGCCTGTTCTGGCTTAATCTGGTGCTCAGACTTAAGCAAAAATTTAAGCGTTCCATTCTTATAAATGTCAGCGCTTGCACGAATAGCGGCAAGGTCAACGCCTAAGGTCTCGGCGTGAATCTGCACAGGGCTACGGCCCTCTAGCACGTTATCGACGCAAAGCCCTTTAAAATGCAGCATATCCACAGCGGGAACCAGCGTAGGGTAACCAGGAGCTGAAACTTTGTAAAACAGCTGCCCGTCGCTCAAAAGAGGCTTAACGTAGTCGGCGCTAATCGGGTGAAGCTCAACAGCGATAAAACGCGCGTCTCTATTGATAAAGGCGTAAGCGTTACCACGAAGAGCTAGCTGCGCTACTTGGTACTTCAAAAAGTCGAATTTTGTTTGATAAGCGTTAGGCTCATTAATGACAGCGCTAGCGTAATGCGCACGGGCTACTCGCTTGCCGTAATCCTGCTCTTCGTAAAGTTTAAGATCAAGGGCAGCAAGTCCGTCAGAGATAACGCGTACACAAGCGTGAACAGAAGCAATAGACAAAGCGCTGCGAGTATTTACCGCCTGACCGCTAGCCGTCTGAGCGCCGAAAACATTAGTAAGCGCGTTCAAAAGCCAGTCAGCTGGAGCGCTTAAAGAGCTTCGGCGTTCTACTTTGCTAGGGCTAAAAAGCCGCTTTAGGCTAAACTGCATAAGGCGAAATTATAACTTCGCGCGCGTAACGCCTGCAACTTTCTCCCATTGTTAGCGGTTTTCCTTTAGCCATCTGCTCAAAGTTGAGCGAAATACCCCGTAATCCTTAAAGCGTCTACGGTTAAAAATAGCAGCGTAACGCTCCTCAATTTTCTCGTAGGCTTCCTGATAAGTTTTGCTAGTTGGCAGCTCCTTGTAAAATTCCTTTATAAAGTCATCTTTAAAGGTTAGCCAAGCGTCAGTACGTTTCATTTTGTCCCCCTTTTTTAAATTCCTATATTGATATAAACCAAAAATCGTTCTCCCCTTTGGCGGCCTCTTGCATATAAGTCCCTAGTGCCATTACAATAGATACAGGGCCGTCTACTTTGTCTCCGCTCTTAGCCTTGTCGATTTTAATATTGTCGGCTGGGTCTCTTCTCAAAAGTATGTTACCCATTTGCCAACGCGTTACTGGGTTGTTGCCGTGTTTAAGGCGGCCGACTTTAATAAGACGCTCCAGCTCCTTGGTAGGTGCGCTCATAGATACAAAGCCCTGGCCAAACGGGTAAAGCGTTAGTCCTTCGTTTTGTAGCTCAATAATTAACTGCGAAGAGTTAAAACGGTCAAAAGCTATCTCTTTAATTTCGAACTGCTCGGCAAGGTCTAAAATGTCGGCCTTAATATAGTTGTAATCAGTTACGTTGCCCTCAGTTTCTATAATAAGCCCCTGACGCACCCAGTCTCTAATATTTGCGCCCGCTGTGTCGTTTCTTTTCTTTACCGCTTCTTCAGGTAAGTAATAGCGAGTAATAACGCTGTCCGCTTCTGGGAAAAACAAAGAGAAGGCGCAGAAGTCGCCCGTGCTAGCAAGGTCAAGCCCTCCGTAGCACTCTAGCCCCGCAAGGCTTGAGTAACTCAGCTCTGGCTGGTCTTTACTCCAAACTGCGTCGCTAATCCAAGTCTGCGCCGTATCTGTCCAGACGTTTAGCAGCTTAGTCTTAAATTCTACTTCTTTGTGCGTTAGCTCCTTCGCTTCGTTAACGCTCTGCTCTAATTTCTTAGGGTAAACCGATACTCCCCAATTTGGATTTGCTTTGGCCCAGGTTTTCGGGTCTGTCCAATCGTCGCCAGCATCAAGCGAGTAAATAACAGTAAAAAGGCTGTCATCCTTAAGCGCCCCCGATAAAACCTGCGAACAGTATTGCCTATGCTTATAACAAGGGCCTTCGCGGTTAAAGCCTGCCGTAGTAATGGTAAAAAGCAAAGGCTGCCGCCTTGCGCCCATTGAGTTATAAATTACGTTATATAGCTCATCATTTGGGTGCGCGTGGTATTCGTCAATGACGCAAAAGTGCGTATTTAGTCCGTCCTGCTTTCCTGGGTTCCATTCCAGCGGCTTATAAAGGTTATCGCCGTAAACTATACGCCTGTTGTGTATTGAGTTCTGTATTACTAGCTCGTCCTTAAGCCAGTCCTGCGCCTGGCACGCTCTGACACTTTCGCCAAAAACCATCATAGCCTGGTCTAGCTTAGTAGCCGCAGAGTAAACCTGCGCCCCTGCCTCGCCGTCGGCAAGTAAGCCGTAAAGCATTAAGGCGCTGGCAAAAGTCGATTTTCCATTTTTGCGCGGGACTTCAACGTAAGCACGCGAAAACCTGCGGGCTCCGTCTTGACCTACAAAGCCGAAAAGGTTCGTAATAATAAAAACCTGCCAAGGCTCTAGAATAAACTTGCGGCCCGCGGCTTCGCCTGTGGTGTGCGTTAGGTTTTGGATAAACTCTAGCGCATGATCTGCCAGCTCAGGAACAAAGCGAAACGTATTAAGGTCTGATAAATAACGAGCGCAAGCTTCCCGCACTAGTTGCCCAGCGCTTACCTTGCCGCTAATTACCTGCTCGGCGTATTTATTCGCTATTGCTTGGCTGTTCGTCATCTGCCAATTGCGCCGCGGTTATGTCGGTCTCTTCAAACTTTACGGGCGTTGTATTGTTAGAGGCCCAGTATATAAGAGCCTGCTGAGCTAGGTAAAGGTTGCGGTACTTTTTGCCGTCTATGCTTTTGCCGTTAATAGTAAGCTCGTAGTGTGTGCCTACTTTATCGACTCCTGGGGTTTTCTTTGCTTTTGCCATATTATGCTATTTTAGGTTTTTGTGTTAATATACCGAGTTTTTTAATGGGCTCCTTTTTTTCGGGCTTCAAGGCTTGCCTAGCGTTAGGCGTTACACCAAACAGGCGGCCAATATCGCAGGCGGCCTTTAGGCTTTTGTGCTTAATAGTGTGCCAAGGGCTTAAGGTTGGCCCGTGTACGCCTTCCATTACCTCGCCGTGGATCTCGCATTGCTTGCAAGCGTGTTCGTAGTTTGCCAGCTCCTTACAATAGGATGACAAAAGGTTTAAATCGGTCGAATAAAGCGCCCCGCTCTTGCGTAGCTCTTCGACTGTTACGCAGTAAATTTCGTAAGCGCGGCCAGTCAATTCAATAGGCGGCTGCGGTAATTCGTTGGTTTTCTGTGCTTCCATTGTTAGATATGTATAAAAAAGAAGTTAGAGTCTTCTAACTTTCGGTTTTTTGTAGTTTTCTGCGGGTGTAAAGAAAACTGCCCCGCGGTTTCGGGGGAGGAGCAGCCCTTTTTTTCACCCCCTACGGGGTCAAACTGCAGAAAAACAGCCGAAAAGCCGCCTTTTCTGACACCAAACAGACAAAAAGCGAAGCCTCGCCCCGCTGCTGTGTCAGAATTTCTGGCGCTCCAGCAATTAATCATAGTCTTCTCGTTTAGCTGTTCTCTCGCTTCGGCTCTTGCGCTGATGGCAACTCAGGCAAAGCGGTTGAAGGTTGTCTTCGTTCCACATTTCGCCGCCTAATCGCACGGGCCTAATATGATCGATAACCGTGGCTAATTTAATTGCGCCAGCCTCTCGGCACTCTCTGCAAGTTGGTTCGTCTCGAAGTATAGCAAGCCGCAGCGCCTTCCATTGCTTTGTATGGTACAATGGATTGACAAAAGTTTTAACGGCATAGCTGCCGCCTACCTTGCCCAATTGCTTTAGCTTATTTTCTGGAAACTTTGGCACGCTTAGGCTTTTCAGGTTCAACAAGTACAGCAAGCTTAGCGCCTTCTACCCAGTCCTTACGAACTAACCAGCGCACGGCTCCCGTTGTTAGGTTCTTAATTTTATCCTCTACCTCATAGACACGGCAGTAGGGGCGTGGGGTCGCCGTTCCGCATACCTTATACACATAGCCCTTGCGGTGGTAATAAATCCCGTTAAGGCTCCAATCCTCGGCTACTATGGGCTGATCGCTATATATAAACTCTAGCACAGGCATACAATCTGCTCAAATATTCTAATAAAGTCATCTACTGTTCTAATAACAAAGTACTGGAAGCCGTTATCTTCTACGAGCTGCTGCCACTCCTTCTGCGTCGGCGTTTGCCTACCTAGCGGCGCCTTTAGTTCAAACATATAAGCGCGGCCTTTCCAGTACAGTACTAAATCAGAACGGCCTGGCACTAGGCCTAGCTCTCTATTCATCTTGCCCTGCCTAGGGTTTGCTGAGTTGTTGAGGTTGTAACACAGTAGCCCGCGCGTTTCTGGGTGCTTGTAGAAAGCCCAAGTAAAGCAGGCCTTTTGTAGTCTAGTCTCTAAGTAAGTTACCATCCTTTATCCTCCCCGTCTTCGCTTAGATCAACGTCGCCAGGTTGCTGCTCGAGCCAATCGTAAAAGTCATTAGCATCTTTGTACTCGTCAAAGGTAGCGAGTAGCTCGCCGTCATAGTAAACTCTGAACTCTCGCACGTTATTTACCATTGCCTCGGTTATTCTGATCCAAACTCTTGACACTTTGCGGCTATTTGTTGCAATTATAACTATTTTTTTCTATTTCTCTTTAATACTGCGAATACTTAGCCAGCCAAGGCGTAAACATACAATTAACAATCGGAGCCTCGCCGTGCCTGTTTTTACCTACCACTAGCTCGGCCTCTTCTTTGTTGTTAGCGTTAAATTCGTCTCTGTCGTAATAGGCAGGCCGATAAGGGAAAATAATAACGTCGGCATCTTGTTCTATTGCGCCAGACTCTCTAAGATCTGAAAGCATCGGCCGCTTATCCTGCCGACTTTCTACACCTCTAGACAGCTGAGCCAAAGCCACGACGGTAATGCCCAAGTCTTTAGCCAGTAGCTTAAGCGTGCGGCTTATTTCAGCTACCTCTTGCTCGCGCGTCCGCCCCTTTGTTATCGGGCTTTTTATTAGCTGTATATAGTCAACAAAAAGAACGTCTAAGCCGTGCCTAGATTGATGCCTGCGCACCTTTGCCACTAATTCGCCGAGCGTTACGCTAGCTTCGTCGTCTATATAAATATGTTCCCGCCGCCCTTGCGCATATTCT
>Ga0255219_1000132_pt1 | contig 21428 bp, 16 predicted proteins | sample Miss_Colum_RepA__FD_183037 | JGI IMG/M metagenome (GOLD analysis project Ga0255219, IMG submission 183037) | Freshwater microbial communities from Mississippi River, Louisiana, United States - Miss_Colum_RepA_8d | ecosystem: Environmental > Aquatic > Freshwater > River | place: USA: Louisiana...
CCACAGCCGCATGATCGACTGGTCGGTCTTCCGGTCTGCAGTGGCACCCATGGCAGGCGACCCTACACACGTCTACCGCCCTGAGGAATTCGACTTTGGTCTGCAGGCAGCTTCGGCGGCCATCGACGCCGGCGTGGCACTGCCCGGCATCAGCGACGGCTTCAACGGAACGGCGCCGGATCTGGGTGCGCTGGAATTCGGCCAGCCAGCGCCGGTATACGGGCCTCGACCGACCAGTGACTGAACGACACAGTACTTGGCAGAGGCCGCCGTGGCGCGTAGCAACGCGCCCGCAGGGCTTAAGGTTTTCTTAAGAATCCCGCTCCACAGTGCCGTTTTCCCCAAGGAGAACGAGAACATGCGTATGCAGACGGCGGCAAGGGCACTACTTTTTTGCGGATTGACGATGATCGGCCAGGCGCGAGCGGCCGAGCCGACAGCGCCCCCCACTCCCCCCACGCTGGAGTCCCTGCAGGAAGAAGTGGCGAGGCTGCGCAGCATCATGCCGGGCCAGGCCTTTGCCATGACGCAGGTAGCCTACAATTTCAGCAATCTCTGGTTCGCAGCGCAGGCAGAGAACTGGCCGCTGGCACAGTTCTACCTCAATGAAACCCGCGTGCGACTGCGCTGGGCCATCCGCATAACGCCGGTGCGCAAGGTCGGAGAACGGGAAGTCGAACTCACGCCCATCGCCACGGCACTGGAAAGCAATCAACTGGCGGCGATCGAAAAAACCCTTGCTGCCCGCGACAATGCCGGCTTCGTCGCCAGCTACACCGCCATGATGCATGGCTGTCAGGGCTGCCACGAGGCTGCCGACAAACCCTACCTGCAACTGCAGATTCCTGCGGTGCCTGCCGAGCCGATGATCCGCTTCGCGCCCTGAGTCGGGTGGTCTGCTGCCGGGGCTACTCGCGACGGAGGGAAAAGGTGCCGCTTACCGCACCGCGGCGCCAGACGCCGCTCAGCGTACGATTCGGAGAGCCCAGATCCTCGAGGCGGCCATCCACGATGACCTTCACGACGGTGCCTGCTGCATCCTTGCTGTCGCCTTCCAGATGCACGCTCCAGTCCGACGAATCGAGTGTGCCGCTCGTGAGGGTGGCAGCATCGGGAAACCCGGGATTGATGGCACCGCTCAGTGTGGTGTCATGCCAGTTGAGTTCGAGCACCACATCGTGGCGCTCGGCCGCGTCCGGGCCCCAATCGCCCAACCAGATGCCCTGCAAAGGATGACCCTGCTGCGCGAAGGTCGAAACAGGCAGCAGCAGGGAGGCGAGCAGAAAGGAACGGGCTAGGCGCATGGCGACTCCAGGGATCAGGGAACGATGGGGCTGGTGCGATCGACGCCGGTGCTGCCTCCGCCCACCATCAATTCCTGGGCAAGGTTGCCGTCCTGGCAGAGGAACTGGAAGGTTTCACTTTCAGGCGTCCAGTTCATCACCATGCCAGTCGTCCAGGGCGCTGTATAAGCCCCGGGATCATCGATGGTCATGTCATAGGAAAGACGGTTGAAATCGAGCCGCGTGATGCGCTCGGTGAGGTGCAACTGCTGCGTGGTAGGAGCACCCCGTGCATCGATCCAGCCGCGCTCGTTGAAGCCGACCGTGTCGATCACCAGTGTGTCGCCCTCCCAGTGACCGACCGAATGTCCGCCGTAGCTCGGGTCCAGATCGCTTGGATGCTCGCGCCCGTCCATGTAGATGGTGCGAAAGCTATGGGACCCGCCGGTATGGAAGATGTAGATACGCTGCTGCTCCGGCACCTGCACGATGTCGGTACCGTAAGGCACCGACATGTGCCGCAGCCCCCCGGTAGGCTTGCAGCGCCCGTAGGGCTCGATCTCGTGCACCTGGCGCCAGAGGAAAAGTTCACGCGCCCACGGCTGGAAAGGCACGGCCGAAAAACGCGGCTTCTGATTGAGAGGATCGCTGCCGCGCCCGAAGTTGTCGCGCAGCGCGGTCTGCTGCTCGGTTTCCGGAATCACTGCCCGATAGTCGCCCCGGTTCCACACACCCTTTTCGCCGGGAGGTGCTTCGAAGCTCACCCAGCCATTGGCGAGTCGCGGTATGGGTCGTGCGCTGGCCACGTCGGACTCGGCTGCCCACGCGGGCAGCGCGCAAAGTGCGGCAATCAACAGCGTTAACGGGCGAAGCGCAGGCGGCAGCACGACATTCGACATGGCGGACATCCTCACGGTTGGCAGGCGGGGCAGCATCACGATCACTGGGCAGCGTTCTGACTGGACGCTGCACCCAGGCTTTCGCCGGTGGCAGCCCACGTCACGGTCCGCGCATTCATGCGCGGGCTACCGTCACGCGCCAGCGAACCTTCGACGATGATCTCGTCTCCGGTCTTGAGCGTGTCGCGATCCCAACCGCGATTGCGGACCTGGTGTGGAGCACCCATCTCGAAGCCCCAGTTCACCAGTTCCCCGGTTTTTTCGTCCTTTACGTTCAGGTAGATCCACACGTGCGGATTGGTCCAGGCGATACGCGTGACGTTGCCACGAATGGTGACGGGCTTGTCGGCGTCGAATTCGGCAGCGAACGAATGATGTGCCTGTACCTGCATGGCGCCAGCCAGCAAGCCGGCACAGACGAGCAACAGGGCGGTGATGGAACGTTTCATGGCAGTGCCTCCGGCGGCTAGGGGTTGGGGTCAGGGACGATTGTCCTGACAGTAGTACACAGGCAGTTCGGCATCCGGCACCCAGACCAGATCCCAGCTCGCCTTCCAGGGACGGGTATAGGTACCGGGATCATCGATGGTGACTTCATAGTGCAGCGTGCCAAAAACGGGACGCGAGTAGCGCTCCACGAGGTGCAACTGCGGCGTATGCGGCAGTCCACCATTGGAAAACCAGAAGCTGTCGTTGAAGCCGATCGTGTCGATCACCAGGGTGTCGCCCTCCCAGTTGCCGACCGCATGACCCCAGTACAGCGGGTCCTCGGCATTGCCATCGGGGAGGCCGGTCTGCTCACGACCGTCGAGAAAGATGGTGCGCCAGTTCTGGTTGCCATCACCCCAGAAATTGCGGATGCGCTGGTGTTCGGGTTCTTCGAGCAACACCACGCCATAAGGACGCTGGAAAAGACGGGGGCCGGCCTGGGTCTTGCAATCCAGGAACATCGGATCGTCCTTCAGGAAATTCAGTTGGCGGTATTTGTAGAGATCCAGCGCCCACGGCTGAAACGGTGCAACCTTGGCGGCATCTTCGATGCTGGCCAGCAGCCCGTGGCTGTCCATGGCCACAATCACGCCGTCTTCCACCAACGCCACTTCGCTCGGAAACGCCCAGTAGCCACCGGACTTGCCCGCCGGTGGCCCGAGCCGCGGCCTGCCATCGGGCCAGCGCGGAGTCGGCCCCGTGGCTTCTGCATAGCGCGGGGCTTCGGCCGGCGAAACGGTGAACACGCGCTGACCGCTGGCGTCGATGATGACTTCATCTCCCCACAGCTGGCGGCTGCCATTCCGCGCCAGAGTGCCGCGCACCGTGATCACGTCGCCGCTTTGCACGGTGGTGGAGGTCCAGCCGCTGCGACGCAGGTCAACGGTGCTCTCCAGCTCCACTGCCCAGCTGGTGGTCGTACCACCCTCGGTGACCTCCACGAACAGGTGCACGTGCGGGTTGAGCCAATCGACTTTGGAGACGGTGCCGTGCAGCTCCCGCGGCTGGGCCGGATCGAATTTCGCAGCAGGCACGTGGTGCGCCTGCACCAGCGTGCCCACGCCGGCGAGAAGCAGCGCTGCCGCGACGCGGCGCGCTGCAAAAGCAGCTGTATTGCTTGACCCCATACGACTTCCCCTCGAAATTGCGGCCGGCTCGCTGGCCGGTCTCTTGTCGGCTGGCGCTGGCCTCAGCCGCCCTCGCCGAGAGCGGCAACCAGACGCCGATTACTGGCGAGTGATACTGAAGGTCCCTGCGCGACCGTCGACGCTCCAACTCCCATTCAGACTGCGATTGTAGGTGCCGAGATCATCGAGCTTGCCATCGAGCACCCACTGCTCGGAGCGACCACCGGCTTTGGCTTCAGCCTCCAGATGCACGCTCCAATCACTCGGGTCCACGCGGGCCACCCTCAGCGGCACCGCCGCCTGCCCAGGATTGATCACGCCGGACAACTGTGTTCCCTGCCAGTCGAGCACGATCACCACGCGCTGCCGGCTGTCGGTGCCTACCCCCCAGTCACCGACCCAGACCCCGGACATGGGGTGGCCTTCCTGAGCCAGCACAGGCGCAGCGAACCCCACCAGCAACGAGAGCCCGGCTACCGACAAAAGACGTGAGCGACTGAGAGACATAAGTGCACCGGTTTGCGCGAATTGCGGCCGATACTAGCCGCGGCAGTTCAGACTGTCACTCCCGCGCAAGAAGACCACGTGGTACGCCACGACCTCGCGCGGGCTGGACCACGGCCTCGTTACCCACTACCGTCACGACTACCCAACGTTGTCTGGAGCCCCTCATGCCCTCCGTCCGTCCACTCGTCCTTGCTATGGGTCTGCTGTCGCTCGGCACTGGCGCCCACGCAGCCGATTGCTCTGCGCTCGCCGCGCTGCCACTCGACAAAGGCCGCGTGACGGCCGCCACACTGGTGGCGGCTGGCGCATTCCAACCCCCGCAGGCGCCGGGTGGACCGCCCCCGGGAGTCGCCGGTGCCGCCTTCACCGCGGTACCGGCCTTCTGTCGCGTGGAAGCGCTGCTGCAGCCGACTGCCGACTCCTCGATCCGCGTGGAAGTGTGGCTGCCGACCGAAGGCTGGAACGGCAAGTTCGTCGGCATCGGCAACGGCATCTGGGCTGGCCAGCTGAGCCTGTCGCAGCTGGCAGCGCCCGTGACGCGCGGTTATGCCGCTGCCACCACGGACACCGGACACAGCGGCTCCGGTCTCACCGCCGAGTGGGCCGTTGGTCATCCTGAGAAGCTGGTGGACTTCGGTCACCGCGCCGTGCATCTGATGACCGTAACGGCCAAGCAGGCCATCGCTGCCTTCTACGGCACACCCGAGTCACACGCGTTTTGGGACTCCTGCTCCACGGGTGGTCGCCAGGGATTGATGGCAGCCTACCGCTACCCCGAGGACTACGACGCCATCTCCGCCATGGCACCGGCCAACCCCATGACCGACCTCATGACACAAAGCATGTGGGCAAACTGGGTCACCAAACGGCGGGCCGGCGCACAACTGGACATGGCCGCCCTGTCACTGGTTCACGGTGCCGTCCTGCAGCACTGCGATGCCGAGGATGGACTGCAGGATGGCATCGTGGGCAGACCGCAGAGCTGTGGCTTCGCGCCCGCCTCGTTGGTGTGCACCGGCGGAAACAGCCAGAGCTGCCTCAGCGAGGCTCAGGCCGAGGCCGTGCAGGCAATTTACGACGGCGTGCGCGACAGTGCCGGCCGGCCGCTGCTGCCGGGCTGGCCGCGGGGTGCGGAAATGCAGCTGGCGGCGCTGGTACTGGCGCCGACCCCCTTCCCCGTTGCCCTGAGTTATTTCCAGCAACTGGTCCACGGCAGCGATAGCGGCTGGAACTGGCTGACCATGGACTTCAGCAGCGAATCCGCGCAGGCGCGCGAGTTCGCCTCTGCCGTGCTGGACGTGCCGGCGGCAGGTCTGCAGGCCTTCTTTGCCCGTGGCGGCAAGCTGCTGCTGAGCCATGGCTGGAATGACGGCCTGATTCCCGCCACCAATACGCTTGCCTTCCACGCTACGCTACAGGGCTCGCTCGAAAAGGAGACCCGGGACGAGCAGCTGCGGCTGTTCATGGCGCCAGGCATGGAACACTGCAGTGGCGGCGAGGGCCCGAACAGTTTCGACACGCTGGGTACGCTCGACGCCTGGGTGAGCAGCGGCAGCGCCCCGGAGCGCCTCATCGCGACTCGCCTGAATTCACCGCTGCCCAACGCCCCGCGCCTGCCGCCGCTGACCCGACCGCTCTGCCCCTACCCACAGGTGGCGGAGCACGACGGCCGCGGCAGCACCGACAGCGCGGAGAGCTTTCGCTGCGTAGCTGCGCCCTAGCCGCTCTCGATCGGCCGGCGCGGCAGGCAACTGGCTTGCTCGTCAAAACATGAATTTCAGTGTCGTCCTCCAGGTGCGGCCCGGCATCGCCGATTGGGCCAGACGCCCTAGAGCACCGCGAGCTTCATTCGCCCTGCAACGTGTCGCGAATGAACTCCAGCATCATCGCTGTGTAGCGCTCGTCACCGCTGTTGATGTGCTGGTTGATGGAGATGTGGTTATGGTCGCGCGCCTGCGCGAAGCGGGGGCAGGCCTCGCGGGTGCGGCAGAGGATGTCGTACAGGCGTGCCGTACCGGCTTCGATGCCGTGCGGGTCGTACTCGGCGCTGAGGAGAAAGACGGGTACGTCTCGGCCTTGGTACTGCTCGGCCAGATGGAAGGCAGAGCTGCGCTCGCGCTGCGCCGGGTCGCTGCCGAAGTAGTCCTGGTTATCGGCCTGGTAGGCCCCCGACAGCATGATGGCCCCGGCGATGTCCGGGTCGCCGTCGTCCATCATGGTGGAGTCGAACAGCAACGACGACACGTGCGTACAGCCGGCAGACGCGCACAGGAAGAAGATGCGCTCTGGATCGATGCCGTAGTCGGTGGCGTTGGCGCGAATCCACGCCACGATGGCCTTCATGTCCTCCGCACCCTGCGGATAAGTGATGTTCGGTACCAGTCGGTAGGTGGCATTGATGCCGACCATGTCGTGCCGCGCGAAGTAGGTAGCCACATTGGCATTCATGAGGTCCGAGAGCGGGTTGACCTTGTCACCCCCGGTAAGGCCGCCACCGTGGATGAAAACCACGGCAGCACGTCCGGCAGCGTCGGTCTGCGGGCGGTAGATGTCCATGCCCTGCTTGGCATCCGGGCCGTACTTCAGGTCCTTGGTCGCGCGCAGCGTACCTTTTGGCGTGGTTTTGTGGATCTCGGCATAGAGCTTGCCCGTGCCCTCGATCACCTGCGGATTGAGGTTGGGCCCCATGGCCTTGATGGCCTGGTAAGCGGCAAGCAGCGCGGGATCGGTGACGTCCTGGGCCAGGGCGGTGGTGCTGGTCAGCAGCAGGGCAAGCAGCAGGCGTGCGGGGATCATGGGTTTTCTCCGTGGCCGGATGGCCGGCAGTGTGGCTCAGCGAGGTGGGGACTGCAGACGCTGCAGCAGGGCGATGGTCTCCGGCTTGCGCACAGGCGCGCGGGCGCCGGTCAACTCGCCCTCCGCCCAGTCGAATGCCGAGCGGCCCTCGTTGTCTTTTACCGTCAGGTCGGCACCCTGGGCCGCCAGATACTCGATGATGGCATTGGAGCCGCGGTTGGCGGCACCGTGCAGGGCGCGGATACCCATGGAATTCACCGCGTTGACGTCCTGACCGAGCCCGTGCAGCAGCTTCACCGTTTCCAGCAGGGCCTCTGCCCCTTCGTCGAAGGTTTCGGCGTAGGCCCACGAGACGCCGGCCGCCACCATCAGTGGCGTGGTGCCTCCGGTCGTGCCGAGGTGTGGATCGGCGCCGTGGTCGAGCAGCAGGTGCAGCACGCGCAGGTCGCCGGCGATGGCCGCACGCAGGAACGGTGTCTGTCCCGTCATGTCCACCCACCCGTTGAAACCGGTGCCGGCAATGAAGCGTCGCTCCGGTGGGAACTCCCGGATGCGGGGATTGGGCTTGGCGCCTTTGGCGAGCAGGGTCTCGATCAGCGCAAACGCCGCCTCGCGGTCGACGAAGTTGCTGGTATCGGTCACACGCATTTCGAGATTACGCATGTCGACGGCCACCCACAGCGGCGTCTGGCCATACCAGTCCTCCGCATTGACGTTGGCGCCAGCGTCGATGAGGTAGTGGGCAATGGCAAAGTGATCGCTGTGCGGGGCACGCTCCACACTCACCACGCTGTAGTTGAGGATGGCATTGAGCAGTGGCGTGATGCCATTGGCATCGGCCTGCTCGAGATCGGCGCCGGCCTCGACCAAGAGGCGGGTCAGCGCCAGATTGCCCTGGCGCGTGGCGAACAGCAGCGGTGTCTTGCTGCCGGTGATGGGGTAGCGCATGCCGCGATCGGGCAGGCCAGAACGGTTGATGCCCACACCCTGCGAAGTCCCGACCGGCACCTCGCTCGGCAGTACGCGCCGGTGCTCCGCGCCGGCGAGACTCTGCGCATTGACGTCGGCGCCGGCCTGCAGCAGCCGCGCCGCCAGCGCGGGTCTCTCCTCGCGCACGGCCAGCATGAGGGCGGTCTGGCCGTAGGTAGCGTCGCGCGCATCTACTTCGGCACCGGCCGCCAACAGCAGTTCGACCAGGTCGCCGGCTCCTTCGCGGATGGCCAGCAGCAGCGGTGTTTCCCCAGCGCCGTCACGCTGCTCCAGGTCGGCACCGGCCGCGAGCAGGGCACTGACCATGCCGGCGTGGCGAGCCTGCAGCGCCACGTGCAGTGGTGCCTGACCATAGCGGTTCACGGCAGAGACATCGGCACCGGCAGCGAGCAGCAGTGCTGCCAGCTCGCCATTGTTGACGCGGACAGCCCAATGCAGGGCCGGCGTGCCGTCGCGACTCCAGGCGTCGACGTCGAGCCCCTGACGGAGCAACTCCTGCACGGTGGCGGCGTCGCCGGCCTTGGCGGCTTCGGCGAGGGGCGAACTCTGCACCTGCTCGGGCCGCGGTGCGCGAAGCGTCTGGGCCGTTGCCGCGAGGGGCTGCAGCGCCGCGCCCAGCAGCAGCGCGCGCACCAGCAGCGGAATCCGGGCGAGGCGGGAATACGGACGGGTTTTCATCGGTAAGTCTCCGCGCGGTCTACACCGCAACACTGCCGTTGCTGTCGGCAAAGCGGTCGACCGGTACGCCGAGCTTATCGAGCACGGTGACCAGCAGGTTGGCGATCGGCGTGCCCTCGGCTTCGCGCACGTGCACCGCGCCGGCCATCCGACCGGAGGCACCGCCCACCAATACCGCTGGCAGCTTGCTGTGGTTGTGATTCTGCGAATCGCCCATGCCGCTGCCGTAGAGCAGCAGCGAGTGGTCGAGCAGCGTGCCGTCGCCATCCGGTGTGGCCTGCAGGCGCGCTGCAAAATAACCGAGCGTGCTGCTGACATGGTAGGCATTGAGCTGCGCCAGCCGGCGAATGTTGTCTTCCATTTCCATGTGGTGGGAGAGGTTGTGGAAAGGATCCGTCACACCACTGGCGGGAAACGTGCGATTGCTGAGTTCGGCGGCCAGCAGCACGGTGGTGACGCGGGTCAGGTCAGCCTGCCAGGCCAGGGCGATCAGGTCGAACAGCGTACGCGCATGTTCCTCGAAACTGTCTGGCACGCCGGCCGGACGCTCGGGCAGATCGAGGTCACGCGGCGCGGCATCGGCTTCCAGGCTCAGTCGGCGCTCCACTTCACGAACGTCGGTGAGGTACTGCTCCATGCGCTGGCGATCGGCCTGCGGCAGCGTCCGCTGCAGCGCCGCGAGTTCCTGGCGCACGCCGTCGAGCAGGGTCGAGGTCTGGTTGCGGCGTGCAGCGACCTGGGCCGGCGTACTGCCGTCGCCGAACAGCCGTTCGAACACCACCCGCGGGTTGACCTGTACCGGCATCGGCGTGGTCGGCGTGCGGAAGGAAATGGCGGCGCGCTCTTCGAGGGCGAGTTCCAGCGAGGGCAGCTGCGTGTCCTGACCGATGTGGTCGGCGGCCAGTTGGTCCAGAGAGGTCGGCGAGGGTCCCTTGCCGGGAGCCACGCAGGTGAGCCAGCACTGGGCCGAACGGCTGTGGTGGCCGCCGGCCGAGGGGTCGCCGAGGTAGGCGATCGGCAGGTCGAGCCCGCTGACCACGCTGACCCGGTCACGGAAGGGCTCGAGTGCTGCCAGCGATGGACTCAGTGCGAAACCACGACCAACGGTGGTCGGCACCCAGCGGTCCTCCACCGCGCCGTGCGGGATGTAGAGACAGGCCAGCCGGGACTGCGGCGTGGCGGCCGTGGCGGCACGTGCCGTGGCGGCCGGCAGCATCGACTCCAGCAAGGGTAGCCCCAGCGTCACGCCGGCTCCGCGCAGCAGCAGACGTCGCGACAGATGTTTTCGGGTGAGAAAGTTCATGGGGGACTCCTGCGTGATTACCTGGTCAGCCTGTACCTGCCGTTCATTGCTGCGCCACCGTCGGCGCGTCGGCGGCTGCAGCCGCCGGTGGCTTGCTGCGTAGCCGGAATGGTGCGCTGTCCACCACGGCCTTCACCAGTGCGGTGAGTGTGAAATCCTGTGCGGCCGCCTGCTGCACGATGCGGCGTACTGCCGGCCCATCGTAAGGTTCCAGCGTGCGCCCGAGTGCATAGGTCAGCAGGCGCTCGGTCAGCGCCGCCATGAAGGCTTCGGGGCGGTCCAGCAGCGCTGCACGCAGCGTGGCAGGACCGTCCACGGGCGTGCCGTCCACCATCTCGGCCCTCGTGTCCAATACCACGCCGTTGTCTTCGGCGCGCCAGCGTCCGACCAGATCGAAATTTTCGAGTGCAAAACCCACCGGATCCATCATCTGGTGACAGGAGCTGCAGGCCGGATCGGCGCGATGCTGTTCCAGTCGCTGGCGCAGCGTGGCGACCTGCCCGCCGCTGTCCTTCTTGTCGCCATCGAGATCGGTTTCCACGCCCGGCGGCGGCGGCGGCACGCGGGCCCCCAGCAGGTTTTCCATGATCCAGGAGCCGCGGATCACCGGCGACGTCCGGTTGGCCACCGAAGTGGCCGTGAGGATGCTGGCCTGGCCGAGCAGTCCGCGGCGCGGACTGTCGGCGGGCAGCGGCACGCGGCGCAGGTAGCCGCCGGTCACACCGTCGATGCCATAGTGCGCCGCCAGCGGCTCGTTGAGGTAGGTATAGTCGGCATCGAGCAGTGACAGCAGGTTGCGGTTTTCGCGCGCGAGGCTCTGGAAGAACAGCAGCGTCTCCTGCCGCATGGCGGCGCGCAGGGCCGGACTGAAGCCGGCGTCCTGCGGGGCAACCGTGTCGAGTTCCCGCAGCTTCAACCACTGGCCGGCGAAATTTTCCAGCAGGGCCCCGGCGCGCGGATCCGCCAGCATGCGCTCCACTTCGCTCGCCAGCACCGCGGGCTCGTGCAACTGGCCGGCTGCGGCCACCGCCAGCAGAGGCTCGTCGGGCAGACTGCTCCACAGGAAAAATGACAGCCGGGAGGCCAGTTCCAGATCGCTGATGGCATAGACCTGCCCATCAGTCAGCTCGGGCGGCTCCTCTTCGAAGCGGTACAGGAAGCGCGGATCCACCAGCAGCCAGGTCAGTGCGGACTGGATGCCGGTCTCGAAGGTACCGCCGTCGGCAGCCCGGCCCCGCTCGTAGTACTGCAGCAAGGTCTCGACGGCCGGATCGCTGGCGTCCAGCGGACGGCGGTAGGCGTGCGTGGCGAGGCGGGTAAGGATGCGGGTGGCACAGGGCCTCTCCTCGGCTGTTTCGCGCGGCTGACAGGTAAAGATGGCACGGCGGCTGGGCGTATCGCCCGGACCCGTCGTGGCGTAGGGACCGTCGATCTCCAGCCCCTGCACACTGCCGTTGCCAGCAGCGGCGTCGGCGAGCAGCAACTCTCCGGCACCCACGCAGCGCTGCTGGTCCACCAGCGCGAGCGCGATCGTGTGCGTGCCGGCCGGCACCTGCAGGCGGAAGTTCTGTGGATCGGTCACCGGCAGGGGGGCGCCGTTGAAGAGCACTTCGAGCCGGGGCCCGCCGCACCAGATCATGCGACCGGTATCGTTGCCGCGACCGGCCTCGGGAATGTTGGCGGCCACCTCGAACTGGTACTCGGCATCGACCGGAAAGTAATGCGCAACCTGCAGGCCACCGCGGGTGCCGAGCGGCAGGCCCTCGACATAGTCCTGCTGGCTGGCGCCGCCCGCGGCGCGGTATTCCACCTGCGTCGGCGGCGTGGCGGGGTCACCGACCGCCTGACGGGCGATCTGCATGGCCACGCCCACATAACCCTCCAGCAAGGTGGGCGACATGCTGAGCGTGGCGGCTACGTTATCGAAGCCAGCGGTCGAGGCGTCGGCCGGCAGCGTGCGCACGAGTTCGCCGGCATCGAAGGCCAGCAGGTCGCGCACGGCATTGCGGTATTCGGTGCGATTGAGGCGGGCCGCCGGCTTGGCCCCGGGGTTGGGAGCCGCCTGCCAGACCAGGTCGAGGCCCTCACCCAGCCACTGCACCATGCCATCGAGGTCGGCACGCGCCGGGCGCGGCTGGCCCTTGGGCGGCATGAGACCGGCGCGCAGCTTGCGCACCACCGTTTCCCAGACCGCCGTGTCCTGCTGCAGATCCTCGAGCGCCAGCAGGTCGAAGGCGATGCCGCCTGCGTAATCGGCGGAGTTGTGGCAGTCCATACAGTACTGGTCGAGCAGCGCGCGTTTTTCAGCGCTGCCTGCGCTCCAGTCGCTCAACGCGGCGTGCACGGCAGGGTCAGCCCCGGGGGCATCGGCAGCGCCGGCAGTGGCGGTCCAGCCCACGGCCAGCAGGAGGGCGGTCGGTACCCTGTACATCGTTCTTTTCACTCACTCCCCTCCTGGCGGGTCTCGGCAGGTGGCCGGATGTTGCCGGGCGATTGTGGCACGAATTGGGCCAGACCCGTGCCGGGCCAGGCGTGTCTGTTCCGGATCTTGCAGCCGACGCTGAATCAGTGGAAATCGCGGCTCTCCGTCACCAGCCTGCCGAGCAGCGGCGTGTGGTCGACCAGCAGGCCGGCGACGAGATGTACCACCTCGCCCCTGCGCTCCACCGTGCCACGCACTTCCAGCAACCGTGCACCCAGCAGGGCATGGCGCTGGCGCTCCACGAGACTGTTCCAGACCACGACATTGACCGTGCCGGTTTCGTCTTCGAGCGTGACGAATACCACGCCTCTGGCGGTGGCCGGCCGCTGACGGCCGGTGACGAGTCCGGCGACGCGGATCAACTGCCGGTCACGCGCCCGCAGCAACTGCGCGGCACTGCTGATGCACAGCGCCGTCAGGCGCAGGCGCAGCAGCGCGAGCGGATGGCGGCCGAGCGTGAGACCGAGCCGCCGGTAATCGGCCACCAGTTCCTCGCCCTCGCTGGGAGCGAACAGATCCGGCTGCACCTCCTGCTGCCGGGGGATGGCCAGTGGCAGGTCGTCGGGCAGGTGGCCGAGCGTGTGCCACAGTGCCAGCCGCCGGTGTCCGGCCAGCGCCGCCAGCGCATTGGCATCGGCGAGGCAGTGCAGCGCCTGGCGATCGAGCCGTGTGCGGCGCAGGAAATCCTCGCGGTCCGCAAAGGGCCGGTCGTGCCGCGCAGCCAGGAGACGCCGGGCCGCCGTCTCGGCAAGCCCCTTGACCCGGTGCAGTCCCAGCCGTATTGCAGGCCTGCCATCCTCGGCGGGTTCCAGCGTCGAGTACCACGCGCTGGTCAGTACGTCGACCGGGCGCACTTCCACGCCATGCCGCTGCACGTCCTGTACCAACTGTGATGGCGCATAGAAGCCGAGCGGCTGGCTGTTGAGCAGCGCCGCGCAGAAAGCGGCCGGCTCGTGGCACTTGAGCCAGGCCGACACATACACCAGCAGGGCAAAGCTGGCCGAATGGCTCTCCGGGAAACCGTACTCGCCGAAGCCGCGCGCCATCTGGTAGATCTGCTCGGCGTACTCGGGTGCATAGCCGCGCACCTGCATGCCGTCCAGCAGTCGCTGGCGGAAGGGTTGCAGGCCGCCCTTGCGGCTCCAGGACGCCATCGCCCGCCGCAGCTGGTCGGCCTCACCGGGCGTGAAACCGGCCGCCACCATCGCGATCTGCATCACCTGCTCCTGGAAGATCGCCACACCGAGGGTGCGCTCCAGTACATGGCGGATGGCCTCCGACGGATAGCTCACTGCCTCCTCCTGGTTACGCCGGCGCAGGTACGGATGCACCATGCCGCCGACGATGGGGCCGGGCCGCACGATGGCCACCTCGATGACGAGGTCGTAGAAGCAGCGCGGCCGCAGTCGCGGCAGCATCGACATCTGCGCGCGTGACTCCACCTGGAACACCCCCACGGTATCGGCCCTGCCCAGCATGGCGTAGACGGCCGGGTCCTCGGCGGGGATGTCCTGCACACGCAGTGCCGTGCCGCGGAAGCGGTTGATGAGATCCAGCGTACGACGGATGCACGACAACATGCCGAGGGCGAGGATGTCGACCTTGAGCAGGCCCAGCGCATCGAGATCGTCCTTGTCCCACTGGATCACCGTGCGGGCCGGCATGCTGGCATTCTCGACCGGCACCAGCCGGGTGAGCTTGCGGTCGTCGATCACGAAGCCACCGACGTGCTGCGACAGGTGGCGCGGAAAGCCGAGCAACTGCTCTACCAGCGCCTGCAACTGACGCACGCTGCGGCTCTGCGGGTCGAAGCCGGCCTCGAGCAGCCGCTGGGCACGCCCCTCGCTGCCGTCCCACCAGGCCAGCGAGGCGGTGAGACGGTCGAGCTGGTCGAGTGCAAAGCCGAGTGCCTTGCCAACGTCGCGCAGCGCACTGCGCGGCCGGTAGCAGATCACCGTGGCGGCGATGGCGGTGCGCTCGCGGCCATAGCGCTGGTAAAGATACTGGATGACTTCCTCGCGACGCTGATGCTCGAAGTCCACGTCGATGTCGGGCGGCTCGTTGCGCTCACGCGAGATGAAGCGCTCGAACAGCATCTGCATGCGGTCAGGGTCGACCTCGGTGATGCCGAGGCAGTAGCACACGGCCGAGTTGGCAGCCGAGCCACGGCCCTGGCAGAGGATGCCGCGGCTGCGTGCGAAGCGCACGATGTCCTCGATGGTCAGGAAGAAAGACTCGTAGCCCAGTTCGGCGATCAGACGCAGCTCGTGTTCGAGCAACTGCTGCACCCGCGCAGAGACTCCCTGCGGGTAACGCCGTCCGGCACCGGCATAGGTGAGCCAGCGCAGGTGGTTGCCGGCCGTTTCACCGACGGGCACCAGTTCGGCCGGGTACTGATAGCGAATTTCGTCGAGCGAGAAACGGCAGCGTGCGGCCACCTGCAGGGTCTCCAGCAGCAGCGCCGGCGGGTAGACGTGGGCCAGCCGGCCGAGCGGGCGCAGGTGCCGCTCGGCATTCGGGTACAGCGCCGAGCCAGCCTCTGCCACCGGCACACCGAGACGGATCGCCGTCAGTACGTCCTGCAGCGGCTGGCGCTGGCGCAGATGCATGTGCACGTCACCGGCGGCCAGCAGCGGCAGACCGGCCGCCGCGCCGAGAGCGACCAGCGCGGCGAGGCGGGCAGCATCGTCGGCACCACGATGCAGCTCGACGGCGATCCACGCTCGCCCGGCGAAGACACGCGCTACCCACTCTGCCTGCTCGGGTGCCGGCTCGGCGCCGGGCAGCCACAGTGCGATGCACTCGTCGAGCCCCTGCAGGTCGGCGCGGCCGAGCTGGTAACTGCCCTTGTCGGCACGCCGGCGCCCCAGTGTGATCAGCTCGCAGAGGTTGCCGTAGCCGGCCAGTGTCTCGGCCAGCAGCACCAGGCGCAGTCCATCATCCAGCGTGAACTCGCTGCCGACGATCAGCTTGAGCTGCTTTTCCCTGGCAGCGACATGTGCCCGCACCACGCCGGCCACCGAACACTCGTCGGTGATGGCCAGCGCGGCATAGCCCAGCGTGGCGGCGCGGGTGACGAGCTCCTCGGCATGCGAGGCACCGCGCAGGAAGGTGAAGTTGCTGACGCAGTGCAGCTCGGCGTAGGACACCAGCACGGCAAACCCTCCTCAACCGAAGATGCCGTGCAGGAACCAGCGCGGCGGCCGGTGGTGCTCACGGTAGATCCACAGCGTCTCGCCGGCAGGATTGCGCGCCACATAGTAGTCGCGGCGGGCCCGAGCACCATCCCACCAGCCGGACTCGATGCGCTCGGGGCCGGCCAGCAAACGCAGCCGGCCCTGGCACAGTGGCTCGTCCTGCTCGGTGAGCAGGGCACGCGGCAGTCGCAGCAGCCACAGCGGACGCGGCGTCGCGGGCAGGCGCGGTGACGCCGTTCTGGACGGCAGCGGCCTGCCGGCTTGCCACGCCTGCTCGGGGCGATGGTCGTCGTGCAGGCAAAGGCGGTAGACCCGTGCACTGCCGAGTCGCGCCAGCAGCCTGTCCACCAGCTGGCTCCAGCCGATGGCCTGTGCAGCCGGGTTCGCCATGAAGCTGGCGCTGCTTTCGACGAACTCGAGCAACTGCCCGGCAACGAGACCGAGCCCGAGTACCGGCGCTTCCAGCATGGTCTGCGCCAGACGCTCGCGCGCCAGGGCCAGCAGCCGCTCGGCGCTGCGCTCCGGCAGGCTGCTGCCGAGTGCCAGGGTGGTACGCCGCTGCCTGCTGTGCTCGAGCTGCAAGTGCCACTGCAGCACGCCGCTGCTGCGGGCACGCAGGAAGCCCTCGAATTCCTGCAGCAGGCGGCGCAGCGGAAACAGCAGGCGCAGTGCTTCGTTGACCTCGAAGCCGAACTCCACGCGGCTGCTGAAAGACGCTGGCGGTACCACCCAGGCTCGCGGATCGGCCGCCAGGCCGAGTGCACGGTCCAGTTCGAGGCGGCGCGCAGCACCGAAGCGGCGCAGGAAACCGTCGCGCGGCAAGCCACAGCAAGCGCCGATGCTGCGGATACCGAGGCTGTGCAGTGTGGTCAGCAGCTCCGGCGGCCAGTCGAGCAGGGTGAGCGGCAGCGGTGCCAGCCGCTCGCCGAGCAGCGGCAGTTGCAGGCACGCGCGTACCGGCAGCCCGGCATGGCGCGCCTTCGCCAGCCACCAGGCGGCCCGCGGTGTAGGTGCTACGCCGGGTACGGCAGAGTAGCCGAGTGCAGCGCTGCCTTCCCGCAGGTGCGCCAGCAGTGCCTTGAGGCCGCGGTGCAGACGCAGCGTGCTGGCGACTTCGAGCAGCAGCCCTTCGCCGGGCTGCAGCGCCACGCTGGGCGTGAACTGGCCGGCCCAGTAGGCGAGGCTTTGCAGTGCCTCGGCATCGCGCGCCTCGTCGTGTGGCAGCACCGCGAGCCGCGCCTCTAGCGCGCGTGCCGCTGCCACGGCCATGCCGGGCACGATGCCGGCAGCGCGGGCCAGGGCATTGGCACAGCGTACTTGCGGCCGGTTGGCAGGCCCGTCGGCGATCACGCAGGCGGCAAGGTTTTCCTGGGCACGCTGTGCAAGCTGCAGAGGCAATTCAGGCAGGTAGAGAGCGATCCACAGCATGGCGCCCTCTCAAACGGCAGGCGCAGCGAGGCGGTGGCGGAATCTCGAAGCGGGGACGACGACTGGTCTGGCAGGCTCGACGCGCAGAGCGTCTGCTGCCGCCTGCCAGTGCGGAGGAAACAACTGCAGAGTCAGCGGCTGCGCAGGTGCCAGACCGCGGCACTTGAGCACCTGCACCTGCAAGCGGCCGGCGTCGGCAGCCAGCCGCAGCCGCAGCGGTGCCGGCGAAGGCTGGGCCTCGGCGGCCAGCGGACGGTACAGCAGGCACAGGGCCTTGGCATTGGCGGCTGCCAGCTGCAGGCGCTGCAAGGCGCGGTAGTCGAGCGCACGGCCTGCTGCCTCGGCCCACAGCACCACCGCAGCGCATTCACCGGAACGCAGCAGCTGCTCGGCCGACCACAGCAGGTCGCCACTGGTGGCCTCCACGATCAGAAGCCGCTCCAGCGGGATGCCGGCCTGCAGCCAGGCCCGCGGCTGCGGCAGGTAGGGCGGCGCCAGCAGCGCCACGTGGCGACCCTCTGCACTCAGGCTGCCGAGCGCCGGCGCCAGCAGCGACAACTCGCCGATCCCGGTGGCCCCCACCAGCAGTTCCGTGAGCGCACCCAGCGGCCAGCCCCGCTGCGGCAGCACGGCATCGAGCGCGGCGTGGCCGCTGGCCACTGCCTGCGACAGCCCCTGCGCGGCGGGCTCCGCGCGCCAGAGGGCGGGATTGCGCAGCAGCAGTTCGAGGGCCTGACGGGGATCGGTCTGCGTCATGGCATTCACCGCCGGTAGGACCGGAAGCTGCCTGTCACCACACCGACGATCTCCAGGGGATCGGGGCGCAGCACAGGGTAGTTCCTGTTTTCGGGCTTCAAGACGTAGCGCCCACCTTCTTTCAGCAGGGTCTTGACGGTGAGCCCCTCGCCCGTGAGCGCCACCACGATCTCCCCCACCTTGGCCTGCTGCCGGCGTTCGCACACCGCGGTGTCGCCGTCCATGAGACCGATCTCGCACATCGAGTCGCCCATCACCGGCACCAGGAAGGTCTGCGACGGCTTCTGCACCAGCAGGCTGTCTACACTCACCAGGTCGGCCGACGTGTCGAACGCCACCTCGGGCAGGCCGGCCCGTACGGCCACCACGGAGCGCGGGCGCTCGAAAAAGCGGGCGGTTGGAGTCAGCCGTCTGTCCGCGGAGGTTCGGGTGAGATAGCCGGCCTCCTCCAACCGCCCGACTAACGCAGCAGCAGCGTTCTTGGCACTGAAGCCCAGCAGCTCGCTGATGACCGAATAAGACGGAATCAGCCGATGCCGGGCGTAGTAGTCCTGCAGGGCAGCGAGGTACTGGTGATCGTAGTTGGGGCGAGCCATGCCGGCATGTTATTGTACGTTCGTCCATTAATCAAGCAGGGGTGGTGTTGCAGGGGCTTTCTGTCTCTGCGCGACCGTGTAGCGCAGCAACGGAAGCTCGACGCAACGTGGAGCAGGCGGCCACAGCACTCCCACGGACGCAGAGAATTTTCTCTTACGGTTCCCTTGGTTGTTGGTATTCTGAGCGCTCGCGTACTACACACCAGCGCCCGTATCGTTCACCAGCCTCCTAACATCACGCCGTACAAATAAAAGCAAAAGGGAAAATCCATGATGAAAACACCACGCAAACTCCTGGCCCTGGCCGCCATGGCGGCGGCTGCGCTGCCCGTTGCCGCCCAGGAGATGCCCGACATCGGCTTTGAAAGTGTGGGCCGCGGCAAGCCACTGGCCGCCAAGGTCGTTGACCACCCCAACGTGGGTCCGGACCGCAACTTCGTGGAGGGCCGGCCCCGCACCGAGTGGACGCTGTACGGTTTCCGCGAAAACGAGCTGCCCGCCGGCATCGAGCCGCTGGAACGCGACCTGTTCAACAGCCCGGACTTCTACGCCGACAAGGACCTGTGGACCGATCCACGCTACTTCCGCTGCAACAGCCCGTTCGCCACGGAAATCCAACAGGGCATCCTGTTTCCACCGCCACTGGCCGACAAACCGGAAGACGGCCCCTGGGGCTACTGCGACAACGACCTGCCGCGCGAGGCCATCGTCAGCCCCTACGGCTTTGCCACGGCCGAAGAACACTATCAGGCGCTGCTGGCGGAAACCACGCGCCGCGGCGGTCCCAACAAGTACACCTTCCAGAATTTTCCGGCTGCCGAATGGAATGGCGTTTACCAGCGCCCGACCGCGGCGCGTGACCAGCTGACCTGGTACTGGCTGCGCCACAGCCAGTACCCCACCGCCCTGTCGTTGCTCACCCCGGAGTACCAACAGCGCATGGTGCAGGAGGCCTATCACCAGGTTCGCGGCCATGCACTGTGGCCCTCGACCTTCTGCTGGCCCGAGGGTTTCATGCGTCGCTGGTATTCGTTTTCGGTGTGGGAGCACTACATCACCGCAACCCCGGACATGGTGCAGATCCTCGCCGGTGTTGCCGACAACTTCATCACCAGCATCCACGTGGGCCGCAACTTCAAGATGGACGACGTCGCTGCCGGCGGCGTGCCACGGCTCGGCGATGCCGTGCCGCGCTGGTATGGCGAAACCATCGGCTTCTGGGACGGCGACGTGCTGATCACCTGGACCTCGAACATCCAGGGCTGGAAAGCCCACTCGGCCTTCGAGTTCTCCAGCAAGATGCAGACGGTGGAGATCTACACACCCAACCGCGACGCCAGCGGCAAGTTCCTCGGCCTCAACCACGAGTCGGTGTTCTACGACCCGGAGGCCCTGGTCGAACCGATCCGTATCGTGCGCAACCTCGACAAGATCAACGACTATACCGACGACAACGAGACGCCCTACGCCTTCATCGAATGCAACCAGAGCATCTTCAACAAGGAAGGCATCAATACGCCGATGTCGCCCGGTGACGTGATCGAATTCGAGATCCCCGACATGTACGGTCGTCCCTGGGATGCCATCTGGCAGAAGTACTTCGAACAGGGCATGACACGTCCGAAAGAAACCAGCGACGACCTGTTCAATTTCGAATAGGCAGCCACCCGCTGGACCTGATGGGGGCCGGTGCCGCGGGTGCCGGCCCCCTTTTCTTTGGTGCTGCCCGCCGCAAGGCTCAGCGCCAGCGCTGCCGTAGCGTGAACCCGAGCAGGCGCGGATCGCTGGGCTGGCCGAGGATCAAGCCCGAGTTGCCGGTCTGTATCGTCAGCGCCGTCAGGTAGTCGGTGTTGAACAGGTTGCGCACGAACACGGCAAGCTCCCAGCCGGTCGCTGCACGATAGCCCAGGCTGGCATTGGTGACGCCGTAGCCTGCGATCCACGTGTACTGCGACGCGGAGGTGTCGTTGTTGTGGCGACTGCGCAGGCTGGTGTCGGCGTGCAGCACGAGTTCTCCGCGACCGAGGCGCCGCGTGTAGTCGAGCCCCAGCGTACCCGACCAACGCGACAAGCCCGGCAAAGGTTTGCCGCCGAGATCGCAGGCCAGCGTGGCGGCAGTTTGCAGTTCCAGCGGGCACGGGCCTTCGCGGTAGTCGATGTTCCTGCCATCGGCGAACGCCGCCGCGGCGCGCAGCAGCAGGCCACTTCGCAGCAGCGCGGTGAAGTCGACCTCGACACCCTGCACGCGCACTTCGGGAATGTTGGCAGGGTACGAGCGCAGCGCTGCCGTCTCGAGATTGGAGACCACATTAGACTGGTAGTCCTCGACCAGCGTGCGATAGGCGGCAACGTTCAGCGTGGCCGCACCACCGCGCAGGGTCGACTTCAGGCCGAGTTCCAGCGTGGTGTGGCGTTCATCGTCGATGATGGCGGTGGCGAGCGCAGGGCGGTTCCCGGCATCGAGCGGCAGTCCCGCCATGTTGAGGCCGCCGGATTTGTAGCCACGCGCGTAGCCAGCATAGGCGAGCAGCGTCGGGCGGGCAGCAAAGGCCAGGTTGGCTCGCCCTGAAGTGCTGCCGCCCGCATCGGCGGCCGTGTAGTCCTGCGGACGCAGGATGGACAGCTTGGCGCGATCGAGTTCCGCGGCAGTGGCCGGGGCCAATGCGGTCAGATCGGCGCCACCGAACACCGTGGTGGCATAGCGACCCTGCCGGTCTTCGTCGGTGTAGCGTACGCCCAGTGTGGCGGTTAGCCGCGGCGTGGCCGCGTAGTCGACTTCGCCGAATACGGCGTGGCTCCGCAGCGCAAAGGCCGATTCCCCGGTCTGGCCATAGCCATCGAGCAGATTGCGCGGCAGCGGCACCGCGAAGTTGGCCTGATTGAGCAGCCAGTAGGTG
>Ga0255219_1000141_pt1 | contig 20765 bp, 19 predicted proteins | sample Miss_Colum_RepA__FD_183037 | JGI IMG/M metagenome (GOLD analysis project Ga0255219, IMG submission 183037) | Freshwater microbial communities from Mississippi River, Louisiana, United States - Miss_Colum_RepA_8d | ecosystem: Environmental > Aquatic > Freshwater > River | place: USA: Louisiana...
ATTTGACAATAAGTATCCTGGATTCTTCTGGGCGATCGGTCAGGGTGGCTATGGTATTCAGAGCGCTCCTGCTGTTGGATCGCTCTATGCTGCAATGATTCTTGGTCGGGATATACCGGGATTAATTCAAGATGAGGGGGTTGAGCTTTCAAGCTTATCGCCACAACGTCTTCGTAAGGCTTCGTAATGATTCGTGATGATTCGTGATGATTCGTGATGATTCGCATCACTCCGAAAAGTTTTATCATGCTTTATGATTTTTAGAGAGTTATGACTATTATTTCTACTCAAACGCCATCAGTCGAATCGATTAAGCAATCGGTTGAGGATTTGCAGCAATTATTAAAAATCAAAACAACCATGATCGGGATGAAGCTTTTCGAATCTGAGAAAGCAATGGCGTCGATCCCAAAAATAAGGCGACCGAAAAAGCAACATACCGCCGACCAAATTGTAGGTATGGCAGCCCGCCTTGGATGGACACTTGGTATTACAGCCAAGGATCTGGTCGGCGATCAATGTCGCGGCGTACTTGGACTTGCTGTGGAAGATCCTCAATGGCTAGATGGCAAGCGCTATGTCGGCATTTGGCATGCGAGCCAAGAAGACGCTGCGGCGCGCCAGGCTGCGCTCGATCGGGTGCCACAAGGTCGCTATCAGGCGATGGCCGTGTCGCCTCTTGCAAGTGGCCGACTTGACCCGCCCGACATCTGCTTGATTTACGCGACGCCAGGGCAAATGATTTTGCTCATAAACGCCCTCCAATACGAGGGATATCGAAAATTCGACTGGCAGGTGGTCGGTGAAACCGCTTGCGCAGATTCGTGGGGTCGAGCGCTTGCCCGGGGTGAGCCTAGTTTATCCATACCTTGCTTTGCTGAGCGACGCTATGGCGGTGTTCAAGATGACGAGCTGCTAATGGCGCTACCGCCGCAGTACCTTGCTAAAGTGGTGAAAGGTCTGCGCTCACTTGCTGCTAATGGGCTTCGCTATCCCATCGCACCCTATGGCGTCCAAATGGATGTGCGCGAAGGGATGTCTGCGAGTTATTAGGCAAAAGAGGTCCATCGTGTTGGGCTTAGGGTCGGTGAAACCTCTTAGTGCTGTTAGTTTTAGTCGACGTCAAGCACGCTCTCTCGGCTGGTCCGGCGAACATCGATTTCGAAGTGCATGCCTTTTACAGGTGGCCAACCTGGAAACCAATGAAGGCCACCATGGGTGAGGCCGTATTCTTCGAAAGTGCTCCATAAGCTGCTGATGTCTTTTGGGCTGTAAATTTGTAGCGAACTTACCGAATCCCAGCGCGCCCCAATCGCCTTCACGCGCTCCATCATCACATCAAGCGTGTACCGTGCCTTGTCAATCATCGCATCTTCATCCATGCGGTCCCCGCCCACAATCTCTGTGGTGCCGTTAGCGAGCAATTTATTTTCGGGTTTACCAGATATGACGAAGTCGGGGCCTAAGAGTGCTTGGTCTTGCGGGCTTAGGGCTTCGGTGTAGCTGAACGCAAAAAGTAGTGAGGTCGAGGGTTTCGAAAGTAAGGGCGCCATGTTGCTTCGGGCAACCGGATTTTTGGTACCCATTTGACAGCCCAAGGCATGGAGATGCTTCACATAGACATCGTTGAATGCGTTGAAGTCTTCCCGGGTCCGTGGTGTCGGTGAGCGCAACTCGCAGGCTGCGAGCGAACTTGTCGGTCGGCCAACCGCTTGCAAGTGGGCACGGAGTCTTTCAAAGCCCTCGTCCATGGCAACAGGCTGCGCAAAACGTACCCTATGCATTAGAAAACCCGGGTTTGCAACCACCGCTTCGGAAAAGGCGCCACCAGCAAGGAATTTGTAATCGCCCGCGGCAAATTCGATCAAGGCCATTTCTCTCAACTCCTATCGATTTGTAAACTCGAAGCTTGATGCCAGTCAATAAATCACGAGGCATCAGAACATACACTTACATCGTCCATTGCGACAAAAAAGTATCGAGCGGGAGGCCACAAAAAACCGCAGCTCCAAACCAGTTGTTGTGGTTGAAAGCCTTGAAACACCCTTCTCGAGAGCGATGCTTGATGAGTCCATAGTGGTAGATTGCAATCAACCCTGCTGCGATCAGCCCTAACCACCATCCTAAACCCAAAGAAGCCATCTTGCCCGCAAGCACCAACAAGGCGAGGGTGATGCCGTACGAAAGCATGACCATTTCGACATCGAAGCGTCCAAAAGTAATCGCTGATGTCTTGATGCCCAAGTGAATATCGTCATCGCGGTCGACCATGGCGTACTCGGTATCGTAAGCGATTGCCCAAAATATGTTGGCGAGCAGCAAAACCCAACATAGAGGCGGTGCTGCGTTGGTTGTGGCAGCGAAAGCCATCGGTATGCCAAAGCCAAAAGCAATGCCCAAATAGGCCTGTGGGATGGACAAGAAGCGTTTGGTAAAGGGGTAGCTTACTGCCAGAAAAGCTGCAATGGCAGCCATCAACCAGGTTAACTTGTTATAAGAAATAATTAAAGAAAGCGCGACAAGCGAGAGAAAAGCGAATACTGCAAGCGCCTCCCAGGGTTTTATCCTGCCCGCAGTGAGGGGCCGATCGGCCGTTCGCTTCACATGTCGATCAAAGTCACGGTCAGCATAATCGTTGATCGCACAACCCGCCGAGCGCATCAGCAGCGTTCCTAGTGAAAAAATCAAAAGATCGCTGATTCGGGGTTGACCGTTAGATGCAATCCATAGTGCCCACAAGGTCGGCCACAGCAGTAACAGGGTGCCGATCGGTCGGTGCATTCTTGTCAGCAGCCAGTATTCGCGCAGTCGTGAAGCCATGATGGTGGCAGCCTTTCACTCACTAAGCCTGGTCAGCGATGTTGTCATTTAAGCGGCGACTTGAGCGCGGTGCGACCGTTCGATTCGCGCAGGCCGCCCTCAATCACACTAATCGGGGGCACGACACTTTCTTCGGCGTCTTGTGTTTTGAGGTTGCCATCCAGTTTGCTCTTTGATGGCTGTGATGGCGCAGGATTCATGGCTGGCGCTCGTTTAACAACCAACCCAGCGTCGCTATATTGCTGCAGACGTTTGGGGCCAACGCCAGGAACTCGCTCTGAAAAATCGCGTAAATCTTTAAAGGGCTTTTTTTGTCGTGCCTGAATAATTTTTTGTGCTGTTGCCGGCCCGATACCGGCAATGCTTTGCAATTGGTCCTCACTTGCGGTGTTTGCATCGATTAGCGTATTTGCAAGGCTCGTACCCAAGCAAAGTCCGAATAACAAAAAGATCAGGCCACATAGCGACACATCCAGCCGATACATTTTGTGATTAATCATAGCTATAGACCTTTGGTGAAGACTTATCACTCACCATCGTTCAGCGAGCGAGTACTAGATTTGAGAACGATGCCGAGATTGTTCGGATGGATCAATTGTCGCGCTGACGTAGGCTTCAACACCTTCAGCTACCGGCATGAATCGGTAATCACAGCCTGCCTCTCGAAGCCGGGTGATATCGGCTTGTGTGAAGCTTTGGTATTTACCCTTGAGATCCTCGGGGAAGTCGAGGTACTGAATGAGGCCTTGCTGCTGCATGCTTTCGAGCGATAGGGCTTTATGGCCTTCCCGAACGAGATGAGCATTGATGACTGATTGTGCTAGTTGATTAAACGATGCTGCAACACCAGTACCCACATTAAAAATGCCACTGACCTGAGGATGTTCATACATCCAGCAATTGATTTGGGCTACATCTTGCACTGCAATGAAATCGCGCTGCTGCTCGCCGGCATCCCAATCATTGTGTGCGCCGAAAAGTCTTACCTGGCGTTGAGACTTCCATTGCTGCATGTGATGAAAAGACACCGACGCCATCCTCCCTTTATGCGCCTCACCAGGTCCGTAGACGTTGAAGTAGCGAAGGCCAACAATCGGGGCGGTCGTAGCGCCAAGTCGACGTCTTACCACCTGATCGAAGAGCCATTTAGAGTAACCGTAGACGTTTAGTGGTGCCTCATAGCGCGGATCTTCCTTAAAGGTGCTCGAGTTACCGTAGGTTGCCGCTGACGATGCGTAAATAAGGGGGATGCGCTGCTGCTGGCAAAAGTCTAAGAGATGGATCGAATAATTATAATTGTTATTCATCATGTATCGACCGTCAGACCCTGTTGTGTCCGAGCACGCTCCTTGATGAAAAACAGCATCAATTTTTCCTAATTGTTGCAGCCGCCCAAGTAATTCGGTTTTATCCATATAGTCGGCGATATCGAGCATAACAAGGTTGCGAAACTTATCGCCTTTGGTCAAATTGTCAACCGCCAAAATCGCCCTCTCGCCCCTTTGGTTGAGTGCCTTAACAACTTGGGACCCAATAAATCCAGCAGCTCCCGTGACAATAATCATGTGAATAGCTCCTCGCGACTACATACGGCAGTGCCAAGTTTGCCCACGACAATGCCGGCAGCCTTATTGGCTAAAGGGACAGCTTCTCGAAGCGTTTTTCCGCTTGCTAGAACCATTGCCAGGACGGCAATCACCGTGTCTCCGGCTCCTGACACGTCGAAAACCTCACGGGCAAGTGCGGGCACGTCGATGCGCCCCTGTTGATCAAACAAAGTCATACCTTCTTCAGAGCGCGTTAAAAGTATCGCTTCAAGTTCTAGATGAGCGATCAAATTGCTAACGCTTTGTTGCAAATCCTCTTCATCTTTCCAGCGCCCAATGATGGCTCGGAGCTCAGAGCGGTTGGGCGTTATCACGCTTGCGCCTCGATACGCACTCCAGTCATCCCCTTTAGGGTCGACGAGAACTGGCAGCGAACCCGAACGCACAAAAGAGCGCTGCTGGCGGGCAATCGTAATTAATCCTTGAATCTCACCGAGCATGCCCTTGCCATAGTCAGAAAGCACAATCGCCCCGCAGTCAGCGATATGACTTGCAACGAGCTTATTACGCTGCTCAATGAGATGCTCCTGCGGCCTTGCTTCAAAATCGGCACGGAGTAATTGCTGCTGCCTGCCGATCATTCTAAGTTTAACAATCGTTGGCTGATCCGGATCACATAAGAGTAAATCCTCGATCCCTGCCTCAATACTGAGTCTTTTGATTGACGCTGCTGCATCATCTGCCCCTAGCGCACCAATAAGCGAACAGGTACCCGCCAAAGCGGTAATGTTTCGGGCAACATTTGCAGCGCCTCCTAGTCGCTCTTCGATGCGTTCTACTTTTAAGACTGGTACGGGTGCCTCCGGCGAAATGCGGTCAACCTCGCCAAACCAGTAACGATCAAGCATGACGTCACCGACCACAAGCACGCGACGCGGTGAGCATGAGTCTGCACTAAAAGAAGTTTGCGCCATAAATGATCTACTTTTTGTCTGGATGTCTACGATCAATTCAATGCGCGTTCGTCGGCACGTTGTGGCGCATAACGATCCCATTGATTACAGCCAGGGCACTGCCAATAGTGGCGGTTCGCCTGAAAGCCACAGTGTCGGCAGACATAGCGCGCTGAGCGGCTGGCAAGTGGCTCAAGCATGAGCCTTACGGCCCTGAGCATCGCTCCATCATCGAGGGGTATGCTTTCTCGGCGCTTCAGATGGGCGAGCAAGGAAAGCGAGCCTTTGTGATGGGCTTGGTGTTGTGTGAGAAAGCGCAAGCAGGCTTGTTCTCCTTGCTGAGCTTGCAGGTATGCGAGCAATGGCGCGAGCAGATCGTAAGACGGCTCTATGACGTAGGCTTTCTCGAGCGCCGCAAATCGGTCTATTTTAGACAACACTGCACCTTCGCTAGAGTCCTGACTTGTGTCTTTCATACAAAGCCATCGATCGGCAAGCCTCGCCGCATGCTCGGGCCAGCGCTCGAGCACCACCATGGCCATGTCATCGGCTTTTTCTTGATCGCAGAGACCGATGTGTATGAGGCATTCGTCGATCCAGGCTCTGGGATGATCAGGATCTTGTGCTTTCGCCTCTTGGAGTGCTTTGGATGCGTCGCTGTGATTGCCTTGCTGGAGGGCAAGCTGGGCAATTTCTGCAAGCAAATGGGCCAGTAACTGAGGGCCTGGCACGTCTTGCTGCGTTGGCGTCGCTTTGGCGAGCATGGCCTTTGCAATCGAAAGTGCCAGGGGCCAATCACGAACGCGTTGGGCCAAGTCAAGGCGAAGTTTTTGCGCCTCGTATGCCAGTGGACTGTCACTTAAACTTTGCAATGATTGTTCGGCGCGGTCAAAGAGTCCGGCTTTGATGTAGTCAAGTGCAAGTTCGCGCAGCAGCTCGGCGCGTTTTTCGGGGCTTAAATCCTGTCGAGCGAGGAGGTTTTGGTGCACTCGGATGGCGCGGTCAGTTTCACCTTTGCGGCGAAACAAATGCCCTAGGGCCAGATGCAACTCGAGGCTGTCTGGTTCTTTGCGCACTAAATCGGTAAAGGCATCGATCGCTCTCACTTGGTCATCACCAAGCAGTGATTGCAGGCCACGGAGGTAAGCTTCTGGCAGCGCTGATTTTGAATCTGATGTTTGCTTAGACGATTCTTTTCGCGAAGCCAGCCATCCCAGTGCGAAGAACAAGGCGGCTCCCGGGAGCCACCAAAAGTCAAACTCCATGGGGCCGATCAGGCAGTGCTACCGGGGTATCGGCTACCCGTTCGAGTCGTCTATCGCCTGCTGAACCAGCCATAGACATTTGTTCAGCGGAGCTCTCAGATGACGCCTGCTTACTTATCGTTTTTTTGAGCTTGTCGATTTCGCGTCGTTGGGAGAACAACTTTGGCGTGAGGGCAAGCAGTCCGACGATCATGCCGGCAGCGAAAAATCCTGCAAGAAAAACTACCAAGGGGGCGCGCCAAACGGTGTCAAAGCCTATGAATTGGACTTGAACAATGTCTGCGTTGGCGAGCGCAAAGCCCAGCACAATCAAAAAAAACAAGGCCCGGATAAACCACTGCAAGGAGCGGATCATCATTAGCTCGCTGCTTGGTCGACGCGCTGCCTCAGTTCTTTGCCAGGCTTAAAGTGGGGGACGCGCTTTTCGGGCACTAGAACAGCTTCTCCCGATTTCGGGTTGCGGCCTGTGCGCGGAGGTCTTGTGGACAGCGCAAAGCTGCCGAATCCGCGAATCTCGATCCTTCGACCCTCGACGAGTGTTCGGGTCATTGCATCGAGCAAGGTTCGAACGGCGAGTTCGGCATCTCGGGCAGCAAGTTGAGGGTACTTTTCTGCGAGTTTCGCGATGAGCTCTGATTTTGCAATCGAGAGCCCATCAGCCTCCATTGCCTCGCTCGCTGGCGTGCTACTGGGCACTGGCTGGGGATCGTCCTCAGATCCCCAGCGTTTACTTAGCTTAGACATTCAAATCCGATCGTCGATCAGGTTGCTTGAAGCGCTTGATCACTGCCCTTGGCCGTCGAGCTTGGCACGCAATAAAGCACCCAAATTCGTCGTGCCCGACTGTGCCGAACTCTCAGCTTGCATACGCGATAGCGCATCGGCCGTTTCGGCTGTCTCTTTAGCCTTGATGGAGAGGCTGATCGCCCGATTCTTGCGATCGATGTTGATGACCATCGCTTCGACCGAATCGCCTTCCTTGAAGAAGGTTCGTGCATCCTCAACGCGCTCGCGCGAGATTTCAGAAGCACGCAGGTAAGCCTCCGTATCAGAACCAAGATCGACAACAACACCTTTGGCGTCGACCGATTTCACGATGCCACGGACCAGTGAACCTTTGTCAGTAGCTGAAGAGAAGCTTGTGAAGGGGTCGCCGTCGAGTTGTTTAATGCCTAAGGAAATCCGCTCACGCTCGGTATCAATGGCAAGAACCACAGCCTCAACCTCATCCCCCTTCTTGAAGTCGCGGACAGCTTCTTCGCCGGTTTTGTTCCAGGACAGGTCTGAGAGGTGAACGAGACCGTCGATGCCGCCAGGCAGGCCAATGAAGACACCAAAGTCTGTGATCGATTTGATGGCGCCTTTGACCTTGTCGCCCTTGCGATGATTCTCTGAAAACTCTTCCCATGGATTGGGTCGTGTTTGTTTCATACCCAGTGAAATACGGCGGCGATCCTCGTCGATCTCAAGAACCATCACTTCGCATTCATCGCCAAGCGCGACAATCTTGCCTGGGTTGACGTTCTTGTTGGTCCAATCCATTTCGGATACGTGAACCAAACCTTCGATGCCGGGTTCAATCTCAACAAAGGCACCGTAGTCGGTGATGTTGGTGACTTTGCCAAACATGCGGGTGCCTGATGGGTAACGACGGCCGATACCAATCCAGGGGTCATCGCCAAGTTGCTTGACACCGAGCGAGACGCGATTTTTTTCCTGGTCAAACTTCAACACCTTGGCTGTGACTTCCTGGCCAACCTGCAAGACTTCTGAAGGGTGGCGCACGCGACGCCATGCCATATCGGTAATATGGAGCAATCCATCGATGCCGCCCAAATCGATAAAGGCGCCGTAGTCGGTGATGTTTTTCACCAGCCCTTTGACGATCGAGCCTTCTGCGAGTTGTTCCATCAACTTCGCGCGTTCCTCACCTTGCGACAACTCAACGACAGCGCGACGGGACAAGACCACGTTATTGCGCTTGCGATCGAGCTTGATGACCTTAAATTCCATGGTCTTGCCCTCAAAGGGCGTGGTGTCCTTGACCGGTCGGGTGTCGATGAGCGAACCGGGAAGGAAGGCACGGATGCCGTTAGTCATGACGGTCAATCCGCCCTTGACCTTGCCTGTGATGGTGCCTGTGACTAATTCAGCTTGCTCAAGGGCTTTTTCTAAATTGATCCAGGCTGCTAAACGCTTGGCACGATCGCGCGATAGGCGGGTCTCGCCATAACCGTCTTCGATCGAATCAATTGCAACCGAAACAAAGTCGCCTTCGACAACATCGATTTCGCCACGATCGTTGAAGAATTCTTCGATGGGGATGTAGCTTTCGGACTTCAATCCAGCATTGACGACCACGAAGTTGTGATCGATACGGATGACTTCAGCGGTAATCACTTCTCCAGCGCGCATTTCTTGGCGGCTTAGAGATTCTTCAAACAATTGGGCAAAGCTTTCGGTCAAAGTTGACGATTCGGTTGCTGTTGACAAAATAATTTCCTTGGATGGGTGCTACTCGCGCCGACCGTTGATTGGATCGGGTTACCGTCGGGCTAGCGTCCGACGAAAACGGCCAGCGGTGTTTAAAAACCTTTGCCAGCGAGCGCCAGCAAAGACCTATGTTCCGCTTAAGCTGATTACTCGTTGGTTAAGCAAGCCGAGAACTCGCCGACCACCAATGGAGCACTTGTTGTACCGATTCGTTGATACTGAGGAAACTGCCATCGAGTATTCGCGCATCGGACGCTGGCACTAAAGGCGCTACCGCGCGCGACTGATCGCGTGCATCTCGAGCCCTTAAATCAGCAAGCAGATCGGCGAAGTTAACAGAAATTCCTTTTTCGATCAACTGCTTAGTCCTTCGGCGCGCGCGCTCCTCCACATCGGCAACCAGAAACACTTTTAAGGGTGCATCGGGAAATACCACAGTTCCCATATCCCGCCCATCGGCAATCAAACCTGGCGCCCTACGAAATGCCCATTGTCTTTGCAACAGTCCATGGCGTATGGCGGGCTTGGCGGCAAACTCCGAGGCAAGGCTGCCCATACGCTCCTGGCGAATTAACCCCGAGACATCTTCGCCTTGGAGCAAGATGCGATCATCGTCGAAAACAACAGGTAGCTCGCGGGCGAATTGTTCAAGGTCGCGATCGCTTATAGCGGACATGGGGTTGAGCCCCTGACGGTCAAGATGCAAGGCCAAGACCCGATAAAGGGCACCGGAGTCAAGATAGTGAAAGTTGAGCGTTTTGGCTAACTGACGCGATAGTGTTCCCTTGCCCGATGCAGTGGGCCCATCGATGGTTAGAACCGGGGTAAGCATGCGTAATTGGTAAGCGGCTACAAAAAATCAAGCTTGTTGCTCGACTTGCATACCGCAGACCTTGGCTAGCCCAACAAATCCAGGAAACGAGGTGGCGACATTGCTGGTGTTGAGAATGGTGATGACGCCACTCGAACGCTGACCGGCAACCGCGAAGGCCATAGCAATCCGGTGATCGCCCTGGGATTGAATCGTGCACCCCTTCAAGCTCGCATCAGGCTGACCCTCAATCACCATCCCGTCTGCGGTTGCCCTTACCTGTGCCCCGCAGGCAAGCAAGCCGGTTTCCATCGCCGCAATCCGGTCAGACTCCTTCACCCTTAGCTCTTCTGCGCCGCGAACAATCGTCTGCCCTTGTGCGAAGCATGCAGCCACGAATAACACCGGAAATTCATCGATCGCCAAAGGGACCATTGATGTGGGAACTTCAATGCCCCGGAGCTGGCTTGACCTGACGCGCAGATCAGCTACAGGCTCGCCGCCAACGACGCGCGGATTGATCACTTCGATATCAGCACCCATAAGCCTCAGGATGTCAACCACACCGATTCGGGTCAGATTCATGCCGACATGTTCCAGGATCAGGTCCGAGCCGGGAACGATCGATGCAGCGACTAGAAAAAATGCTGCTGAGGAAATATCGGCAGGAACATCGATCTCGCAGCCATGCAGCGTCTGGCCACCCTTCAAACTTCGGCTTGCGCCCTCGATCTCAACCTTGACGCCAAAGCCACCCAACATCCGCTCGGTGTGGTCTCTCGTTGGGGCGGGTTCGGTAATGCGGGTGTGGCCTTGCGCATAAAGCCCTGCGAGGAGCAGTGCTGATTTCACCTGCGCACTGGCAATTGGCATCGAAAAGTCGATACCGTTTAAGCCCGGGCTCGCCACGATACGCACTGGCGGCTTGCCATCATTGGTAACAATTTGTGCGCCCATGAGTCCAAGCGGATCAGCCACCCGTCGCATGGGCCGCTTTGAAAGCGACTCATCACCGATAAGGGTGCTTGAAAAGCTTTGACCGGCAAGTAATCCCATCATCAGCCGCATGGCGGTGCCGGCGTTCCCGCAGTCAAGGTCATGGTCTGCCGCGCTTAGGCCATGCTTGCCGAGTCCATGCACCAAGACATGGCCCTTGTTTGGCCCTTCGATCCTCACGCCGAGTGCTCGGCATGCGTTCATGGTAGAGATCGCATCTGCGCCTTCGAGGAAGCCGCTAACTGAGGTCTGACCCTTAGCGATCGCCGCCAACATGATGGCACGATGTGAAATCGACTTGTCGCCTGGGACTCGGATACTGCCCCGAAGCGGGCTTGTGCACGTTGAGGCGAGTAGCGATTGATCGTTCGATTCCATTAAGCAAAGTCCTGTAATTGCTGGCGCCAATGTGATGCAGCAGCGAGTAATTCGATCAGTCGCTGTCGGTCCTCTTGCTCGATACAGCGCATCAAATCATCAAGTGCGTCACGATGGCGCTGTGCCGAAGCGAGGGTGGCGTCCTTATTGGATAAAAGAATATCTGCCCAAAGCGTGGGATTACTGGCTGCAATCCTCGTCGTGTCTTTAAGCCCTGCGCCCGCGCGGGCCAGGCTATGGTCAGCAAGCGGTCCATTCGCAATACCAAGGCAAAGCGCAAAGGCTGCGGCATGGGGCCAATGCGACACTTCTGCATAGACGGCGTCATGTAGCTTGGGATCAATGACAGCGGTACGTGCACCCAGCGATTGCCAGAAGCGACTAACAAGCTTAAAGCTATCTGCGTCCTGATCGTCTTTTGGGCAAAGCAATACGCTTCGCTCTAAAAATAAATCGGGATTGGCTGCTGCAGCGCCGCGCCGCTCGGAGCCGGCGATCGGGTGTGCGGCTATAAAGCGTGATTGATGGGGCCCGAGTGCCTTGGCCGCTTCGATAATGCCTTGCTTGCTGCTGCCAGTATCCGTAAGAGCCGCAAGCTTCTTGCCTGCACGGAGATGTTGATCGAGCGTATGGGCAATCGCGGGCATCAACTCAATGATGCTGCTTACGGGCGCGCTTAGGACCAGCAATTCAGAGTCTTCAAGACAGTCGCTTGCTTGCTCGCAAACCCGATCAATCCAACCGGCAGCCAAGGCGACTTTCGCGTCTTCGCCGGGTGAGTAAGCCACAACGCGCGCTGCCACCCCTCGTGCCTTGACTGCGGCAGCCACCGAAGCACCAATCATGCCGATGCCGACGATGCCAATTTGCCGCACAAGCTCGGTCATTGTTAACGCTATCCCTTGGCCTGCGGCCGTTCGATATGGAGTGCTTTGGCAAGCGCATTTATGAAGGCATTGTTTTCCTCAGGTAAACCAACTGAAACACGCAGCCATGCAGCAAGACCGTAGTTGGCAACAGGCCTTACGATGACACCATCGCGCAGTAATGCTTCATAGACTGAGGCCGCATCGCCTACCTTAACCAGCACGAAATTGGCATAAGAGGGCACATAGGGCAGCTTCATGGCTTCGAATGCCGATTGCAATTGCTCGAGACCGGCTCGATTGAGGCTATAGCTTTTCGCCAGGAAAGCGTCGTCGGCAAGTGCTGCGGTTGCCGCCGCCAAGGCAAGGCTATTGACGTTAAAAGGTTGCCGTAGGCGATTCAGCAAATCGGTCACTGCTTCTTGAGCGATGGCGTAGCCGATTCTGAGGCCAGCCAAGCCATAGGCCTTGCTGAGGGTGCGCGAAACAATCAGATTGGGATAGCTTCGAACCCAAGCAATGCTATCCATCCTCACCTCAGGCGGCAGATAGTCGGTGTAGGCCTCATCCAGGACCACAGCGACCGTTTGTGGGATGCGCCGAAGCATGGCCTCGATTTGAGCGGCCGACAAAAAGGTACCGGTTGGGTTATTTGGATTCGCGATGAATATAATTCTTGTATCGTCATTGATGGCTTGGACCATCGCGTCAGGATCATGACCTAAGTTCTTGGCCGGTACAACCACATGCTTTGCCCCGATGGCCTGGGTTGCTAGCGCATAAACCGCAAACGAGTGCTGGGCATAAATTGAGCCTAGTCCTGGTTGCAAGAATGCCCGCGCTGCCATCTCGAGTATGTCGTTGGAACCATTGCCGAGTGTGATCCAGTCAGCGGGTACTTGGTGCTTGTTTGCCAAAGCGGCTTTGAGTTCGAAGCCGTTTGAGTCAGGGTAACGGCCCAAGTCAGCTGCTGCCGCCTGCATGGCTGCAAGCGCCGATTCCGGCATACCGAGTGGATTTTCGTTGGAGGCGAGTTTGACGATAGCCTGAGGGTTTAAGCCATACTCACGAGCCAGTTCTTCAATCGGCTTACCAGCACGATAAGGTGAAATTGCACGGACATAGTCAGGGGATTGTTCGAGAATCAAGTGCGATGTCATGACGTTATACCTTTTAACGCGAATCGGTCTCGTCACTAGCGCGAGGGTACGAGCCAATGATTTTGATAAAGGCTGCGCGTTGTCTCAACTCATCGAGTGCAGCGGCGACCGCAGCATCGCTTTGATGACCTAAGACGTCGATATAGAAATAATACTCCCAGGTGCCCTGTCGCGCGGGGCGGGACTCAAAGCGTTTCATCGATACGCCATGTCTAGCGAGCGGCTCGATCAAGCTGTGGACAGCACCTGCTTTATCGGGCACCGAGAGTATGAGCGAGGTTTGATCCATGCCAGAGGCGGCGCAGGCGTAGCGACCAATGACGGCAAATCGGGTTCGATTATGTGGATCATCTTGAATCGATCCTCTGGTGATATTTAAGGTATAACGTTCTGCGGCGAGCTCTGATGCAATGCCTGCCGTATCTTGCGATAACGAGGCCAGTCGCGCACCTTCTGCATTGGAAGAAACGGGCACTCGTTGCGCGTGAGGTAAGTGCTTATCGAGCCATCCTGCGCATTGCGCAAGTGCTTGCGGGTGGGCGCAGACTTTCGCAATCGACTCGAGCTGGGTCGATTGACTGAGCAAGTTGTGCTTAACCGGCAGGGAAACTTCAGCGCTAATGACAAGCGCAGACTGAAGCATTAGATCAAGCGAACGATTCACCGCGCCTTCGGAGGAGTTTTCAACCGGAACAATGCCGAAGTCCGCCTGTTGTGATTCGGTGGTACGAAAGACTTCGTCGATGCTCGAGCACGAAACCGGCTCGACCCCATGGCCAAATTGCTTCAGCAAGGCAATCTCTGAAAATGTTCCGGATGGTCCCAGAAAGGCAACACGAAGTCTTCGCTCTATCTCCCGACAGCCAGAGATGATTTCCCGCCAAATCGATTCGATACGCTCGCCTGCTAACGGCCCCTCGTTTGCTTGCCGCAATCGCTTTATGATTTGCGCTTCTCGCTCGGGACGCCATACAGGAGCATTGGAGCCCTCTTTGAGGTGCCCGACTGCTTTTGCGAGCCTGGCACGTTCGCAAATAAGCGCGAGCAACTGATCGTCCACCGAATCAATGGCAGTGCGGAAGCCGGCAAGCGTTGAAGGTGTCTCAGCCATGGCGTTGCTCAAAGCTTTTCATGAATGATGCTAAGGCCTGAACGCCTTCAAGCGGCATGGCGTTATAAATAGAAGCACGCATGCCGCCAACAACCCGATGACCTTTCAAGGCGACTAATCCTGCCTCATGGCTTTCCTTGAGGAATTGGGCATTCAGGTTCTCGTCGCGTAGAAAAAAACACACATTCATTTTGGAGCGATATGCGGGGTCAATCGCGTTGTAATAGAAATCAGATGAATCTATCGTGTCATAAAGGAGCTTGGCTTTTTGTGCATTGACCTTTTCAATCGCGTCAACGCCACCCTTGGCAATAAGCCATTCGAAAACAAGTCCCGCAAGATATATGCTGTAAGTTGGCGGGGTGTTGTACATGGAATCGTTTTCTGCAACGATCTTATAATTAAACGCGCTTGGACAAAGCGGATGCGCTCGACCTAGTAAGTCTTTGCGGATAATCACAAAGGTCAATCCGGCAGGCCCAATATTCTTTTGCGCTCCGCCATACAGAATGCCAAATTCGGATACGTTGATCGGTTCGGACAAAACTGTCGAGCTTAGGTCTGCAACCACCGGCATGTCTTTGGGTGCTTGATGGCTTTCATGCCCTCGATCGACCAACCCATTAAAGGCCAGGCCATCGATGGTTTCGTTGACGCAAAGATGAAGGTAGGCCGCTTTGTGATCGATCTTCCAATGCGAGCGTGGCGGCATGCTCTGATAACGACCTTGAGCATCGGCACCATCCGCTACGATTTGGACCTCACCGTAGCGCGCAGCCTCTTTGGCAGAACGCGCTGACCATTGACCGGTAATTAAGTAATTGGCCTTGCCTTGTGGGAGCATTAAATTAAGCGGAACAATGCTGTTTTCTCCTATCGCGCCACCTTGCATGAATAGGATTTCATAATGATCCGGAATATGTAATAGTTGCCTGAAATCATCTTTCGCTTTAGCCGCGACTTCCATGAATTCCTTGCCGCGATGACTTACCTCCATCACCGACACGCCCATGCCACGCCAGTTAAGCATTTCTGATGCTGCTTTTTCAAGTACCTCCGTTGGAAGCGTTGCCGGTCCTGGCGAAAAGTTAAATACGCGATGAGAGGTTTGATGGCTTGTCACGAACAAAGGCTCCTCGGAAGAAACTGAAAGCCCAAACAATCGCGAGCGGCTTAAGGCTCAGTGGGACCGTTCGGATTTTCGCGGCTCGGATCGCTCGGATCGTCGCTGCTGGGATCGCTCGGATTGTCGCCACTGCTGAGATCGCTCGGATTGTCTCCACTGCTGAGCGTCTCGGTGTCTGATTCAACAACGCGTTGCAGGCCACTAAGTTTTGAACCGTCGTCGACAGCGATTAAGGTTACGCCTTGGGTTGCCCGACCCATTTCACGTACCTCAGCGACTCGCGTACGTACCAAAACCCCCCCGGTGGTGATGAGCATAATCTCGTCATCCGGGTTGACTAACACAGCCGCGACCACTTTGCCGTTTCGCTCAGAGGTCTGTATGGCGATCATGCCTTTGGTGCCGCGGCCATGGCGGGTGTATTCGCTAATGGGTGTGCGTTTGCCAAAGCCATTTTCGGTTGCTGTGAGCACCGATTGCGATTCCGATTCAGCAACCAGCATCGCAATGACGCGTTGTCCATCGTCCAGACTCATGCCGCGAACGCCGCGGGCTGCTCGGCCCATGGGTCTGACGTCGTTTTCATCGAAGCGCACGGCCTTTGCCGCATCGGAAAAAAGCATCACATCATGGGCGCCATCGGTGACAGCCGCACCGATGAGAAAATCTCCGTCGTCCAGATCGACCGCAATGATGCCGGCCTTTCGGGGGTTGGAAAAATCGGTTAGAGGTGTCTTTTTGACGGTTCCAAGCGCAGTGGCCATGAAGACGAAATGATCGTCATCAAAATGTTTAACAGCAAGTACAACCGTGATTTTTTCGCCCTCGGTGAGGGGGAACATGTTGATAATCGGGCGCCCGCGTGCGTTGCGTGAGCCCTGAGGTACTTCCCAAACTTTAAGCCAGTAGACCCGACCGCGATTCGAGAAGCAAAGAATCATGTCATGGGTGTTTGCAATAAATAATTGATCGATCCAGTCATCTTCTTTGGTGCCAGCTGCTTGTTTGCCCCTGCCGCCACGACGCTGGGCCCGATACTCGGATAAGGGCTGGCTCTTGATGTAGCCGCTGTGCGAGAGCGTCACGACCATGTCTTGCGGTTGAATCAAATCTTCAGTTTCCAGATCAATCGCATCGTGTTCAATCGTCGAGCGTCGGGGATCTTTTTCAGGTGAACTGAAGGCTTGAGCAGCCTCACGCATCTCGCTTGCAATCAGGGCTGTGATCCGTTCTCGCTTGGCGAGGATATCTAAATAATCAATGATCTCATCGATCACTTCACGGTATTCGTCGACAATTTTCTCTTGTTCAAGGCCGGTGAGTCGTTGCAAACGCATTTGCAAGATTTCCTGGGCCTGAACTTCGGAGAGCCGGTATTGGGCTTTGCCGTCGATTTGCTCTTGAAGGCCGAGTTCCGGAAGTAGACCTTCAGGTCGGACCGCGTCGCGTTGTCCGCCTGCTCGTTGGACCATCTCAAGCGCAATGCCTGCGTCCCAGGTACGGCCAAGCAGGCGCTCTTTGGCAACCGGTGGTGTGGGAGAAGTCTTGATCGTTTCGATCATTTCATCGACGTTGGCCAATGCGACAGCGAGGCCTTCAAGCACATGGCCGCGTTCGCGTGCCTTACGTAATTCGTAGACGGTACGACGTGTGATGACCTCGCGCCGGTGGCTTAAGAAAGCCTCAAGCATTTGCTTGAGATTAAGCAGTCTAGGCTGTCCGTCAACCAGCGCGACCATATTGATGCCGAAGCTATCTTGCAGCTGGGTGTTTTTGTAGAGATTATTTAGGACGACTTCGGGGTGCTCGTTTCGCTTGAGTTCGATCACCACCCGCATACCCGATTTATCGGATTCGTCTCTTATGTCGGAAATGCCTTCAAGACGCTTGTCATTGACAAGTTCGGCGATCTTCTCAAGCAAAACCCGCTTATTGACCTGATAGGGCAATTCATCGACGATGATCGCTTGCCGTTGTCCTTTATCAATATCCTCAAAATGGGTCCGTGCACGCATGACAACCCGGCCGCGACCGGTTCGATAGCCTTCTCGAACCCCCGAGAGCCCATAGATAATACCTGCAGTCGGGAAATCGGGCGCTGGCACGAACTCCATTAACTGCTCGATGCTCGCTTCAGGATGGTCAAGCAGATGCAGGCAAGCAGCGGTTACTTCGGAAAGATTGTGGGGCGGAATGTTCGTCGCCATGCCCACGGCAATACCCGATGAACCGTTGATGAGCAGATTGGGAATCCTTGCAGGCAGTACGCAAGGTTCTTCCTCTTTGCCATCGTAATTAGCTTGAAAATCGACGGTTTCTTTGTCGATATCTTCGAGCAGCAGGCCAGCGATGCGATCAAGCCGGCACTCGGTATAACGCATGGCGGCCGCGTTATCACCATCGATTGAACCAAAGTTGCCCTGTCCATCGATTAAGGTGTAGCGCAAGGAGAAGTCCTGCGCCATCCTCACAAGCGTGTCGTAGATTGCCGAGTCACCGTGTGGGTGGTATTTACCCATGACATCGCCAACAATCCTTGCGCACTTCACATAGGGCCGGTTCCAGACGTTATTGGCCTCATACATCGCAAACAGCACACGGCGATGAACAGGTTTAAGGCCATCCCGAACGTCGGGCAACGCGCGCCCAACGATCACGCTCATGGCGTAGTCGAGGTAGGAGCGCCGCATCTCCTCTTCAAGACTGATGGGCAGGGTTTCTTTGGCGAATAGTTCCATGGACAGGCCGAAAGCGACTGATCGGAGGCGATCAGACATAAACCAAGGAGTTTACCAGTTAGGATTAGCGCTTCTTTTGGGAATCACTTTGATCAAGCAAACGAAGACCCCTACCTTGCTGCTGCCCCGCTGGATTGCTACTGCTGTGCCGGGTGAACCCTTGCTCGAATCACAAGGGGTTTTAGTGCGCGATGGATTGATCTGCGAGATTGCAGCACAAGATGAAATCCGCTGGCGATATCCCGATGCTGAGCGTGTCGAGCTCGCTGATCATTTGCTCATCCCTGGACTTGTGAATTTGCATACACATGCCGCCATGGCACTGCTGCGTGGTGTTGGAGACGATCTTCCACTTCATACCTGGTTGCAACACAGAATCTGGCCACTCGAACGAGAGCTGGTTTCCGAGTCATTTGTGTACGACGGGAGCCTCTTGGCAGCCATTGAGATGCTTCAAGGGGGCATCACAACCGTCAATGACATGTATTTTTTCCCCGAACAAGCGATTTCGGCGATGAGGGCAGCTGGCATGAGGGTATGTGCTGGCCTTCTTGTGATTGACTTTCCCTCGGCCTATGCCAATGATGCTGATGACTACTTACGCAAGGGCATGGCGCTGCGTGATCGTTGGCTTGACGACCCTGGGGTCAGTTTTTGCTTAGCGCCTCACGCTCCCTACACCGTCTCGGATCTTGCACTTCAGCAAGTCGCTGTTTTATCGGCCGAGTTGGCTTTGCCTGTACACATCCACTTACATGAGACCGCCTTCGAGGTGGAGGAATCGCTACGCGTCCATGGCTTGCGACCGCTGCAACGTTTGGCCAAGTTGGGTTTGCTTGGCCCGGATTTGATCGCCGTTCACGCTGTTCACCTTAACGAGACCGATATCGCCATGATGGCGGCCGCTGCTGCCCATGTGGCGCACTGTCCGCATTCGAATCTAAAGCTCGCAAGTGGTTTTGCACCTGTAGCCGCCTTCTTAGAGTCGGGCATTAATGTCGGCCTTGGCACCGATGGTGCAGCAAGCAATAATCGCCTCGATTTGCTGGCGGAAGCCGCAACCGCGGCAAGGCTTGCCAAAGCGGTGGCTGGCGACGCTAGCGCGTTTGCAGCGCCTCAGGTCCTCCATGCGCTCACGCTTGGCGGGGCCACTGCACTCGGCTTGCAAGAACGCATCGGATCGATCGAGCTCGGCAAAGAAGCCGACCTGGTGGCCATTGATATGGCTGGGCTGGCCTGCTCACCATGCATGGACCCCTTGTCGCATCTTGTTTACGTGTGCGGCAGAGAGCAGGTCAGCGATGTTTGGATTAGAGGCGAGCCTGTTGTCAGAATGAGACAGCCCGTGTCGATCGCTCTTCATGAGCTCCGTGATCGACTCCGAAGCAGGTTGCCGCTGTGGCAAAATCAAGTTGTAAGTCAATTAAACAGACTGAATCGTCAAACTGTTGTGTAAAGTAGGGCGATGAAGAAGTCAACGCGATTAATTCGATGGTCGGTGCACCACGGTGTCTGATCAAAAAGTGAGGGACTCATGAAGAAGATTATTTCGATCACTGCCTTAGCGGCTGCACTTGCAGCGCCAGGGTTTGCTCTTGCGCAAGCCAACAATGGCTATGCAATTAGTTCCGATGGTCAAAATGTCCGCAACGCCTCTGGCGAGTGCTGGCGTGCTGGGCATTGGACGCCAGCAATGGCGACCATGGCCTGTGATCCTGATCTTGTTCCAAAGCCTGCCCCAGCGCCAGCACCACCGCCTCCACCGGAACCTGCCCCTGCTCCCAGGGCTGCGCCTGCTCCAGCACCGGCACCACCGCCTCCACCAGCACCCGCACCCGCTCCTGCGCCGACCAGCGAAAAGGTTACCTATGCCGCTGACACCTTCTTTGACTTCGATAAGTCGGTGCTTAAGCCTGCAGGTAAGGCCATGCTTGATGACTTGGTCGGCAAAATCAAGATGATGACGCTTGAAGTAGTGATCGCAGTAGGCCATACCGATTCGGTTGGATCCAACCAATACAACCAAAAACTCGGTGCACGCCGCGCTGCTGCGGTCAAGGCTTACCTGGTTAGCAAGGGTGTTGATGCCAACCGTGTCTACACCGAGAGCAAAGGTGAGACCGATCCGATCGCCACGAACAAGACCGCTGAAGGGCGTTCAAAGAATCGCCGGGTTGAGGTCGAGGTTGTTGGTACACGTCCGAGACGTTAAGCAAACAAAACGACTTTCTAAGCGCTTGTGTGATAGCCCCGTCTTAGGCGGGGCTTTTTCTTGTCGTCAGGACCGGCTCTCGTTAATCTCGAGAACATGCCGGCCTGGGGTCCGCTTTCGTTATCCTGCGGCAAATCATGGCGTCATAAGGCCGAGGTGAATCGGATTGGATACGAAAACAATCAATGCAGACCCATCTGAGCTTGCTAAGTTCCAGCAACTAGCGAGTCAATGGTGGGATAAATCGGGGAAGTTCAAGCCTTTGCATGACATCAATCCATTGCGGCGC